>Ga0066710_100003614_pt1 | contig 13293 bp, 12 predicted proteins | sample GraSoiAngelo_159_FD_79666 | JGI IMG/M metagenome (GOLD analysis project Ga0066710, IMG submission 79666) | Grasslands soil microbial communities from the Angelo Coastal Reserve, California, USA - 14_1009_16_40cm | ecosystem: Environmental > Terrestrial > Soil > Grasslands | place: USA...
CGAAGCTGCGGCACATAGGAAGCGTCTGGTCCACAACATCGGGAATCTCGCCGTTTTGACCGGCAAGCTGAACAGCGAGCAGTCAAACCATCCCTGGTCAAAGAAGAGGCCGATTCTCTTAAAACACAGCGTCTCTGTGCTAAACAATGCCCTCCCGATGGAATGGACCGACGCATCGATACAGGCGCGATCAATTGAATTAGCCGAGTTCGCGAAGCGTGCGTGGCCGAGACCGGCGTCGTCGCATGACCTCGACTGGCGCGCCGGCCAACCCGCTACTCCAAGCGACGACGACGAGGAACCGTCCGATAGTCGAGGGGCGACCTACGGACGATTCTTCCGGAGGGTCTTTGCGGAGTTCCGCTCGGTCCGGCCCGATGCCAGTACGTCCGCGGGTTCAAAGGGCTGGGGCTGGTTTAGTTTTCCCACTGCCGGCACGGCGGGGACGTACAGCAAGTACTCATGGAGCTTCGCTGCGGGAAAGCGGGTGAGATCGGAGCTGTATGTCGATGCCAACACCAAGGCAGCCGCCAAGAAGATCTTCGACAAACTCGCACTGAAACGGAACGAGATCGAGGACCGCTACGGCGCCGAACTGTCATGGGAGCGACTTGACACCGGAAAGGCGTCTCGAATCGCAGACTATCGCGAGGGCAACGTCTACGACGAGCCCGGAGTGACCGATGAATTGGTGGACTGGGCGGTCACCGCAATGGTCAGCCTCTACGACGCTCTGGAGCCGCGACTGAAGTAGTGTCGAACCGAATAGACGAAAACGCTGCGGCTGGATTGCCGCGTCGCTTTCTTAGAGTTCGCTGTCTTCCAGGTCGTCAAGCTGTCCGAACGGAGGTCCTTGGCGCGAGATCGCTAATCGGGTGTCTGCTCGTCTCTTCCAAGACGACGCACTCGGTGCGTTCGTTGTGTTCTCTGGTCCGACTTTGAAGGCGCCGGACAGACATCAGGTCGGCGAACCAACGACGGACCGCACGCGTTAGAACCACCGCAGGTTGCGGCGCACAGTCGCGCCGACCTTGGTTGTGTGGCCGACCGAACACACGTAAACGACCGATTACGACAAACGACACGGAACACCGAGTAGTGGTGGGCTATGCGCGCGTCTCGACGGAGGAGCAAGCTGAGTCCGGCGCGGGGCTCGCCGCGCAACGGACGATCATTACCTTGGCGTGCGAGCGACGTGGCTGGCGCCTGGGCGAGATCTACGAGGACGCCTGCGCCTCGGGCAAGTCCCTCGCTCGTCGTCCGGCCCTTGAAGCCGCGCTGGGCGCCGTAGAGAGCGAAACGGCAACGGCGCTCGTAGTCGCGAAGCTCGATCGACTCTCGCGGTCGCTTCTTGACTTCGCTGGACTCATGGAGCGCAGGCGCCGACGTGGGTGGTCGCTGGTCGCACTCGATCGCGGCGTAGACACGACCACGCCGAAGGGGCAGCTCATCGCGAACGTGATGGCATCATTCGCCCAGTTCGAGCGCGAGCTCATCGGTCTACGTACAAAGGAAGCACTCGCAGAGAAACGACGAGCAGGCGTACGCCTTGGTCGGCCACCGCAGATGCGAACCGATGTCCGCGAGCTGATACACGAACTTCGTCGAAGCCGACTAACGCTTGCTGATATCGCCACGACGTTGAACAACGATGGCGTTCCGACCGCGCACGGCGGGCGCTGGCACGCGACGACCGTCCGACGAGTAGTCCTCGGGTCTCACCGATAGTCTCAGCGTATGGACGTCGCGGCGCTAGTAATCTACTGCGCGGACATTGGCTCAATCGCAACGGATAAATTCGGCTGGGCGCGAGAGGTAGGGGGCGGCGGCATCGAAGTCCGGCGCGGCGGATCCGAAATTGATGTGCTGGCGTCTTCCGTTGCTGCAGACCTAGACGACGGACGCGCAGTTGCTCTTGGTTTCGAGTGTCCGCAGTACATACCCCTGGCGAGGCTGCCGCGCGAGATCCTCAGCCAACGGGATGGGGAAGCGGGAAAGCCTTGGTCCGCTGGTGCAGGAGCCTCGGTCCTGACTGTGGGACTCGCCGAGACCGCCTGGCTCCTACGCGAAGTTCGCGAGCGAGCCGCGAACACGCATGCGGCCTTCCTGTCATGGCCGGCCTTTCGCGACACCGGTGGTGGATTATTCCTGTGGGAAGCGTTCGTGACGGGCGACGCGAAGGGTGCGACACACATCGAGGATGCGGAGGCTGCTGTTCGCTCTTTCGGCAAGGCACTGCCCGATCCGACTGCAGCGAACGCTGTGAAGCCGACGGCTGAGGTGCATTCGCTCATTGGCGCAGCATTGCTGCGCACTGGCTGGACCTCGGACATCGCGGTCCTTCGGCAGTCGTGTCTCGTGATTCGCGCTGCGAAGGCTGGCTCCTGAAAGCGAACTATCAGCGAGACGCACGCGCCGTCAGGATCGGTAGAAAGGCTCTAAGCGCCCATTGCTGAAAGCCTTGACTTCGTAGTCCGGTGATCGCGCTCGCCGCGGCTTTCGACATCGCCTGCGCCTCCCAATCCGCTGCCGCGCGCGTCTGTTGCGATACGCCCTGCTTCCGCTCACATTCGATGACGAACCGGATCGCGGCTCTCTCGACGGCAGGATTACCGGTCGCCGGCTCCTGTGGATCCACCTCGGCCATGCTAGTCACGGGGTACTCACGACTCTTTGAATTTGCGAACGGTCACGCGGGGGGCGGCGTATAGAGGTAGTCCCGATACCTAAGCAACAACTCGAGGAGTGTCTCGTCGTCAAGAGTCGCTTCGTTCCGCGCCGCGTATAGGTCAGCCCTGCGCAGTCTCCATGTCCAACGGAAATCTACTGTGCCGTCGGCAAGGCGTTCATTTCCGGGCAGGAAGTGCATGAATGTCAGCGGCTGCGACAAGAAATCGTCTCTTCCGTATGAGCGGCCGTCAACGACAATTTCAGTTGTCAATCGCGAAATGGGCAAGACCAGAGCATTTCCCATCGCCGCAATCTCGGCGGCAAGCGTGATTACGAGACATGGGCGTCGCTTGCCGTAACTCAGGATGGGGACACCGTCTGTCTCTGGGTCCGTAACGGGCTCGTACCTCGCCTCGTCTAGCGGCAGCTTCGCCCACACAGCACCCTGGGGATCGCGCCGGTCGACAGCGTTTACAAAGACAGGCTTACTGGGCTCCGACACGAATACAAGTCCCAGGCGCGAACCGCGGTCAACTTGGGGACCAGCCGGCTCCCACGCCACTTATCGGGCGTCTCGTTTAAGGTCCTCACGGATTTCCTGCGGAAGAACAGGTGACGGGAGCTTCTGCGGCTCAACGGTGTGTTCCTCAAGCGCCGTAGCAAGCGCAATTGCTTCGGGAGTCAATGGCTGGGGCGGCACTCTCAGGTTGGCCAGAAGAGCGCGCCGCCTTGGATCCGACGACACATCTGGTACTCCTGAGTGACGAGTCTCGATCCAAGCCCGACATACGTGGTCAAAGAGCGAGGCTACGTCCCTCGGATCTGCGTCGAGCTCTTCGGCTCGTCGTTGGAATACGAAGTAGAGACGAACGCCAACCTCGCGCGTGGGAACAGCCCATCGCGAGGCCAACTCCAGGCAGTACTTCCAAGGAAAACGATTCTCGTTCCCAACTGTTCGATAGACCGGACGTAGGCGCTCAAGCGCGTCATAAACCGTGCTTGGCGAACGACCGAGGGCGTCGGCAATCTCTCGACCGTTCAGCCAAAGCCTCGGATCACTCTCTGATATTCGACTCGCAGGTCTATCGGCTGTGACGGTCATCTAACCCCTTCCGGAACTTCCGAGTGACTAGCGTGGTTGTGGCCGTAGCGGTCGTCAATCCCCTTTTCGCACTAAACGCTCGTTTCGCACGTTTCGTTCCAGCAAGGCACCGCGGGCGTTGTAAAAGCGAACATCTGTGCTGTAGGCGGACGGATACGCCACGGCAGCCCTACGCCGCCGAGGTCGTTGACCTTACTTCCACGGAAATTCGGACTCACCCATTCCAGGGTCCCAGCCGTCGCTTCCGGTCATCGCGACTCCTGAGGCTCCAAGGCGATAAGGTCGAGTACGTTATCGATCAGGGCCACTCCGGAGCCGCGGACAAGAACTCCGAGCTCGAGATTCCGACCGGCCAAGGCCGCACCCGTGAAGTTGGCGCTGCCGACGTAGGCTGACGAGCCATCCACGGTGACGACCTTTAAGTGGGGCCACAGTGTGTGTTCGCTTGCGAAACGGATCATCGGTTGAGGCACGAGCGTGCGAAAGCGCTCATCTGCGTACCGTGCTGCGGCGACGGACCGCTCTGATCGCGTCAGGACGAGGCTCGTCGCTGCACCCCGCGAAGCTGCGCCGGTGATTGCGCCCGACAGGTAGTCGATGGCCTCGCGATCCACGAACGGTGACACGATTCGAATGACGGATCGCGCGGCCCTAATGACGGTGACGAGCGTCTCGCCTGTTGCGCGCTCTGTTCCCATTGGCAGTCGCAGACTGGGTGGATATGTCACGACGGGTTCCCACATTTGGCTTGAGGTGGGCGCGCTTCTGCGCCCAAGCACCCAGGCCGCCCCTGCGCGGCACCATCTGAGTTTCTCAACATCGTCCTCGGATGCAAGCTCGTGCTCTGCGATGGCGACCAGCGCCGGCTCAAGCTGGTGCTCCTGCAACGCTTCGCTTATCGGCACCGTTCCTCGCAGCGCCTCATAGAGAATCTCGGCCGCAGCCTCGGGATCGCGGCTCGCGTGCAGCAGGCCTCCTATCAGTTCCGCGCGGTTCAACGCAGGAAACCTTCCGTGCCGAAGAGCCGTGACCGGTCTAGGAAACGGTTGAACCAACGACATGAGGCCTCACCAAGATGTAGGCAGGCCATGCACGCGCTACCACCATTCCGACATCCGGGGTCTAGTGGACACCGGTGCTCGCCATAAACGGCGTCATCTAAGAACAGATTGAGACCAGTCTCGAAGACCGCCTGTAATCCGCCTAGAACGAAGCCACGCGAACTCGCGTACACGACGAAAGCGAGATGTTGAGGGAGAAGGTATTCCCCCAAACTGTCGCGCTCGATTCCTGCGAAGGCCCCGAGCCTTCTGATTGCCCGATGCGCGTACGAGTGAACAAGATCGACGACGGCGTCGCCGAGCACTTGCGGTTGTTCTTCGATCGGGCTAGGAACATCGACCTGCGCGAGAATCGCAGCGCGCGCGTCCCGCGCGGTCTTGACCGCTCGTCCCGTGATTACACCCCGCTGTAGAAGCCATGCGTGCACCGCGACGGGATCGAGTCGAAACAACAATGCCTCGGTCGGATAGAGGTCGCCGTAGGCGCGAAGTTGGCCACGCTCACGGAACGCGACTAGTCGCGATACCCCCGGCTGCGTATCGCCGCGTGTGTATCCGAAGGCGAGGGTGGCGACGGGAAAGCGAGGCAGGAAGTCCACGGACTCGAGCTTTGCGCGCTTCAGGGCGTTCGGATAAGCCGCGTACACGCTGCGGAAGGCAGGTCCGGCCTTGGACTCAAGGTCGGCAACGGTCGTCCGTCCTTCCAGCACCGCCATTGCCAAATCGACGGCCTTCTCCTGCGCATCCTCGCTGGTCTTCGGCGACATGCTGACATTTACGCCGGCGGTTTCCCGTATCTCGCCCTTCTTCAGCGCACGCTCAGCGAACTCACGCGCGGTTTCTTCTGACAGCCCGCCTCGGATGAGGCTGTCGACAAAGCCTGCGACCGTTTGCGGTCCCGTCAGTGGATCGTTCCCTGTCATTCCGTCCAGAACCCATTGAAGTGCTCGGGCGCCGCCGCCGGCCGCCCGCAGTCGCGCCGCCGTTCCCGGGTCGGGCGGGTTCACCATCATCGCGAATCGAGGAGTGAACACGACCGCTGCGCGATGGACGTTCCGCTCGAGCCAGGGGCGCTGCCCTGTGCCACACGCGCAGTTGCGTATGGGGAACCCCATCCCCAGCGATCGCTGACAAACCGGGCAGTAGAACGGAATGTCTCTGACCGAGGCACTACCAGGCAGTCGCATCGCGACCTCACCGTGCGTCGGGCATCGCTGCAAAGTGGGCTCCTGCAGAACTCCACAGCGGTGGTACTGCACGTAGTGCAGCTGCGCACGGCGACTCTCGTCCTCGCCACACGAGCACTTTCCGGTGGCTTTGGTCAGGAGCCGATTGCAGCGACGACAGCGATAGATTCGCGGGAAGACTTCCACCTCGACACCCAATCGCCGATTGAGTCGCATGACATCTACATGGGCATCCGCGCTGAGCTCGGTGCAGATGCCATCGTGTTGGCCGGACGCGGCCCACGGTCCGGCTTGCTGTAGGATCGCTCGCCTCAAACCCGCCTGGTCGAACTGCATCAAGGTCGGCTCGTTCCATCGCGCGACTTTCCACACACGTCCGTTGATGTCAACGGTCTGCGTTGGCAAGAAACCGAAGAGGATCTGCGACGCGCCGCGATCGACCCTCACGATCCGCCTCGCGTGTACACCGGGACTTGTTCCTCGACGTCGCGGAGCGAAAGCATTGGCTCACCGGGGAGCATCTCGCTGACGAATCGCGCGCTGATGGCCGGATCGTTAATCGCACGGAAGGTTTCACGAACCAGCTTGCGAAGGTCGTGCCTCATGTTCTCGTCGAGCTCGGAGTCCAGCCCAAGCATTTCGACGAGTGCGTCGTACTCGTCCTCTTCGAGCACCGGTAGTTGGTTGAATGCGTTCCTGACGCGGGTGGGCGTAGTCAGCGGCGGAAGGGATCGCGCGACAGCGTTGCCCTCATGTACGGCCAGCAAACGACCCTGAAACAGGCCGGGGAAAGTGACCTCAAGGACACGACGACTCTTGCGCGTAATCGGAATCGCGTCGATTAGCCGATCCGCATGTTCCATGAACGGCCCGAAGGAGCGAAACACGGAGGCGTCGCGCTCTCGGCTGATTTTGTGTAGTACGACGACGAGACCGGGATAGGCCCGACCGACGCGAGAGGTCGTCTGAATGAACTCGGCCATAGAGAGCGGCAGTCCGAGCATGACCATCACATTCAGTCGATCGAGGTCCACACCGTGGGAGAGCATCGAAGATGCCGCTACCAAGTGGATGCGTTCATCGAACGAAACGTTGTCATCATTCTGTAGGCGATCGAGCGCCGCTCGCACTTCGTCGAAGGGCGTGCTGCCCGTGAGACGAACGCTGTTGAGCGTTTAGATAGGTATCTGCGTCTCGAATGAACGCGTCGCCGCTTCAACGTCGCGGATCGTGGAGCCGTAGACCACGCCGACTCCGTAAAAACTCACGAGCTCCGGAATGCTCTGTTCGCTTATTCCGATCTGACCGGCAATCTCTTTCGGGTTTTCGCGCGCCGCGCGCACTGCCGTTTGCAACGCCTCGTTCGTACGATCCGAAGCGAATTCGATGGTGACGCCTCGCGGTGCTACGCCAGCGAAGGTCCGCATGATGCGCTCCGAGTCGACCGACCAGAAGGAATGCCCCGAGCGCGGACCGGGCAGTGGGAACAGGCGCCCTTCACGCTGGTAGAGAGTGCGGACCTGTGACTCGTATCCCTGAAGAGTCGCTGATGATGCGAGAACCTTGCTCTTGTGCTTGTGTTCTTCCTGAACGTGGTCGTAAAGGCTCTCGTAGTGACTGTCGACCGCACCGAGCGCATCTCGAAGCAAGTGAAGTTCATCCTGCATCCTGAAGGTAGGCGCGAAACGGTTCGCGGCCTGCGGTAGGGCCTGCGGACGCGCGGAACAGCCCGGATATAGGCATCCGGTCGGGGTCGCCGATCGCGGAACGTAAGTGAAGCCGTGGCCCGCGGGACACAGTCCAAGCGGCGCGGTGTAGAAGGAGCGCATCGCGGCCTGCATGCCGAGGTTCGCCGACTTGTCGAGCGTTCCGACGACCGCGGTCGGCAGGAATCGGTAGATCTCTTCGTCGACCACCCGGAACGGCAGCGCGACCCCGCCCCAGGGACAAGCCTTCGCGAGACAGGTGTGGTCGAGCGTCCATTTGGTCGGATCGAAACGCATCTCCAGCTTGTCGCCCCGGCAGAAGGGACAGCGAAGAAGAACTTGGTATTCCAGCGGCATGCCCGGGTCCTTCCAGTCGGGCGTACCTGGTTCCGATTCCCTCCTGATCCGATTCGGAGTCGCCGGTCCGACGAGGAAACCGACGCTAAAGACTGCCCCCGGAATCTTCTGCTCGCGGCGCACAAGTTCAGCCGCACCGAAGATGTCGGCGAATCGCTGCGTCTGTTGAAGGGAGAGCATCCGCAACGGGAAACGCGTCCACGCAGTGATGCCTGCGATCTTCCCGGTGAGCCGGTCGTGGAAGGCCGCCATCACGAGAATGGCGAGATACGTTTCAGTCTTGCCGCCACCCGTAGCGAACCAAAGCGTGTCGACGATCTCTGCCTCAGCCTCGCGCGTCGATGGGTGGATGCTTGGAAGCACCGAGAGCAGGAATCCGACTTGGAACGGCCGCCACCTGTCGTATCTCGTCGACGCGCGCTCGAAAGCCGCATTCATCAAAGTGAATGCCCGAAAGAACACAGGGTCACCTCGAAGCTGCTGCAGGCCCCGCTTGATCCGCTCTACCTCTTCGGCGAACCGTCCCGCCGCTTCCCGCGCCTCAGAGCGCATCTCGTCGCTCCATGTCTCGGCGCGTCCGCGTTCAGCGACTGCGGCCGTGCTCCAGAAGCGCTCGCCCCATACCTCAAGCTTCTCGATCAGCGAGTCGAGCATGGGGAGTGGGTCGCTGGAAAGGCGATGGAACGTCAGGTCGGGCAGCACACCGGCGTTTGCGACGTCCCAGTAATCTGGCCTACGCCGCGCGGCACGAATAACGTCAGTTGTTTTGAAGCTGGTCCCATTGACGGCTTCCACACCGCCGTTCAATCCATAGGCGGGAACATCACGCGAGTACCGGAATGAGTCTGGCAGCGCATCCAGGCGGAACGGCAGTGTCGGCCCCACGTCGACAATGAACGAAACCTCATACAGATTCGTCTCGACGTGGTCGAGTTCCTCAGGTGACGTGTTGACCAAAGTGACGACAAGCTCGGCGGAGCCGTCCGCACCTTCCTCAAGCTCCGCGTTGATCTCCGCGGAGAGACCTGGCACGCCCGACGCCGCAAACGCCGCCCCGATGCGCTGTTTTCCAGCGGAGAGCGCGGCGCCGATAACGGTTGGCATGGTGAGGTCGACGTGGACCTGGATGGGCTCGCGCTTGATCCATCGCGGCGGATCGTTTGTGTCTTCTGGGTCTTCGGTCCAAGCGACCGCGCGTACGTCGCAGCTGAGCCTCCTGGCATCCATAGACGACGGGCGGACGCGAATTCCAATCTCGCATGGGTCCATCCGCTCTCCACGTTCACCCAGGATGCTCTTCCGAGTCCTCGCCTCCGGGGCCAGGCGCCCGAGCCACAAACGCCCGCCCGGTGGAACAGTGAGCACACCGACGTCGTCACCGCGGGCATCGCTCTCCACGCGTCGGAGCAGCCATGACGCAAAGCGCTCCGCTTCGTCATACGGCGCATTCATTGGAAGGGCACCTCCTGTAGATGTCCGATCTCCGTGATCGTTGCCAGCCGCGGGAGCAGCCTCAAACCTCGCACCGTTGCGATTGCGACCGCATCGCGCAGGTCAGCGACTGACAGTCCGAGCTCGGCGCTGACACGGGCATCGTCTCGAGCGAGTAGTGCCGCGGTCGTCGCACGGACAAGTGCAAGTCCGGCTACGCGCCGGAAAACACGGACCTGTTCCAGACCCGCGTGAATTTCCCTTAGACGCTGGTACTGATAGCCAAGATGGAGCGCTGAGTTGAGACGGGGGATGTCCTCGAGATCGCGCGGACCCATTGGCCCACCGCGCGTCACCCAACTCCGCACAGCCGTGGATGACTTGGTGCACGAGAGGCTTTTCATTCGCTGGTACAGGTCGGGCGCCGTCAATTCACTATCGCGAAAAGCGGCGTACACGCGTGTTTGGTATTCATCGATCAGGAGTCGTGAAGCGAGCAGGTCGGGTCGATGTTGAAGACGGTCCTCGAGTGCCTCGATCAGTCCGATTCGGCCACCCTCACGCGCGATGACGAGCCTTGAGCCGCGGCTCAGGCTCGAAGCCACGACCCGCTCCAGCGTGTCGGCAACGACGACGTCGACCTCCCGCTCCGCCGGGAGAAGAACGAATCCGAAATCCGTGTCGATTTCAACCGCCGACACGTGCGTCCGCAGGTCGCCGCGCTCGCCCACTTCGACGAGTCGCTCTTGTGATCCCTCATCGGCCAAGAGCATCCGGTCATCACGAAGCAACGAACCGAGGGGACTAAACGGGTCGGGCTCCGTCATTACGCGCGTACCGACGCTCAAGTTGAAGACCGGCGCGCCAAGCTGCGGCTCGGGATAAGGCGGCGGCGGTGGATTGACGAACAAGCGCGACCAAGCATCTCGTCGAAGGTCTTGCGATCCCCAGCGGTGGCGCGCGGCGCGAAGCGCGTCCCATGCCCAGCGGGCGCGATCGGCCTCAAGCTCGCCGAGGACGAGTACTCCCAAATCCGGCGCAATGCCGGCCGCGATGCGATGCCAGCCCGATCTCGCAGGGGGCCCGACAACGACAGCGCGGGGCAGCACCTCGCATTGATGCAGCGCCCCATACCAGGTGACCCGGAGCGGACCGACACGCAGCGCTCGTTCGTCACCTTTCTGCGCCGCAACCAGCGCACGAGCGGCCGTTCGTGTACGGGTGACGATCCACATGGGCTTTCCCTCGAGCGCAAGATGCGCGAGCGCCGACCCAAACGGATTTCCTCGCTCAAGGGCGGCCACCAGAAGGCCAATCTGCGCGGAGACCTCCTGCGCGAGGTCGCGCATGTCTGCGGGCAAGGTCCGCGCCCAGGCAGCGACCTCGCGCTCGAACTCCGAGGCGGCACGCGCCGCGCGCGGCGGCACTCCCGCGAACTTGTCGTACTCCGACGGTCGACACGGCAGGCACGCGAGTGTCGTCAGGTGACTCCATGTGACCCGAATGCCCATCTCAAGATGCCGGCTCGGCGCTGCGCCCACGAGACGAGAGAGGCGCAACAATGCCTCTCGCGCTTCACCGAGCCTTTGCTCGGCGTCTGCGTGAGTGCACACAGTGACGTCGAGCCGAACGCCTTCACGCAATACGTCGAGGCGGCCTTGGGCGACGGAGAACGGGACGCGATTGGACTGCACGGGCGACGCTGGTGCGGATCCAAGAGCGAGATGACCTTCAGACCAACCCCAGATCAGCTCACCACGAGCTTTAGCGTCGTCGAGCGAGGGGTCCAGGGGATCCGCAAAAACACGGATTACAGGACCGCGTGGGTTCGCGACAACCGGGCCGGCAAGTGAGTCGACGACTGTGACGTCGACAATCCACCCATCGCATCGGCGTCCGATGACTACGCCACGGAGCGCCCCTGTGAATTGCGCGGTGCCGTCGGGATCGGCGCGATAGGCCGGGAAGACCTCCCAGAGCGGGACCCGACTGCCCTGCGACTCTATCCGCAGTTCGTCCCACACACGCGTCGCAGCGGCGGGATCCGCGGTCACCAGACCGACAGATGGATTCCGCCGCTCCCCCGCTAACGCGTGGATCAGAAGCTGCGCCGCTAGCAGGGTCGAGACCTCCCCGGCGGGCGCGGGATAGACGAGATCGAGAGCCTTGCCGCGCATCGTCGCTGCGCCCGCAAGCACAAGCGCGGTTTCGTCGACCCAGCCAAGCGAAAGGCGTTGGAACGTCCCGTTCGTTTGGCGGCCCAATCGCCCACCCCGGGCAACATGGACCAGCGTCCCGGGGCCCTGCGCTTCGACGAGCCTCAGATCCCAAAGACGACCAGCCGGACGAGGTTTGTCAGACACGCCCGCGAGTCTACACCGGTCTGCGATAGGAGTTGCAAGACTGCTATGGGACGCAGTAGAGTCGCGGCTATGCCGACGACCCGCGACACGAAACGGGAGATGCGCCGCGAATTGAGTCGTCTGACCTATCTCCACCACGAACTCACAGATGCGCTGAATCGCCTTCGCGCGGTGATAGATGCCACGGCCACTAGCAGCCGAGAGTTGGACCGACGGTCGAGCAGCGGACGACCACGTCCGGTGCGCGGCGTGGTCCTCGACGCGCTGGCCGACCTCGGGGTACTTGCCTATGCGCGCGAGGTGTCCGCCTATGTCGCTGCGCGCTGGGACCGCGAGCTTCCGGCGTCCAGGTATGGTGCGCTGACGGCTGACGAGGTCGCAAGTTATCGAAAGCGCGCATCGAGCAAGAGCCGGCGAAGCTCTGTTCGCCTCTGTTTCGGAATAACCGCCGACGAAGCTCGCCCGATAAAGCGGCTTCTCGCGAGATCTGATTGGCCGCTTGAGGAGCGCGTGTGGGGACCGCTCACGGGTCGAGCTCAGCACCTGAAGCTGACAATTCGACTATGTGAGCTGGCCGCCGCCACGACAACGACCGTGAATCCGGACATGCTGCGGAATCTCGCCGCCGGTTACGCGCGCGACTTGCCAGCGCGCGTCGACCCCACGAACTACGAGTACGAGGCTTGGATCGACCGCGGCAACGAGCTTCTCCGCGAGAAGGACTTGCTCGCGCTGGACCACGAACAGCGACTCGAAGCGGCAGAACGTTGGGCCGGTCTGTCGGAGGAGCACCAACTTTTCGGCCGGCCCGAAGCTTCCCAGGGTTGACGGTCGCTCGGCGAGGCACCGTCGGCACGCGATAGACCGAATGGCAGGCAACCGCCGCCGTCCGAGTTGGCGGAACGTGCGATATCTGATCACCTGCCCGGCAATGAGCGACGCAGGAATGTTCTCGTTTGATGCGGACGGTGAGTGGCACATCATGCACGGGACGCCTGGCGCTGGCCTCGTTCCCACGCGCCTCGACGGTGGTGTTCCCGTCCTAGAGGAAGTTAGCTTCCTCGCGGATTGCGTGTCGTTCGACCACGACATGCCGACCGTGGTGCGTCCGAGTGCGGGTACGCGAGCAGCGCATCGGCCGGTGCTTCAGCCACTCTTCGACGTTCGCTCAAAGCAAGACACGACCCTCGCCTATTACGACAGCGTCTCGGGCGCTCTCGGTGAGGCCTCCGGACTCCGGCTTGGTGATGTCAGCCTCCCTCTGCGTTACGGCGAGCGCAGTTCGCTTCTGCCGTTCCGGCGTCGCTTCGCGGGGGTGCAAGAGCCGCTCGCTTTGTACGCGATGGCGACGCGCCAGGTCGAGATCCTGGGCGAGTACCTTTCCCTCTATCGCGTGCTTGAGTGGGCGCGGAAGGA
>Ga0066710_100003615_pt1 | contig 13293 bp, 10 predicted proteins | sample GraSoiAngelo_159_FD_79666 | JGI IMG/M metagenome (GOLD analysis project Ga0066710, IMG submission 79666) | Grasslands soil microbial communities from the Angelo Coastal Reserve, California, USA - 14_1009_16_40cm | ecosystem: Environmental > Terrestrial > Soil > Grasslands | place: USA...
CGCCGAATCCCAAGCGCTGGGTCCGTTTTCTCGGCGCCCAGGCGCACAACTTGAAGGGCATCGATGTCTCAATTCCATTGCACCTGATGGTGGCTGTGACGGGCGTCTCCGGCTCCGGAAAATCAACGCTGGTGCACAACGTGATCTATCAGTCGCTCGCCAAGCGGATGAACCGCGACCAGCCGGGTCCATCGGTCGAGGCCGAGGAGTTCGGCGTTGCGCCGGAAAAGCTGACTTGCCGCAAAGTCGAGAAAGCGGATCTTCTGACCCAGGTGGTGCTGGTGGATCAATCGCCCATCGGGCGCACGCCACGCTCGAATCCTGTAACGTACATCAAAGCCTTCGACATTATCCGCGAGCTGTTCGCTTCCACAACGGAAGCGGACCGGCGCGGCTATGCGGCCGGCCACTTCTCGTTCAACATTCCGGGAGGACGGTGCGAAACCTGCCAGGGAGACGGCACCGTCACCGTGGAGATGCAGTTCCTGGCCGACGTCGAGCTGGTGTGCGAGGACTGCAAGGGAACGCGCTACAAGTCCAGTGTGCTCGACGTCCGCTATCACGGCTTGAACATCCACGAAGTTCTGCAGCTCACTGTCAAGGAAGCGATTTCGTTTTTCTCGGGCACACCGCGCCTGGTACAGAAGCTGAAGGTGCTGAACGACGTCGGCCTGGGTTACCTGCGGCTTGGGCAATCTGCGACCACGCTTTCCGGCGGCGAAGCGCAGCGCGTGAAGCTGGCCGCGCACCTGGCGCAGGCGTCGAGCGAAGGAACGCTTTACATATTCGACGAACCGACCACGGGCTTGCACTTCGACGACATCGCCAAATTGCTCGATGCGTTCGAGCGTCTTCTGCGGTCAGGCGGCAGCATTCTGATAATCGAGCACAATCTCGAAGTGATCCGCCGGGCTGACTGGGTGATCGACTTGGGACCCGAGGGCGGCGATGCAGGAGGGCGAATCGTCGCCGAAGGCACTCCGGAGCAGATTGCAGAGGTAGCGGAGTCCTATACTGGGCGGTATCTGAAGAGAGGCCTTCACGCGAAATGATATGCCTGGTTCACCCCACGTAGAAACTCATTTTCGATCTTCCGCTTCCGTGCGCGATGTTGTCATCGGCATGGCCGACGGCCTGACGGTGCCCTTCGCCCTGGCGGCCGGGCTTGCCGCCGTGGCTGCCTCGCGTGTGATCGTAATCGCCGGTCTGGCCGAGATCGCCGCCGGTTCGATCGCGATGGGACTCGGTGGATATCTCGCGGCGCGCAGCGATGCCGAACACTACGCCAGCGAGCGGGCGCGCGAAGAGAGAGAAATCATCGAGAAGCCGAACGACGAGCGCCGCGAGGTGCTCGAGATCCTCGATTCCTACGGCCTGACGCGCGAGCAGAGCGCGCCGATTCTGGCCGCCTTCGAAGCCAAGCCCGCGACCTGGGTGGATTGGATGATGCGGTTCGAGCTTGGGCTCGAGGAGCCCGACCCGAGGCGGGCGGTGCGCAGCGCGTCGACCATCGCGCTGTCCTACGTCGCCGGCGGCCTGATTCCGCTGGCGCCTTACATGGTCACGCCCCACGCCGTGACGGCGCTCGAGTGCTCGGTGGCGGCGACCGTGGTGGCGCTGGCGATTTTCGGTTATATTAAGGGCCGCTTCACTGGTGCGCATCCGCTGCGCAGCGCGGTCCACACGACGCTGATCGGCGGCATCGCCGCGGGCGCGGCCTATGCAATCGCCAAACTGTTCGCTTGATTAATTGGCCGGTAATTTTAAGCACGTCGCCGGCTCAACGTTCGGGTTCACGATCCAGATCTGGCGCCCGGAAAAATACGCTGCCAGTTGAGCGTTGCGCTCCGGACCCAGGTCTCTCGCCCAAACGATCCGCGACGCGTCGATATCCGCGTCGTTGTATATCCATTGGAACAGATTCGTTGCTTCGGTTTTCGGCTTGACGAACACCAGATGTTTTCCGGGAAGCTGCTCGAGCAGCATGGTGATTCGCGCCTTGTTCATGTTGCCCTGCACCTTGCAGCACCAGGATTGAAAATTCCGCGCCTGCGTATAAGGCAGGCCCAGGTCTTGCGCTGCGATTCGCAGGACCAGCACCAGGGCCATCGTGGCAGGCAGCAAAGCGAGGATGGGCACGCGCGCCGCGCGAAGATGGCGGCAACATTCGACAACGATGGCCACGATTAGCGCGGTAGCCGGCGCCAGGTAATGCGGCGACGCCGCGCCTTCAAGCAGGATCGCGCAGCCCGCGCCGGCTACCCCCGCGATCAGCATCCGCCGCCGGCGCCACACCCGCCCGATCATGAGCAGCGGAATCGTCAACACCGGACCCAGAAAAAATCGCCAATATTCCTGCAAGCGGAACGTCAGGTATTCGATGAAATCCAGCGGGCCGTCGACTTTTTCGCGCTCGCCCAGTTCGTACTCGTAGTAGCGCGCGAGCTCGATGTGCCGGTGCTCGATGCGCGGCGGAGGAGTCCAGGCCAGCGCCATCGGCCACCCGTAGGTCTTCTGGCTGATCTGGTAGGCCGTGACGAACGGACTTCCGGTGATGTGAGCGAAATAGACGCCGAGCCCGGCGAGACCGGCGCCCGCGACCAGTAACGCCGGAACGCCCATGGTCAACATCGCGAGCGCCCGGCTCCGCCGCTCCCAAGCGAGAACAGCGATGAACGGCACGCTGAGAAGCAGGCCCTCAAAAGGCCTCGTCGCGGCGAGAATCGCCAGACCGAGCCCGAACACGAATCCCTGCGAGAGAGAACGCACAGGAGTAGAGGCCGGGCGGCGGAGGCGAGCGAAGGCGCCTGCCACCAGCGCGCCCCCTATAGCCGCGAGGAATCCGCCGTGGTATGCGTTCACCCAATAACTGCCGATCGAGAAACGCAGGGCCGCGAGCAGTACTCCGAACAGCGCCCAGCGCGCCGGCATCCAGCCGCGAAGCATCCAGTAAAGGACGGCGAGAAATGCTCCGCATTCGGCGAGGACACCCGCCCACGGGCCGCCAACCGCTTTCCAAGCCGCGGCGAGAATCACGGCGTGCCCCGGAAAATAGCTCGAGACGTAATGCGGTTGCTGGAGGATGTGCAAGCTCTCGAAATGCTGCCAGAAAGGATGCGTGGGATTCGCCACGCGCCCATCGAGCAGCGTATCGGCGAGCAGCAGGTGGCTGAACTCGTCGGCGACCACAGGTACGGGCGCGGGAAGTAACGGCAATAACGCCACGCGGAGACAAACCGCGCCCGCGGCCAGCATCAGCGCCAGCATCCACGGGCGAACGGGCAGCTCGAATCGGCCGAATTGTGGCGGCCGCCAGCCGCGCTTCCAGGCCCACAGCCCGCCGGCGATCAGAACAATTTCCAGGAGATTGAAATCCTGCCGGAAACCCTGCCACAGGCCTCCCAGCGTCAACAGCAGGATTTCGAGCAGTCTCATCCCTCGACAAATCGTCTGGGAGACCTATTTTCCGCAGGTTTTCTTACAGATTTTCCTGTCTGCCCTGCACGACTTGCGTGCTTGTTTTGTTGTCGACCTGTTCTGACAGAACTGGTAATTGCTATCGCACCGGGCCTTGCACTGGCCCGCATTCCTGCTCCCGGCCTCCGCGGCGGGAAGAGCCACCGACAGAATGAGGCCGGCAATAACGAAGCGCATCAGGAAAATCCTCCGCTGTCTATTGTATCCCGAACACTCCGGACTTCTCCCCTTTTTTCTCCCTTAGTACGCTTCCGTTTCCGACACCAGCCTGTCCACGGTCACGCTATAAATGGCCGGCTTGCCGTGCTGATCGCTCGCGAAGAAAACGTGCTGGCTGTTGGGCGAGAAGATCGGCGCCACCATGTGCGGGTCGCTCGCGTGGTGCTCGGCCAGCGTCAGCTCGCGCCTGACGACGCGCACCAGGAGGAGCACATGCGGCGAGGCCTTGCTGCCGCTCGCGCCGACAAATACGCTGGCATCGGCATTGCGCCCGAAGTGGACGAACTGCGTTGTGTTCGCGATGGCCTTGTCCTCGTTGGTGTCCGGCGTAAACTCGCGGAGGTTATGCAGCTTGTGGGGATCGTCCGGATAGTTCAGGTAAAGCACGGAGCGCCCGTCCGGACTCCACAGCGCCGGACCGGTTCCGCCTTCGGCCAGTCGCAGGCGATAGTTCTGCTGCGCATCGTAATTCGCCAGCCAGATAGCGCTGCCACGCCGGTAGAGAACCGACGCGCGCCGCGGGCGCGGAATCGGGTCCCGAATTTCTTCTTCGCACTCCGCTAGCGTGACCGCCGTGCCCGCACTCATATTTACCAACTGCAACCGGCTGTGCGAGCCCTTGCGCTCCACCAGGGCCGAGAACAAACCATCTTCGGCCACGCTCAATCCGTGGCTCTCCTCGAATTCGTCGGGAGTCCGGTAAATCTCGCGCGGCCGAAGGCTCGACAGGCTGGCCGACACTAATCGCCCGCCATCCAGGTAGCAGAACCCGCGGTCGTCGCTGAACAAAGTAAGCGAGAACGGATCGAGTGCGCTTGCATCGGTGAGTTGGCGCGACTGGCCCGATTTCAGATCCATCCGGAACGCTTCGAAGCGGCCGGAAATATCGGAGGCGTACACGAGAGAATTGCTGCGCCGCGAGATCGCGCGCGCGAAAAAGGATGGCAAATGACTGGTGTGCGCAGGATCAGTGAGGCGATAGACGGGAAACTCGGTGGTGGGATCAGGATAGCGGGTGACAGCCGAAGGAACAAGCCTTCCTCTTCCAGTGTCTACCGCGAAGCAAGCCGCCGGCAGCGAGGCGAGAAACCAGCGCCGCGTACGCGCCGGAGCGCGGCTCGCTTGGCCCATACCTGGATGGTATCACCTGTGGCTGGTCTTGTAATGCTCGCCGAGCAGATCCAGTCCGAAATCGCCTTCAAAATCGCGCCAGACGCTGTGAATATGATTCGCGTTGTTCTGAGTGTCATCGTACTCGATCAGAAACAGCGGCGTCTGGATGCGGTAGTAGTGCGGGTCGCCGCGCTCGATGCCGCCGGCCCACGCGAAATAAAGATTGTTCTGGCTCTTGTGAAACTGCTCAAGCCGGGCCTCGGCCACTGGAGCGGGGAAGGTGTTCGCGTACTCCGTGACCAGCTCGCCCAGGATCTCCTTCTGCTTCGCGGTCAGTTTGGAATAGGGCAGCCCGCTCGGCTGTCCAGTGAGCGCCGCCTTGCGCGACGCGGCCGTGATGATGTCGGGATAGGCTTTCTTATCGACGATCGCCGTGGCCCTCTGGTCTTCGGCCAGCGATTGAATCAGCGCGCGCCCCAGGTCCTCTTCGCGCTTCAGCGCGCGCAGGCCGGCACGCGGTCCTTCGCGCACTTCGGCGGGGTTGGCGCCGAAGAAATTGGGGCTCGACGCAACTCTTCCGTTCACAATGGTGAAGTTCAGGCTGATGTGGTGCCCTTCCACGCGATAGCCCCAGGTGCCCGACTCCGATGGCTCGCCGAAGACGCTGAAGTAATATTTCTCCGGATCACGCTCCGGTCCTTTGCCCTGCTCGATCGAGCGCAGAACCTCTTCGAGACTCATGATCGTGTGAGCCTTAATCACGCCCTGCTGGCTGAGACCCGCCGAGAGCAGCGCGTGAGCCAGCTGCTTTTGCGACGGTGTCATGTCGCGAAGCGCGAGCCCCTTGCGCTCGCGTGGGATGAAGTGCCAGTTCATCCGCTCTTCGACGGTGAACGAGAAGGTGGCACGAGCCTTCTGCTCCGGTGTGAGCGATGCCAGGAACGCCTTGGCCGCATCGGACATCACCACGGGGGGATTCAGGCGGGTGTAGGCTGCCATGAGCAGTACCACGCCTGTGGAAACCAACAGCAGACGCTTCCAGTGGCGCATAATCGCACCCAGTGTATCAGCGTGTATCAGCGCGTGGATCAGAAGGGAAGGTCCGATTGTGTACTTGGCTGCAACACCGCGGAGCGAGTCAGGTACGGATGGGGATTCACGGGGCTGCCTCCGACACGCACCTCGAAATGCAGGTGGGGCGAGGTTACCCGGCCCGTGTCGCCCGAGGCTCCCAGAACCTCGCCACGCCGGATCTCCTGGCCGGCGACAACTTCGAACCGTGAGAGGTGCGCGTACCAGGTGCGCATCCCGTTGCCGTGGTCGATGATCACCAGCTTCCCGTAGCGGCCCGAGAACTCGGCGGAGTAAACGATCCCGTCAGCGGCGGCGTGAACCGGCGTACCCATGGAAGCCGAAATGTCGACTCCCGTGTGGAAGGCGCCTTCGCCCGAGAACGGGTCCTGGCGCTCACCGAACCGGCTCAGGAGGCGTCCGTTCACCGGCCAGATCGTGGGAATCAGGTTCTTCTGCCAGCTCCTGGCGTAGGTATGGTGAAGCCGTGAAAAGCTTGCCGACTTGAGAAAATTATATTCCTCGATGGACTCCGTATAGCTCGGAACCAGCCGGCCCGCTTCGGCGAGGTCTTCGTTGCCCTCCAACCTGCGCTTGAGCCCCAGCGCCATGCTCACTTCGCTGGCCATCAATTGCAGCGATGCAAGCTGTTCCTGTTTCTGATTGTTCTCCCTCTGCAATGCCTGATACTTGCTGCGAAGCGTGTCGACCTCGCTTCGTAAGGAATTGTAATTCGCTACCTTCCAGGTCATGCGAAGGTAGCTTGAAACCATGCCAAACAGGGAGAAGGAGCCGCATAGTGCCAGAATCAGAATGAGATAGAAGGCTTGATGAGGGATCTGGATACGCCGGAGGCGTCCATGCAGAGAATGAGCGAGGACGACAACGAAGTAGTGCTGCTTCATCAATCTCCTCAACAATTAATTCGGCCACGTCCCCCGAAAGCATTACAGTACGGGTCGCGAGCCGGAGAACTTAACGGGTAGTAAGAGAAACGGAATAATTAATGACTTGTCAGGATAACGGAAATCGCCACGAGGTGTCAAGGTTACACTTGGGCTACGCGGCAGCTTAACGTTCGACAGCCACCCCCTGCAATTAGGGGGCGGTCCGGTGGCCATTCGATTCAACATTTTGGCCTCCGATTCTATCGAGGTATTGCTCGTTTGCCGTGTCGTACTGAACTCGGGCTTCGTCGACTCGCCTCCGCTGTTTCTCCAGTTCAGGACTCCCCTCCACGGATCGCTCCCTAAGGGTATTAAGCAACTGGAGCTCGTTCCTCCATTTTTCCAACGCCAATTCACGGCTTCGTTTTGCTTGCTGGATGTTCGGCACTCTTTGTTGCCTCCGCTGCACGTCTCATCCCAGGAACCTAGTCCGCACGTCGCCTGCCAAAACACACCGCCTCTTAGGCGATCGTTTGGGCACGCCAGATGCGGATCAAGCAAGGACCCAGGAGGTCGTCTATGAAACACAGGCTTCTCGTCATTGCTCCGCTGGTCGCGATTGGGCTTTCGTGGGCGCAATCGCCGCTTGAAACGTTAGACGCAAAAAAAATCGTTCCGTATGTGCCGACCACGCCGGAAGTTGTTTCAGCGATGCTGAAACTGGCGAACGTGACAAAAAATGACACTGTCATAGACCTCGGATGCGGTGATGGGCGCATCGTTATAGCAGCCGCCAAGGACTTTGGGGCTCACGGCATCGGCATCGACATCGATCCGCAGCGCATCCAGGAGGCGAACGAGAATGCAGGCAAGGCGGGTGTGACCGGCCTGGTAGAATTTCGCCAGCAGGATTTTTTTGACGCGAATATCAGTAAGGCGTCGGTCGTGACTCTCTACCTGCTGTCGAGCGTGAATCTGAAGCTTCGCCCGAAACTGCTCAACGAGCTGAAGCCCGGTACCCGCGTCGTGTCGCATAGCTTCGATATGGGCGACTGGAAGCCTGACAGAATTGCGGAGGTGGAAGGGCGCAAGATCTACCTCTGGATCATCCCGGCGAAATCCGCGGCACGCAAGTTCTGATCTGCCTTCGGCGCGCCGAGCGCAAGGAGCTTGGGGAACCTTCTCCGCTTCAGCAGTGTCCAAGAGACCGAGGAAACCATGTCACTGGGTCGCAGCCTTGGTCGTCACCCGGACCTTAATGTGACTCCGCTGATCGACGTATTGCTCGTTCTCCTGATCATCTTCATGGTCATCACGCCGTCGCTGTCCACGGGCATGCAAGCGCTCGTGCCTCAACCACCGGATCAAGAAAAACCGGCGCCGAGGGACGACATCGTCATCACCGTCCTGCGAGACCGAACAGTGCGGGTCAACCAGGAACCCGTGGCGTTGGCAGACTTGGACGAAAAGTTAAGAGTGCTCTTCAAGAACGCTACCAACCATGTCATTTTCGTGAGAGGACAAAAGGATCTCGATTTTCGTCAGGTCGTCGAGGTAATCGATATCGCCAAAGGCGCGGGGCTGGACAGGGTTGCATTGATGACGCAGTGACTCTGGGCGGTGGAACCACTCCATCGTGCTCCCAATTACGCCGGCGGGTGGACCGTTACGAGTACGATTTGACTCACGGGACCACGCTCGATTGCCAGTGAGTCGCGTTTGGCGCTATGGTTGCCGGGCGGGGTGAGACTCAGCAACGCCGTCTGGACAGAGAGACGATGAGCGCAACCAAATCCTACGAAAAGATTAGTACGAAAGCGCCCTTTGGACATTCCATAGGAGAGTTTGCTATCTTATATGCAATGTCCAAAGGAAGGCGCGCCCAAAACACCAGGTCCGAGGTGCTCCAGGGCACACTGGACCTGATGATTTTGAAGACGCTACAGGCAATGGGGCCGCTGCACGGATTCGGAATTGCGCGCCGGCTGGAGCTGTTGAGTCAAGACGTGCTCCACCTCAACGAAGGCACCGTGTACACCTCCTTGCTGAGGATGCAGCAGGCGGGATGGATTGCCGCCGAATGGGGCGCTTCCGAGAATAACCGCAAAGCGAAATTCTACTCGATAACCAAGGCCGGTATCCGGCAGTTGGCGAAGGAGACCGAGGACTGGGAGCGGATTTCCGGAGTGATCGGCCGGGTGCTGACAACTTGAGGGCCAGAACTAATGTCCTTGCCGAATCTGTGGCAGCGAATACGCAACACAGCTCGCGATAGGTCACCGGATGTGGAGTTCCAGGCCGAAATAGAGGAACACGTCAGGCTACTCGCGGAACATTATCGCGGGCAAGGAATGACAGAGGAGGAAGCATGTCTGGCCGCTCGCCGCCAGTTTGGCAACCAGACATTGATTCAGGAGGACCGGCGAGCCATGAAGATCATACCAGTCATCGAAAGTTTGCAAGGCGATCTGGTTTACGCTGCGCGGATGCTCCGGAAGAATCCCGGTTTTGCGGTGGCGGCAGCAGTCACGCTGACCCTCGGAATCGGCGCCAATACGGCTATTTTTAGTGTCTGTAATGCGGTGCTCTTCAAACCTCTGCCATTCCATGAGCCGGACCGCATTGTGATGCTCTGGGAACAGACCGCCACGGGGGCTGTAATGACCGTGGCGCCGGCGAACTTTGCTGATTGGCGGAACGAGAGCCGCTCGTTCAGTGAGATGGCGGCTCTGAACCCGAACTCCAGCTTCATCCTTCCTTCTCAGAATGAGACCGCGCGGTTGGCGGGGGCAGCTGTGTCCTCGAATTTCTTTTCGCTGTTGGGTGTTCGATTCGCCTTAGGACGCAACTTTCTTGCGGAGGAGGACCGGCCCGGCGCCAACCACGTGGCCATTCTGAGCTACCGCGTTTGGCAGGAACGCTTCGGAGCGGACCGGGACATCATCGGGAGGCAAGTCAAGCTCAACGACACCAGTTATACGGTTACCGGCGTCCTGCCCGCGGATTTCAGATTCGGTAGCAGCGCAGCCGATTTCCAGCCGCGTAACCAAGGCGTAGTAGATCAGTTCCTTGTTAACGCGCCAGGTGACCAGTTCGATATTTGGGCGCCGATCGCTCTCAATGCTGAGAAACTACAGCGCGGCACACATCCGTTGCGCGTGATCGCGAGGCTCAAGCCGGGTGTGCCATTAGCACAGGCGCAGGCGGAATTGAACGTGATCGCGACCCATCTTGCGCACCAGTATCCAGCGGACAACCGGGACAAAGGCATCGCGGCAGTCCCACTGAAAGAGCAAGCGACGGGTACCGTGCGGGTTGCGCTTCAAATGCTGCTGATCGCAGTCGGACTGGTGCTCCTGATCGCGTGCGCCAATGTCGCGAATCTCTTCCTAAGCCGGGCGGCTGCGCGTCGGAGTGAGATGGCAGTGCGGGTTGCGCTGGGCGCAGGCAGGGGTCGCATCGCACAGCAACTTCTGACGGAGAGCCTGTTGCTCGCAGGCATCGCCGGGACGGCGGGTTTCTTCCTGGCGCTGATTGTGATTTCGGTCCTGAGCCCCTACTTGCCCGCTGACTTGTCGCGGGCCGGCGGAGTCAGGCCAGACGCGCGAATCCTGGCATTTACGGCGTCGATTTCGGTCGCCTCCGGGATCGTCTTCGGATTGGGTCCGTTGTTTGGAACAGCCCGGGCGCAGGCGGGAGAATGGCTGAAGGCGAGCAATCGAGTCGCAGGCGGAGGCCAGTCGCTTTTGCGAAACGGGCTGGCAGTGGCACAGATCGCAATCGCACTGATCCTGCTGATTGGCACTGGTCTCATGGTCAGGAGCTTTGTGAAGCTGATCCATGTGGCGCCAGGTTATCGTTCCGAGGGCGTCTTGACAGGGCGCCTGTCTCTGCCGAGATCCCGCTATCCGGATAATCATCAGATCGCCGTGTTCGAGCGGGGGCTGCTCGAGCAATTGGAGGGAAGCCCCGCCATACAATCGGCAGGATTCACGACGTATCTGCCGCTCAGCGGTTCAGACAACGGATGGGCCTTCTTGATCGAGGGTCGTCCTCCGCTCCCGACGGGGATCTTTAACTTCGCCAAGTACCGTCCCGTGAGCGCCGGTTATTTCGAAACTCTGGGAATTCCGATCTTGCGGGGACGGTCGTTTACGCGCGGTGACGAACGGGAAGGATCGCCATGGGTCGTGGTAATCAATGAGTCCATGGCGCGGAAATATTGGGGCGCGGAAGACCCGATCGGGCAGCGCCTGAGGTTTGGATCGGCCACGTGGCGCACGGTAATCGGAGTGGTTGGCGATGTGCGGCATGAGGGACTGGGCGGCGAGATGAAGCCGGAGATGTACGTCCCGATGGAGCACGCGCCCAATGTAGAGAGCGGCCCAACGATTGTTGTGCGAACGGCGCTCGATGCGGGTTCCGCCTCAGCCCAGCTTCGCGAATCGGTTTCGGCGGTGGATCGCACCATCCCGGTCGATCGGATCGAAACCATGGATCAGTTACTCTCGCGATCCGTAGCGCAACCGCGTTTCCGGACCGTTGTCCTGGCAGCATTTTCGATACTCGCGTTCGTAATGGCTTCGATTGGGGTTTACGGGGTGATCAATTACCTGGTCATTCAGCGCACGCGCGAATTCGGAATCCGCATGAGCATGGGCGCAACTCAAACCGATGTGCTGCGACTGGTGCTTCGCCGGGCGGCGGCGCTGATCGGCGCAGGCACGTTCTTGGGGGTGGCGGGGGCAGTGCTGCTGGTCCGTTTCATTACCAAACTACTGTTTCAGACAGCGCCGGTCGATCCGCTTACATTCGCGGCAGTGCCAGTGGTGCTCGCGATCGTAGCCCTGACGGCCAGTTATGTTCCCGCCCGCCGCGCGACGCGCGTCGATCCCATGATCGCTTTGCGATATGAGTGAGGACCTCGCTCTGGCTGCATCACGCCGAGCGCATCTATCGGGCCGACGCGGCTGGTCCTCCCCGGCGGACGCGCCGCGGCTGCTAGACATGAATGTGCCGAGCCCGATTGTGGCTTTGGAGGACCGCAAAGAAAGGAATCGAGGAGCTCACCGGGCGCGTAAAGTGCGATGGAATCGAGGTCCTCATCATCGGCCCCTGGCGGTTGTGGCTCGGCAAGGACGAGAACAACGCCATGTTGCAGTGACTCGTAAGTGTTTGAAGGACTTGGTGAGCGCGGAAGGAATCGAACCTTCAACCTACTGATTAAGAGTTTAGAAAACCAATCTCTCTCTGCCTCCCTCCAGCTAACGATAAGTGTCTGAAGCATCAATTTTATTGCTACTCTGCTATACTCTGACCTAACGGGCCATTTCGAAAAAAAAGTACCACCCGGAGTACCACCCGAGAACCTACTGATCGAAAATCAGTCGGTCGAAATCCGCGGGGCGCTCGGGCCACTTTCAAATGAACTGATTCGGCCCGGAAGGAGCTTTATGACAGCCCTTGTGCCGATCCGCAAACCGGCCGGGGAAGACCAGGTCAAAATAGTCGCCGCGAACCAAAAGGCCGTGGATGCCCTGCCATTCAACAGCGGCATGTGGCGCGTCAAGGAAATTCCGGGCCTGTACGTGCGCTGCCGTGCGAAATCAAAGTCGTTTCTCCTTCAGCGACGCGTTCGCGGACACCTCGTGAAAGAGACCATTGGCAAACTATCGCTAAAAGCTGCTCGCGAAAAGGCCATGAAATCGTGGAGCGCGTTGAGGCCCAAGCCCGCCGCCCATGAAGTCGTGACGCTTGAAATCGCGATCGACCGCTACTTGGAGGAAAAACCACTCGCGCCGAAGACGCGCGATAACTACGCCTACAACGCCGGCGAGTATCTGGCCGACTGGAAGCGGCGGGGATTGCACGACGTCGGCAACGACCGCGCGGGGTTCCGGTATCTCGTTCGAGACATCAAAAAGAAGCACGGCGTTGCGACCAGCAACCAAGTGGTCCGGCTCGTCTCTGCTGTGTATCGTTGGCAACGCAAGATCGATCCTTCGCTCCCGGAACCACCGACGACTGCCGTAGAGATCGAGCCTATTCCGCCGCGGGATTGGGCTTACTCTTCTGAGGAACTGAAAAAATGGTGGTACTCGCGTCAGGAAAAGAACGGCGAGATCACGGAACGGGGTGTGAAAACTCTCGGAGCGATCAAGCGTATGTGGTGGCTTACGGCACTCCTGACAGGTGCGCGCAAGGGCAGCATTGAAGCCCTGAAATGGACGGATCTCGACCTGGAAAAGAAAACGATTCACTTTCGCGTCACCAAGGGTGACCGCCCGTACATCGTTCCCATGAGCGACAAGCTCTCCGAGCTCCTGATCGCTTACCGCGATGGCGGTGAAGTACCGCCTTCGGAATGGGTGTTCCCGTCGAGCGCGAGAGAAGGAAGTCACATCGTAGGGGTGAAGAACGACAAGGAAGGAGTCGGGCCGGCGAATCGATTACGCCACACCTTCAGGACCACGCTCGCGCAGCTCGGAGCGTCCCCAGATCAGGCGAGTATGCTGATGGGGCATTC
>Ga0066710_100003618_pt1 | contig 13289 bp, 12 predicted proteins | sample GraSoiAngelo_159_FD_79666 | JGI IMG/M metagenome (GOLD analysis project Ga0066710, IMG submission 79666) | Grasslands soil microbial communities from the Angelo Coastal Reserve, California, USA - 14_1009_16_40cm | ecosystem: Environmental > Terrestrial > Soil > Grasslands | place: USA...
GAAGAGCTGGTGCAGGACCCGATTTTGCGCGCAGCGTCGAAGACCTGGCCGTCTACCGAAGGTCGCAAAAATCTGCTGTTCTACGAAGACCCCTACTACGGCTTCGCGATCAACGGCGTCGTGCGTCTGCCGGCGCGCAAAGGCAGTATCCACGATCACGCTCACTCGTGGACGGCATACGGACTTCTCGACGGCACCGAAAGCCTCGAGCGTTATCGCCGCGTCGACGATGGCTCCAAAGAAGGCTACGCCCAGTTGGAATTAGAAAGTGTGACCGAAGGAAAACCCGGCAAAGTCGATTTGGTCCCGCCCTTCGACGCTCACGCCGAGCAAGGCGGACCAACGAGATCGGTCGCCATCATCCTTCGCTCTGAACGGGTCGCCGGCAAAGTCTTGCAAGGCAGTTACAACATGGAGAAAAACACCGTCCGACGAATCGACGGGCCGACAAACATCCCTTACGAGATTACCGGCTAGATCGTTTCCATCCAATCTCTCTGTTCACCACGATTCGGATGGTTCACCGCCGAGGCGCTGAGCACACGGAGGAAAGAGTTTAAAAAAATAGCCCTCTGCGGCCTCCGTGTCTCTGCGGTGATCCCTTTTTCCGTCTCCGGTCGTGGACTCCCCGCCACGCCAAACGAAATGTGCGGCTACACGCGCTCTAACGCAGCGGCGAGATCGGCGATCAGATCTTCGGCATCTTCGATGCCAACAGAGTAGCGAATCAAGTTGTCCTTGATGCCGACCAGTAGACGTTCTTCGGTGGTAAGCTCGTAGAAACTCATCAGCGCCGGTTGTTCGATCAAACTCTCCACTCCACCCAACGAGGGCGCGATCTGCGGAATGCGGCAGGCATCGACCACCCGTGAGGTCGCCTCGATATTGCCGGCGATTTCAAAAGATACCACGCCGCCGAAGCCACGCATTTGACGCCGTGCCACGTCGTGCTGCGGATGCGTCGGTAAACCAGCGTAATATACTGCGAGAACTTTCGGATGTGCTTCTAAAAATTCGGCCAGCGCCTGGGCATTGGCGTTCTGACGCGCGATGCGCAAGGCAAAAGTCTTCAAGCCGCGCACAAGCAGATACGCCGCTAAAGGGTCGATGATGGCTCCGGTGACCGCCTGAAGAGAACGAATCCCCTCGACGAGTTCAGCGGAGCCGAGCGCTGCGCCCGCGAGAAGATCATTGTGTCCGCCAAGATATTTCGTCGCTGAGTGCAGCACGATATCGATCCCGAATTCCAGCGGTCGCTGATTAAAGGGCGTCGCGAAGGTAGCATCGATAGCCGTTTTCACCCGATGCCGTTTGCCGATATTGGCGAACCGCTCGAGGTCGACGATGCGGTTGTAAGGATTGGTCGGCGACTCGCTGACGAGTAGACGGGTCGTGGGACGGATCGCCTCTTCGATGGCTTCATAGTCGCCTGCAGGCACCACCGAGACTTCGATTCCATAGCGATGCAAGACTTGAGTCAGGAACTGGCGAGTTCGCCGGTAAGAGTCGTCGGTCACCACCACATGCGCGTTGTGTGAAAGCACGGCGTACATCGTCGCGGTGATCGCTGCCATGCCGCTGGAGAACAGCAGGCAATCTTCCGCGCCTTCCAACGTCGCAAGCTTGTGCTCGGCGACGCGCTGTGTCGGATTACCGTAGCGTCCATATTCTTCGCGTTCGATGCGGCGCTGAAAGTGGTCGTGCAGCTCCGCCGTATCGGCGAACGTGTAGGTCGCTGTCTGCACGATAGGCGTGGCGAGCGAGTTTCCGAGCTTGGGGCGCGGCTCGCCGCCGTGTACAGCCAGCGTGCTGAAACCAAACGTCTTGCCCCTGGCGTCGCTCGCGGCAGAGCCGCTCGTGCTTTTGCGCGCGCGGTCGTTCGTCCCACCGCCGATCTTGCTCTTTCGCTCGCCCATTATCCGTCTAGCAGCCGTACGCGCTCGACGTAACGCGAGATCGCGTCGCTGATCTGCTTGGGGTTGGCGCTCAACTCGACGGGGCGATTCTGATGGCTACCGCGGATGCCCGCGAGCGTGCCAGCGTGGTAACCGATCTTCTGGTCGGCGAATTTAAGACCATTGGCCGTCGAGATAACCACGACTCGCTCGTGCCCATGGATCACTTTCTTCTCAACCAGCTTGCGCAGCGCCGCCAACGCGACACCGGTGTGAGGGCAATTGAACATGCCGGTCCGATCGGCGCGCGCTACTTCTTCAATGAGCTCCAGCTCCGAAGCCTGTTCCACTACACCGTTGAAACGCTGCAGCGCCGCGATGGCTTTGCGAATGCTCACCGGATTGCCAATTTGAATCGCGCTCGCCAATGTCGTCCGCGCCGTGACCGGTTCGAAGTGCTCGAACTTATTCAAGTAGGAAAGGTAAAAAGGATTGGCGTTTTCCACCTGCGCGACGCAAATGCGCGGCAGCTTCGAGATCAAGCCCAGCTCTTGCATCATCAGGAAACCTTTGCCGATGGCGCTGACGTTGCCGAGATTTCCTCCGGGTAGAATCACCCAGTCCGGCACTTCCCAATCGAATTGCTGCACGATTTCGACGGCGATAGTTTTCTGCCCCTCGATGCGCAGGCTATTCATCGAATTCGCGAGGTAGATACGCTTATGTTTTGTGATCTCTTGCACCGCAGCCATGCAGCCATCGAAGTCCGTGTCCAGATACAGCACCAAAGCGCCGTTGGCGAGCGGTTGAACGAGCTGGGCCGGCGAAACTTTATCACGCGGCAAGAAAACCACTGTCGGGATGCCCGCCGCGGCGCCGTAGGCGGCCAACGCCGCCGAGGTATCGCCCGTAGAGGCACAGGCCACGGCGTCGATCGGCTCGCCATTGGCGATCATCTGATTGACCACGGAGACCAACACGGTCATGCCAAGATCCTTGAAAGATCCGGTGTGTGAGTTGCCGCACTGTTTCACCCAGAGATCTTCGACGTGAAGCTGCTTGCCATAACGATTCGCCCAGAAGAGATTGGTGTTTCCCTCGCACGTAGAGACAATATTTTCGTTGTCGATAAAAGGAACGACCCACTCCTTTTTCGCCCACACGCCTGAGCCGTAGGGATATTCGTTCATGCCGACTCGATCATCGAAGAGCTTGATCCATGCCCCTGCGGCGCGAGTTCGAAGCGCGTCCATGTCGTGGCGCACTTCAAGCAAGTCGCCGCACTTCGGACAACGATAAATGATTTCCAGAAGGCTATAATGCCCCTCACAACCTCGAATGCACTGGAACCACGCGTTATAGCTCATGGCGAATAACTTTCTCCGCCTGCGCGGACACATCGACTCTCAAAACTCGTCTCGTCTCGGGTACACTCCATGACGTCCTATTTTGCCTCTGTCGACCATAATATTGCAACGGACGCGACTGCCGGCGCTATCAAAAACATTCGCTCCGGAAAACTCTTAGTATCCCTCCCTTCGATCCTCACGTCATTGAGGCTACGGATTGCTATCAATCCAGGTCTTGGCAAGACTAGTCACGAACTTTTCTGCATCTTCGCTCGTTTTGAATCGATCGGCCAAGCCGCCAATGCTGTGGGAGTAACGCTGCCCATTGCGTGTCCAGGTGATCTCCGCTCCCGGGCTCCAAGTTTTGGTGCTTTGGTTGAGAGATGCGTAGGCAATGATGAGCCGGTCGTTGTAATAGAGATTCGCCATGGTGGCGAGAATTATAGGCACGTCATGGCGGTGTTGCCAATAATCATGGGGCCATCGCGGTTACGTTGCATGCCGCAGTTACTCCGCAGTCCGCGGCGATGATATGGAATGGGTTCGAGGCGGCTTCGAATCGCTCGCCGCAAAACCCGGCGCCATAGCGCCTAGACCACGCTAAAATTCCGTAACGAAGCTCTTGAGTTGCGAAGGAATCAGATCGATACCGCGGACATCATGCAATGCGTATCTCCGCAATCGATGCTCGGATATCTCCATGGTTTATGTCAGGGACGATTCTCAATTCCAGTGCAGTTACCCCCGCGAGCTCGACCGCATAGTCCTCAAACTCGCTTGTCATCCCAGGCGGGCTAAAGTTGTATTGCTGGCGGACAATCTCCCGGTAAGATTGACCATGGGACAGCGACCACCGCAGCACGAATTCTTGCGTGCGCGCCCGCTGTTCCTCGCGAAATAATAGTTGAATACGGCTGACTCTCTGCGACTCGTCACACAACAGGCGGATCGTCTGCTCTCCAGCTTGCGACGCTCGCCAACCGGGTCCCGCGCCGGGTGCCAGCGCGGACTCGATCGGGTATGCCTCGTCCTCGGACGACAGTTCCACTCGCGCCAGGCGTTGTAAGTCGAGCCACGTTGCATCGGCGCGCGAGACCTCTTGAGAATCTTGACCGATTATTTGCTTGCGCATTGTCCGTCCTCCTAACTGGCCGACATTAGTTTGCAGCGCTCTTGGTGAGCGTGATTTCATATTAGCTGGAATTTGACTCCGCTGAGAATCATTGCCCCTCTTCAGTATATCATTACTGACCTGCTCCACCGGCTGGCATTCTGTGGGAAATCAGAATATTAAATTTTCGCGAAGCTATTGCCAGTTGATCGGTATGCACGTCAAAGATCCTGTCGGTAATACAGGGTGGATCGCCACCTACATAAAGCGTCTCGATTACGTAACGCCCGACACTTTCACCGATCACTTCAACGTAGCGCAATTGTCCAGCAGTAGATAAGCACAGCGATTGCCCCGCTGCCGCAGACCCATTGGATCGGCAGTCCCGGCGCGCGTGGCGCGACAAACGCCACGAGGATTCCTAGCACGCCACCAACCAGCAGACCGAAGAGATGAGCCCACACATCCACGCGTTGTCCCTCGGTGCCAAGCATCGCCAGGAGGGCAAGGGCTGCGGCAACGGGTAGCCAGGCGCGGCGCCTGCTGAATGCTCTCCGGCGGCGCCTGGCCATACCCAGAGCACCGAGGAGGCCGACGGCGCCAAAAACCGAAGTAGAAGCTCCTATCGAGACATGCGGCGAACCATGGAAGTACGCGTTAGCAAGATTTCCGCCCGCGCCGGCCAGAAGGACCAGAGCACCACCGAGCCCCGCGCCCAACACGGTAGATATCGCACCTAAGAATACCGCGGCGGCAACCGCATTGCTCACGGCATGGACAACATCGGCATGGAGGGTGAGAGCGGTTACCGCGCGCCAGACCTCACCGTAAAGTATCCGGTCAGCATCGGCACTGCCGCGCTCGAACCAAGGCTCGTTCGGCATCCAGATGACGGTGACGGAAAAGAATACCAGAATAACTAGGCCAGCAATGGCACTTGCCACCAGTAAGCTTGGAGCATCTACCGGCTCAGATCCTTCCTCTAGTTTCGCTGCGTTTTCACTCTCATATGCCAGGAGACCGGCCAGCGCCCTCTCGGCATTTTCCTCCGGTACGCTGAGAACGAAGCCATCCGAGCTCCGACGCACGCTAGGAGAGAGACCCTGGGCGAGGAGCACAAGTTCCCACTCCTCTGCCAAGTGGTGGTCGGCTGTCACCCGAAGAGGGATGTCCGAACCTTTGTTCATCGTCATGACACCGCATCGCATTCCCGAGGCCAAGCAGCGCGGCGGATGTTTACTGAATGCTGGAAGATTGGCAGGCTTCCTTTGATTAAACTTAGGGCTGTCCTGAGACTTGACCAAGGAGCGAAGGAAGGTTGCTTTGAATCCTCCACCGTCACGCACTCAATCAGTCAAATACTCGCGCCAATTAATAGGCCGGCGAGGAATATCACGATAAAAGCTTTCACTGTTGTTGATAACCGAGGAGCACCCAGAAACTACAGTAATCAACAAACAAATAAACAGAGCTATCTTCATCATAGTAAGTTCCTGTCTGGCAACCCTCCCGAGAATTGATGCTGCGCTTTTCCATTGACTCGCCTCCTCTGCTGACACCGTCGTGCGTCATCATCTCTTGCGAAAATCCGTGACCGCCTATCCGCTCGCAACTATTTCGGCTGTACACGATCGCCAAGTGCCTCAAGCGGTCGAGATTGCATTCAATGACGGGTTAACGGGACCTACCAGGGAGCAACCATTACATAACGCTAGCATCCTCGGCCCGGTGAGCTAAACGGGATGGCATCAGCGGGCATCTATACCCTCTTTAACTGGCATCATCCTTCCATGCTACTTCCCACGACTGCTGTCTTTTCGTTTCTTCTCCCGTGGCTTGCCCTTTGCGTTTTAGACCGCCTGCGCTTCGCACTGGGCGGACAAATAACAACAAAAAAGCTTAGGGAGTAATTTTTATGAATGCAGCATTGTCAATGATCGAACCTACGGACGGTGGAATTATAGAGGACCTATCCAAGCAGACCATCCGCGACGGGGAGAAAAGGCTTATGCTGGCGGTGCTGGAAAGCGCGACTGAAGACTTTCAGAAATATGTTCTTGCGAACCATAAGCGGGGAAAAGAATTGTTCCAGGCGGCAGAAGAGTGGATTTTAGATACCGACGATTCTGCATTTTTTTCCTTTGCGAATATCTGTGAGAATCTACAGCTAAACCCCGGCTATATGCGCCAAGGATTCATGAGCTGGAAGGCAGCGAAGCTCAATGGTCATCCTAAACAATGCCCCAAAAGGTCGAACCGGCGGGCGGCCTGAGGATTTCGCTCGCAGTTCAGCGCCGTATTCCACGGACAAACGTCGCTCAAAATAATCAAGTCTTAGAAGTCAGATCCTATACTCTCCTCTACCTCTCGCGGTGTTAGTCAGCGGCGACCATGATTGTCGGACGGTTATTGGTGCTGAGTCCTGCCGCTTCCTGACAGCCACGATCAAATTGAGTAATGCTTCGTTATCAGATACTTTCTGCCTCATAATGATTGCATTCCTTGGCTCGCATACAGCAGATGGAGCCGGTTTTCAGACTTCTAGGTGCGGTTCTAAGAAACTAATTTTCATCAAACCGGTACCGGACTAGGCCTAGAACAACCACTACTGTTTGTTTGAAACCTTTTTAACTCAGAGGATGGAGGGCTACAAATGAACTCAGATTTCGAAGACGTAAAGCGTGAGGTCGCGGCCGCGAACCGCGTGCTCGCCAACCTGGACTTGGCGACCGGCCTTACCGCCGCCCTCGGGCACGCCAGCATGCGCGTCCCCTCAGAGCCTAACCATTTCTTTGTCAAGGGCCGCGAGTATGAGTTCGACGCTCTGGCGATCATGGGGCCTGACGACATGGTCATGTGCGACACCGAGGGATATCTTATCGCCGGGCGACCGGGACTCACGCAGTGCTCCGAAGTAAAAATTCACGCCTGCATCTACAAAACGCACCCGCGGGTCCAGGCGATTGTGCATGTCCACCCGCGCTACACCATTCTCATGAGCGTCCTCACGGGTTCGCTGAAGCCGATGCGTCAAGAAGGCGCCCAGATGCTGCGCAAACCGCTGCCGGTTTATCCCCATGTCAAAACAATCCAAAGCGACGCCGAAGGCGTCGACGTCGCAAGCCTGCTCGGCGATAGCCCAGCAATGCTGCTACGCGGCCACGGCGCCGTAACAACGGGAAACAGCCTCTCGGAAGCGGTCATGGGAATGGCACAGCTGGAAGAACAGGCGCGGATGAACTACCTGGCGTACTGCGCGGAAGGTAAGGACTACACGTATCTGAAGGACGACGTACTGGACGAGATGTTGCATCGCACACCGCTTTACGAGCACCCGCACTTCAAGGACGTCCTCAAAGGCCGCCCAGCGCAGCGCGACGGTATCTGGAATTACCAAAAGCGAGCGGCATCGCGGAACGAGTGATGCTCCCCTGAATCGCGGTCACGTAGCAACAAGACGGAGTCATGGCAGGCGCCGCTGAGAAAATACTTTTCATAGTTCGAGAGCCTCGCCACGAACGGATAATAGCCGATGATTTCATCACCTCCTCCGTTCGCCCTGGGCTTAGTCGGAGCGAGGCTGTTGGGATTGGGAAGATTGTCGGAGTGTTCGACGTTTTCGTCGCTGAAGCAGAAGATGTAACGGCTGGCTTTGTTGTGGTGGATTGAATTTTCACTCCACTATGACACTTATGCGCTGCACTCCATTGTTGCCATAGCCCCCGAAGTTCCACTGCTGCTCTAGTGGCTGCACGTTCCCGTCAGAATCCGTCGCGCGTACACAGAGGGTGCAGGCGCCTGGGCTAGCATTCCAGACAAACGTCCATGTCCTCCAAGCGAAGGATGAAACCGCTTCGTCCAGTTGGGCCTCCGACCACGTGGACCCACTGTCTACGCTCACCTCTACACGAGTGACGCTCAGGGGGCCGGCCCAGGCTTTCCCTGAGAGAGTAACCTGGCCAGCATGGACTAGGCGAGTCCGGGTCATAAAATCTGGAATGCCAGGGGGAATCATCAGGGCGCGCACCCTGATCGCGTTGACCGGCTCTCCCGGATCGTCCGCCGCTTGCGCGTAACGATAGGCCCGCACCATCTGGTAGCCCTGAAACGGTTCCGCCACAGCCTCGATTCGATCCAGCCATTTCACGCTGGCCATGCCATACCATCCGGGCACCAACAGGCGGAGCGGATAACCGTGTTGGGGTTGAAGCGGCTCGCCGTTCATTTCGTAAACCAGCAGCACTTCCTCCCTCTTTGCTTCGCCGACGATGAGGCTACGCTGGTAGAATTGCACCTGTTCTCCTTCCACTCCTCGATCTAGACCTGTAAAGACGACTTCGACAGCGTCACGACGGATACCGGCTTCTTCCAGGATTCCCCAAAGCGGCGTCCCAGTCCACTTCGCCGTCCCGATCGCTTCGAATAGCCACGGCTGGCTTATGCGCCGGGGCGCAAAAAGAGCGCGACCGTTTCCGGCGCACTCCATAGTTACCGCGATGGTTTGGCTTGGTCGCTTTTTGATCTCCTCCAGAGTCAAGTCAAGCGGTCTGGAGACCTGCCCGCCAACTTTTAAGCGCCACTCGTCGGCATTTACCTCTGGAACATCGTAGTGGATCAGAAGATAGTGCAGTCCGGACGGAGTAATGGGATAGCGGAGGGCCTCGAGAGGCATGCCTCTGTTGCGCAAAGCCAGCTGAAGCTCTTCCTTGTACAAACTATCGGTTTGAGCGAGCCCAGTGCCGTCACCAACGGTTGGGAAGGACTTTACGGCGCTTTCTTGTTCGTCCATTCGTCAATTACCTATCGATCTTCACTATTGCGCGGACTAACAATGATCTAGCAAGAGGAAAGCTCCCCATCCAAGGAGAGCCAATCCCAATGGAGCGCTCAGTTTTCGCCCCCACGACATATTCTTCTCAACGGCCATTACTACACCCAGAGCTAGCATCCAACCGATATTCCCCACACCCACACCGAACATCAGGAGCATCAAGGCCCAGCAACAGCCGACACAAAAAATGCCATGATTGATGCCAAGCAAGAGGGCGTTTCGGCGATCGTGGCGCCCGCGCCAGTACTCCATCACGAAGCTCAAGGGCGCACGGCACCTGTCCAGACAGCGGTATTTCAAGCGGCTAAACTGAAAGGCTCCTGCCAACAATAGAATGCCTACACCGATAACCCAGGCATTCGCCTCAAGCCATCTACTGCGTTCTACAACCTCGTGCAAAACCCAATCAGCTGAATGAGCCGCCACGCCGAACCCCGCCCATACGCCTAGATAGCCGGTAATTACCAGAGCCATGAGTTGCCAGCGATCTTCCCGCCGCGCGGTTAGGCGTCGGAAGATCTCGAGAATTGGGAGCGTGGTCGGCAGCATCATGGCCACGGTCATCAGGGTCCAGCCGACAAGATAGAGAATTACAGGTGCTACGAGTGAAGTCGCGCCGTTAAAAAGGCCGATCTCACCTAATCGCCCGTGATCGAGGTAACGGCCATAAGGAGAGCGATCCCAGATCCACAGCGTCAGCCACGCCAGAATGATCAATGAGGTGATTAACCACAGGAAAGCTCTGCGCTCGGATGAAAGCAATGGAGTGTTGGAGTATCGGAATGCTGGATTAATGGGTTTTGAATGCATCATTCCATTACTCCAATGCTTAGGTACTCCAATCTATTACGGCGTGCTAGCCCTCTTCTATCTGACTCCCCTGTCGACCGCGTTGCCAATCGCTTAACTCTGGAAGACAAAATTTCCTTGAATCGCGTTGTGGTCTTTAAGGTCAATGTTTTGCTTCAAAGCCGGATTGGTCATTTTGAACTTCGTCGCTTTGGCTACGTATGCGGGTGAGCCAGGAATCGTCGAAAATATGGAATCGTGAAGCGTCGTCACGTCGCCGTTGGGACCAAGAAAAGGCTCCATCTCACAGTCAGCGACGTTCCCTATCCGCAGGGTGCCCTTGCCTTCTCTGACCTCGAAAGTAATCGGCGAGCGCTCCACGGCGACAACCTCGCCGATCAACTGCACGAGGTCGGCGATCGGACCGCCTTGTTTGCCGGTATAAACGCTGAGGAGCGCTTGTTCCTGCTCCTTTGTGGCCCTTTGATCTATGTGGACGACCGCGCGCCAGTTGCCTTTCAGCACGTTTCCTGGGATGTGAACAATGAATCCCAGAGTGAGACCCGATACGTCTACGCCGTCGATTTCCCCTTTTTCGAAATGGTGCGCCAACGCGGAATCACAAGTTCCGTTATCCGGGTCGACGCCGATCCAGCAAGGACAGAGAACTTCACAGTTGCAGACTTCGAGCAGACTTCCTTCGAGTTTATAGGCCATATCTAATCCCCCTTTTCACGAGTTCGTTGGAATAGGACTTTCGACCAAAACAAATGCCACGGAAGAGTCGCCCATTAATTCGGAGCTCTACCTATGCCCGACGTTTTCTTAAGGTGTTTTTAGAAATTGATTAAGCAGAACCTATTTCGTCCGGAGTTCACAGTCAAGAGATTTAGACTCAGGCGGCTTTGGGCTGAATGGATAGGTGTTATCCTGAATGCGAGCGTTAACAGTACTGAGGCTCGGGCGCATTCTGGCTGAACACGGTGGACCGATGCATCAAAGGCCGCCCAGCGCAGCGCGACGGTATCTGGAATTATCACAAGCGCGCGGCATCGCGAAACGAGTGATACCCTCCCGAATCATGGCTATGGAACGTAGAGGACTCATGGGCTGGAAGGAAGCCAATCAAAACGATTCAGCCTGAGATTGAACTGAACGACGCTTCAGACAAGCGTCATAGGATTTGGCCGTAGGATAAATGAGCGCAATTACAGATCGATGTTCGAGACAACTGGTCGGCCAATTTGAAATCCAAACGTTGGTGTTCTCATGATGATGCCACAACCCGATGGTCCAACGAAAACCAAGAACTCGCCTTGCTCGACCTCCAAACTGATGCCGCCGAGCGCCACCGGATTTACTTACGTCGACCGTGCCGCTCGCGGGTTCGTCCACTTAACGCGCAGCTAATTCCGCTTCAGCGGGCGCGCTTCGTGATCTGCTTGACCGCCGCGCCGATCTCGGCGCTTAAAACGGCGGTCCGGCAAAATCCGCTTTCACTTTCTTGTTCGGGATTTCGCTTTGGTTCCGGCGGCCGCCAGCGTTCACGCTGCCGAATCTTTCGCGGAACCATCCGCAATCTGCTCCCATCCCGGGAATCCCTGCAAAATGCGCTCGGCATTTTTGGCAGGCGTGATGAGACCGTAGCGAGACCTAATCATTTCTCCGATCGTAGAATCCCTGTCGCGTGTGATGGAAAGAAAAACTTTGACTGCGCTCAGTACTTCGATAGAACCTGCTGTAACTTCTTCGCACCGTCCGGTGGCTGTACCTTGCCCGAGAGAATGTCTTTCGCCGCGACCGGTTTACCGTAATACTCCGCATTGGCCTCGTCCCGGGTGGCGATTACCGTACCTTCCAAGGAGATGCCGGCGAAAAGGCCCTGGCTGCGGCTGTAAGTATACATAGCCGCCTGCAAGGCGACACCGGCCTCGGCGGTACGTCCAACAGGACCCGCCGCTGCGCCCAAGGCGGCCCCGAGCGTGACGTTTCCCCCTTTAGTAAACGCGTCGACAGCCGCTGGAGTGTTGAGGACAACTACAAGTTCAGAGACCTCAGCCCCAGCCTGAAAGCCGACTCCTATCCCGCCCGTACCGATTGCCGACGGACCGCTCCAGCCGTTGTCGGTTCGCGCAACGACAATGCCGGTCCCGCCTCTGACACTGCCGATAAATGCGGCTTTCGTAACGGTCAGGATGGCTAAGCCTCTCGCAGCGCGCATTACCGCCGGCGGAATTGCGCTCTCCGGAATCGCCTCGAAGCGTTCAATGACCGCCACAGCTTGGTCAACGTCTCTCTGCATGCCGTCATGTCCGGGAGCAACCGTAGAGCATGCGCTGAGTAAGGCTGCAAAAACAAGAAAAATACTAGCCTTCATGCTGGCACTTACCTCTCTTCCGTCGATGCAACGCTGGATGCCATGACGCATCTACGGATACGGTGGTTTTAATTTCCCGCCTCTGCTTCAAATTCCCGCCTGATATTTTCGATTGCTTTGATGGGATGACCGAGTGTCGCAATTCAGCGCAACTCACCATCAATAGCTTGCACGCTGTGACTCCAGCTTGTCAACAACATGCCCAAAAATCGTTCGAACCTTACCGTTTTGTGCACAAGATCCCTGAGGTGAATCTAGAATCTCACCCGTTCTTCGTTTCACACCAATCTTCAGATTGAACTGTACGACGCGTCAGATTGATCTCACGAAAGATTGGCTCGTAGGAGAAATCAATCCAATCTAACGAGAGGGGTCAACGAATCGCTTGAGCTGTGGCCGCGCGTCCAGCGAGTCCAGTCGCCCCACTATTCGTAGGGGCAGGCCGCCGTGCTTGCCCGGTTTTCTTATTGACAAGAAGAGCGCAGCGGCCTAAAGCTTGACCCAACGTTTCGCGGCCGATGAGCCACTACGCAACGTGTGGATAAAGAGTTGGGCTACTGATTCTATGTGCGAGGCGTGCGAATTCCGGAACCATCGTGTTTCAGACCATGGATGCGTTTTCGATCATTAGAGAGGTGGAAGGAATCTTCACGCGATACTGGGGCGGTCACTTCGAGGTGGTGACGACTTTCTTTTCCCGTCCGAGGCCGCGCGAACAGCTCATCGCTTGGCTCGATCTCCAACTCTATAAGGAGATCCATGTGGTGCCGGGAAAAGCGCAGGCGCTCATCGATATGTACGAAAAGCTCGATGGCGAAGTGGAGCGGGCTGAATACGAAGCGGAGGCCTACGAGATGGCCGACGAGATTCAGCATTACCGGCTGCTCGCCGATATCAGGGAACTCATCACCGGGACCAGACTCAAAGCCACCGAGGC
>Ga0066710_100003619_pt1 | contig 13288 bp, 10 predicted proteins | sample GraSoiAngelo_159_FD_79666 | JGI IMG/M metagenome (GOLD analysis project Ga0066710, IMG submission 79666) | Grasslands soil microbial communities from the Angelo Coastal Reserve, California, USA - 14_1009_16_40cm | ecosystem: Environmental > Terrestrial > Soil > Grasslands | place: USA...
ATCGCCGCGCCAGCGGCAGCGTCGCCGTCCGCAGCGGCATAGGCCGCGGCAAGCGCCGGGGCGCGTCCGGCGAGGGCGAGGTCGTGCAGCGCGGCGAGGATCACCGTGGGGTGCCGCTTGCGCACCGGCGCCGTCTCGATGGCGCGCAGCGCCTCGTCGGACTCACTCAGGGCGACGGCGACGCGTTCGTACAGCGGCGATGTTTCGGCGGCGTCGACCTCACCGAAGTGTCGGTACACCTGAGCGAGTGTGCGGGCCCTACCCACGGGTACGGCGCTTCCTGCGGTCGACCCTGCCATCCCGACGATTCTAGCCATTGGAACGACAACCCCTCCAACGTGACAGGACATTAGCGCACAGTCGCAGCTCAGTTCGGTAGCGCGTCGAGCAACGCCGCGAGGAAGGACGCGTGGTTCCAGGCGTCGATGTAGATCGACAGGCCCAGGCGAACGACGACCAGCCGGCGCGAGGGGATGACGGTCAGAACCTGGCCCTCGTGTCCGACAGCAAAGAACGCGTCGGCGGGCAGGCGCGCGGCCGCCGGCGTGCCACCACCAAGTTCGGGCTTGAGCCCGAGCCACCAGTGCGCGCCGTAAATCCCGTCGGGAGACTGCGGCGTCGGCGTCGTGCCGAACCGGACCCACCCTTCGGGTAGGATCCGTTGCCCCTCCCACACGCCATCCTGCAGATGCAACTGCCCGAAGCGCGCCCAATCGCGGGCGGTCGCCAGCATGAAGGAGGACGCGACGAACGTGCCTGAGGCGTCGGGTTCCATCAGCGCGCTGGCCATTCCGAGCCGAGAAAAGAGCGCGCGGCGCGGCCATCCCGGATATGCCTCGTCTCCCACGATGCGGCGCGCGACGGCGGCGAGGATGTTGGTCGTGCCGCTGGCATAGCTCCACACCGTTCCCGGTGGCGATGCCAGAGCACGGCTGGCAGCGTAGCCCGCGGCGTCGGCCTGGTTGAACAGCATTTCGATCACGTCGGACGTCAGGTCCGCGTAGTCCTCCGTGAAGGTCAGACCGCTCCGCATGCGAAGCATATCCTCGACTGTAATCGCCGCGCGTGGATCCGGCTCCTGCCAGTCCGGCATCAGCGCCCGGTCCGTCAGCGCAAGTCGCCCTTCACCGACCAGTACGCCCAGCAGCGCGCCAAGCACGCTCTTGGTCATCGACCACCCAGGCAGCCGGGTGGTCTCATCAAATCCGGCGGCGTAATGCTCGGCGACGATCCGACCGTCCTGCACGATCAGGATCGCGCGGGTCCGTCGCCGTCGCCTGCGGCTCGGTTCGAGAAACGCAGCGGCGACGGTGCGATCGAGAGGAGGACGCGCGGGTGCGGTAGGCCAGGTGTGGCTGGATGAGAAGGGCGTGCCCGCATGGTCGCGGAAGAGGGCGGTCCGGGGCGAAAACCCCCATAATGACGCCGTCACCGCGCGCTCTTCGTGATCGATGTCACAACGGAATGGCCGCATCAGCCAGTAACTGTCCGCCGATACCTCGTCGAGCCGCGACGGATCGACCGTCCGGCCGCTCCCGAACACCACCGAAGAGACAACCTTCGCCTTGTAGGCGGCGCCGATGGCGGCCAGCCTGCGCAGGCGCACAAACGCCCAGGACGCGGCGACGGCAACGAGCACGATCAGGAATGCCTGTAGAGGCGTCATGCTGTTAGTCTTTATACGGCACATGCGCGCGAATCTCGTGGTGCTCGTGGCCCTTGCGCTCGCCCTCACCGCCCTTCTCGCCGCCCAACGCGCGAAGGCCCTGAGGATCTACGTGATTGACGTCGAAGGTGGCAATGCGCAGTTGTGGGTGTCCCCGGCGGGAGAGTCCGTTGTCATCGACACGGGGAACGGACCTGGTCCGGCAGCTGTACGAGACGCCGACCGCATCATGGCCGCGGTCAGGGACGCCGGCGTCACCCAGATCGATCACCTGATTACGACGCACTTCCACGGGGATCACGTCGGGGGGCTGACCGAGCTCGCCACGCGCATCCCCATCAAGGACTTCATAGACCACGGGCCCAACGTCCAGCCCAACCCGCAACTGGACGAGTACCTCCGGCAGTACGCGGAGGTGTATGCCAAGGCGAAGCACACGGTCCCCAAGACAGGCGACAGAATCCCTGTCAACGGTCTCGACTGGCGCATCGTGAGCGTCACCGGTCGTCCGCTGAAGACGCCGATCCCCGGAGCGCCAGGCGCGGGCAGGCCCAATCCGTACTGCGGGCGGTTCGTGCGGCACGACGTGAACCCGGTCTCAGGGGGCCCCCTCGGCAACACCGAGGACGAGCAGTCTGTTGCGAGCCTTGTGACGTTCGAAAGGTTTCGCGTCCTGTACTTGGGGGACTTCGACTGGAACCAGGAGTTCGAGCTGATGTGTCCGACCAATCCCATCGGGACCGTGGACTTGTTCATCGCGTCCCGACATGGTCAGCCGAGCTCGAATTCCGAACTGCTGGTGCACGCAGTCCGGCCGAAGGCCATCGTGGTGAACAACGGCCCTCGCAAAGGCGGCCAGCCGTCGGCGATGAACGTGCTTCTCACCGCCCCTCGTCTCGAGGACCTGTGGCAGATTCACTTCGCGTTCCTCGGGGGCCAGGAGTACGCGTCACCCGGACTCTTCATCGCCAACACCGAGGACACGGCGGTCCCGATCGCGCCCGTTCCCGCGCCCGCGCGCGGCTCACAAGGCCCTCCCGCGCCGGTCCACAACGGGCCCGCGCACTGGATCAAAGTCTCTGCGCAGCCGGACGGAGGATTCACCATCACCAACGGCCGCAACGGTTTCAGCAAGACGTACTAGCCGGCCTGAGCAACGCGTACTAGAGGTATCATCTGCTCACCTGCATCTGTTCGCGACGGGACGCCACGACGTGAGCGCCGGCGTGCGAAGGAGAAGCCCGTGACGATTCGCCTCACCGTGAAGACTCTCCTCACCCTGTCAGCGACCACGTGGACACTTTCGTCTGGCCAGGTGTTCGGCGCCTCGTGCGAGAGCCTGACTGCCCTGACGCTGCCCCACGGGAAGGTCACCTCCGCTGCGATCGTACCCGCTGGAGGCTTCACACCGCCCGCACCCCAGCGAGGCGGCAACGCCAACGCGAATCCTTACAAGAGCCTGCCGGAATTCTGTCGCGTGTCGGCAGCGCTGACACCGTCGAGCGACTCGGACATCAGGATCGAGGTGTGGCTGCCAACTGCCGGCTGGAACCAGAAGTTTCAAGCCGTCGGGAACGGGGGCTGGGCCGGCGTCATCAGCTATTCTGCGCTCGCCGACGCGGTCAGGGCCGGCTACGCAGGCGCCTCCACCGACACGGGACACGCGAGCGAGGGGGGAAGCTTCGTCCTCGGCCATCCGGAGAAGCTGATCGACTTTTCCTGGCGCTCCGAGCACGAGATGACGGTCAAAGCCAAGGCCGTCATCGAGGCGTTCTACGGGACCGCGCCGCGTCGATCGTACTGGAACGGCTGCTCGACGGGCGGACGGCAGGCACTGAAAGAAGCGCAGATGTTCCCCGACGACTTCGACGGCATCATCGCCGGCGCTCCGGCAAACCGGACGCCGCTCGGCCTGTGGATCGCGGCGGGCGCCCTCAAGGACAAGGCCGCGTTCATTCCGGCGAGCAAATATCCGGCGATCCACAAAGCGGTGATTGAAGCCTGCGACGCGCGTGACGGCCTCAAAGACGGGCTCATCGAGGATCCGGCCCAGTGCACATTCGATCCGCAGGCGCTGCTCTGCAAGGAGGGCGACGGTCCAACGTGTCTGACGGGGCCGCAGGTCGCGGCGGCGCGGCAATACTACGCGGCCGGCAGGAATCCGCGTACGGGCGAAGAGCTCTTCCCGGCTCTGGCGCGCGGCAGCGAACTGGGCTGGGGCGTCATGGGCAGCGGCCCCGATCCCTATGGCAACATTCTCGACCAGTACAGATACGTCGTGTTCAAGGATCCGAACTGGGATTGGCGGACGTTCAATTTCGACTCCGACTACAAGCGATCGCTGGCGCCCGAATACACCCTCATGAACGCCACCGACCATAACCTCAAACGGTTCTTCGCGCACGAAGGCAAGCTGCTCATCTATCACGGCTGGAACGACCCGAACGTGTCACCGTTCAACACGATCAAGTACTACCAGAGCGTCCTCGACAAGATGGGCGGAGCCGCCCGGACGACCGGCAACGTCCGATTGTTCATGGCGCCTGGCATGGGACACTGCGCGGGTGGCGAAGGGCCGAACACGTTCGACAAGATCGGAACGCTCGATCAGTGGGTCGAACAATCCAAGGTGCCAGACCGCATCATCGCGTCGCACAACCGCGAGGGCAGGATAGACCGCACACGGCCGCTCTGTCCCTATCCTCAGGTGGCCAAGTACAAAGGGACCGGGAGCACCGACGACGGGGCCAGCTTCACGTGCGCGCTACCGTAATGCGGTCGCCGTCCGTCATGCGCGTCACCCGCCGACAGGCTCTGGGCGTGCTCGGCGCGAGCGCCGGGTTCGGCGCCGTGGCCACCCTCGCGGAGCAGATCGGCCTGGCGCAGACACCAGGATGGCAGACGGCCAGAAGCGGCAACATCACGTTCCCCAAAGGTGCCGTCATCCGGACCGTCCTGCGCGACCTCCCGCCCGACGCGATGCGCAACGGGGCGACGATGTTCCACGAGCACTTGATTGGGCTTGGCAGCTACAGCAGCCCACCACCGCCCAGCGCCTGCCCGGCTCCGTGCTCACCCCCGGTCGCGGGTCCTCCCATCCAGGGGCTGGATCTGCTGATCGACGAACTCAAGGCCTCGGCAGCCGACGGCATCGTCTGTCTCGTCAATTCCACGATTGCACGCCCGACCGAACAGAACGTGCGAGATCTGCGAGACCTCGCGACACGGTCCGGCGTGCACATCGTCGCAGGCGGCGGTTACTTCCGGGCGAACTACCCGAAGAACTTCGCCGAGATGTCAGAGGATCAGGTGGCCGATGGGCTGGTTGCGGACGCAGCTGCGCAGCGCTGGGGCGCATTTGGCGAGATCGGCACGTCCATGCAGATGGAAGCCGACGAGCGCAAGTTCCTCCTCGCGCTCACCAGGGCCCAGCTCCGAACGAACCTGCCAATCTTCACCCACACTCCGCATCAGAGCTGTCCCACGTGTGCGCTCGAGCAACTCGAGATCCTGACGTCGCGTGGTGTGAATCCGCGCAGCGTCTGCATCGGACACATGTCAACGATCAAGCTCGAGGACGACCCGCCCGGTGACACCTTCAGGGCGGTCGCCAAGGCCGGCGCCTTCATCGGCTTCGACACGGTCGGCCACCAGATGGCGCAGTCGCACATTCCCGAGCGGCAGAAAGTGTCGAGGGTGTTGCAGGTGCTCGAGGCGGGCTACGAGGACAACGTCATGTTCTCAGGCGACTTCGCCCAGGCACACAACCTCAAGGCCAACTGGGGGAATGGGTATTCCTCGGTCGTGCTGCAGTTTGTGCCGAAACTCCGGCACGCGGGTGTGAAGGACGCCACGCTTCACAAGATTCTCGTGGACAACCCCCGACGCTTCCTGGCGTTCGTGCCGAAGGGGTGAGCTCGGCAATTCACCCTCACTTGCTCTCAGCGCCGCCCTTTCTCTCGGCCGCCCGCGCGCCGAGCAGCATGTTGCGGAGCCCGTAGTTGCCCTAATGACAGGCATACTCGTAAATGGGCTGCTGGCTCAGGTTCATGGGAATTCGGCCGGTAAATGGCCGCGTGAAGGTCACCGAATCGTTCACCGTGAACTCGTAGACGAGCGTTCCCGCGTCCACACGCGTGAAGCGCTCGATCAGACGCAGGTGCTCCGCCGATCCACGCTCGAAACCGCCCGCGTTGACCCGGCCGCTGAAGCTTGCCGTCTTGTCGGTGAAGTTGGTGGTCTCTACCACCAGCGTGTTCCCCTCCCAGTGGCCCCGTGAGCTCCCCATCCACTGGCGAATGCTCCCCGTGAGACCGGGACGGCCGTCGAGCGGCACAATCCGCACGTCGTGGTTCATCTCGAGGAGCATCGCGACGTAGTCGCGCGTCTGAAAGAGTTGTACGTTGTTGTTGTACCCGCCTGGCAACATGGGCGGCCCGGTGCTGAACCCGAGAATGCATCGCTCCGCGACACCCCGATCCTCGGGACCGTCGATACCGACACCGTCCGTGCGCGTCCGGACCGGATGGCCTCCGGCGGCTTTGTGGGCCTCTTCCAGCTGTTGCCCCTTGGCCGTCAACGGCGGAATCTTGCCGTCGGCCGGATCGACGATGATCGAGGGCTGGTTGAGCGCCTTGGCTCGGCTCCGATCCGTCCAGACCTCCTGGCTATATGCACCGGGATTTCCAGGCTGAGGACGTCTGGCATCGGCTCCGATGGCCTGGTCGCGCAGGCGCTGTGCAAGTTGCCCTGCCTCTTCCGTCGTCAAGTCGGCCTTGCCGCTAAGCTCGTTCGGCCGCTCGAGCGGGGTGAAGGTCCAGTAGTCCCAGATGCCCTGTACATCCGGGTCACCCCAAGGAGTGCGCGGCGTCCCCGTACTGCGGGCCGTCTGCCCGCTCAAGAGCGGTGGAGTCGCGATTCCGATGAGCACGACAAAAATGATGCGTTTCACGTCACCCCCCGGATTCCTTCTACACCTGCCCCTCTGCGGTGTCAATCGGCGGCCGATCGCATTCACTCGATGAAGGCGGGCGATTTCTTGAGCTTCCCGTACAGATGGGCATCGTGCTCGATCCACAACGCCACTCGGTTCCTTCGAACGTACTCCTCGATGTGCCTGCGCGACGCGCGAGACATCGCCTTGTCGAACTCGATGTTCGGAACGAGCTGCGCGGCTCGTTCTTATGGAAAGTGATAACGATCTCGATGTTGGCGAGCACGATGGTCTTGCTGTCGAACAGGTAGAGCCTCAAGCTCGTGACAGCCGTCGGCCGAGACTGGGCGGACACCGGGGCGGCGAGATGGATGACCGCGCCGCCGATCAGAGCCAGCGAAGCCGCGACTGCGGCGCCGCGCAAGACGCCGGACAACCGCTCCGACATCGACGTCTCCTTTCACCGAGCTCCCCGAGGGAGGCCGGCTCGGTCCGTCTCGTCTCGAGGTCCGATGGGGCATTATACTTACCGCCCATGTGGCGCCTCAGCCGACATTCGTCGGTTCCTCTTGCTGGAATCGTTCTTCTTGTGTGCATCTCGCTGCCGGTGGGGACCGACGCCCTGAACGAGGATCGACAGAGCGCTGACGCACCGCTTCCCAAGGACGTCGATCCCAGTACCCGGAGCCGCCTGCCCCCCATCCAGCGCGAGGCCCTGCACGAACGGAGGAAGAATGAATATGACGCGGCGGCCGCCAGCTCGCCTACCGGACGCCCGGAAGGCGTCGCCGCGCTCCGCCTGCACCGTTCTGGTGTAGACGTTCGCTGGGACTCTCCGGTTGGACGTCGGCTCACCGAGCTGGCCATCATCTCGACGGCTCGAGAGCACGACCAGCCGTACGAATGGTCCCTTCATGAAATGGAGGCGCTGTCGGTCGGTCTCGAACCACACGTCATCGACATCGTCCGCTTTCGAAAGGCGCTGACCGGGCTCGGGGAGAAGGAAGCGGCGATCATCCAGTTCAGTCGTGAGCTCGGCAAGCATCGCGTGAGCGCGGAGACCTACGCCCGCGCCCTGAAGCTCTTTGGCAGGACCAACCTCGTTGACGTCGTAGACCTGATGGCACAGTACACGGCGACGGCCGCGAACTTGACGGCGGCCAACCAGTGGCTGCCGCCTCAAATGAAGCAGTTCCTGCCGCTGCCTTTTGCGCTGCCCGCCGACATTCTCCCGGACTCTCGAAGCCGTATTCCAGTCGTCAACCACGACCAGAGCGCTCCGCCCCAGGCGGCGGTCCCGCAGGCGCCCGGAGGCCTTTACCGGCGCACGCTCGCGCCCCCACCGACCGGTCCGAGCTCGATGGGGCGTTTCGCTGCAGGCCTCAAGTCGCTCGAATCGAGCCAGGGACGCGCGCTGATGGCGTTGGCGGTGCTCATCACCGCTCGCGAGCACGACCAGCAGTACGACTGGGCGATGAACGAGCCAGGAGCGCGCGAGGACGGCGTGAGTGCGGCGGTCATCGACATCGTTCGGCTTCGCAAGCCAGTGGCGGAGCTGGGCAGCCGGGACAAGGAAGCCACCTTGATCCAGTTCGGACGCGAGCTGTTCGGGAAGCACTACGTCACCGTTGAGACCTACGCGCGAGCAAAGCAGGTGTTCGGACAGCGCGACCTGTCGGATCTCGTCGTTGGCCTGATGGCGCCGCACGCCCGGGAGGCGGTCTTGCTCACCGCGTTCGACCAGCACGTGCCCGCCGGCATCAAGCCGTCACTGCCCATTCCTTGACGAAGTTTTGAAGGCGCCCTAGTGCCTGCGAATGAAGTCCAGCACGGTCCGGTTGAAGACCTCCGGCCGTTCCCAGTACGTCGAGTGTCCGGCTTCCGGTACGGTCACGAGCTCGGCATGCTTGATGTGGGCCGCAAATAGACGGAGCACGGCGGGCGGCGCATACAGGTCGGCATCTCCCGTCAGCAGGAGCGTCGGGACCTTGACGGTCTCGAGGAGGGCGAACGTGATCCGGTTCTTCGTCGGTTGAGCGGGCGCGCGAGTACCCGACGGCCGGCTGATGTGCTCGAGATCGATCCAGCGACGCGTGCCCTCCGGGTTCTCCGCGCGATAAGACGGCCCAACCTCCCGGAACTCTGGCGGCAGGGCGTCGAACCCGGCGGGGCGCAGACGGCGGCCGAGTTGCAGGTACTCCTCGTCCTGGACCCCGCCGATGCTGTTGGCAAACACGAGGCTGCGGAGGCGTTCCGGAAACGAGAGCGCGAAGTCGAGCGCGCCAAAACCGCCGGCGGCGGTACCGACCAGATGAGCGCGCTCCACGCCCAGATGGTTCATCAACGCACGAAGGTCGTCGGCCGCCGTGCCAGGGGGATCTGTCTGCTGAACGAGGGAACGACCCCATCCCCGTCGGTCGAACGCGATGACGCGATAGCCGGCCGCGGAGAACGCCGGGATCTGAAGCTCCCATGAGCGCACGCTGCCCGTCGCCGCGTGCAGCAACACCAACGGCACGCCGCTGCCCCCGGTGTCTGTGAACCAGAGTCTCGCGCCGGGAACGTCAGCATAGCCTTCCTGCGCTATCGCGCCTGGCCGACCCTGCGCATGAAGCTCGGCCGACGGCAGGAGGGAGGGCGCGGCGGGTACGGAAAGAACCGCGAAGACTGCGACGGCTGCGAGACGAACTGCCACAGGACCCTCCCTGTCTCTCTGCGTTGTCTCTATAATGGCTTCCAACCCGCGTGGCATCGGCGTCGCCTCCCGCTCCGGGACGTCGATGGCCGAGTCACTCAGCCTCAACCTAGGAGGCGTCATGAGTATGTCACTACGAGCTCTGTCGTTGGTCCTGTGTCTCATCGTCCTGCCCGCCCCGGCTGCCTTCGCTCAAGGGTTTTCGACGAGCATCGCGACACCGTATCGGGTTGTTCCGAACATCACCTATCTGACCGCCAACAATTACGAAGCGAAGCTCGACGTGTACTCACGGACCGACGTCACCACTCCGCAGCCGACCCTCATCTGGATTCATGGCGGCGGCTGGATCGGTGGGAACAAGGAAAGCGCCACGTTCAGTTTGCTACCGTATCTGGAGATGGGTTGGAACGTGGTGAACGTCGAGTATCGGATGGCCCGCGTGTCGCTCGCACCGGCAGCGGTCGAGGACTGCCTGTGCGCCCTTCGATGGGTCATTCGGAACGCCAAACAATACGGGTTCGACACGGCCAAACTGGTGGTCTCGGGCGGCTCCGCGGGAGGACATCTCGCCTTGACCACAGCCATGACGCCTGCATCCACAGGCCTGGACCGACAGTGCCCCGGCACTGAAGAGTTGAAGGTCGCAGCGGCGGTGGATTGGTACGGGATCACTGACGTGGCTGACCTGCTCGAGGGTCCGAACATCAAGACCTATGCGGTGCAGTGGCTGGGAAGCCTGCCGAACAGGATTGAAGTAGCCAAGCGGGTGTCGCCCTTGACCTACGTGCGGTCGGGTCAGCCGCCGGTCATTTCAATTCATGGGGACGCGGATCCCACCGTGCCGTACAACCACTCGGTCCGTCTGAGAGAGGCGCTGACGAAGGTCGGTGTCGACGTGGAGCTCGTCACCATCCCGGGCGGCAAGCACGGCGGCTTTTCTCGAGCCGAGAACCAGAAGGCGTACGGATCGATCAGGGCATTTCTGGCCAAGCACGGCCTGATCGCGACGACCTCATCAACCCAGGATTAGTACCGAGGCTCAGAACTCATCACTCAGAACTCATCACTCCAAACTGTTCACGGCCTGCCGCTCGAGCTCCTCGGTACGCCGCCGGCACGCTCTTCGACGCGCGCGCCGCTCAACGAGTTCGGCACGGCGTAGTTCCCCTCATGGCAGGCGTACTCGAACTGTTGATACTGGCTGTCACGCCTGTACGGGAAGGAAACCGTCCAGGGGGCCGTATAGGTCTCCGGGTCCTCCACGCTGACGGAATACTTCAGCGTGTCAGCATCGATCACCGTGAAGCGCTCCACCATTCGACGCTGCTCGCTCTGCCGCGCCCTCCCGTTCGGTGAGCGCAGGTTGTCGACAGCCTTGAAGTTCGTTGTTTCAACGACCAGCGTGGTGCCTTCCCAGTGGCCTCGCGGGTCGCCCTCCCACTGACGGATCTTCGAGTCGAGGTGCGGCCGGCTGTCGAGCGGGATGATGCGCGCGTTGTGGATCATCTCGCTGTGAATGATCACGTATCCCGGCGGCTGGAGGACGAGGATGCCGTTGTTGTACGCGGTCGGCATCATCATGCCCAGGATGCCGCGCGACACGCAGCGGTCCCCGGCCTCCATCGTGGCGTAGCTGTCGTGCAGGTGCTCCCGCATGTAGGCCGCCGTCTGGCTCGCCTGCGGCGTCAAGGCCGGCATCTTGCCGGTCTTCGGTTCGATCAGAAGGGCGGGCCAGTCGCCGGCGAGGGGCTTGCGCCAGTACCAGTCGAACCAATAGAGCGCGTAGAACCCGACGTCACCGGCCCCGGCGGAGTCGCCGGCGTCGATGCGGCTCTTTGCCCGGGCTTCGGCGCGCGCTTGCAGTTCCTCTTTCGTGAAGCTCGTACGCCCAGCCAGGTCGGCCGGCATCTCGAGCGGCGTGTGGTTCGACTCCTCGTTGTTCCACATGCCCTGGATGTTCGGCTGTCCATCGGCGAGGCGCGTTGGTGTCGACGACCGGTTCGAGCCTCCGGCGCCCTGGCCGTGAAGCGGTGTCAGTGCGCCAATGGTCAGCATGCCGACGCCGACGATAACTGCCGACAGGAGCGAGGATCGACGCTTCATCTGTTCACCCTCCGGCTGCTTCGCGCCATCCGACCGTGTGACCGCTGTTGTCTGAACGCTATCATACCGGCGACGTGGCCGGGCGGAGCGCTCCGGGCCGTACGCGCAGGACAGCATTCTGGAGCGCCTCGGCGAAGGAGGAATGGAGCCCAGCGGCCGCGTTACGGCAGGGCCAGCGTCACCACGGCGTTGGTCGCGACGACCGACACGTACTGCTTGCCCTCGACCTGAAAGGTCAGCGGGCTTGCTCTGATTCCCCGCGGCGCGGTGTGCTTGAACAGCGGAGTGCCCGAGCGCGCGTCGAGCGCCACGAAGTCGCCGGTGCCGATTCCCTGAAAAACCAGATCGCCCGCGGTGGCGAGGTTGCCGCCGTTGGTCGAGCCCGTGATCTCCGTGTACCAGACCTGCCGCCCGGTCGCCGGTTCGTACGCGACGACTGTCGCCGTGGGCGTCACACCGGTCTCGCCTCGCTCGTCGATCAAACCGAAATGGCCCATGTTGCCAGGGCCGGGCTTCATGGCGCTCCCCACCGGCTTCACCTTGATCGACCAGGCGTCGTTCTTCCCGGTGATGTAGAGGAGGCCCGTCCGCGGGCTGAAGGACGGCGACCCGTAGTTGGCACCGCCGAGGTTACCTGGAGCGGTAATGACGAACTCCTTCGACGAGTAGGGATGGTACTGCTGCCGCACGCGCGGCGCGAGCGCGGGATCGGTGACGACCGGATACGTGGCGCAGAAAGGAAGCTGGGGCTGGCCGTTCGACATGTGCTGCAGCGGCTGCGTCGGCCAGGCCTGCTCGCCTGGAACGTCGCTGTCGGTGGGCACCGCCATCTCAACCACCGGGTTGATCGGCTTCCCGGTCTCACGATTCAACATGTACGCGTGACAGTTCTTGCCGGCCACGCCGATGCCCTTGATGGTCCGGCCTCCTGCGGTCACGTCAAAGAGCACCGGTCCGTTGACGAGATCCCAGTCCCAGATGTCGTGATGGATGGTCTGGAAGTGCCACAGCAGCCTCCCCGTCTGCAGGTTCAACGCCAGCACCGAGTTGGTGAAGAGGTTCGTACCCTTCCGCGATGATCCGTCGTAGTCGGGAGCGGGATTGCCAGCATTGATGTAGATCATCCCGAGCTCCGGATCGATGGCGGGCGGCGTCCAGACACCACCCCCATATCTCCCCTCTTCGCTCCAGGTGTTCTTGGCGATCTCCCACCCGTCGTCCTGCGGGCCCTGCGGCACGGTGTTGAAGACCCATTTGATGGCGCCCGTCGTGCCGTCCACGGCGGCGAGCAGACCTCCTGGGATGAGACTGTCGGAGAACGGGAGCCCTACATAGAGCGTGCCGTTGTAGTAGGTGGAAGGATTGGTCATCGAGTATCCGAGGCGAGTCGGATCCAGTGGCGACGGATACTTGCCCGGGTACTTGAAGTCGAGCGTCTTGTTGACGATCCGGAGAAGGCCGCGTTCGCCGAAGGTTCGAACCGGCTCGCCGCTCTTGGCGTCTACGGCATAGAGCGCCGACGGCCCATACGCATAGACCCTCCCGTCGCCGTACGCAGGACCACGCCCGCCACCCATGAACGCCTCTTCCGCCTCGAACGTCCACTTCGACTGGCCCGTCACCGCATCGAGCGCAAAGAGCTTCGAGCCCGAATGCAGGTACATCACGCCGTCGATGACGAGCGGCGTGGCACTCGACACATTCTCCCGTCCCGGCATCTCGAACACCCACTTCACGCCGAGACGGCCGACGTTCGAGGTATTGATCTCGTCGAGCGGTGAGAAGCGGTTGTTCCGGAGGTCGAGGTTGTGCATCGGCCAGTCTGTGCGCCCCGGCGTAGACGCGGGCTTCGACCCGGCCGTCGATCGCCCGCTCTGAGACCAGGCTG
>Ga0066710_100003620_pt1 | contig 13287 bp, 7 predicted proteins | sample GraSoiAngelo_159_FD_79666 | JGI IMG/M metagenome (GOLD analysis project Ga0066710, IMG submission 79666) | Grasslands soil microbial communities from the Angelo Coastal Reserve, California, USA - 14_1009_16_40cm | ecosystem: Environmental > Terrestrial > Soil > Grasslands | place: USA...
ATGTGATAACTGTTATCTTTCAGTGCGGCCGAATGGTCAATGTCGCCGCCTTTCTTAACCGTGTGCCTGATTTCTATTAACGGGTCGATGTCAATTTTCCTGAATTTAATGGCATTACTTAGGAGGTGGTAGAAAAGGAGCGAGATCAATGGAGGATACCCTGTAATGGTTGGCAACTCATCCGAGAGAATGACCGCCTTCTCGGCTTTCACTCTTTGATCGAGACCGCTCAAAACAGCAACAAGCGCCTCATTCAAATCGACAGAGGTCATTTGTTCTTCTGAGTGAATCTTTGAAAATTCTATGATATCATCGGTCATTAATTTCATCTTTTGTATGGCAGCCTGTGCCCTTCGGATGTTAGCCTTACCTGCATCGGACAAATTCCTTGCATCATTATTCACAATAAACTCCATCGAATTATACAGATGCTTTAGGGTCTCATTATAGTCATTGGCTGCTATAGTGTTAAATGTTTTCAATTCGGAGCTCAGCGCCTCTAATTCCCTGTTTTTGGAAAACAAGACTTTATTCAATTGCATGATCCTCTCTTCCGCCTGTTCTGCCATCGTTACATCTTCGCGTTGCACAATAAGCCCATTATAAAACTTTTTTGCCTGGATGTTATACCATTTTTTGTGACCATTTTGATCATACTGGAAAACCAAATTGAGAGGTTCATTGGTTTCTGCAACCCTTACAAAATGATCAAAAAGGCCAATATCCTTTTTCCACGGATACACTGTGAGTAATAATTTGCCGGTAAGGTCAACATCTCCGCCATATGCCAGTTTGCTTCCCATCAGGTACCTGAAATCGGTAATCATATTATTATTGTCCCTTACAGCTTCAAGAATGTGTGTCTCATTTGAACTTGCCTCGAAAAATGTTTTAAGTAATTCGCTATTTAAATTCCAATCCATACAAAAAAAAGTTTCATTTTAAGTAATTACATAATACAAGGATTTTGCCGATACATATCATCAGCAAAAAATTTTTTTCATCACAACAATTGGTAATGACCCTATGGGCCTGGTAAGAAATCGGCGCTTCGCGATCTGTATGTAATGATCCGGCTAAAAAGCGGTAGGCAGTGAAGTTAAGGATCGTTTACGAATAAATTTTTAATTGTGAAAAAATAACCGATCATTCCTGGGGAATCGAATTCTCGGTAAGGGGGTATAAGTTTTGCGGTTTGGACTTGAAATGGATGAAAGAACTTCCAAACAAGAAAATCGAGCAAAAAAGCTGCAGGTTAAGATCGGTGAAAAAACTGCATATGTCGAAATCATATCTTTAAGAAATCATATCTGCGCAGTAGAAATTCCCGGTCATGAACCAATATTTATCACAAAGATCAGGGATAAGGATGATAACCCGTGCTGGATATCTATTCCCCAGGGAAATGATGACCTGGCCAAATCTGTGGGTTCTTATATTGAAGAGTACCTTCATTCTAACGATCATCATGGAGGCTGACTCGATGGCCCCTTGATTTCCGCCTGATTCAAATCTTACACCATGGTAGAGATGTCGTAACCCCCCGTAGTATGAATAACCGCTGAAAACGGGTTTCTGCTAAAATCACCCATGCCGCGACATGAAACAAAGGGTAAGGTTTCCTATTTCGCCGGCATATTTGCAATTTTGAGAAAATCCAATAATCCTAACCATGTTGAAAAAAATTCTGAAAATCACAGGCATAAGTTTCGTCGTGCTGATCGTTCTGGCGTTTGCAGTTCCCATCCTGTTCAAAAACCAGATAACAACCTTAATAAAAAAACAGATCAACAAAAGCCTTAGGGCAAAAGTTGATTTTAAAGAAGTAAGCCTTTCTCTTTTTCGGCATTTTCCAAGAGTTTCGATTTCTCTCAGCGATCTGTCTGTTGTTGGAAAAGATGACTTTGCATCCGATTCTTTGATCTCTGTAAAAACTTTGGATGCTTCGGCTAATCTTATAAGTGTTATCAAAGGAAAGAATATAAAAATATACGGCGTCTTTCTCGAATCTCCCCGCATCCACGCACTCGTAAATAAAAATGGAAAAGCAAACTGGGATATAGCGAAAGAAGATTCCACAAATGCCACGACCAACGATAATTCCAGCTCAGACTTTCAAATGAATCTAAAAAAATACAAGATCACGAATGGTTATTTACAATATCGCGACGAAACGGCGGGAATCAATACAGAGATCATCGATTTTGATCATGAGGGTAAAGGCGATTTTACCAGGGATGTTTTTACACTCTCTACAAATACAAAAGCTGCAGATGCTAATTTTATTTACGCGAATATTCCCTATCTCAAAAATGTGAAAGCAGGCATAGGCGTCGATATCCAGATCGACAACAAAACAAATAAATACACATTTCAAACAGATGATATCGTTTTGAACGATCTTAAACTTTCTTCAAAAGGTTTTTTCCAGATCGTCAACGACAGCATGTATGATATGGAGATCAGGTTTGAGGCGCCGTCGAACGATTTCAAGAACATCCTGTCCCTGGTACCGGCTGTTTACAAAAAGGATTTTGATAAAATAAAAGCCGGTGGTCAAGCTGTCTTCAATGGATTTGTAAAAGGAACATATAGCCCGACGGAAATTCCCGCATACAACGTAAATCTTGAAATTAAGGATGGGTTCTTCCAAAATCCGGACCTCCCAAAACAGATTAAAAATATACAGCTGGAATTGACGATGAACAATCCCGATGGTGTAACCGATCACACGACAATCGCCATCCCATCAGGACATTTTGAATTGGATAATGAGCCATTTGACTTCAGATTTCTTTTGGAAAATCCCGAAACAGCCCGATTCGTTGACATAGCTGCTAAAGGAAGACTCGACCTTTCGAAGGTTTCAAAATTGGTTAAGCTCGAAGAAGGCACAAAGCTCGCTGGTTCGATCTGGGCCGACATATTCGCGAGGGGAAATCTTTCGGCCATCGAAAATCATTCAGGTCAATTTGCTGCCGGCGGCTTCCTTGATATTCAAAACCTGTTTTATTCATCAAAAGGATTTCCACAGCCGATACATAACGGAAATATGAAAGTGGAGATAGAAAATAATGACGGCATAGCCGACAAAACATTTGTGAATGTTACTTCTGGTCATGTCGAAGTGGGCCCGGACCCGGTTGATTTTTCATTGGCCGTCCGTAATCCCGTCTCCACTTGTGATTTTGCGGGAAGTGCGAAAGGCAGATTTACTCTTGATAACCTGAAACAATTTGTCAAACTCGATCAGGGCACTTCTGTCAGCGGAATCATGAATGCTGATCTGAAGTTCAGCGGGTATAAAGCGGCCATCGAAAGATCTGAATATGATAAGATCAATACCTCCGGTACACTCGATTTCAGGAATATAAAATACATATCGAAAGATTATCCTACGGGAATGAACATCATAAAAACAGTATTGACTTTCGATCAAAAGAATGTTGAACTGAATAGCCTCACCGGCAATTATCTCAACACCAATTTCACTGCTGATGGGGTATTAAGTAACCTGGTCGGTTATGCTTTAAAAAGCCAAACATTAAGTGGTAGCCTTAACCTGACTGCAGATAAAATGGATCTCAATAAATGGATCAGTGAAGACACAGCTACATCCACAACAACTAATTCGTCAGCACCATTTCTTGTGCCGGCAAATATGAACTTCGTCATCAACACTAAAATGGATAAAGTAAAATATGACAAGGTTGTTTATAATAACATCAATGGTTCATTGGAGGTGAATGATGAAGCCGTTAAGATGCAAAATGTCAGAACGGAAGCACTGGATGGAGTAATCAATTTTACTGGTTCGTATTCGACAAAAACAAACAAGAAACAACCCGACGTGGCTATAAGCTATGAAGTGAAGGATGTAGATGTACAGAAGGCATTTTATTCTTTCAACACCGTACAAAAGCTGATGCCCATTGGACAATTCCTGTCCGGTAAACTTTCTTCCCAGCTTTCCATGACGGGAAAACTCAACGGTGACATGATGCCTGATTTCAGCAGTCTGACCGGCAACGGTAATTTATTATTATTGCAAGGCATGCTGAAAAAATTTGCACCACTCGAAAAATTAGCGAACACACTTCAGATTGATGAACTAAAACAGGTGAGTGTAAAAGATGTCAAGAACTATATTGAATTTGCAAATGGAAAAGTTTTGGTAAAGCCATTTACGATCAAGGTAAAAGATATTGAAATGCTTATCGGGGGAACGCACGGCTTTGATCAGTCCCTGGATTACCTTATTCAAATGAAATTGCCACGTAAATACCTGGGTGCGCAGGGAAATGCCCTGGTAGATAATCTCATTACACAGGCATCTAATAAAGGAGTTCCTGTCACGATCGGCGATGTTGTCAACCTGAATATCATTATGCGTGGCAGTTTGAACGATCCCACAATCAAAACAGATCTCAAAGAATCAGCCGCTGATGCTACGGCTGAATTGAAACAGCAGACCGTTGATTTCGCAAAGGCGAAATTTGATAGTACAAAACATGCAGTAAAAGATTCAGTGAATATGATCAAGCAACAGGTTGCTGCAAACCTAAAAGAAGAGGCAAAAAAGCAATTGTTTGGAAACAGTGATTCGGTAAACACAAAACCATCTATCGAGGAAACGAAGAAGAAAGCCGAATCAACAATAAAAAATACATTGGGCAATTTTCTCAAAAAGAAGAAAAAAACCGATAGTTGATTCGGAAATCGAAATGCCTATCATCTCCTTTGAGAAATGATCTCAGCGTGCGGCCTTCCACTGGATCTAGTAAAGGCTCTCACCCCAGAATCCTTACAGCTATACTTAAAAATGGCCAGAACTCAGCCCCGACCAAATGCAAATTATTAAAGTGTTCTGCGAGCGAAGTCATACATTCGCTAACGAATTCGAATATTTCGGCTCGCTATGTAATTATTTTGTATTTAAGCTTTACAGTGCTTCTTCTCTTTGGGTTAATATAATCAAACGCATTTTGTTTCGAATTTACTTTCAAGAGCTTCAACTCCTTTTGACATTTTAAAATCAACTTCTTTATCGGTAAAGGTATTAGCCAATAAAACTTGATAATTTTGTTCTGCTTTACTTCCATCTTTTCTAAGTCAGGGCCCTCTAGATAAGGTAATGATATAAAACCGTGATTACAAGCGGATATATTTTGCCAAGGTCTTCCAAAATTCATTGTATGATTTAGTCCTAACATTGAAGTATTTCTATGATAGTAAGCGACAGTAAGTAATTCGATAATAGTTTCATCTTTTATAGATGAAAAAATATGAAGCTCAATAGGCATAGCATCCTTTGGTTGCGCCATGCTGCATGTCGCATAAGTCCACATGTCTCTTTCTCTATTCGGAGCAAATTCAAGAACTCTAAAATCATGTGGCAGCTTTTCGATGGGCCCTTTGTCCCATAAATAGATTTTAGCAGCATGGTTCCAAACACTTTCGTAATGTTTTATTATTTGTTCTTGATAGGACATTTAAGAGTTTATAGATTATATTTCTTTTTCTGTTCTTTTGAATAATTTGACATTTGTCCGCCCTGGTGATTAGATTGTTTCTTAGGCTGCAATTGCATTTGTGTTCTATCTATTACGAAGGAGCCGGTCCGGGTGCTAAAAAAGGACACGAAATGACTCCAGCAGAAAGAAAATCTTTTGCAAAAGTAGTAGTTCATGGATCTGATACTACGAATGTTATTATTGGTAAAACCGTTGGTTAAGAGTTCGAATCGAACAAACTTTGAGTCGAACAGTACCGCATTGAAAAAACGGAGGGGAAAGGGCTTATAAAATTTTCAAAAGAGATCAGTGTTGCTGAATAATTCGTTTGATGCCGTTAATTTAATTCTACAAATGATAAATATGAAAAGATTGCTGCCCATTTCGTTTTTGTTGCTTTTGACAACAGTGTAAACTCACATTACCCACCCGTCACATTCCGTTTTACTTTTTTCAAGAAAGAAATTTATCCCCAGGCAATATCAATTAGTTTATAATTTTTGTTTCCACTTTGTTGGCTAAGGACGTCAAATATACAGCAACACAAAAGATTGGTGATGAGTAACCCTGGAATTATAAAAAAGATTCTTTGTGATACTGCACTTAATGATGAAAATAACTAAATCATCTTCTCATGATAAAACGAAATCTTTTTCACTGCGGAATTTAACGGTTTAGAATAAGTTGAAAGTTTTCCAAAGGGGAAATCTCAATCACAACCGGCACAGCCAGGACTTTAAGGTTTACTGAGGAATCCTCATGGAGCAAATGGCAGTGAGAGGAAGGTTTTGTGAGGGAAGTGGATTCAATGGTAACCAAATATTGCAAAACATCTTGAGATCGGCATTACCCAGTTTATGGTATTGATTATCGACACTAACTTTTGGACAGGTCCAAGAGGCCTACCAAAGGAGGTTTAAGTTTCTCTGGGAAAACATTTTTGTAGGGAAATTCCAGATACACGTTTAGCAAAAGTGGGAGCATATTTCATGTTTCCAATGTTCATTGTGCAATTATATGTTTATGCTATTGGCATTTTCATCAAGCCTAAAATGCTAAATAGCTCCAATTGTTTATTTTAAAATTAACCGAAATGACTACCGATGTATTGACCCCGGAACTAAACGAAGGCGCCAGCCAGCCACAGGCAATAAAAAATGCAGAGAAGGACGATGAAAAAAACCTGATCGCATTGAACCGTTTCATTTCAAACGATAATTGCGTACTCCTTTTGGGACCTCTTTTTGGTATTGATGGTGATGGAAATAAGATGCATGTTAAACTCAAAGAGTACCTCGCTTCCTGCGAAGATAAATTCGAATTGGATGATGAATTCGACAACCTCTCCATCTCAAAAAAATCTGACGGTTCGCAAAAACCGGCCCTGATCAATGAGATTTGTAATTTTTATGAGGGTGCCCGGCAGAATGTCATTTATGAAAAGATTCTGGACATTAAATTCCGGGCAATTATTACTCATACCTGTGATCTTTTTTTATACGATTCTGATAAAGATCATAACTATGATTTTTCCTTTTTCTCAAAGAAGGGTACTCAGCCGGTTGAAACAGATGGGGCGAGTCCCTCTCTTTCCGGTAAGCCGGTTATTTATAATATATTCGGGAATATCGGAAATGTTAATACCCTGATCACAGATTATGATTCCCTCTATGATTTTCTGATCAATATTTTGCGGGCGGAGCAGGAGTTTCCACTTCAACTACGTGATATACTGGGCAAGGCCTCAGCTTTTTTATTTCTTGGTTTTGATCTTACTCGATGGTACATACCGCTGCTCGTTCGGAAACTCAACCAGTTTATTTTAAATGCCCGGCCGAGAACAAGTGTGTATGCATATGCTTGTATTGATGACAGCCGTCAAATTGCTGCTGAATCTGTAACGGATAGCCTGAATAAGTATCCGCTATCTTTTGTTCCCTTCAAGACTTTAAATTCAATCGAACTGATCAATAAACTCCATTCACTTGGGCGAAAAAACGGATCCACAATTGATACGGTACCCGCTATTACCCCTGTTCAGCGAGAATTCTTCCAGAATTGGAAGGTGAACTTATTGGAGGGTGGTTATGATGGAATGAGAGTCTTTTTTGAAGAATATAAAGAATTAAATTATAGAGGTCATCGCAAAAGTGATATTGAAGGCATTAGGATCATCTATAACCAGGTTCTTCAGGAAAAAACCTCTTTTTTGATCACGAAGGAGGAATATAATGTTGCCTGCCAAAATATGGTGCTTTCATTACTTTCCCACATAGATAAAATTTTATGAAGAATAGATACCCGGGACCAGTCGCATTTCAATACGAAGACAGGACCCTGTTCTTTGGGAGAGAAGAGGAGATTAAGTATATCGCTACACTCATCTTCAATTACAAGACCACCATACTTCACGCAAAGACAGGGTATGGTAAAACTTCACTGATCAATGCAGGACTTATCCCTTATTTGATTAAAAATTCAAGCTGTGTGATCATACGGATCCAGTTCGACAACTACGACCGGGAAAAAAAATTGACGCCTCGTCAAACACTGCTGAATGCCCTGGAGGCTCGGCAGGGGGCAGGAGAATCTTATCTGGGTAAATTGGTGAATGAACATGAACGATCTGCCTGGCGCTATTTCAAAAAGATGCAGGCCAAGGAAGTTGAGAGGCAAAAGAAATTGGAGCAACAAATTCTTGAAAGGCGACAGAAATTGGAACAACAAATTTTTGAAATGCATCCATCAGCAAATTATGATAATGAACTGGAGTCTAATCATACGTCTGGACCTAAGCCAAATTATATTTTATTATTTGACCAATTTGAAGAGCTATTCACTTATCCGAAGGAATTTGTCCAGCAAATAGGCAAAGAACTCCAGGAAGTGCTGAACAACCGGATACCCGATGAATACGCTGCCGATTTAAAAGAAGCCTTTAAGAATAAAGAACAACTTAAAATCTGTGCTGACGAATTAAGCGTGCTCGATGATGAGATACCTGTCAAGATCATTTTTTCCCTGTCAACGGAACGATTCAATTATATGACCTATCTGGCGGAGTATATTCCAAGCCTTCTTAATAACAGTTATAAGATGCACCGGATGAGGGAAGATCAAATTGTTGAGGCCATAAAAAAACCGGCTCTTTTAGACGGTGATTTTGAATGCCCTCCTTTTAAGTATGAGAAAAAATTGCTCAACAGCATCACTGATTTTCTTTCGATGAGCAAGAAACAACAGATCAGAAGAAGAATCGAAGTATTCGAAATGCAAATCATTTGCCAACAGATGGAAAGGATTTGCTCAGATTATGCAAAAAGAAACCGGCTAGCCAAATCAGGTTTCGAACTCACTGATAAAATCGTTTCGGAAAGTGGTTTTGTCAAGGATAAAAAAAATCCATTTTCAGAGATTATCACCAACTATTATATCGACAGCATTGAGGCTATTCCTGAAAAAGTTGACCAGTTGTCTGCCCGTTATATTGTGGAACGTAAGTTAATTGATGAAGTTACCAACAGCAGGATATCGCTCGATTTTGCATTGCTGAATCAGGTGGGTATTATTTAACATACGATCAACTACCTGATTGAAAAAAGAATTATCAGGGTGGAGATGAACACAGTAAGTGGCCGCAGCTATGAACTGAGTCACGATTCGCTTCTTTCGCCCATCCTGGCCGCAGCTAAACAATTACCTGACCTCGACAGGGAATTACAATCATTTTTTAAATCGACCATTGCCTCTGATAATAAAGCAGAAAAGAAGAGAATTCTCAAGGCGATTTACAATCTCTTACCTGAAGAAAGAATGAAGGATGAAATTCAAAACAATGGAGAAGAATCAGATGTTTTGGAGAAATTAAAATCGAACCCCGTTATTCTGGAAAATACATACTGTACCGGCGAAGATAATATGAATAATCTCACTATTAAGGAAACATTTCGCCAAACGATCACTCAGTCTAAATTAAGATCACAGCAGCATGCCATCAAGGGATGGTTCAAAAAATTTGCAGTGACGGTTATTTTGTCACTGATCATCATTGCAGTCCTCATTACTTCCATATCTCAGATAACGAAATCAAGATCCGAAATAGTGAAAGCGCTAAACAGGAGTACAGCCCTCAATTATCTCGGCTATAACCTAGATCTGAAAAGAATAAAGGACAAGCAGAGGGCCTTAGGTCTTATCGATCTCATTTATGATAGTAAAACGCTCAATGAAAATGATTCTGCTGTTCAAAGTAAATTCTTAGAAATCGTCCAGACCCCGGATATTCAATCAACGTTCAGTGCTTTTAAGTATGACATACCTTCTTCCATTCTGAACTATGGGGATGCGGACATTTCACATGGCGGTAATTATATTGTCGTCAACAATGATTCAATCAATGGATCCTCAGTAGGTGCATATAATGTTCTGAATGAAAACGGAAAAGTTATCAGTCAATTCAGTAACGTCAGGTACGCCTATTTTACAAATAAGGATAATCTTTTGTTACTGGCCGAATCATCGGTTCCTTTCAATTCGAAAGGGCTGATTAATTCTTCTCCGGACAGGCTGATCTTATTTAATCCAGGGGATATGAAAATTGATACGATTAATCTGAAAGCCGGAGATTATTTATTTCCCCGGGACCAGGTTGTTTTTTATCCTAATGAGATCAATCAGAGCAATGGTGAGTTTGACTCATACCGCGTTCGATATACCGCATCCGGCAATTTAGTGATCCCATTTTTAAGACAAAAAAGCGGAAGAACTTATCAGGAAAGGGTCATGATCTGGAAAGAAGGTAAATTGGCAGACTGGGCTTCGAATATGTCCGTTAGCCTTTCTAAAGACGGTAAAAAAATAATGATCGGCCAATTGAATAATACAAACGGGGCTTCTCTGATCAGGGTCCTTGATGAAGACGGAAAAGAGCTGGACCGGATCCCCGATATTTATTTTGCCGATTTTGGTTATGATGGATCCTTGGTTTTTATAAAAAACAATTCACTGCTCATCAGGCAGTATGGAGCTGCTGAAAAGATATATACACTAGGCAATGCCGTCACCTACGCATATACCAAACATCCTTTCGTTGTTGCAAAAGGAATTGACAGCATATATGTAATCAACACCCAGTCCGGGCAGATAAAAACATACGCCGGTTATTTGGTCGATGTCAATTTTGACAAAAATGTCTTTTTTACTGTCAATCGTAATATTTATAAGACGAGTGCAAATAGTCCTGATACCTTGTTCAAACGATCTTTCTCCGACACGGTTCCCGCGCGCTATTCCTGCGAGGAAAAGATCCAAAGTATTGCCTATAACAGGAAGTCAGATGAAACCCTCATCCTGACCAACAAGAATCGGCTTTTATTGCTTGACCCGGGCATGGTAGAAAAAGCTGGTTTGCTGCTCACAGCCAACGATCTTTTTGGATTCTGCAGCGACGGTACTGCTCTTTATTATTTGAGAGATAACAATCTGAGGGTTTTTAAGAATGACCACCACCTGATCAATCTTTTTGCTTTCCGGGCGGTACATGATTGGTATGATTCAACCACGAGTGTAACGAAATTGAAGGCGCAAGAGAAAAAACATTTCCTGGATTCAATCTTTAAAAAATAAATGTTTACAATGACTGAAGACATTGCAGAAGTAAGCGCCAGATTACAGGAACGGAATATCGCAGAGAATCTGCGTAATCTGCTCGATGTAAAGCCCAGCACTGAACATCGCTTGTTGCTGGTGCGCCACAATTCACTAATGAACGATTTTTTCAAAGGAACGATCAGCAAGGCGGATTTTGACACAGTGAAAATACAGATTTGGGAATCCTTCTTTTATTTTTTAGACAGGCTTGATAGAAATTTCAAGGACCAATTTTTTCATAAAATAACGAGGGATCAAACGGGAAGCACTGGAAGGAAAGGTGTATTGTTTATTGCTGCTTCACCGGCGAATATAGCCAAGCTGCAGGTAGATTCGGAATTCAGTAAAATAAAAGAATCATTGGAAAAAGGATCTGAACGGAACAGATTTGAATTGTTACTTCCTTTAATGGCGGTTACTCTTGAGCAGTTTCTGAATGAGAGACACAAATTGAAGCCGGACTTCATTCATTTTTCGGGACATGGAATGGAAGAAGGCCTTATGTTTTCGACCTCTAATAATCTTTTAAAAATTATTAAGACTGAAATACTGGAAGAGGTTTTCAAAGACATTGGCTCCTATACTGAATGCGTGGTCCTGAATGCCTGTTATGCTGCCGCCCAGGCAAAAGTCATTTCGGCGCAGGGCACTTGTGTCATAGGTATGAATGCACCTGTTAGTGATCCAGCCGCCATTTATTTCTCAGAGAACTTTTATCTTTTTTTATCTAATGGGCAGTCTGTGGAAGAGGCATTCCGGAATACTAGAACACTTTTACTGGCTAATTTCCGTAAAGAAGCCAAGATTCCTGAAATATGGAACGATGGAATGCTCTTGGAATCCTGATGAACTCAGGAATAAAAAGTATAACCTTTAAAAATTAGTCTATGGAAGTAATTAACACTATGGCACACCAAGATGTCTATCAATTCATTTCAGATCTTGACGTGGCGGCGCCCAGATATGCGTTTGATACAACTCAAACGAGATCTGCGGAGGCTTCGGAAATCATGAAGGAAGGAAAGGAACAATCTTTCCTCGCGGATAAAAGCCTGGTATCTTTTGTTTCCGGACTGAGTGAACAAAACAGGAGCGATGTGATTAACTCAATGCTCCTTGCTCAACTGGCTGCCAACAAAAAAGTCCAAAATGAAGAGAATATTCTCGAATGGTATAAGGCTTTTGTTCAGGTGTTGTCCAATATCGGCTGGACCATAGAGTCTGTTGAAATTTCGAAATTTGAATCTTCCAGTGCTCTTTTCCAGCTCGAAAATGTGATTATCGACATACTGACTTCTGCTTTTGGAGGCAGTTATCTTGCTGTAATAAAAACGGCGCTCAATTCGCTAAAGAGCCTTGATGAAGGCGATCATAAGATAGTAGCCTTCGAAAAAAATACGCATACTTTATCCAGAGGCATTTTCCAGATTGCAACCGCCGTTGAGTCAAACAATGCCGTTTCTGTTCAATTGGGATCTTTTTTACTTACGTCCAAAGACGAAATCAGGAGGATTTTGCTTTTTAAATCTTCCAATGACAAAACCACACTGCAATACTCTTCCAGGAGAGCAACCCTGAATTTGGAAATGTATTCTAAAGTACGATATACTGTATTGGAAAAACTGGGTGATCACGTTATCAACTTTGTTGCCGAGGTTGACATATAGCTGCGCAGTGCAAACAATAGACGGCTCACGAGGTATCGCGATGACAAGCAGATCTTTTTTGCGATCAACAATATTGAGGTAGTTTTGTTGCCAAGCGTTTATGCTGGTAAACATTTCTATGGTTGTGTCCTCAGCATGCATGACACCTATTTCAGAAGACATGCCGTCAGCTACACGCTCCCAACTTTCATCGAATACGAGCTTCAATAAGCTACTAAGAAGCTTGAAAAAAAACATTAATGAATGCGACTGGAGAATCATCAAGCCAATGTGCTACACAAGTCGATTTAGAACGATTAAACTAACTACAGAAGCGAGTTTCATTAAAATGTCTGGTCGGGCAGACTGGATTCGAACCAGCGACCCCTACGTCCCGAACGTAGTGCGCTACCGGGCTGCGCTACTGCCCGCTTTTGCTGGCCACACTCACGCATAGCTGCAATAAGCCGATTAAAAAG
>Ga0066710_100003621_pt1 | contig 13282 bp, 13 predicted proteins | sample GraSoiAngelo_159_FD_79666 | JGI IMG/M metagenome (GOLD analysis project Ga0066710, IMG submission 79666) | Grasslands soil microbial communities from the Angelo Coastal Reserve, California, USA - 14_1009_16_40cm | ecosystem: Environmental > Terrestrial > Soil > Grasslands | place: USA...
ATCATCCGATGGCGTCAAGCCGAGTGCATCTGCATCGCGGCCATCGATACGCACGGTATAGCCTCGCTCCGTCATCACCGTGTAAGTGCCGCCCAATGCCTGCGTAAGCCAGACCGAACTTCCTGCCGACAACGACACCGAGTCCCCGCTTGGAACCATCACCGCACGACAATCCCGCGTCAGTGTAATCGGTTTTTACGTTGTCATTGTGCAACCACCTTTCGTGGTGATCCGAAGTGCTATTCCGTAGTCGCTGGGCGCGACTCGCCTTTGAGGGCCGCATTCACCGTATGCCAGGCCAAGCTCGCGCACTTAACCCGGGCGGGAAATTTACATACACCCGAAAGAATTGCCAGCTTCCCAACTTTTTCGGAGGCGGCATCCCCATTCGTCTCACTGGTAAGCATCTGGTGCACCTTGTCAAACAAGGCATGCGCAGCGGCTTCACTTTTGCCCTTCAACTCCGCGGTCATCATCGATGCCGAAGCTTTGGAGATCGCACACCCGGAGCCTTGAAAGCTGATATCTTGAATGACGCCGTCTTGCAGTCGCAAAAACACCGTCACGTGGTCGCCGCACAACGGATTGTACCCTTCCGCCTTGCGATTGGCATCGGCCATCAGCCGGAAATTCCGCGGACTTTTATTATGGTCCAGGATAACTTCTTGATAGAGATCGTCTAGATCAGACATCAGTCAAATACTTTCAGAGCGCGATGGATCGCTCGTACCAAAATATCGATTTCCTCAGTCGTGTTATAGAAAGCAAATGAAGCTCGCGTCGTCGCCGGCACGCCGAAGCGTTGCATCACCGGCATCGCGCAATGGTGTCCGGAGCGCACAGCGACTCCTTCTTGGTCGAGAATCGTCCCGACATCGTGTGCGTGAACGTGGTCGAAAACGAACGACAGCACCCCCGCCTTTTCCTTTGCCGTGCCGATAATTCTGAGGCCAACGATGTTTGACAACGATTCCGTGGCATAGCCGAGCAGCGCGTGTTCATGGGCCGTCAATCCTTGCCAATCGAGAGCCTGCAAATAATCGATTGCCGCGCCCAATCCGATCCCGCCCGAAATATGGGGCGTACCCGCCTCAAACTTATAGGGCAAGACGTTGTAGTGGGTTTTTTCGAAGGTGACCAAGCTGATCATATCACCGCCGCCTTGATAGGGCGGCATCTTTTCCAGGAGCTCGCCACGTCCGTACAACACACCCACGCCGGTGGGCCCAAACATCTTATGGCCGGAAAACGCGTAAAAATCGCAGCCGAGATCCTGCATATCAACTCGCAGGTGCGGCACCGCCTGTGCGCCATCGAGGAGAACGGGAATACTGCGTTCATGGGCAAGAGCTACAATCTCCTTGACCGGGGCAATGGTCCCGAGTGCATTCGAGACATGGGTGACGGACACGAATTTCGTCTTTTCGTTCAGCAACCGGCGATATTCGTCCATGACGATTTCGCCGTCATGATTGATCGGAATCACCCGCAGCTTTGCGCCAACCTGCTCGCAGAGCATCTGCCAGGGTACGATGTTGGAGTGATGCTCCATCGCTGAAATGATGATTTCATCGCCGGCTTTGAGAAAAGTCCGGCCGTAGCTCTGGGTCACCAAGTTGATCGCTTCCGTAGTGCCGCGCACGAAGATGATTTCCTGATTATTGCGGGCGTTAATGAAGCCGCGGATCTTACTGCGCGCCTCTTCGTACGCCGCGGTGGCGCGCTCGCTGAGGTAATGGACGCCGCGATGGATGTTGGAATTCTCCGCGCTATAGTAGTGAGCCAATGCGTCGATTACCGCCTGCGGCTTCTGGCTGGTCGCGCCGTTGTCGAAATAGACCAGCGGCTTGCCGTGCACCTTCTGTTGAAGGATCGGAAAGTCTTCACGGATACGCGCCACGTCAAATCTGCCTGCCGGCGCGCGCGAATCGGCTAAATGAGATACGGCTTTCATAAATCGACTCAAGGCTTGCGAAATCTTGCCACGAGATAATCGTCAAGACGTTGGCGTAGGGAATCGATTTTAATCCGCGCCACCACGTCGCTGGCAAACGCAAAGCTCAAAATGCTGCGGGCCTCTTCGAGCCCGAGCCCGCGCGTACGGAGATAGAACAATGCGTCGGCGTCCAACTGACCGATGGTCGAGCCATGACTGCACTTGACGTCGTCCGCATAAATCTCCAATTGCGGCTTGGTGTTGACCGCCGCGTTCGCCGATAACAACAAGTTCTTGTTGGTCTGACGCGCATCGGATTTCTGAGCGTCTTTGTGCACGATGATTTTGCCGTTAAAGACTCCATGGGAACTGCCGTCAAGGATGCCTTTATAAAGCTCCAAACTGCTGGCCCTTGGTTTGGCGTGCTCGATCTCTGTGTAATTATCGATATGCTGCCGCTTGTCGCCTAGATAAAGGCCGTTGAGCACGCACGCCGCGCCTTCACCGTCGAGAACGACGTGCACGTTGTTTCGCACCAGCGAACCGCTTAGAGTCACCCCATGCGCCGTCAGCTGGCAACCACGCTCCAACTCTGCCTCCAAGGTACCGACATGAAGCCCGGCGTCGCCTTCTTGCTGCAAACGATAGTGCTCAATCAGCGCGTCGCGCCCGCCCATTAATTCCGTGAGCGCGTTGCAAAAATAAGTGCCCGAATTGAGTCCTATATAGCTCTCGACGATCTTCGCCTCACTGGCCGCGTCTAGCAGGATCAAAATGCGCGGGTGCGACATCACTTGCCGCTCTCCCGCAACAGAGGCGAAGACAAGATAAACGGGCTGAGTCAAACGGCAGCGCTCCGGAACCACGATGACGGCGCCATCTTCCACAAACGCGGTGTTGAGCGCTGCGAATGCTTCATGCTGGTAGCGCGCGTAACGCCCGAGATGCGCCGATAAAAAGTCGTCATTTTGCCGCACCATTTTGGCGAGGCTCTGAACGCGCACGCCGGCTGGCAAATCTTGCGTTCGGGAAAACTCCGGCGCATAAACTCCGTTGATAAAAACCAACCGGCAGGATTCGGCATCGACGAATGACCGAGACAAGATCTCGTTGGCGTCGAGACTTCGAGCCGCGCCGTTTGCATGGACAAAGCTTTGCGACGAAATCGGCTCCACGCTGGTGAATTTCCACGCTTCGTTCTTATGGCTCGGAAATCCGAGCGCTTCGAAGCTCGCAATCCCAGCCTCACGCAGCTCCTCGAGCCACGATGGACCGCTCGCCGACCGCGTCGACCGCGACTGGTTGAAGGCAGTGAGATACTGTTCCTTGCTCTCTGTCGCTAGCATGGCTTACTGAATTTCTTGTCGAGATTACTGAACAGCCGCCGTTTCGCTCTTGAGCCAATCGTAACCCTTGCTTTCCAGCTGAAGAGCCAACTCTTTGGTGCCAGATTTTACTACCCGGCCATTGTAAAGTACGTGGATGAAATCCGGCACGATATATTCCAACAAGCGTTGATAGTGTGTGATCACGATTATCGCACGATCCTTGCGCCGCAGGGCATTGACGCCTCCGGCGACGACGCGCAAAGCGTCGATATCGAGACCCGAATCGGTTTCATCGAGCAACGCCAAGGTCGGGTCCAACACCGCCATCTGCAGCACTTCGTTGCGTTTCTTTTCACCGCCGGAAAAGCCTTCATTGAGCGGCCGGTTGATCAGCACCTGATCCATTTCCACCAGTTTTGTTTTCTCCTTCATAAGCGCCAAGAACTCCATGGCGTCGAGCTCTTCCAAGCCACGGTGTTTGCGCACGGCATTGAGCGCGGCTTTGAGAAAATAAGTCGTGCTAACCCCTGGGATCTCAACTGGATATTGAAACGCGAGAAAAATCCCTTCGCGTGCTCGAGCTTCCGGGCTCATCGCCAACAGGTCCTTCCCCTGATAGATCACTTCACCGCTGGTGACTTCGTAATTCTCCCGCCCCGCTAAGACGTGGGCTAGTGTGCTCTTTCCCGAGCCGTTGGGTCCCATGATGGCGTGTACTTCGCCGGCGCCGACATGGAGATTAATGCCGCGAAGTATTTCCTGATTGCTGACCTTCGCGTGCAGATTTTTGATATCCAACATCGAAATCCTTCCGAACCATTCCCGATTACACAGCCTTTTGCAGCAGGCGTCCTTTGAGGCCTTGGCGGTCGGCGATTTCTGCGACACTCACGCCGGCTAAGAAATTTGCCAGCACGAGTTGGGCTTCTTCCCACACCGATTTTTGCGAGCACACCGCGCAGTAAGAACAATAATTAATGCCCTGCTCGAGACACTCCATCAAAACCAGCGGCCGCTCGACGGTTTCGTAGACGTCTTTGATTGAGATCGCGCTCGCTCCCTTGGCTAGGGTAAAACCGCCTTTGGAGCCAATGTGCGATTGGACCAAGCCCCCGGCCACCAGATCCTTCATGATCTTAGAAAGATAAAATGACGGAATATCCTGGCTCTTCTCGATATCGGCGCGACTGACAACCTTCCCCGCCGGCTGCCCCGCGAGGTAGGATAACGCGCGGACCGCATAATCGACCCGTCGTCCTACGTTCATGAGCGAACTTCGCTCGCTTGTACCCTTCGTCCGTTTCACAGTCAGCCCGCAATTTGAATATAGACTCCTTAGGTCTTTAATGTCAAGGTAGCATCGCCATGAAGCGCGACAAGTAGCGATAAAAATGCAGGCGCTTTAAGAAGAAGATGGTGCAAAATGGGCTAAAAAAGAAAGCCGCAACTTCGATCGGAGCTGTGAAAGCCTCAGTGAGGGTTCAGCATCCCGCAAGCATTGGAAAAGATAGGCTCGAGAACTGCAACCAAAAATCAGCTAGGCTGTGCGCCAGGAGTCCAATTGCGCCAGCCTCAAAGGGGCTTGTCCGGGCGATTACGCAGCTCGGCAAAATTATCGGCGGTCTTGTCATCTCCCGACTCGACGACAAAATTCTCAACGACCTTGGCAAGAGCCTTTCCGGCGGCGGCCCGTGCGCCTGTGATTGTGCGGAATTTTTTCGCAGGCGGTTTTTGCGCGCCACCGCAGAGAGGACATAATTTAGGCGGCCTACTTTTTTTCATTTGGCTCCTGTACCTCGGCACGGTCGAGAAGATTTCCAAGTGGGAACTGGAAAGCCGGGCACGTTAATCAATAAACGTCGATAAGCACCAACCAGCCGAAGCGGCTTAGCAAGGTGTCGATTCACAAAAACGCTTCGGAACAAAGCGCGGTGATGGATTGGCGATTTTGAAAGATACGTGAAACTAGAAACCGCGACCCCAATCACGGAACTTAGCCCTTACTAGCCTGCTTCACGGTTATCTGTTCCTTAATCTTGTCGAAGGTCTCCTGCGGAATGATCTTCTTTGAAATGAGTTCGTTTCTTCTTTTATAAGGACGACCTTCGATAATCTTTTTCGCTTGAGTCTCGTTAATTCCCCGAATCGCCTTCAGATCTTTAGCCGACGCGGTATTAATGTCCAGCCGATCGGTCTTTGAAGGAGTCTTTTTGGTCTCGGCTGCAGACTTTGGCGTTGTCTCGGCTGACTGAACCCCAAACTGAAGAGAATCCGATAAGAGCACTGGCAAAGAGTGACGCGAACAAGAGCATAAATAGCTTCATTCCTATCCTCCTGTCCATTCCGCTTGAGACTACCAGACAGCGGAGGATTAAGCGAACGAACTTGACTGGTCCTAGAAAAAATTTATTTTCTATCACGCCTTTTCGGATTGGTAGTTGCTGAAGTGGTGATGTAAAGGCGAGGAGACAATTGGCGCACGCCAAATCGCTCGTTAAAGTTCCGCTGCGGACTGGTCCGCTGCTGTCCGCTGTCATCATTTTTCATAATTTTTGCTTTGGATTGAGCCACGCCTGAAAAAGCACGACCACGGATTACGTGGAAGACGGACCCCAATGAAAATCAGCGCCAGACATGCTTCGGATACTTGCGCTGCAGTTCCTGCTTGAGTTTCGGATAGGTTTCACGCCAGAAAACTGACAGGTTCTCGGTAACCTGCACCGGCCGATTACTGGGCGCGAGCACCTGAATGCGGACACGAACACGCCGGGCCGCGATCCAGAGCGCTTCATTGATGCCGTACAGATCCTGAATGCGCGCCGCAATCGTCGGCGCCGCGTCGACGGAGTAGACGACCTTCACCGTGCGGCCACGGGGCAACTGAATCCGCTCAGGTGCATACTCTTCTATCCAGGCCTGCTGCTGCCGGGACAACCATGACTTGACGACGGACAAAACAGGCCGATTTTTGATTTGGTTGAAACTGAACGCGCCGTGGCAAATGAGCTCGAGCATGGCGACCCGGTCCTCTCCTCCGATGGCGGGCAATGTCAACTCCGGCATCCATTCGCGTAACCGATTGACGCGCAGGATCCATTGTTCAACCGATTCGTTCCAGTTCTCGAGGGCGCAGCGGCCGGCCGCGAGTTCGCGCGCCAGAATCTTGGCCGCTTCCTCAGCCGGTGGATTGTCGGAGAGTTTCTCTTCGAGAACGAGGTCGCGGAATCGCTTTTCCTCTCGGGCAACGACGCGCTTCAATGCCGGGTCGTAGACAACGATATTAACTTCTTTGAAGTTGTCTGGGAAAAGTTCGCGCAACCACTCCTCCTTGATCGCCGTCGCCAGATTCAGCAGGACATCCAAGGCTCGGTCGCTGCCGCCGCCGCGTTCCACCTCGCGCACTTCGGAGACCACGAAGAGAGGCGCTTTCACAACGCTCTCGCGGGCCAACACGCCGCGACGGCCATGGACTAGTTCGCACCGTCGTGTGCTGGCGTCCAGACGCTTGGCGAGATGGTCGGGAAACCCAACCAGCACGCACCGCGCCACCGCAGCGTGCCCGGCCGGCTTCTCGCTGATGTCCAAGCCCTCGGCCGCGGCGATCCTCAAGAACTGCTCGAACAACGGACCGACCTGACGCGCTGCTTGGGCGTGAACGCCGAGCCGGCGGCAGCCTTCGATGTCGTATCCATTGCGTTCGGCGCCGCGCCAGGCGCGCATCAGCACAAAAAAATCCGACTCCGTCTCTGCATCGAACAGATCGTCACGCCCGTCTTCCACTTCTTTTGCCTGTCGGCGCACGAGCAAGTCCCGCCCTTGCGTCAGAGCGGCAATCAACGCGACTGGCCGCACACAACCATAGTCGTGGGCGGCCAGCAGCATCCGCGCGTAGCGTGGATGCGCTGGAAATGCGAGCATCCGTCGTCCGAGTCCGGTGAGGGCACCCGTCGTATCGTCAATCGCTCCCAAGTCGGTGAGCAGGATCTTGGCGCGTTCCAGCGCGCGAGCGTCGGGGACCTCCAACCAGCGAAATGTCTGCACGTCGTTCACCCCGCTCGCCTTGAGCGTGAGGATTACTTCCGAGAGATCCAGACGCTTCACTTCGGAAAGCTCCTGCGCCGGACGCGTGCTCTGGTCATGCGTTGTCCATAGACGCAAGCAGTGTCCGGGCGCGGTGCGACCGGCGCGACCTGCCCGTTGGTCCGCTGCGGCGTGGCTGATTTTTTCGACGAGCAACGTGTTGATGCCGCGATAGGGATCATATCGCGGTATACGCGCCAAACCGCTGTCGATCACCAAGCGAACGCCGTCGATGGTGAGCGAGGTCTCCGCGACGTTAGTGGCGATGACGATTTTGCGCCGGTCATATCGGGCCACCGCCGCGTCCTGATCGATGGGCGGCAATTCGCCGTGCAACGGAAAGACGAGGAACTTCGGGCCGAGCCTATCGCGCGCCGCCTGCACGGTGCGCGTGATTTCATACGTTCCGGGCATGAAAATAAGAGCGTCGCCTTGGGGATGCTCGCGTACCAGGCGTTGGAGTTCTTTGACGGCAAGTTCCCACACCGGTGTGTCACCGGCAGGTTTGGATAGATATTCTACGGTGACGCGGTAGGTGCGACCTTGCGACGACAACAGCGCACAAGGGTGGAGATATTTTTGAACCGCGGCGACATCCAAGGTGGCCGACATGACGATGATGATGAGATCGGGCCGCGTCGATTCCTGGATTTGCAGAGCGCGCGCCAGCGTGATGTCCCCGTAGAGGTGCCGTTCGTGAAACTCGTCGAACACGATCGCGTTGACACCTTTCAAGTCGGGATCAGCCAGCATCTGGCGCAGCAGCACTCCTTCGGTCACGTAACAAATACGCGTTTTCGGAGACGTGACGTTGTCCAGCCGCATCTGATAGCCCACCTCGCCGCCGAGTTTTGTGTTTCGAGCTTGCGCGACCCACGCCGCGAGCATTCGCGTCGGCAAGCGGCGCGGCTGCAAGATCGTCACTTGGCCATCGCCCAGCAATCCACCGTCGAGCAACATCTGTGGCACTCGGGTCGATTTGCCGGAGCCGGTTGGCGCGGTTAGAACCAATCGCTTCTGCGTCGTCAGGGTTTCGAGCAATGGCTGCTCGACTTCTAAAATAGGTAAATCCGGGTTTCGCATCACTCGAGGTAACTTAACACAAAGGAACCCGCATCGAGGAGGTCCCCTTCCTGTTTAAATTACCCACTGTTTGTCTATGAGGGATGGGACAGCGGTAAGACTGAAACTAAATCGTAGGATCGGAGCCCTGGTTTCTCGACCTGGCTCGAGCTGGCTCCCTAGTGAGCAGCAGGAAGAACCCGATTACTCACCGATGTGCGATTGCGACACCTGACCGTCCGGGACTCTCCTGATGAGCCAGAGGTTCGCTGGGTGATGGCAGCAGTTTATGTCGGTGTCCAGCCATCCGAGAAAGAAAATTGTAATCGCATGCATCGCAAACAAGTGCCGAAATCGGTAGTTGCTCGGCACATTTCGGACACTTCTTTAGTGTGAGGACGTGTTGTCTTTTAAGGATGGCACGGTCTTTCTTGCTCGCTATTCTGGCCGTGAGAAAAGCGACGATTAATGCTATTGCAGAGAAATGAAGGATATTTAAGCCTTCAGCTATCATTAGCGTACTCCCATTCGTCACCACGAGTGTCGGAAAGGATGAGAAATTTTCTAAAATGGCCTCGTACATCGGCTTCACCAATTGATCTGATGTAGAGCAACACGAGTGCCGAAAAACAATCTTTATTAATTACGCAAGAATGGCGCGAATGTCTGAAAGTGCTCCAAGCACACCCAGTATCAGACTGCCCCAATTCTGCCCAGGGATAAAACAACGGGTCTTTTAGCCCGCGCCCTTCATGACTGACCACAGCAGTTTTTGTAGTTTTTAGCGGGTTCAAGGTTCAAACGTTCAAGATGGTCCTTGCCCATTCTTCCGTTTCAACTGAGACGATTGTGGTCTGCGCGAGATTCCAATTCGCGCGCATCACGTCAGGCATGCGAGAAACTCATCGATGGCTCGATTCACTTCCGCGGGCTGCTCCGCGAACGGGAAATGACCGGCATTTTTGAGCTTCAGGTATTGCGAGTGGGGAACGGCCTGATGAATCTCTAACTCGTACTCCGGAGTCGCGGCCGGATCGTCGACGCCGCGGATCAGGAGCAGTGGCAGCTTGAGAGTATGAATTCGCTCGCGCACATCGAAATGATCAATCGCTACGAAATCACCGTGCTGCGATAACGGCCCTACCCTGCGATGGCATTCCACGAGATGGTCGCGCAGTTCCGGCTTCATAAACAAGAATTGGTGGCGCATGGTTTCCAGCCATTCCCGGTACGTTTCAGGATCTGCCGCAGCCTTCAGGCGAAACTCCAGAGTGCCCGGCCGTCGCTCCCTCGGTCGCATGCCCGTGGTCATCAAGACGAGTGCTTTAACCTCATCTGGATAATCGAGGCCATACTGGAGCGCGATACAACCACCCAACGTGAAACCAACCAGCACCAGGTCTTTCTGCTTACCTTGAGACCACAACCACCCTCTTAACCAATCAGTATATCGTTCCACATTGGGGCAGGCCGTTCCGACCAGATGACCAGGCAACGTCGGCGCGAGGCCCCCCGGATAGTATTCGAGTTGATAGACGAACGAATCAGCGCATCCTCCGGCGCCAGGCCCATGAATGAAAACCATTTGAGTCATGTGTCACTCCTGTCAAGAACACCTCAGGTGGCGGGTTCGGACTATTGCCTCTCGCCTTAGGCCGTGTTTACTATGATTTTTTGGAGAGATAGCGCCGTTCGCAAGTCTTCACTCTTCCTCAATTGCCCGCACCATCGTCACCACACTTTTATTGACGGCGAGAAACGGCGCTTCCAACTTCTCGTTTGGGTCCGGCAGCGCTTCCACTTTCGCGTCCGTCAGGGCGAGAAAATGTTTGTCAGGATTGTTTAGGAAATCAGATAGCCGTACGCTGTACCCGCCCACGCCCGCCAGCGGCACGAACAGCGTCCCCCTGATCTTGTAGGTATCGGTCAGAATCTCCACTTCAATTCGATAGCCCTTCGCCTCCGCCATCATTCCCTTCTCGTTCAAAGTTCCAATCGTTAAAGCTGACCAACCTAATCCGGTCGTTCGCGCAGCGTGAGCGTTACGCGCACAACCGGATCAGGTCACTTACATCGGTCAAGCGGTCGAGTTCTCGCACGAGTTCGCGCACCTGCTGCGCGCGCTCACGCCCGATAACGGGCTCGGCATTCGCCATGAATTTCGCCTCGAGCGCAGCCTCGCTCATGGGATTGTCCGCGGTACCGCTTGCGTGCTCGATGAAAGCACGATGCCGCGCTTCATCCGTGATGACGACCGCCTCGGCCTGGTCATTGCCGAGCGACTCATCGATCGTCGCCTTGACCTTGTGCCGCAACGCGATCACTGCCGGATCGCTCACACGTTGATCGGTGTACTGCGGGATGCGCGCCGCGCCGTCGATCACCGCAACGGCGGCGCTGTGATAGACGCTGAACTTGGACTGAAGACCCGTCGCGGGCTCCTCGACCCCGGTGACGGAGAGTACTAGAGGATTGACGCGCAGCTTGATGGATGCGATCCGTGCGGGATCGATCTTTGCCTGAGAGCGTATCGCGATCATCGCATCGATCACCGGGTGCAGCACCACGCCACACGCGTAGAGCTTGTGGCCGTTGCGCGTGATCTCCCAGCGAGTGCCCAGCTCATCGATGAGCGCTTCGGGTGCCGCCACGTCGCTGTAGATGCGGCAGTAGCCGCGCTTGCCTTCGATGATCTCCAGCGAGCCGTCGAAGTCGCGCTCGGCGAGGAGCGCCGCCAGCACCCCGCTCGAAGCCGCCTTGCCGGCATGCAATGACTTGCACATCGTGCCGCGATTCTGTTGCATGCCCGCGGACTGGGTCGCGGCAATCGCCATCGCGTGGGCCAGCCGTTTGGCGTCGAGCCCGAGGAGCTTCCCCGCTGCGACGCCAGCCGCGATGCTGCCGAGCGTACCGGTCAGGTGCCATCCGCCTCTGTGATGTCCCGGCGCAGTCCGGCCGGTGCGCACTCCTGCTTCAAATCCAACGGCATAGGCCAGCAGAAACTCAGCGCCGCTCACGCGACCTCGTTCCGCCATCGAGAACACTGCGGCAAGCGTCGGTGAACTGGCGTGCAGCAGCGTGCCGCCCATGTGGGTATCGTCGTAGTCGAGCACATGCCCGGCCTGGCCGTTGGCGATCGGCGCATCGAGGAATCCCAGTTTCAACCCGCGCCCGAACACCGTGGCCTGCGACTTTCCACTCGTCTCCTGCAACACCGCGAGCAGGGGATCGAGCGTCGTATGCCGGCTCCCCGCCAGCGCACAGCCCAACCAGTCGAGCACGCCGCGCTTGCCTTCGTGCACCGCTTTGCTCGGCAGATCAACAGCTTGCACCGACGCCATACGCGCACAGAATGCGCGCGTCACTTGGGAAATTTCCTGAACCGCGTCGTTCACTGTGTCACTCCCCCCCACCGCTGGGCGGCGCACGCTTCTTTGATGACCTAGGTCCAAGGGGCAAGAACGCGAGTTCAAGAGTACAAGTGGCTGAAGTCTAAAAACAATTTAGGGTCGCGGCTTGCCCTTATAGAGATTATCGATGTAACCATGTCATCGAGATCCTTGACAATATTCTCCGGTTTGGCGCTCTTCGCTTTGCAATCTTGTTCCGACAATCGAGCCCGCACTAGGCTTGAGTATGAGTTTCGCAGTGGCGTCATCGGCTCGGGCTGAAATAACCAAAACAATTTTTCGCCGCCCGCTCTGCTATTTCAACTCCTCGCACCCTTCATTACTGAGCACAGCAGTTTTTGTACTTTTGACCGCTGCCACATGAGCAGGGCTCATTACGTCCAGGTTTATGTTCGACTCTCCGCGGCTTTATTGGATTCAATAGACGCTCCAGATCGGTGATATCCTCCGGCTTGTCCGGTTCCAGTTCGACCTTGCATTTCCAACCCTTTTCTTTAAACAGAGACGTGATCTCTTTGAATCTTTCTTCTGTTCGTACATGAACAACTGCCGGATTGTTCGCAGTACCAAGCTTCGCCCTCTTATTAAAACCGCTAGTTCTTAGCCGATTCTCGTTATCGACAATGCTTTTCATTTTGCCGATATCAGCAATTCTGTTTCCCATGGTTCACTATTTCAAATATTGTCGAACTTAGCCACCGCGATGACAAGAAACGATTCCCATTATTCAAGCCGTTCAAAGCGTTCAAGTGGTTCAAGCTATTCGGTCCGTGCTCAAAAAGAGTAGGTCTTCCTCGCTCTGGACGGCTTGCTATGCTAGATCTTCGACCATGGCTTTCAACATCGTTTCACCTGAAAAACAGAAATTCCTCCTGGAGCGGATGCGGGCCTTGGGTGTCCAGGAGCAGGACATCCAGGAACACTTTGTTCGGTCTTCAGGAGCCGGTGGTCAGAATGTCAACAAAGTTGCCACTTGTGTTGTGCTGCACCATCGGCCCACAGGCATTCGGGTGAAGTGCCAAAGAGAGCGCTCGCAGGCTCTTAATCGTTTTTTAGCTCGAAGAATCCTGCTGGATAAAGTCGAAGCGAAACTCCGAGGAGCCAGTAGCGCGGAAGAGCAAGAGATCGCCAGGATCCGCCGCCAGAAAAGAAAGCGCTCGCGACGCGCCAAGCTTAAGCTGCTCGTGGATAAGCGCCATCAGGCGGAAAAGAAATCCCTCCGAGCCGGCGTGCGCCCTGACCACGACGATTGAACTCGTTGGGGAAACGTGAGAGCAAGCGCCACAAACTAAGATTTGGTCATGGATCTTGACGTCCGACGAAATTTCCGCAAAAAACTCTCATATTTCCGGAATTCCGGAAACGCTGCCCGCGCCAATTACAGACACGCCACGAAGAGCGGATAAGACAAAATCTCTTTCGCTCGACGCATGGAAGCCTGCGACGAAATCCGCTTGGATAACCGC
>Ga0066710_100003622_pt1 | contig 13278 bp, 11 predicted proteins | sample GraSoiAngelo_159_FD_79666 | JGI IMG/M metagenome (GOLD analysis project Ga0066710, IMG submission 79666) | Grasslands soil microbial communities from the Angelo Coastal Reserve, California, USA - 14_1009_16_40cm | ecosystem: Environmental > Terrestrial > Soil > Grasslands | place: USA...
CAGATGCTCGCCAGCGAGCGTGCCGTGAGCGCGATACTCCTTCCACGCCGAGCCGGACAGATAACCGCGCACGACGCATTCGATCGGGAAGGGATCGGTCCGACGGCACAACATCGCGCGACCACCGAGCGCGGCACGGTGCGCCGACAGCGCCGGCAGCTCGTCGATGATCGCGCCCACTTCCGCGGTGATCAAGTGATGCCACACGTCGCTCTCGAAACGCCGAAGCCACCAGGCGGTGAGCTGCGTCAGCACCGCGCCCTTGTACGGAATGGGTTCAGCCATCACGACGTCGAACGCGCTCACCCGGTCGGTCGCGACGATGAGCAAGCGGTCGGCGTCAACGGCGTACACCTCGCGCACTTTGCCGCGCCGCACGTGACTGAGGGGGAGGGGCTCGATCTCGGCAACTGTCATACGCGGACCTCCTCGCCTTCGACCGCGCCGACATCGGAGCGGCCCAGGAGCGGCGCGACGACCTCGGCGAGGAACTCGTCCACCTGTTGTGGCGCACGTCCGACGAACCGGCTCGGCTCGAGGGCGCTCGTGAGATCCGTGATCGGCACGCCGAAGCTCGCGTCGGCGGCGAGGCGCTCGAGCAGGTCGTTGCGCACGGCGCCGTTCTTGAGCGCGCGGGCCGCTTCGATACTGTGCTGGCGGATGCGCTCGTGCACGGCCTGGCGATCTCCGCCCGCCCGCACGCCGCGAACAATCAGCTCTTCGGTCGCCATGAAGGGCAGCTCGTCCTCGAGGCGCCGGCGGATGCGCGCGGGGTGCACCTCGAGGCCCGTGACGACGTTCTCGAGCAGGACGAGGATGGCGTCGGTCGCGAGAAAGGATTCCGGGATCACGAGCCGGCGATTGGCGCTGTCGTCCAGCGTCCGCTCGAGGAACTGCACGCTGTGCGTGAGGTTCGCGTTGGGTTCCAGCGTGACGACGAACCGCGCCAGCGCGGCGATGCGCTCGCAGCGCATGGGGTTGCGCTTGTATGCCATGGCCGACGATCCGATCTGCTCGGCTTCGAACGGCTCCTCGACCTCGCCGACGGACTGCAGCAGACGGAGGTCGCTGCTGAATTTCGCCGCGCTGGCGGCAATGCCTGCGACGGCGCCCAGCACCTGCGCGTCCAGCTTGCGCGTGTAGGTTTGGCCCGACACCGAGATCGCGCGCGTGAACCCCATGCGCGCGATCACCCGCGCTTCGAGCTCGCGCACTTTCGCCGCATCGCCGCCAAAGATCTCGAGAAAGCTCGCCTGCGTGCCTGTGGTTCCCTTGACGCCCCGACAGGGCAGCGTGGCCACGCGATGATCGAGATCGGCGACATCCAGCACCAGATCCTGCATCCACAGCGTCGCGCGCTTGCCGACGGTGGTCGGCTGCGCCGGCTGCAGGTGCGTCGACCCGAGCGTCGGCTCGGCGCGCCACTCGCGCGCGAAGGTGGCCAGCGCCCGCAACACGTTTATGCTCTTCCCGCGCAAGAGCTCGAGGCCGCGCCGCATCAGGATCAGATCGGCGTTGTCGGTGACGAAAGCACTCGTCGCGCCATAGTGAATGAAGGCGCGCGCGGCCGGGGCAACATCGGCGAAGGCGTGGACGTGCGCCATCACATCGTGTCGGAACCGACGCTCGTACGCGCCCACGACGTCGAAGTCGATGTCGTCGACGTGCGCCCGCATCTGGGCGAGCGCGTCATCGGGGATCGGTACGCCGAGCTCCTTTTGCGATTCGGCGAGTGCGAGCCAGAGCTGTCGCCAAAGCGCGTAGCGCATCCGCGGCGACCACAGCTCGAGCATGGCCCGCGACGCGTAGCGCTCGGCAAGCGGCGACGAGTACCGGTCGGGCGCGCTCATCGAATCGCGAAATCCGTCGAGTAGATGAGCCCCTGGTGCTCGTACCACATCGTGATGTATCCGCGTCCCCCATAGTAGTCCAGCGCCCGCGCCGCTTCGGCCGCGCTCGTGACGCGCGTCCGGTTGATCTGCACGATGACGTCGCCCGGCTGAATCGCCAGCTCGTCGGCAACGCGCTGGCTGACGTTGTACACGAGCGCACCGGCCTCGCTGCGGATGCCACGCTCGGCGCGAATCGCGGGCGTGACCGTCACAAGCTCCAGCTCGCGCAGCACCTGCACCTTCGGCGCGCTGACCTCCGGGAGATCGGCGATGCGCACGCTGACGTCGAGCTCGCGTCCGTCGCGACGCACACGTAGCGGTACGCTCTGCCCGACGCGGAGGTCGAGCAGGGCGGCCTGCCAGTCGAAGCGGTTGCGGATCGGGCGCGCGCCCTCGCGAACGATCACATCTCCCGGCTGCAGCCCAGCGGCGGCGGCGGGCGAGCCGGGATCGACGCCTCCAATCACGGCGCCCATCGTCAACGCGTCGCGCGGATTGTCCGAGTTGACCTGGCGCAACCGCACGCCGATCCACGGACGGCGGATGGACCCGTGCGTCAGCAGGTCGTCCACTACACGGGCTGCGCGATTGATCGGAATGGCGAATCCGATCCCGATCGATCCACCGTTCGTCGAGTAGATGTTGCTGTTGACGCCAACGACTTCGCCGTCGGCGTTGATGAGAGGGCCGCCGGAATTGCCCGGGTTGATCGCCGCGTCCGTCTGAATCATGTCCACATAGGCGGCGGAGCCCTCCATTTGCGCCGTGAGGTTGCGGCCGATCGCGCTGACAACCCCCGCGGTGACACTCGGCTCGCTGTTGCCGAGCAGGAACCCGTACGGATTGCCGATGGCGATCGCCCACTCGCCGACGAGAAGATTGTCCGAATTGCCGAGCTTCACGACGGGCAGGTTCTTCGCGTCGATCTTGAGCACCGCGAGGTCGTTGGTCTCGTCCGAACCTAGACTGCGCGCGGGAAAGGTCTTGCCGTCGCGCATCATCACGGACGTCTTGGTCGCGCCCGCGACGACATGCGCATTGGTGACGATGACGCCGTCCCCGCGCACGATGAAGCCCGTACCCAGGCCGGCTTGCGCACGCGGCTGGACGCGGCCGAACAGCATGTCGAACGGATCGGTCGGACTGCGTTCGATTACCTCGGTCTGCACGGTCACCACCGCGGGCGCGACGGCCGCAACAGCCTGCGTGATCGCGTTGCGCCGGGCCTGACTGACCTGTGCGCTCGCAGACGGCCCGATGCCGGAGGACTGCGCCGCCGACGGTTCGGCGGACCGCGAGCAGCCAATGGCCACGGCGAGGAGCGCGAGGCGCATCGGTGCGGCGCTGACCGCCATCCTCATGCGTCCTCCAGATACAGCGCGGCCGGATAAACGACGCGGTCGAGAAAGAGCGCGTGCGCTGGGGCCGGCGGCGATGTCTCGGCGTTGTCCGTCGCATCGAGCAGCGCAGGAAAATCGGCGCTCGCGCGGCGGCCGCTGGCGATGTCGAGCATCGTGCCAACGAGAAACCTCACCATGTGATGCAGGAACCGATTCGCTTCGATCTCGAAGACCAGCCCGCCCGGTCGATCACGCCATCGCGATTCGGTAACGTGGCACCGGTGGTCGTCATGCACCGGCGCGGTTCCGAGTACGGCGAACGCGCGATAGCTGTGGTCACCCTCGAGGCAACCGGCGGCGTCATCCAGAGCGGCACGGTCCAGACGAGCTTCGACCGCCAGCTCATGGCGGACACGAAACGGCGAATGGGCCTCGTCGTCGGTGCCCACATAATAACTGTATCGACGGCTGACGGCGCTGTACCGCGCGTGGAACTCGTCTCGCATTTCGAGCGCGCGCGCCACCCAGACGTCGGATGGCAGCACAGCGTTCATCGCGCGGCGTAACTCGACGCCGCTCCACCGTTCCGGAACTCGAACCCCCACCGCTTGGCCCCGGGCGTGAACCCCGGCATCGGTGCGGCCGGATCCGAGGGCGGCGACACGGGTGCTACACAATCGCTCGAGTGCGTCCTCCACGACCCCCTGTACCGTGCGCTGACCTGGCTGCCGTTGCCATCCGCTGAATTCAGCGCCGTCATAGTGCAACACGAGTTGCACGGTGCGGTCGGCCATTGCGGGAAAACTACGGTCGCCGGTATGCGTGTCAAGCAACACGAGACGCGCGTAACGACGCGAAGCGATTGACTTTGCGTCGCGCGCGCGCTCACATTTCGCGCTGCCGTCGCGCACTCCCTCGCGCGCGCAGAGTCCTCCCGCCCGCCTTGCAATGCCGCCGCGCACGCTCGCCACGCTCGCTCATGCGCTGACCGTCTCCGCCAGTCAAGACGCCGCGCTGCTCGCGCTCGGCGATTCGCTGGTCGAAATCGATCGTATCGCCGTATTGGCGCTCGTTCGCTTCGACGAGCGACGGGGGATGCTGCGCGAGCGCAAGCTCGTCGCGGGCACGAGCATCTCGACGACCGTGCTCGATACGACGTTCGATCATCTGCCGGCGCGCGAGCGCAGCGCGATATCGGCGGGCGGGCAGTTCGTGGAGTTCGGCGACAAGTCGGACGAATTCGCGCGCTTGTTTCAGTTGCAGCCGTTCGGCGAGCCGGGATGGCTGTCCATCCGCGGCCTGCGATACGAGGGCGCGCTCAGCGCGTTGGTCGTGCTCTACGAGACGCGCAAACTGTTCGGTGCGCGTACGGCCGAACGTTTCCTGCCGGGGATTGCGCTGTTCGAGCTGGCGTTTGTGCGCTTCCTCGAGCGTGATGCGCGTGAAGATGCGGTTCGGACGCTGGAGGACGTCACTCAGCGGGTGCACGGTGAGTACGAGCTCCGCCTCACCGATCTGGAGCGACGTTTAACGACGGCGAGCGCAGCGCAGCAGGGGGCAGGCGCCGACGCCGGACGTGTGCTCGCGCTCGAACGGGAGCTCGCCCAAGCCTCGGAAGACGCGCGGCGCGCGCTACGCCGCGCCGAGGCCGTCGAAGCAACCATCGGGTCTGCGGTCGAGCAACTCGAGAAGGCGCACGTGGAGCTCCACCGACGAAGCGAACAGCTTCGCCAGAAAACGCGCACCCTGTACCTGATCGATCGCGTGCTCACGCTCGATGCGGCGACGGATGAACCGCGGCAGCTCGGCGATGGGCTCCTCGCGCTCGTCGGCGACGACATGCACGCGCATCGCTGCTCACTCATGCTCCGCAGCCCCGACGGCGAGTCGCTCTACATCGCGGCGGCGCGGGGCATCGCACCCGGTGTCGCCGAAGGCACGCGTGTCACGATCGGCGAAGGCGTCGCCGGGAAGGTCGCGGCAACGCGCGAGCCGCTGCTCGTCCGCGACGTCGGTGAGGCGAAGACTCATCCGTTGCTGCGCGACCAGTATTTCACCACGGGCTCGTTCATCAGCTTTCCACTGGTCTACCACGGTGACCTCGTGGGCGTGCTGAATCTGGCCAATCGCGCGCAGCACGGCGTCTTCCACGAGGACGACGTAGACCGGGTGCGCCTGCTCGGCCTGGTCATCGCGCTGATCGCGTCGCACGCTCGGCTCCCCGAACGCCTCGTCCACGCGCTCAGTGTCGGCGACGCCGACCGCTAGCTCGCCACACGCGCTGCTGACCGTCATCCGACGATTGGCCAGCGGCGACGCGCTCGACCCGGAGCAACTCACCGCGGCATTCGACTTCGTGATGGCTGGCGAGGCCACACCGGCTCAGATCGCGGCGCTGCTCGTTGGCTTGCGCGTGAAGGGCGAGACAGCCGTGGAGGTCGCGTCCGTCGTGCGGGCGATGCGGAAAGCGATGGTCGTATTGCCCGCGGAGCGGCCCGAGGAGCTGGTCGACACATGTGGCACCGGCGGCGGCACGATCAACACCTTCAACATCTCGACGGCCGCTGCGCTGCTCGCCGCCGGCGCTGCCGTCCGGGTCGCCAAGCACGGCAACCGGTCCTTCACGACGCAGTGCGGCAGCGCCGACGTACTCGAGGCACTCGGCGTTCCGATCGAGGTTTCGGTTTCGGTGATGACGCATGCGTTGCGCGAGGCAGGCATCGTTTTCATGTTCGCGCCGGTGATGCATCCGGCGATGCGACACGTCGGACCTGTGCGGCGTGAGCTCACCGTACCGACGGTGATGAACATCGTCGGACCGCTCGCGAATCCGGCGCTGGCGGGACGTCAGGTCGTCGGCGTCGCCGACGAGCGGCGGCTTCCGTTGATCGCGGGTGCGCTGCGTGAGCTCGGCACCGTGCACGCATTAGTCGTCCATGGCAGCGGCATGGACGAGATCTCTCCTCTGGGCGAGACCCGCGTCATCGAGATCCGCGACCGCACGGTGAGTGAATGGACGATCGATCCTCGCCGCTACGCGTTCGGCCCTGCCACCGCCGCCGAATTGGCCGGCGGTACTCCTGCCCAGAATGCGCAAGCCGTGCTCCGCGTGCTCCGCGGTGAAGCCAACGCCGGCGCGACGGCAGCGGTCGTACTCAACGCGGCCGCCGCGCTGTACGTCGCGGGCCGCGTGTCAACGTTCGACGACGGGGTCGAGCTGGCGCGCGAAGCCCTTCGCGCCGGTTCAGGCTTGGCCGCCCTGGCGCGGCTCAGGGCGGCACTCGCGAAGTAGGCCGTATTTCAGTAGCGCCGGACGACGCCGACGACGATCCCCTGGATCGTGATGTCGTTCTCGTGGACGTAGATCGGCTGCATCGTCTCGTTGGCGGGCTGCAGGCGAATACGGCCATCGCGTTCGCGATAAAACTTTTTGACGGTGGCGGAGGTGCCGTTGATGAGCGCGATCACCATCTCGCCATTATCCGCTCGCCGACGCTCGTTGACAACAACGAAGTCGCCGTCGCGGATTTGCTCGTCGACCATCGAGTTGCCGCGCACGCGTAGTACATAATGGTTGCCCGATCGTCCGATCAGGCTCTCGGGCACGCCCAGGGTCTCGTTCTGTTCGATGGCCTCGATGGGCATGCCAGCCGCCACGCTTCCGAGCAGCGGCAACTCGACCGCCCGCGGGCTCACCTCGCTGGGCAGTATCTCGATGGCGCGGCTCTCGTTGTACGCGCGCTTGATGTACCCTTTGCGCTCGAGATTCGTGAGGTGCTCGTGTACCGTCGCGAGCGAGTTGTAATCGAAGTGGACGGCGATCTCCTCGAAGCTCGGAGCGAAGCCGTTTTGCTCTGTGTAGGCAGTGAGGTAGTTTAGTATTTCGCGCTGGCGCTTCGTGAGCGGCATGGCTGACACCTGATTCGGCTGTGGGATCGCAGGGGCGCGGGCGTCGTTCCCCCGAAGAAGCCCCGAAATACTACCATATCCTATCCGAACAGGGACCGAAGTGCAAGCATCTCGTGCTTGGACGGCGCCGACGGGCACGCTGGGCAGGCTGGTGGGTGAAGCCCGCCAGCGCGCCGCAGCGCTCCGCCGCCGCGACGACGAGCTTGCTCGGCAAGCCGCGAGCGCGCCACCGCCGACGGCATTCGGTGAGCGCCTTCGCCAGCCAACCGTGTCGGTGATCGCCGAGATCAAGAGGCGTTCGCCGTCGAAGGGCTGGATCAACCCACTGGTGTCCGCCGTCGAGCAGGCGCGCGCGTACGACCGTGCGGGCGCGACCGTTATTTCGGTGCTCACGGAAGCGGCGCATTTCGGAGGCTCGCCGGACGATCTCGCCGCGGTCTATGCGGCCGTGTCGGGGCGGTTGCCGGTGCTCAAGAAAGACTTTCATGTCGACCCTGCCCAGCTGCTGGAAGCGCGCGCGCTTGGTGCATCCGCCGCCCTCCTCATCGTTCGCGCGCTGGCTCCCGACGCATTCGCAACGATGATGGACTTCGCACGTACGCTGCCGGTCGAGTTGCTGGTCGAAGTGCGCGACGAGGACGAGCTGCGCCTCGCGTTGGACAACGGGGCTGCGGTAATCGGCGTCAACAACCGCGATCTCGAGACGCTGGTCATCGACCGGTCGACGAGTGAACGCATGCTCGCGTTGATCCCCTCGGGGGTTGTGGCGGTTGCCGAGAGCGGAATCGCGACACGCGACGACGTCGAGCGGGTGGCGGCGTTCGGCGTCGACGCGGTGCTCGTGGGCTCGGCGATCTCGGGCGTCGCCGACCCGGAATCGGCGGTTCGCGCGCTGACCGGCGTGCAGCGGGTGGATCGTGGCGCTTGAAATCAAGTTCTGCGGCATGACACGTCGCGAAGACGTCGAGGGCGCCGCCGAATTGGGCGCGGCGTACGTCGGCGTGATCTTCGCCGGCGGCCCGCGACAGCTCTCGATCGAACGCGCGACCCACATTCTCGATGACCTGCCGTCACCGCCGCGCCGCGTCGGCGTGTTCGGTGATCAGGCTGTTGACGACGTCGTGGACGCGACGACGGCGGTCGGTCTCGACGTCATTCAGCTGCACAGCGGCGTGAACGCGCCGCGAATTCGCGAGCTGCGGGCCCGCTTCTCCGGCGAGATCTGGCCGGTGGCGCGCATCGCGGGGTCGACGCTGCCGGTTGATCTCGACGACTGGTTCGAGTTGGGCGACGCCGTCGTGCTCGACGCCGCCGGCGCCAGTGGGCTGGGCGGAACAGGAAGGCAGCTGCCCTGGCAAGCGCTCGCGACGGCGGTCAATGCCATGCGACGCGGACGACGCCTCGTGCTCGCCGGTGGCCTTCGTCCGGCGAACCTCGGCGCCGCAGTGGCCGCGTTGTCGCCAGACGTGCTCGATGTTTCCTCCGGTGTGGAGTCGGCGCCAGGCATCAAGGATCGCGATCTGATGCGAGCCTTTCGCGATGCCGTGCACCGCGAGGGCCGCGCTGCCGGGCGCGTCTCGTGACGGTCACCGGGCACGATCGCTTCGGCGTTTTTGGCGGGCGATACGTTCCCGAGACGCTCATCCCCGCGCTGGATGCCTTGGAGAGCGCGTACGATGAAGCGCGCTCCGACTTGGCGTTCGACACCGCACTCACCGAGATGCTGACGCATTACGTGGGGCGGCCCTCGCCGCTGAGCGACGCGCCGCGGTTATCAGAGCATGTCGGCGCGCCCGTCTGGCTCAAGCGGGAAGACCTGAATCACACCGGTGCCCACAAGATCAACAACACCGTTGGCCAGGTGCTGCTCGCGCGACGGATGCGGAAGCGGCGCATCATCGCAGAGACCGGAGCCGGGCAACACGGCGTCGCGACGGCGACCGTATGCGCGCGTTTCGGCCTCGATTGCGTCGTGTACATGGGCGACGAGGACATGCGCCGGCAGGCGCTCAATGTCTACCGCATGCGGTTGATGGGCGCCACGGTCGTGGGCGTGTCGAGCGGCACGCGCACACTCAAGGATGCGACGACTGAAGCGATCCGTGATTGGGTTACGAACGTGAACGACAGCCACTACATCATCGGCTCGGTCGTGGGTCCTGCTCCGTATCCGCGCATGGTGCGCGATTTCCAGGCAGTGATCGGCCGGGAGGCCCGCGCGCAGTTGCTCGAACGGTCGGGGAGGTTGCCCAAAACGGTGGTCGCTTGCGTCGGCGGTGGATCGAACGCGATGGGGATTTTCTCTGCATTCGTCGAGGATCGCGAGGTCGAGCTCGTTGGCGTGGAGGCCGCCGGTGAAGGCCTGGACACCGGACACCACGCGGCGTCGCTGGCGCGCGGCCGTCCGGGTGTCCTGCATGGGTCGCTGAGCTATCTCCTCCAGGACGCGGGCGGCCAGGTCCATCCGGCGCATTCGATTTCCGCCGGCCTGGATTATCCGGGCGTTGGTCCGGAACACGCGTTTCTCAAAGACACCGGCCGCGCGACGTACGTTGCAGTCACCGACCGCGATGCCATAGAGGCGTTCGCGCTCCTCAGCCGCCTCGAGGGAATCATTCCCGCCCTGGAAACTGCCCACGCGGTGAGCTGGATCGTCCAACAGAGGGGTCGGTGGAATGACCGCGAACCGGTCCTCCTGTGCGTGAGTGGCCGCGGCGACAAGGACGTGGCGCAAATAAGTGAAATGAGTAACTTCAAAACGTGACGTCTCCACCTCCCGTGGCGACCGGACCGATGCCGGAGCCGGCGCACCCGGAGCCACCGTTTTCCTCGGCTCCGGTTCAGGAGCTGCTTCGTCTCATCGTCAAAGCGGCCCGAGCGCATCAGCTCTACCTACCGAACAACCCCATTTATCGCGGCGCTCTGGACGCGCTGCGTACGGGGTTCAACCGCGTGTGGGTGGACACCAACGAGTTGCTGCTCGACATCGGCGAATCCGAAATCCGCTGGTTCGACCAGCCGGTGCTGGCCGGTCCGAAGTCGGCGGACAATCTCGCCTGGCTGTTCTACAAGGACGGCATCCGCGCCCTCCGCATCGACAAGGGCTTCGAGGAAAACGAAGCCATGCAGTTCCTCACCATCGTTCAGCGCGCCCGGAAGGGCTCGCCGGATGAGGATGACATCGTCACCATGCTTTGGGAGGCCGACTTCGGCCACCTACAGTATCGCTACGTGGAGCTGCTGTCCGAGGGGCCACCGGACCTGAGCGGCGGTGCCCCTCTTGGGGAGGCGACTCAAGCCGCCTCCAGCGAGATTCGTGCGGCAACACAGCAGGCGGTACAGGAGTCTCGCGAGGGCGGCGTGGTGCGCATGGCCGACTTCGACTCGACGCTCTACTTCCTCGACGAAGGCGAGATCGAGTATCTCCGGGCCGAGGTGCGGCAAGAGTATGAAGCGGACTTGCGCGCGAAGGTGACCTTCACGCTGCTCGACATCTTCGAGGCGCAGGCCGATCCGGGGGTGCGCGAAGAGGTCATAGAGCACGTACACACGCTGATGGTCTTCCTCCTTGCCTCCGGGCATTTTCCGGGTGTCGCCACCGTGCTGCGCGAAGCGCGCGTCGCCCTCAATCGCGCGGCCGACATCACACCTGACCAGAAGCAACGACTCGAGAGCCTGAGCGAGCGACTGAGCGCACCGGACGCGCTGTCGCAGCTCGTCCAGGTGCTCGACGATACCCCCGTACTTCCGCCGCACGAAGAGATGGTCGAGCTGTTCGATCAGCTTCGGCCGAGCGCGCTCGCCACGGTGTTTCAGTGGCTGGCGCGCATCCGCAACGACGACTTGCGATCATTGTTGGAAGCGGCGGCGGGACGGCTCGCGGTATCGAACACGGCCGAGCTGGTACGGCTCATCCAGGCGCCGGAACGAGAAATCTCAAATGAAGCAATCCGTCGCGCCGGCGCGCTGAAGGCGCAGGCGGCGGTCTCGACGCTCACCGACGTCATGACCGAGGGCGAAGCCGGCCGGCGACTCGTCGCGGCACAAGCGCTCGCCGAGATCGGCTCGCCGGGCGCGCTGCAAGTTCTCGAGCGCGCGATCGAGGACAGCGACCGCGAGGTGCGCATTGCCGCCGTCCGCGCCCTGAGCGGACGAGCGTACCGGCCGGCGCTGGCGCGTCTGGAAACCGTGGTGAAGGGAAAGGCGATTCGAGACGTCGATCTCACGGAGAAGATGGCGTTCTTCGAGGGGTACGCCGCGCTATGCGGTGACGCCGGCATTCCCTATCTCGACTCGACGCTGAACACCAAGGGCTTCCTAGGTCGGCGCGACGACGCCGAGATTCGCGCGTGCGCCGCCATCGCGCTCGGGCGCATCGGAACGCCGGCGGCGCTCGCGTCACTGCGTCGCGCCTCCGGAGAAAAGGATGTCGTCGTGCGCAATGCGGTGAGTCGCGCCCTTCGCGGATCGGTCGCCGTATGACGGAACCGCGTGCCGCTCGGCCGACGACGACGCTCGCTCCGAACGTCGTGCCGTCGTCTATCACAGGAACGGACGAATCGCTAGTCCGCCGCGCGGGTCGAGCGCTCGTTCTAGCGATGCATGGCGCGTTGCGAGCGGTGAAGCTGTATCCGGTCGAGAACACGGCCGTCGAAACCGCCCTCGCCGAGTTGACGAATCAAAGCCAGGAGCTGCTGAAGCGGCACGGCGAGCTCGAAATCCGCGTGTCTACTGAGTTCCTGTTCGTCAACGGCACGAGGCTGCGTCTCGATCTCGATAATTTCGCCAGCTTCAGCCATCTGCTTGCGATGCTCCGCGCCGCCGAGATCGGAACTCTGACGGTCGCGCAGCCGCCGACGCCCAAAGACTGGTTGGTGTTGCTCTCGGTTCTGCAGAGCGGAACGCAGAGCGACCCCGAGCGTCTGGCGTCGATCCTCGGCAAGCTCGAGGCGGCTGGTGTGCGCGCGTTCATCCTTGGTCCGCCAGCGGAAATGGTGGGCGAAGATCGCGGACAGGCAAAGGACCGCGCACGGCGCACCTACACACAGTCGGTGGCCGTAACCAAAGAGCTGATTACCTCCGTTCGAATGGGCGGTGCGCCGAGCCTCCGAAAGGTCAAGCGGGTCGTGCAGAGCATCGTCGAACAGGTACTGTCCGACGAGACGTCGCTGGTGGGCCTGACGACGATCCGTGATTACGACGAGTACACGTTCACGCACAGCATCAACGTGTGCATTTTCGCCATCGCGTTGGGCAAACGCCTCGGCCTGACGAAGATGCAACTCTACGATCTCGGGTTGTCGGCGCTCTTCCATGACATCGGTAAATCGCGCGTGCCGGAGCCGGTGCTCAACAAGGTGGCCGGGCTGACCGACGAGGAATGGCGGCTCATCGCGTCGCATCCGTGGCTCGGCGTGCTCGCGCTCTTCCAGATTCGTGGCGCCCAGGAGCTGCCGTATCGAGCGATGATCGTCGCGCACGAACACCACATGAAGCCCGATCTGACCGGGTATCCGCGTCCCGTTCGGCCACGCCGCATGAGCATGTTCAGCAAGATCGTTGCGGTTGCCGACAGTTTCGACGCGGCGACGTCGCGGCGCACGTATCAAACCGTGCCCATGAGCCCCGCCGACGTGCTCGCCGAGATGCGCGACAACAAGCGACGCGGCATGGACCCCGTGCTGGTGAAGGCGTTCATCAACCTCACGGGCGTGTACCCGGTCGGTACGCTGGTCGTCCTCGACACGTTCGAGCTCGGATTGGTGCACGCCATCAATCCAATACCCGACATGCTGTCGCGGCCGATCGTGCGCGTGATCAGCGACCAACAGGGCAACATGCTTCACCCCGGCGAGTTGGTTGATCTGGCCGACCGTGACGAGAGCGGCGAGTTCCGCCGCACGATCATCAAGACGGAAAACCCCGACCGGTATGGCATCCGGGTTGGCGACTACTTCGCCTGATACCGAGCTCGGTCGCCACACTGGCGGCCGCATCGCCGATCACTTCGCTCGTTTGCGCGCAGCGGGACGGCGGGCGCTCGTGCCGTACATTACGGCGGGCCATCCCGACTCAGCGCGCACCATCGCACTGCTGCGTGGTCTCGAGGAGGCCGGAGCGGACGTCGTGGAGCTTGG
>Ga0066710_100003623_pt1 | contig 13277 bp, 10 predicted proteins | sample GraSoiAngelo_159_FD_79666 | JGI IMG/M metagenome (GOLD analysis project Ga0066710, IMG submission 79666) | Grasslands soil microbial communities from the Angelo Coastal Reserve, California, USA - 14_1009_16_40cm | ecosystem: Environmental > Terrestrial > Soil > Grasslands | place: USA...
CAGGTCCTGCTCGACGCCGACGAGCGCTACACGACGGCGGCCGCCGCGGCGGCGAGCGATCCGATCGATCGGCTGATCGCCGGAGGCCTCGATCGCGTCACGGCGTGGCCCGACGGACGGCTGGCTCCATCGGCGCCGGCTCCGGGCGTCGTGCTTCCCGGCTCGTTCAACCCGCTCCACGAAGGCCACTTGCTGCTGGCGCGAGTCGCGGAGGGTCTTCGGCAGCTGCCGGTCGCTTTCGAGCTCTCGGTGACCAACGTCGACAAGGCGCCGCTCGATTCCGGCGAGGTGCGCAGCCGGCTCGCGCAGTTCGCGGGACGAGCGCGGGTCGAGCTGACGCGGGCGCCGACGTTTCTCGAGAAGGCGCGCCTGCTACCCGGCGTGACGTTCGTGGTGGGCGCCGACACCGCCGAGCGGCTGGTGGCGGCGCGCTACTACGGCGGAGACGAGGCGCGGATGGCCGCGGCGCTGCAGGAGATCGCGGACCGGGGGAGCTCGTTCCTGGTGGCGGTGCGGGCGGACAGCGGCGGTCGCGTGCGCTCGCTGGCCGACGTCGCCGTTCCGCCGAGGTTCGCGCACCTGTTCACGCCGATCCCCGAAAGTCGGTTCCGCCTCGACTCATCGTCTTCGGACATCCGCGCGCGCCGCCGCGCCTAATCCCGCCAGTGCTCCGGAAGGATGCTCTGTACGTCCGCGATGCCGCACTGCCCGGCCATCCACCGCTCGCTGTACAGGCCGTCCTTGTAGAGCGATTGCTGGGACTCGTACACGGTCACCGGGCCGCGCAGCGCGGTGGCGAGGGGCCGCAGGGCCGCGCCATCGAGCAGGGTGGACGGCGCGCCGGCCATCAGGAGCGTCGCGGCGGTCACGCGCGGTGCCAGACCGAGCAGGTCGTAGTGGGCGAGCGTGCGGCGCACCGCCTCGGCGCGCGCCGGGTACAGGTGCAGGTAGTCGTTGATCTCTTCGAGAGGGTACGCGTGGCTCTTCGGAGCCAGCTCAGCCGTCTGGTAGAAGAGGGTCGGCGTGGTCACGACGTGTGTCGCCCCCGTCGTGAGGGCGGCGGTCATGAGCGCGATGTCGTTGCCCGCGAGGACCACGCGTGCGGCATCGACCTCGCGCCGCGAGCGCAGGAACTCCAGTCCGCGGACGCTGTCGGCCACGATGCCGCGGAACACGTACGAGGCGGCGTCGTCGATGCCGTCGGTGAGCAGGCCGGGAAACAGTGCGGCGTAGGGCGTGTCGGCGTTGCGTTGACCCCGGCCGGCGAGCGCGAACGTCACGTACCGGCTGCGCATCAGATTTGCCGTCCCTTGCGGGATGATCTCCAGGACGCTCTGATATTTCGGCGGATAGTAGATCGCGGGAAACGGACCGACGCCGGCGGGAATGCTCAGATAGCCGAACAGGCGATAGGGGCCGAGGCTGGTGAGCCGTACTCCGTAGAGCGTCGCGAACGCCGTGCTCCTCAACGGGAGCGCCTCGATCTCCGGACGCGCCGGATAGAGCGCCAGCGCGGCAAGGACATCGTTCCAGTACGAGGTCACAGGCTTCCCTCGCGGCCCAGGAGGTGGCGGGCGAAGAAGGCGTCGGCGACCGCGCTGTGCCGCGCGCGGCCGGCGTCGTGCCCGTGCCCGGCGTAAGGATACAGGCGCTTGTCCGCGGCGCCGATCCTGTCGAACAGCGCGTAGCCGGTCTCCGGCGGGCACACATTGTCTTGCAAGCCGATGTTCACGATGATCGAGCAGGAGATCCGGTCGGCGAAGTTGATCCCGTCGAAGTAGGCGACTGTCTCTTCCACCTCGGCGCGGCGCTCGGGATGAAGGCGCAGATAGTCGTTGATCTCTTCGTAGGGATAGGTGTGCGTGAGCTCGATCGCGTCGGTGAAGCCACAGAGGTACGGCGCCCCGGCCGAGGCCGCGCACACCTCTGGCCGCATCGCGGCGGTCGTGATGGTCAGGCCGCCGCCCTGGCTGCTGCCGGTGACGCCGATACGCGTCGACTCGACCTCCGCACGCGACAGCAGGAAGTCGATGCCGCGCCACGTATCCACGTAGAACCCGCGATAAGCGTACGTATGCCGGTCCACGATGTTGTGGGTCAGGAGGTTCGGATAGCCCGGGTTGAACTGGCGATTGCTGCGCAGCTTGCCCCGCGGCGCGACTGACAGCGCCACGTAGCCTTTCCGCGCCCACTCCTTGGGAATCGGCGGGTCCATCTGATAGCCCGGCAGGACCATGACGGCCGGCGTCCGCTCCGCTCTGCGGGCGGGACGACAATACCAGGCGGCGACGCGCACGTGGTCGATGCTGGTGTAGAAGACCTGGAACACTTCGACGTCTTCCGATGTCCGAAGCGGGTCGGGGACGACCTCGGCCTCCAGTGGGATGGCCGCCGCCTGCCGCAGCACGTGGTCCCAGAACGCATCGAAGTCGTCCGGCTTGCGCACGCGGGACCGATACTTCTCCGCTCGATCATTCACCATGGCGCGCTGCCTCCGAGTGAGGGCCTTCAACATAGCACGCCGTTGAGTCCGCCGAGGATCGCTTCCACCATCCGCCGTGAGGAACCGTGACCGCCGTGGATTCCGCCGGAGCCAGGAGCCAGCTGGACGTGTCGTGGCTGCAGACGATCGCCGCGATGCACGCATCGGGCCGCCAGGCGGTGCCCCAGGAGCTCCCGTCGCAGATCGACGTGATCACCCGCTCCGGTCAGCGCTTTGCTGAGCGCGCCGAGTATCCAAAGGGGCACGCGCGCAACCCGATGACGGACGGCGACGTCGAGGCAAAGCTTCGGGAATCGGCGCCGTGCTGGACCTGCTTGCGCTCCGGCGGTAACCCCGAAGCGTTGCCTCGCTCAGCGCGTCGCGTTATCGAAAAATTGGGAGACCGTGTAAGGATTACGGCCCGGCGCGATCCCAGCCGTCAGGGATTCCGGAAATATCGAGAAAAATAAATCCTTTTCACGGCCAGTTACGCCCGGTGCGGGCATGCTGTCGCTGGTACGCCGCTTGCTCAAGACTCCCTTCAGCACAGCGTTCAGACAGCTTTTCCATGCAGGACACGGAAGGGAGGCTGCCTTCATGCGCGTGCTGGTGGTCGAAGACGATCGGGCCCTGTGCGGGGTCTTCGCCGAGTTCCTGAGCGAGGTGGGTCATCAGCCCCTCGTCGTCCATACCGCTGAAGCGGCGCTCGACGCGCTCCGTGCCGAGCGCCCGGAAGCGATGCTGCTCGACATCTGCTTGCCCGGGATGAGCGGCCTCGATCTCTTGAAGCTTCAAGTGGTTCGCGAGCTGCGCGTCCCGACCGTGGTGATCTCCGGCCGGGCGACGGAGAGCCAGGCCCAGGACTGCCTACAGCTGGGCGCCTTCGACTTCATCGGTAAGCCGGTTGCCCTCCAACGCCTGGCCGAGGTGCTCGGATGTCTTGAACCGCGTCCCTCGGATCGGCGCCCCGAGGCGCCACCGATCGAGCGGCGGCGCGCACTGCGGACGCCCGTGGCGCTGCCGGTCCGAGCCCGCGAGCCGAACGGGCGCGAATGGGAATCGACCTCGGTCAATCTCAGCACCTCGGGGGTCAAGATCCGCGCGGGCGGCGTGACTCGACCGGGGCAGGAGACGGCGCTGACGCTGACGTTGCCCGAAGGCGAGACGCGCCTGAACGTCGCGTCGTTTCTCGTGCGCGCCGACTTCGATGGATACGCCTTCCATTTCCTCAACCTCTCGGCCCAGCAGTGGTCGCAGCTCGATGACCTCGTCAGGCGGTCGGAAAGCGTCCGCCGGCTGCACGTCGAGCCTCACCTCCGCATCTTGCACCTCATCGGCGAGACGATCGGCGCGAGCCTGGACGTCGACGAGGTGCTGCGCATCGCGCTCGACGCCCTGACCCGGGTGACCGGCCACGAGATCTCGAGCCTGCATCTGTTCTCCGCGGACGGAGCGACGCTGCACCTTCGCGGCGACCGGGGCCTGCGGCCCCGACTGCGGGAGCTCCTCCGGATCCTGCCGGCCGGTCAGGGCGCCCTCGGTCGCGTTGCGGCAAGCGGTCACACGGTTGACCTGGCGGACGCAGGCGCGGCCATCGATCTCGGGACGTCCACGCGAGCGGTGATCGACGAGGAAGGGATCCGCGCGTTCATCTGCGTCCCGGTCCGGAACCGCGGACGGCCGCTCGGTGTTCTGTCACTCGGCCGTCGAGCACCCGAGCCATTCACCCGGTCCGAGGTCGCGCTCGTCGAAGCGAGCGCGAATCAGATCGGCCTCGCCCTCGCCAATTCGCAGCTCCATTCGGATACCCGGCACCACCTCGAGGGCCTCAAGGTGGCCGAGGCTCAACTCATCGAAGGCGAGAAGCTCTCGACGGCCGGGAAGCTGGCGTCGGGGCTCGCGCACGAGATTCGAAATCGGCTGACGACGATCCTGGCTCTCGCGGAGCTGTCGCTGATGAGGTCGGATGTGTCCGTGACCGGTCGGCAGCACCTCCGCACGATCGTCGAGGAGACGTCGGGGGCCGCGCGGCTCCTTGAGAACCTCCTGCGGTTCGCGGGGGGGCACTCGGCGGAGGGCGAACGGTGTGATCTTCGAGAGCAAGTCGAGTGGGTGGTCGAGCTCAAGAGTCACGAGCTGACGCAGGACGATATCCAGGTCATCACCGAGCTGGAACCCGTTCCCGCGGTCTTGGCCGACAAAACGAGGATCCAGCAGGTGCTGCTCAATCTGGTCCAGAACGCGCACCAGGCGATGGCGGCGCACGCCGGCCCGCGCGTGCTCACCCTGCGTCTCAGCGCCGCCCCGGCGAACCATGTCCGGCTCGAGGTGCTCGATACCGGCCCGGGCATTCCGGCGACGCTGCTCCCGCGAATCTTCGAGGCGTTCTCGACCACGAAGCCGGCCGGTGAAGGTACAGGGCTGGGCCTCTGGGTGTCGCACGCCATCATCGAGCATCAACGAGGCACGCTCAGCGTCGAGAATCGCCCGGGCGGAGGTGCGCGGTTCGTCATCGAGCTGCCCGCCGAGACGCTGGCCGGGTCGGGCCCGGCGCCTATTCCACGACCGTCGGCGTCATAGGCTCTTCAGGAACCGGAGCAGCGCTTCGCGATCGCGGCGTGAGAGGTTCAAGAACGCCGCGGCGGCCGCCGCCCCTTGCCCGCCATGCTGCACGATCGCGCTCTGCAGGGTCAGGGCCCGTCCATCATGGAGAAAGCGGCTCCGCGCCCGCAAACCCATGAGCGGCTCGGTACGAAACTCGGCCCGGGCGGCGACACCCTTACACAGATCGGCGAGAGCGGGCCCCATGTCATGCAAGAGCAGATCAGAGAAGAGGTGGACCACTTGTCGATCGAGCACCTTGATCGGACTCTTGGTGACGAATGACGGGATATGACACTCCGCACACCCGACCTGATGAAAGACCTCCCAGCCCTCGTGGTCCCGTTGGAGTGGCGCGGGGGGCGCGAGGAATCGAATGAAGTCCACGGTGAGATCCAGATCGGCCGGACTCAGCTCATCCGGGATGTCGATCCCCTGCTCCTTGTTGAAGGCCCCGGCGACAAAGGTTGGCAAATCAGGATCAGTTGCCTTCCGACCGAAGCGCCCGAGTCGTCCATCCGGGAGCCTGGCCGCTCGGCCGCCGGCGCGAGGCTCGTGGGCGACGATCGCGCTCTCTGGAATGGCCTCGACGAGACCAAAGCCGAAGAGCATCGGTGTCGACCGCAACCCGACGTGCACGGCCGCGTCGGCAGGGATCGGGGGGAGGTTCGGCCCCGTCGTCTGCTCGCGGAAGACCGGTCCGCCAAACCCCGTCAGCTCGTCGCAGGTCTTCGGCTGGTCGCCAGCGGTGGCGTGCCGCTCGACATCGACGTCGTCTTCGTTGAAGGCCCCGGCGCCACCGGTCACGGGATCCTCGTGACATTGCGCGCATGAAACGTTGTTGAAGAACGGCCCAAGACCGGTCTCCGGCGTGAACTCGCGGCTGAACACGGCCTTGCCTTGTGTAAACCGGGTGAGCTCGGTCGAGGTCAAACCAGGCAAGGGATCCCCGAGACGCGGTCTCATCATCGGCATCGCCGCGCCCGCGAGGAGCAGAGAGAGTCCGATCGCGACAACCGTCAGTCGTCCTGTCATCATCCCCCTCCGGCTTACTTCCTCAGCCTCCGCAAGCGCCGTACCAGAGGGGTCGATGCCGACAGCGCAGGAAATCCGCTGTTCTAACCGCGACGCCGAGCGGACAAGATGCCCTCGGCGGAAGGAGGGCTGACAAAAGCCGTCACCGGCCCGTTCACGACGAGCCGAGCACGAGGTCGGCCGCCTTCTCCGCGATCATCAACACGCAGGCGTTGATGTTGCCTGAGACCAGATCGGGCATGGCCGAGGCGTCGGCGACGCGGAGGCCCTCGACACCTCGCACGCGGAGCGCGGGATCGAGCACCGCGTGCTCGCCGGTGCCCATCGCGCACGTGGCGCACGGGTGATGCGCGGTGATCGCGGTGCGACGCACGAACGCGTCGATCTCGGCGTCGGTGCGGCAGTCGGGCCCGGGCGCTGACTCGCGGCCCCTGAACGGGTCGAGCGCCTTCCGACTCGCGATATCGCGCCCGAGCTTCACGCCCTCGCGGATCGTGCGGACGTCGTGGTCGGTGGCCAGGAAGTTCTGCACGATCCGCACGGGGGCGCTCGGGTCCGCCGAGCGCAGCCGCACGACGCCGCGGCTCTCCGGATGCAGCATGACCGGACGAAGCCCGAAGCTGTCCTCGTACGCCGGCGTGATGCCGGGGAACCACAGGTGCGCCCGCGCCGGCGCGCCGCGGAAGAGGAACTGGATGTCGGGCACCGCGAGCTCGCGGCGCGTCTTGAGGAACGCGTGCAGGCGGCTCGGCAGCACGGTGCCCGGGCCCGTGCCGAGCAGATAGGCGCGCGCCATGCTGACGGCCGCGCGGTCGAGCCGCATCGTCGCGTGGAACGGGCCGCGGCCGCGCCGGGCGTGGTGCACGTCGACGGAGAGATGATCCTGAAGATTCCGGCCCACGCCGGGGAGATTCACCTTCGGCTCGACGCCGACCTGGCGGAGATGGTCCGCCTCGCCGATACCTGACAGCATGAGGAGCTGCGGCGTGTTGAACACGCCCCCGGCCAGCAGCACCTCGCGCGTGGCCGCCGCACGGTGCACGGCACCGTCGCGCGCGTACTCGACACCCGTCGCGCGCGTACCCTCGAGGATCACCCGCGTCGCGAGCGCGGAGGTGACGACCGTGAGGTTCGGCCGCCGCATCGCCGGCCGCAGGAAGGCCACGGAGGCGCTGCAGCGCCGGCCGTTCTTGATCGTCCACTGGCTGCGGCCGAAGCCTTCCTGGTCCTTGCCGTTGTAGTCCTCGGTGTAGGGCCAGTCCGCGTCTCGGGCGGCGTCGAGCCAGGCGTCGAACAGCGGATCCTGATTGCGCGTGTCGATGACGGAGAGCGGCCCGCGGCCGCCACGCCAGGTGTTCTCGCCCTTCTCCCAGCTCTCGCACCGCTTGAAGTAGGGGAGGACGTCGGCGTACGACCAGCCCTGGCAGCCGTTCCGGGACCATCGGTCGTAGTCGCCGCGGTGGCCGCGCACGTAGGCCATCACGTTGATCGAGGAGCTTCCGCCGAGCACCTTTCCGCGCATCGCCTCGATACGACGGTTGTCGAGCCGGGGCTCGGGCTCCGTGTCGTAGCCCCAGTCGAACATCCGATGCTCCCAGATCTTGCCGAGCCCGATCGGGACGTGGATCAACGGATGCGTGTCCCGTCCGCCGGCCTCGAGCAGCAGCACGCGGATCGACGGCTCGGCGGTGAGTCGGTGCGCGAGCACGCAGCCGGCGGATCCCGCGCCCACGATGATGTAGTCGTAGCTCCGGCCCTCGACCCTGCGCGCGCTCACCGCATGAGCCCCCTTCGCGCGCCCCGGAGCCTGGGCTCCAGCACGTCCCGCAGGGCATCACCCAGCAGGTTGAAGCCCAGCACGACGATGAAGATGGCGAGACCGGGGAAGATGCCCGCCCACGGGGCTTTCGTGATGTGGCCTTGAGCCGCCGCCGTCAGCATGCCGCCCCAGCTCGGGACATCCGGCGGAACGCCCACGCCGAGGAAGCTCAGCGAAGCCTCGAGGATGATCGCGAAGCCCAGATAGTAGGTGGCCAGGATCAGATAGATCGCCAGACAGTTGGGCATGATGTGCCGCACGATGATGCGCGCCGAGCGAGCGCCGATCGCCCGGGCCGCCACGACGTATTCCTGCTCCTTCACCGACAGCACCTGCGACCGGACCGTGCGGACGACGGGAGCCAGCATACCGATGACGATCGCGATGATGACGTTGTTCAAGGAGGAGCCCAGCACGGCCATGATGGCCAGGACGATGATCAGGCCCGGAACGGCCATCATGGCGTCCACGACTCGCTGCACGACGAGATCCACCACGCGCCCGGCGTACGCGGAGACGATGCCGACGACGAACCACGCCGTCACTCCGATCAAGACCGCGCCGAGCCCGACGTACAGGGAGATCCGGGCGCCGTGGATGACCCGGCTCACGATGTCGCGCCCAACGTGGTCGGTCCCCATGGGATAGGCGGCTCCCGGAGCCACGTAGACGGGGACGCGGTTGTCCGCCTCTCGGATGATCTGGCGCGGATCGTACGGGGAGATCAGCGGAGCCAGAAGCGCCGTCACGACCAGGGCCAGGACGATGAGACCGCCCACGGCGCCCAGGGGCTTGCGTCTCGCGAACCTGGCCACGGCGATCCAGGGGCTCGCGGGCGCGTCCGACTCGATGCGAGTTTGGGGGACGACGCTCCCGACCACCGTCTCTCCGCCCGCCAGCACCTCTTGCTTGCGCGCCATCGCGTTACTGGTACCGGACCCTGGGATCGAGCACGCCGTACGCCAGGTCGATCATCAAGTTCAGGATCAGGACGACCGCGGCGATGAGGAGAACGATGGCCTGCAGCACGATGAAATCCCGGTGGATGATGCTGTCGATCAACAGGGTCCCCATCCCGGGCACCACGAAGATGGACTCGACGATGATGACGCCGCCCAGCAGCCGGGCGAACTGATACCCCGAGACGGTCAAAACGGGCAGGAGCGCGTTCTTCAGCGCGTGTCGCCCGACGACTCGAAGCTCGACGAGTCCTTTGGCGCGGGCCGTTCTCAAGTAGTCCTCCCGCATCACCTCCAGCATCGACGAGCGCGTCACTCTGGCCGTGAAGGCGAGATCGTTGAACGCGAGCGTCAGGGCCGGGAGGATCAGCTGCTGCACATTGAGGAGCGGGTCATCCCACACCGTGGCGTAGCCCAGGGGCGGCAGCCACTCGAAGAAGTACGCGAGAAAGTACACGATGAGGATGCCCAACCAGAACGTCGGCAGCGCGATGCCGATGCTCGAGAAGATTCGGCTGAGGTAATCCAGCCCGGTGTCCTGTTTCACGGCCGAGGTGACGCCCAGCGGAACGGCCGCACAGACGGCCAGCACGATCGCCATGACGGCCAGCTCCATCGTGACGAGAAACCGGTCTTTCAGCTGGTGCCAGACCGGCGTCTTGTACCACAACGACGTGCCCAAATCGCCGTGGAGCACGTTGGCGAGCCAGCTCGCGTACTGGACGTAGAGCGGCCTGTCGAGGCCGAGCGTCTGCCGCAACTGCTGGAGCTGCTCCGGCGAGACCGAACCGGTATCTCCCTCCCCGCCGGCCAGGATCGCCAGCGCCGGATCTCCAGGGACGATCCAGAAGAGCGTGAACACGAGGATCGTCGCCACCAGAAGCGTGGGGATGAAGAGCAACGTCCTCCGTATCGCGTACTTTCCCATGGGTCCTTCTGTCGGTCAGTTTCGCGGGAGCGGCGCCTCCGGATCCCACCAGACGTGCTCGAAGTGCTTCACGATCTGCTCGGACCCGGGAACGTGGAAGTTCTGGAGCCGGTAGTCCATCATGCCGCCCGACGATCCCCAGCTGAGGGGCACCACGTGGCTTTCTCCCCCTCGCAAGATCTCCACCGCGTCCTTGAACAGGCGGAGACGCTTCGCCGGGTCGGGCTCCCTGGCCTGGGCCTGGATGATCTCGGTCAGCCTCGGATGTTTCCAGCCGTCAGGATTCTTCTGGCCGCCGACGACCAGGAAGTGCTGGTTCAAGTAATCGGCCGGATCGAGAATGATGACGCCGGACGAGTCGAGCGAGGCGTGATGCGTGCCACGCATGATTCGGTCGGTCTGAGTCGCCCGATCGACGGGCTCGAGCGTGAGATCGATGCCGAGACTCTTCCTGAGCTGCTCGGCGAGCACCTCGCCCGACTTGACGACCAGCGGGATGTTGCCCAGATTCAGCGTGGCCTTGAAGCCGTTGGCATGCCCGGCCGCCGCCATCAGCGCCTTCGCCTCGGCAAGATCCTGGTCCTTCGGCCGCCGCCATCCCTTCGCCTGCGCGAGATCCTCCGGGGACTCGATGACGTGCCCTCCCTTGTTGGGCAGGAACGTCCCGACCGACCCAAAGCAGCCGAAGGTGTCGGCGCACCGCACGATCTTGGTGAGCTCGTGCCGGTCGACGGCCAGGAACACCGCGCGCCTGACCCGCGGATCTTGAAAGGGCGGCTTGTTCATGTGGAGGACCAGATAGGTCTCCACGGCCTCGGGGATGTAGATGGCCCGCACGCGGCCCTTCGTCTCCCGCTGCATGCGCATGGGATCTTCATTCCCGTACGTGCCGATGGTCGGCCCTTCGGTGGTATGGGCCTGCCCCACCTGCATCGCCGCCAGGCGCCGGTTGTAATCGCGAACGATCGTGAAGCTCATGCCGTCGAAGTACGGCACCCCCTTTTTGAAGTAGTTGGTGTTGCGCACGTACTCGATCGAGATGTTCGGCTTGAACTCCTTGAGCTTCCAGGGACCGGACCCGATCAGCTTGCCCGGCTTCTGCGCATCCTCCGGCGAGAGGTTGCGCGCGACGTGCTTGGGATACATCTTCATGTACTCGGAGGCGAGATTCTCGATGAACAAAGGGCTCGCGAACTTGATCGGCACCCTGATGGTCCGATCGTCGATCACCTGAGCGCTCTGGTATTCATAGAACGACCGCAGCACCCCGGTCCGGACGCGAATCGCTCCGGGCTCCGTGATTCGGTCCAGGGAGAACTTGATGTCCTCCGCGGTGACGGGCTGTCCGTCGTGCCACTGCGCCTGCCGCAGGCGGAAGGTGTAGGTCTTCCCGTCCCGACTCACCGTCCAGCTCTCGCACAGGTCGCAGACGATCTCATCGGGGTTCACCGGGTTGTGGTACACGAGGCCGTTGAACTGCGGGGAGGCGGGCATCAGACAGTCCGGCAGCGTGCCGCAAGCGTGAACGTCCCACTGGCCCGGGTTGAAGCCGGTGATGCCTTTCAGGACCATCTTCTGGTACTTTCCCCGCGCGACCCAGTCCGGGGGCCAGGGGAAGTTGAAGGTCTGTCCCTCCGGCGAGGGCGTCTGCGCCGCCGTGGCCGTGGCGAGCGCGCCGATGAGCGCGAAGAGCAGCAGCATGGCGGTTGGACGAGTCATGATTGCGCCTCCCTGACTGGAGGATGATCCCAATGCCGACGTTCGAGGCCTCTCCCGATCTGCGAATGCACTATCTCGTCGACGACTTCACCGATCCGTGGATCAGGCCTGAAACGATCTTGCTGCTGCACGGCAACGCCGAGAGCAGCCTGGCGTGGTATGCGTGGGTGCCGCTGCTGGCCCGGCGCTTCCGAGTCGTGCGGCCGGACATGCGCGGCTACGGCGCCTCGACCCCGATGCCGCGCGACTTCAAGTGGACGCTCGACGTCATCATCGACGACTACGCCGGCTTGATGGACGCGCTCGGCGTTCAACGCTTCCATCTCGTCGCCGCGAAGATCGGCGGCGTGGTCGCCCGGGCGTTCGCCGCCCGCCGTCCCGAGCGCGTGAAGACGCTCACGGTGATCGGCTCGCCGCCGCCCCTCCGTAAAGGTGCCGAGCGCATTCCGGCGTTGACCGAGGAGTTCGAGACGCGCGGCGTCGAGCACTGGGCGCGGCGCACCATGGCGGGCCGGCTCGGCGACCGGTTTCCGGCCGAAGGGGTCGAGTGGTGGATCAAGTTCATGGGCCGCACCCCCCTGTCGACGCTCGTCGGCTTCAATGCCACGATCAATTACTCCGACATCCGGGCCGACGTACCGAAGATCGGCTGCCCCACGCTCGTCATCACCACCGACGAAAGCGGGCTCGCGTCGGTGGAGGAGACCCGCGCGTGGCAGCAGACGATCCGGGACTCCGAGCTCCTGGTGCTGCCGGGCAACTCGTATCACGTCGCGGCGAGCGACGCCGAGCGGTGCGCGCGGGCCACCCTCGACTTCATCGCCCGGCGCGGCGCCGGCTAGTCGAGACGCAAATTGATCCATGCGTTTGCGGGGCAGAGTATCATCCCCTGACAAGGCTGTGTCCCGGAGGATTCCATGTCGAGCACCGGTCAGAACGAGGCGCGGAAGATCCACGATCGCCTGAGGCACCCGATCATCGACGCGGACGGACACTGGGCCGAGTTCGCGCCGCACATGCGCGAGGAATTTCGTCGCATAGGCGGTGACGCCGCGGTGGAGGCGCTGGCCATGGCGAGCGCCCGCATTCCCGCGGCGCTCTCGATGTCCGTGCCCGAGCGGCGCCGGCGCCGGATCGGTCAGGAAGCATTCTGGTTCCTGCCGACCAAGAACACGCTCGACCGCGCGACCGCCATGATGCCGCGCCTGCTCTACGAGCGGCTGGACGACCTCGGCCTGGACTTCTGCGTGGTCTATCCGACGGCCGGGCTCGGCTACTATCGGCTGCCGCCGGACACGCTGCGCCGGGCTCTCTGCCGCGCGTACAACGTGTTCACGATGGACCAGTTCCGCCCGTACGGCGACCGCATCATCCCCGCGGCGATCATCCCGATGTACACGCCCGAGGAGGCGATCGAGGAGCTCGAGTTCGCGTCGCGGCAGCTCGGCTACAAGGTGGTCATGCTGGGCAGCCTCATTCGCCGTCCCGTACCCGCGCTGGTCGAGGAGCACCCGGAGGCCGCGAAGTTCGTCGAGTGGTACGACCCGATCGCGATCGACAGCGAGCACGACTACGATCCGGTGTGGGCGAAGCTGCGCGAGCTGCGCATCGCGCCGAGCTTCCACAACGGCGCGCGCTCGATCCTGCTCCGCAACTCGCCGTCGAACTTCTGCTACAACCACATCGGCCACTTCGCCTCCGCCAGCGAGGCCATGGCCAAGGCGATCTTCTTCG
>Ga0066710_100003624_pt1 | contig 13276 bp, 12 predicted proteins | sample GraSoiAngelo_159_FD_79666 | JGI IMG/M metagenome (GOLD analysis project Ga0066710, IMG submission 79666) | Grasslands soil microbial communities from the Angelo Coastal Reserve, California, USA - 14_1009_16_40cm | ecosystem: Environmental > Terrestrial > Soil > Grasslands | place: USA...
CGACACCCTCGGCAGCCTGGAGGACGCCGTGAACGGGGCGGCGGCGCTGGCGGGCCTGCCGGTGCCCCCACGAGTGATTCCCCCGCGACGGCGGTTTTCCATTTTCGATCTCGTCCGGAGCCAGCTGCGCCTGGACCCGGCGTCGTTCACTCCGCGTCTTCCCGTCTTCAAGACCCCGCTCTATCTGATGGATTGATTCGCTCGTGTCCTTGAGGTTCCGTCTGAGGGGCCGCGGCCGAAAGGGTGGTCGTCATGGGTGTGGAGCAGCCGCCACGGCTCGGGAGACGAGCGCACCAGTAGAGCCCAGGTATCGCCTAACTGCCCGCAGCGGTTGACATTCTTGCGTGTCGCGTGCTAGCGTCGGTGTCGGCGTTCTCGGGGGTCTCGCGGGACGGACGGACAGGGAGTGGACGATGACGAAAGCCGATCTGATCGACGAGGTCTCGAAGCTCTCCAACCTGACCAAGAAGGAAACCGAGACCATCGTCAACACGATCTTCGACAACATCACCGACGCCCTCGCCAAGGGCGACAAGGTCGAGTTGCGCGGGTTCGGGAGCTTCCGCATTCGCCATCGCAACTCACGCAAGGGGCGTAATCCGAAGACCGGAAGCGCCGTGGACGTTCCGCAGAAGAAAGTGCCGTTCTTCAAGGTCGGCAAGAGACTGCGCGAGCTCGTGAACGCGTGACGGTTCGTCGTCGGGCGTGAATCGCCTCTGGGCGCCGTGGCGGATGGCCTACGTCGGCGCCTCGGCCGCGCCTTCCGGTTGTGTCTTTTGCGAGGCTTCCAGCAGCGACGACGGTCCCGGTCGGCTGGTCCTGCGTCGGAGCGTCCTCGCCTTCCTCATCCTCAACGCGTTCCCGTACGCGCCAGGGCACCTGATGGCGGTCCTGAAGCGTCACGTCGGCGCCGTCACCGACGCGACCGCCGACGAGATGACCGACGCGATGACGCTCGTGCAGCTCGCGGTGCGCGCGCTCGGCGCGGAATACAGCGCTCAGGGATTCAACATCGGCATCAATCAGGGACGCGCCGCGGGCGCCGGCATCGACGACCACCTGCACGTGCACGTCGTCCCGCGCTGGAACGGCGACACGAACTTCCTGGCGGTGCTGGGGGAGACGCGCGTGCTGCCGGAATCGCTCGAACGGACGCGCGAGCGCTTGCGAGGGCGGATCGGTGAGTGAGGCCTCGAGTCCGATGATGCGGCAGTATCAGGAGCAGAAGCGCCGCTTTCCCGATCATCTGCTGCTCTTCCGGCTCGGGGATTTCTACGAGCTCTTCGCAGATGACGCGGAGCTCGGAGCGCGCTTGCTGTCGATCACGCTGACGTCGCGCCAGGGGGTGCCGATGGCGGGCATCCCGCACCACGCCGCGGAAAGCTACATCGCACGCCTGGTGCGCGCCGGGCGCAAGATCGCCATCTCGGAGCAGATGGAGCTGCCGGGACAGGGGAAGAAGCTTCTGCGCCGCGACGTCGTCCGCGTCATCACGCCGGGGACGATCACCGACACGGCGTACCTGCCGGGCGCCGCGAACAACTTCTTGCTTGTGATCGGGCGTATGCGCGACGAGGTCGGCGTGGCGCTGGTCGACGTCTCGACCGGAGAGTTCTGGTGCGGCGAGGAGCGGGGAGAGGGCCCCGTGCTCGCTGCCGCGCTCCTGCGGCGGCCGGCCGAGATTCTGCTGCCCGACACCGTCCGGACGACGGAGCTCGCCGCCCGGCTCTCCGCGACGGGCGCCACGCTCACGTTCTGCGATGCCGGAACGTTCGCGGTCCGGACGGCGAAAGCCGCCGTGGTCGAGCACTTCGGCGAGTCCACCGTCGGAACGGCCGGCCTTCACGACATGACGATCGGGCTCGGCGCCGCCGCCGCGGCGCTCGCGTACGTGCGTGCGACGCAGGGCGACGCGCTCGGCCACCTGACGCGGCTTGCGCGCCTGACCGCAGCCGGCGTGATGACACTCGACGAGACCGCCGTCGCGACGCTCGAGCTGCTCGAGGCCAGCGACGGGGACGGGCGCCACTCGCTCTTCGCGATCCTGAACGACACCGTCACGCCGATGGGCGCGCGACTGTTGCGAAGCTGGCTGCTCCGTCCGCTCACGGATCCGACCGCGATCGCCGCGCGGCAGACCGCGGTCGGCGAGCTCGTCCAGGATCCCTCGGCGCGATCGGCACTGCGGGCCGCGATGCGCGGGGTCGGCGATCTCGAGCGCCTGACCAGCCGGGCGGCCCTCGGCGCGGCGCACGCGCGCGATCTCGTCGGGCTCCGTCACTGCCTCCAGCCTCTCGGCACGATCCGCGGGCTGGCGGCGGCGTTCACGTCACCGCTCCTCGGGCAGTCGATCGCCGATCTGATCCCGCTCGACGATCTGGAGCGGACGCTCGCCGACGCGCTCACCGACGAGCCGCCTCTCGTGCTTCACGACGGCCGGCTGATCCGCGAGACGTGGAGCGCGGAGCTGGCTCAGCTCGTGGAGGACGCGCGCGAGGCGCGCGCGTGGATCGCCTCGCTCGAAGAGCGTGAACGGACGCGCACCGGAATCTCGAGCCTCCGCGTCCGATTCAACCGTGTGTTCGGGTATGGCATCGAGGTGTCCCACGGGCAGGTCGCCCGGGTGCCCGCCGAGTACATCCGCCGCCAGACGCTGACCGGGGCCGAGCGCTACGTCACGACGGAGCTGAAAGAGTACGAGGCGAAGGTGCTGGGCGCCGACGAGCGCCGGAAGAAGCTCGAGTACGAGCTGTTCGACGGACTTCGACGCGCGGTCGCCGGGCGCGCGCCAGAGCTCGTACGCACCGCCAGCGCGCTGGCGCTCCTCGACGTCGTGGCCGCGCTCGCCGAGGTCGCGCACACCCACCGCCACGTGCGCCCCACCGTCGACGACTCCCAGGCGCTTTCCATCGTCGACGGCCGTCATCCGGTCCTCGAGGTGCGCGGTAGCTCTCCCATCACGCCGAACGACGTCGACCTCGACGACGACCGGCGGATCGTCATCCTGACCGGACCCAACATGGCCGGCAAGTCGGTGTACCTGCGCCAGATCGGCCACCTGGTCATCCTGGCGCAGATGGGCGCGTGGGTGCCGGCGCGCGAGGCGCGGATCGGCGTCGTGGATCGTGTCTTCACGCGCGTCGGCGCGCAGGACAACGTGAGCCGCGGGCAGTCGACGTTTCTCGTCGAGATGGTCGAGACGGCGACGATCATGCGTCACGTCACGCCGCGGAGCCTCGTGCTCCTCGACGAGGTCGGGCGCGGGACCTCCACGTTCGACGGCCTCGCGATCGCGTGGGCCGTCGTGGAGCACCTGCACGGCGAGTCGCGCGCCAAGGTGCTCTTCGCCACGCACTTCCACGAGCTCACGCGCCTCGCTGATCGTCTTCCTGCCGTGAAGAATTTCCACGTCGCGGTCCGCGAGTGGAACGACGAGATCGTGTTCTTGCACAAGGTGCGGCCCGGCTCCACCGACCGGAGCTACGGCATCCAGGTCGCCCGTCTCGCGGGGCTCCCACCGACGGTGATTCGCCGCGCGAAGGAACTGCTCGTCGAGCTGGAGGCGGAAGGTCAGCGGCGGAGCGACGCGGACGACGCGGTGCAGCTCGGTCTCTGGGAGGCGGCGGACGATCCGGTGCTGAGCGAGATCGCGCAGCTCGACGTCGGACACCTGACGCCGCTCGAGGCGCTGAACCGGCTCGCGAAGCTGCGCGAGCGCGTGCTCGCCTCACGCGGCCCCGACGCGTCGTGCGGATGACGATCCGCAAGCTCCCGGACCATCTCGTCAACAAGATCGCCGCCGGCGAAGTCGTCGAGCGGCCAGCCTCGGCCGTCAAGGAACTGGTCGAGAACGCGGTCGACGCCGGCGCCAGAACGATCGCGGTGGACCTCCGCGAGGGCGGGTCCGCGCTTATCCGCGTGATCGACGATGGCTCCGGCATGAGCGCGACCGAGCTGCCGGTCGCGCTCGAGCGTCATGCGACGTCCAAGCTCGAGCGGGACGAGGATCTGGACGCGATCGCGACGCTCGGCTTCCGGGGCGAGGCGCTCCCCGCGATCTGCGCGGTGTCGAGGTTCACCATCGTGAGCCGCGCCCGCGACGCGACGGAAGGGCTGCGCCTCGCCGGGGAAGGCGGCGCGTTGACGCACGAGCTCCTGGTGCCGGCGGAGATCGGGACAAGCATCGAGGTCCGCGATCTGTTCTTCAACACGCCGGCCAGGCTGAAATTTTTGAAATCTGCGCCGACCGAGCTGGCCGCGAGCCTGCGCGCCGTCGCACATCTGGCGCTGGCCCATCCCGCCGTCCACGTGCGCGTGACGAACAACGCGCGAGCCGTGATGACGCTCCCCGCGGCCGCCGATCGTGGTGACGTCCTCGGAGCGTTTCGCGATCGCCTCGGCGCGCTCCTGAGCTACGAGATCGCCGGAAGGCTTCTGCCCGTCGACCGGACCGAGCACGGCATCACGGTGCGCGGCTTCGTGAGTCCGCCCGATCTGAGTCGCGGCGGCCGTGACGAGCTGATCGTCACCGTGAACGGCCGTCCCGTCCGTGATCCCGCGCTGATGCACTCGATGCTCGAGGCGTACCGTCCGCTGCTCGCGCGTGATCGGTTTCCGATGGTGTACCTGTCGATCACCGTGCCGTCCGCTGACGTCGACGTGAACGTGCATCCGACGAAGGCCTGGGTGCGCTTCCGGCATCCGCGACTCGTGCAGGAGATGATCGTCGCCGCCGTCGGCGAGGCGTTGCGCCGGAGCTCGGTGGTCCCGCGTGTGCCAGCATCGGCGGGAGAGAGCCGCGAGACGACGTCGGCGGCTTTCGTGGACGCCACCGAGCAGGCGCCGCTCTTCGCCGAGCCCGCCGCGCCGTACGGCCCGCCAGTCTTCGGCCGCGTGCTCGGCCAGGTGCAAGACACGTTCATCGTCACGACCTCGGAGCGCGAGGTGTTCTTCCTCGACCAGCACGTCGCGCACGAGCGCGTGCTCTACGAGCGACTCGAGGAGGATCTCGCATCGGGGCGGCCGGCGTCGCAGACGCTGCTGTTTCCGGAGCCGCTCGACCTGGCACCTGCCGCGCGCGCGCAGCTCGAGCGCTGGCGCCAGCCGCTGGAACGACTCGGGTTCGCGTTCGATGGATTCGGCGGACAGGCCATCCTCGTGCGCGCGGTGCCGGCGTTGCTCAAGGCCGACGAGCCGAAGAGACTGATCGAGGCCGCCGTCGACGAGCTCGCTCCCGCGAAGAGCACCGAGCCGCAGTTCGAGCGCGCGCTCGCCTTCGTCGCCTGCCGCGCGGCGATCAAGGCCAACGTCCCGCTCGATCGCGAAGAAATGGAGCGCCTCGTCCAGGACCTCTCCCGGACGGCGACTCCATACTTCTGTCCGCATGGGCGGCCGATCGTGAGCCGGATTTCGGTCAACGACATCCGGCGGGAGCTGAAGCGCAACTGGTGACCGGATGTGATCAAATGTCATGAGGGGATGAAGGTTCCGCTCCTCGTCATCGCCGGACCCACCGGAGTCGGGAAGACCGATAGCGCCGTCGCGCTCGCCGCACGTCTTCCGATCGAGGTCGTCAGCGCCGATTCGCGCCAGGTGTATCGCGGCATGGACGTCGCGACCGGTAAACCGTCGCTCGAGCAGCGCCGGGCCGCGCCGCATCACCTGATCGACGTGGCCGACCCGGACGACCGTTACCACGCCGCGCGGTTCCGCGGCGATGCCGCAGAGGCGATCGACCAGATCCGGCGCCGCGGGCGTTTTCCCGTCGTGGTCGGCGGAACGGGATTGTACATTCGCGCACTGCTTCGAGGGCTCGACGCCGCGCCCCCGGCCGATCCGGGATTCCGGCGAGAGCTGGAGCTGGTCCTCGCACGAGATGGCCGCGTGGCGCTCCACGACCGGCTTCAACGCGAGGCGCCCGAGGTGGCGCGCCGCCTGCACCCGAACGATCACGTGCGGGTCGTCCGTGCGCTCGAGCGGGTGAGGTCGGGAGGCAGGATGGCCGAGCACCGGTGGACCGAGCCGGCGAGCGACTACCGCGTACTGTACGTCGGCCTCACGAGCGCTCCTCATGCGCTTGCCGAACGTCTCCGGCTGCGGGTGCGCGCGATGATCGCCGCGGGGCTGCTCGACGAGGTGCGGGCGCTGCTGGCGCGCGGCTACGTCGAGTCGCTGCCCGCCATGTGCGGGATCGGCTACCGTGAGTTTGTGGCCGTGGCCCGCGGAGATCGGAGCGAGGACGACGCGCGACGGCTGATGGAGCGCGCCACGTTGCAGTATGTGCGGCGACAGTGGACCTGGTTTGCGCGCGAGCCCGACGTACGCTGGATCGACGCGGGCGCTGGCACTCCCGAGCGCGTGGCCGGAATGATCGAGGCGATGGCGAAGGAGGAGGGCATGGTGGCGTGAGCAGTCGAACGAAGAACGGCACTCTGGCAATGACCCGGCCGGCGGCCGAGCGCGCAGTGATCGCCGCGGTGAAGCTGCCGGCGCAGCGGCGCTGGGAAGTGGAAGAATCTCTGAACGAGCTCGAAGGGCTGGCGCATGCGGCCGGCGCGACCGTGGTCGACCGTGTCGTGCAGGAGCGCGCGTCCCCCACCCCCGCGTTCTACTTCGGACGCGGCAAGATCGAGGAGATCGGCGCCGCGGCGGGCGAGCTCGGCGCGAACCTCTTCATCTCCGATGATGCGCTGTCGCCGATCCAGGAGCGCAACATCTCCAAGGCCGTCGGCATCAAGGTCATCGACCGGACGGCCTTGATCCTCGACATCTTCGCGCAGCGCGCGCGGACCAGCGAAGGCAAGCTCCAGGTCGAGCTGGCGCAGCTCACGTATCTGTTGCCGCGGCTGGTCGGGCAGTGGAGTCACCTGGAGCGCCTCGGCGGCGGCATCGGAACGCGCGGTCCCGGTGAGACGCAGCTCGAGTCGGACCGTCGGGTGATCCGTCACCGCGTGATGAAGATCCGCCGCGAGCTGGAGCGCGTGCAGGTCCGGCGCCGGGTCCGGCGAGAAGGCCGCAAGCAGAGCGGGCTGCCGGTCGCGGCGCTCGTCGGCTACACGAACGCCGGCAAGACCACGCTGCTGAACCGGCTCACCGGCAGCTCGTTCCGCGCCGCCAACCAGCTCTTCGTCACGCTCGATCCGTCCGCGCGGCTGGTGGAGCGTCCCGGCCGTCCGCGCTTCATCCTGACCGACACGGTCGGCTTCATCCGGAAGCTGCCGCATGAGCTGGTCGCGGCGTTCCGCGCCACGCTCGAGGAGCTGGAAGACGCCGACGTGTTGCTCCACGTGGTGGACGCGAGCCATCCGGCGATGGACGAGCACGTGGCCGCCGTCGAGGTGATGCTGTCGGAGCTCGGGGTGAACGACCGGCCCGTCCTGATGGTGCTGAACAAGATCGACCGGGTGGAGAACCCCGGGGCGCTCGCCCAGCGCCACGACGGGGTGCTGGTGTCCGCGGTGACGGGCAGTGGCATGGAGACGCTCGTCGAGAAGATCGCCACGAGCGTGCGCCCGGTGGCGATCACGGCCACACTCCGGATTCCGCACACGGACGGCGCGGCGCTCGCGCGCGTGTACGAGCGCGGACGCGTCCTGTCACGCCGGGACGACGACGGACACGTCGCCGTCGAGGTCGAGATTCCCGAGGACAGCCTCGGCGCGCTCGAGCCGTATCGCTGTTAGACTCACGGGACCCCGATGGGACTCGCGAACTGGCTGACCGTGCTGCGGATCTTGTTGATCCCGGTGTTCGTCGCGCTGCTCGTCTATCGCAAGCCGGGCGCGGCGCTGGTGGTCTTCGCTGCGGCGGCGTCGACGGACCTGCTCGACGGCTACGTCGCCCGGCGGCACGGGCTCCAGAGCCGGCTCGGCGCGTTCCTCGATCCGCTGGCGGACAAGCTCCTGCTCACGGCGTCGTTCGCGACACTCACGTATCTGCGCGCGCTGCCCCCGTGGATCATGATCGTGGTGGTCAGCCGCGACCTGATTCTCATGCTGGGCGCCTTGCTGATCCACATGATCGGCGGCCGGATCTATCCCCGGCCGACGCTCTTCGGCAAGGCGGCGACCTTCTTCCAGGTCCTCACCGTTCTCGGCGGTCTGCTCGCGCGGTATTTCCGCATGCCGATCGTGCCGGGCGCCGTGGTGTGGCTCGCGGCGGCGTTCACGATCATCTCGGGACTCCAGTACATCGTGCAGGGCATGCGCTATCTCAACGCGACCGACGCGGCAGAGCGCGAGGCGACCGATGAGCCAGTGCTCTGGCGATAGAGAGGACGCCGCCGGGGTGACGGTGGCGGACGTCCGACCGCGCACGCCCGCGGCGTCGGTCGGGCTCAAGCGCGGCGATCGCGTGCTCGCGGTCAACGGCCACGCGTTGCGGGACGCGATCGACTTCCAGTTCCACGCCGCGGACGACCGGCTCACGCTGCTCGTGGAACGAATCGGCGGCACCCGCGCGATCGCGCTCCGGCGCCGCGGCGTCGACCTCGGCATCGAGCTCGAGCCCCCGCGACCCGGCGAGATCTCGACCTGCGCGAACAAGTGCGTGTTCTGCTTCATCCATCAGCTGCCGAAGGGCCTGCGCAAGAGCCTCTACGTCAAGGACGACGATTACCGGCTGTCGTTCCTGCACGGCAACTACATCACGCTGTCCGACCTCGACGAGCGCGCGATGGACCGCATCGTCGAGCAGCGGCTGTCGCCGCTCTACGTGTCGGTGCACGCCACCGACCCGACGCTGCGTCACGAGCTCCTGGGCCGTCCCCGTCACGACGCGGCGATCCTTCCGCGAATGGAGCGGCTCGCGGCGGCCGGCATCCGGATGCACGCGCAGATCGTGCTCTGTCCCGGGCTCAACGACGGGGCGCATCTGGCGCGGACCATCAGTGATCTGGCGCCGTTCCATCCGCACGTGGCGACCACGGCGATCGTTCCGGTGGGCCTCACCCGGCATCGCGAGCGCCTGCCGAAACTCCGGGCGCTCGAGCGCGACGAAGCGGGTCGACTCGTGGACGTCGTGGACGCATGGCAGGACGGATTTCTCGCCACGCTCGGGAGTCGGTTCGTGTTCCTCGGCGACGAGGTCTACCTGCTCGCGGAGCGCGCACTGCCGCCGGCCGTCGCGTACGAAGGATTCCCCGTCGCGGAAGACGGCATCGGGCTCGTGCGACGGTTCGAGGACGGGGGACGCCGCCGTGTCCGACGGCTGCGCCCGGGCACGCGCGCTCGTCACGTGACCGTGGTGACCGGGGAGATGTTCGCGCCGCGCCTGATCGCGTTGCTGACCACGCTTCCGGTAGCGGAGCGCATTCGGGTCGCCGCCGTGCCGAACGACTTCTTCGGCCGCGGGATCGGCGTGGCCGGACTCCTGACCGGACGGGACATCCAGCGCCACCTCGCGAGTGCCGGGAGGCTCGGCGACGAAATTCTCGTTCCGGGCGCCGCCGTGCGCGACGGCGAGGGCGTCTTCCTGGACGATCTCACGCCGGGCGATCTGGCGCGGGACCTCGGCGTCCCCGTCCGAGTGGTCGCGACGACGCCGGAGGCGCTGCTCGCGGCCGTCTGCGCCGCGTGAGCTCCGCGGCGCCGATCCTTCGGCCCATCATCGCGATCGTCGGCCGGCCGAACGTCGGCAAGTCGACGCTCTTCAACCGCCTCGTCGAGCGCCGTCGCTCGCTCGTGCGTGACGTTCCCGGCGTCACGCGCGACCGCCTCTACGGCCTGGTCAGCTTCGAACGCTGGCACGCCACGGTCGTGGACACCGGTGGCTTCGATCCCGGCGCCGAGGAGCCGCTCGTCGCCGGTGTGCGCAAGCAGATCCTGACCGCGCTCGACGAGGCCGACGTCGTGGTGCTCGTGGTCGACGCGCGCGCCGGCGTGACGGCGCTCGACAGCGAGATCGCGCGGATTCTTCGCCGCTCGGATCGCCCGGTCGTGCTCGCCGCGAACAAGGTCGACAGCGCCGCGCAGGAACCCGCCGTCGCCGAGCTCTACCGTCTCGGCTTCGGCGATCCCGTTCCGATCTCCGCCGAGCACGGTCGCGGCGTCGGCGAATTGCTGGAAGTCCTGAGGGACCGGGCGCCGACGGTCGTCGAGCGCGGAGGGCCGCGCGGCGAGGCGACGCACATCGCGGTGATCGGCCGGCCCAACGTCGGGAAGTCGTCGCTGGTGAACGCCATGGTCGGTGACGAGCGGGTGCTCGTGCACGAGGAACCGGGCACGACGCGGGACACGGTCGACACGCCGATCGTCTACGACGGGACGCCGTACGTCCTGGTGGACACCGCGGGGATCCGTCGCAAGGGCCGGGTGACCGAGGCGCTCGAGAAGCTGGCTGTCGTCATGGCGCTGAAGGGCCTGGAACGATCCCACGTCGCGCTCGTCGTCCTCGATGCCGCGGAGGGCGTGGCCGCGCAGGACGCGCACATCGCCGGCTATGCGAGCGAAGCCGGTCGCGCGATCGTCATCGTCGTCAACAAGTGGGACCTGGTGGAGCCGGGTCGCGCGACGCGCGCAGAGGCGGTCGCGGCCATCCACGAGCGGCTGACGTTCGTCGACTACGCGCCGATCTGCTTCACGTCGGCCACGCGAGGCGAGGGACTGGCAGACCTGTTCGCCGCGGTCGATCGGGTGGCGCGCGAAGCGCGCCGGCGCGTGCCGCCGAACGAGGCGACGCGCGTGCTTCGCGAGGCGATCGAACGGCGGCCGCTCTCGGTTGCGGGCGTCCCGCTGGCGATCCAGTCCGCGTCGCAGGTCGGCGTCGCGCCGCCGACGTTCGCGGTGCGGACGAATCTTCCGGACGAGCTTCACTTCTCACACCAGCGATACCTGACGAACTCGCTGCGCCGCTCGTTCGGGTTCGAGGGCTCGCCGATCAGGCTCGCCTTCCGACGGGCGCCGGGGCCCAGGAGGCCGGCCCGGCGGGCTCGTCGCTGAGGGCGAAGAGGCCGACTGACGAGCCCACAAGGCCCTGAAATCGCAAGCGCTATGCTAAGATGTCGCGCATGGCACGGTCGCCTCGATCATACGAACGATCTGCGAAATGATCCGTGATCGGGACGCGGCGGTGGAGGAGTCGTCAGAGTCACCTTCCTGGTTTTCGCGCACGCGGGTGCGTGTGACGATTGTCCTGCTCGTGCTCGGCAGCCTCGCGGCGCTCGCCATGCCATCCGTGATGAACACGGTGCGCACGCTGTCGCGAACAACCGCCGCTCTCCCGTCGTCGACGGCGCCCGGCGCGATGGCCACGACCGCGACGACGGCGCCGGCAATCTCCACGACGGCCGTGACGACGACGGTGCCGTCGAACCAGAGCCGTTCGTCGACGGCTGCTGACGCGGCCCGAGAAGAAAAGAGCGTCAGGACTGTGCGAGCGTCCGAGCGAAGCGATTCGATGGTGACGCAACGGGCGTCCCTCGCGAGAGAGCGCGACCCGGAATCGAGCCGCAGCGGCAACTACTGGATCCAGGTCGCCGCACTTCGCGATGCAGAGGCCGCGAAGCACATCGCGGCAACGCTTCGCGACCGGCAGTTCCCGGTGGCCGAGTCGACCACGACGAGTACGAAACCGATTCGTGCGGGCGTGGCGAACGATCGGTACGAGATCGTGGTCGACGGGGCGAAGGACGACCTGACGTCGCGGCTGGCCCCGAAAGGGCTCACGATCGACACGACGGAGGACGGGCTTCGCGTGAGGCCGACGCTGTCGCTGCACGACGCGGTCACCGTGTCGAAAGACCTTGCGGGGGCGGGCTTCCAGGTGCAGGTCAAGCGCGCGCCGGGCGACGCGTCGCCGGCTGCTCAGGCGCTCGACGCCGCGCCAGAGGTCACCTGGTACCGCGTCCGCGTCGGCCCGTTCGCCGATCGCGCGACGGCGCAAGAGACGCTGCGCAAGCTGATGGACCGCGGGTACGCGCCATTCATCGCGCGTGGCCAGGAGTGATCAGGCAACCCACCAGGAGGTGAGGCGATACCGTGACGAAGAATGATCTGGTGAACGCGGTGGCAGGGTACGGGCTCTCGAAACGACAGTCGTCGTCGGTGGTGGAGTCGGTCTTCGACATCATCTTCCGCTGCTTCGAGAAGGGCGAGGACGTGAAGATCGTCGGCTTCGGGCACTTCCGCATCCGCCGGAAGGCGTCGCGCCGGGGCCGGAATCCGCAGACCGGCGACAGCATCGAGATCACGGCGCGCAAGGTGCTCACGTTCAAGCCGTCGAAGGGGCTCAAGCAGCGGATCAACAGCCCGCTCGGCGCGCCGACGATCTCGACCCCGTAGACCGCCGTGGGGCCCGAGACCGCCGAGAAGCTCTACTACCGGATCGGCGAGGTGGAGGAGACGACCGGCGTGCCGGCGTACGTGCTCCGCTACTGGGAGTCGGAGTTCAAGCTCCTGCGCCCGAAGAAGAACCCGGCGGGGCAGCGTGTCTATCGTCAGCGCGACGTCGACCTGGTGCGCCGGATCAAGACGCTGCTCTACGACGAGCGCCTGACGCTCGAAGGCGCGAAGAAGAGGCTCCTCGCCGAGTCGCGCCGCGGCCCGGAGCAGCTCGAGTTCGGCATCCGGGAGGTCGCGTTCGCGGAGGCGCTCAGGAGAATCCGTGAGCGCCTGACCACGCTGCGAGCCCGGCTCGCGCCTTGATGGTGTCCGCCTTTTCTGAGAGACTGATGTCCCGAGGTCGGGGCGTGGCGCAGCCCGGTAGCGCACTAGACTGGGGGTCTAGGGGTCGCTGGTTCAAATCCAGTCGCCCCGACCAATGAATCGAGCGGGGGCTACGGCGACGCTGTAGCCCCCGATCCGTCATGGCCGTTCTCCTGCTCACCAACGACGATGGTGTCCATGCCCGGGGCCTCGCCGCGCTCGCCGATGCGCTGGCCGACGTGGGAGATCTGTACGTCGTCGCGCCCGAGCGCGAGCAGTCGACCTGCGGCCATGCGCTGACCCTCCACCGACCGCTGCGCGCCGTCCCGGTGCGCGAGCGGTGGTATGCGGTGAACGGGACGCCGTCCGACTGCGTCAATCTCGCCGTGCTCGGCTTCTTGCCCGAGCGCCCCGTCCTCGTTGTATCCGGGATCAATCATGGCTCGAATCTCGGAGACGACGTGACGTACTCCGGGACGGTGTCGGCTGCGATGGAAGGGACGCTGCTCAGCGTGCCGTCGATCGCGATATTGCTGATGGAAGGCTGCGACTTCCCGGCCGCCGGCGAGGTCGGGCGGCTCACGGGCCTGCCCGTGCTGGGGGAAGGCTTGGCGCGGAAGACCCTGCTCCACGAG
>Ga0066710_100003625_pt1 | contig 13276 bp, 8 predicted proteins | sample GraSoiAngelo_159_FD_79666 | JGI IMG/M metagenome (GOLD analysis project Ga0066710, IMG submission 79666) | Grasslands soil microbial communities from the Angelo Coastal Reserve, California, USA - 14_1009_16_40cm | ecosystem: Environmental > Terrestrial > Soil > Grasslands | place: USA...
CGAGCTTTGTTGCGGCGCCCGCGTAATCCTTTTTCATGTAAAGCGCCCAGCCGACGATGTCCGCCGCCTGGGCGCGGCTGCGCATCAACGCGCCCTCCGCCTTGCCTTCCATCTGAAAGGCGCCGAGGTTCTCCTGAATGAACCGCTCGGCGACCGGCACGCCGTGCTCGGCGAGTGTGATCGCGTTGTTGTACTCGCCGCGATCGATCAGGACCTGTGCGCCCGCGAAGTACGGCGTCGCGTCGGCCTGTGCTTTCATGCGCGTCTGGAGCGTCTCGATCAGCTCGCCAATGGGCACGTCGGGGCTTCTTCCGCGCTCGATTTGCGCATCGAGCAGAGTGATAGCCGGCCGCCGCAGCATCGGGTCGACTCTGTCGGCGGCCGCGAAGCCTTCCGCGACGATTTGAGCTTGGCGCGCCGTGAAGCGTCTCGGATCCGCCTTCAGCGCGGCCTGCAGCTCGGCGAGCGCCTTCTCGCGGTACGCTGGCTCGTCGTGAAATCCCGGAAAGACGTTGTCCTGCTGCCAACCTTTGAACGCGTAAATGATGCCGAGCAGCTCGTGGGCTTCGGCGGCGGTGGCAGGATCGCGCGTGGCCTCCTGCACCGCTTCGATTGCCGTCTTGGTGAGCCGCTGATCCCACGCTTCGCGTCCGCGCGCGAGTTGCTGGCGCGCGTTGCTGCTCTGCGCAAATCCAATCGCGGACGCCACCGCCGCGGCCGCGAGGATGAGAAAGGTTTTTTTCATATGGACAGATCATTCTCTCATAATCCGCGTATGAAACCTCTAAGCCATGCCGCGATCATCATGCTGGCCGCGCACGTTGCGGCCTTGCACTCACAGACGAAGCCGCGCGCGCGCGATCTCGGCGTTCCATTCCACGGGCAGCCGGCACCCGTGAACGCGATCACCGACGTCGCCGGCGTCGAAGTCGGGATGACGACGCTCATCTCCGGCAGCGGCGCATTGAAGATCGGATCCGGTCCCGTACGGACGGGCGTCACCGCCATCCTGCCGCGCGGCAAAGGGTCGAACGATCCGGTGTTCGCCGGCTGGTTCTCGCTCAACGGCAACGGCGAGATGACCGGCACGACGTGGCTGGAGGAAGGCGGATTTCTCGAAGGACCCGTGTTCATCACGAACACCCACAGCGTAGGCGTCGTGCGCGACGCGGCGATCAAATGGTCCGTCGACCACGGCTACCTGCACCAGCCCTGGTCGCTGCCCGTCGTCGCCGAAACGTGGGACGGATCGCTCAACGACATCAACGGGTTTCATGTGAAGCCGGAACATGTCGTCGCGGCGCTCGACGGCGCCAGGCGCGGAGCTGTCGCCGAAGGCAACGTCGGCGGCGGCACCGGCATGCGCTGCTACGGGTTCAAGTGCGGCACCGGCACGTCATCGCGCAAGATCGACGCGCAGAACGGCGGGTACACCGTCGGCGTCCTCGTGCAGGCGAATCACGGCACGCGCGATCTCCTGCGTGTCGCCGGCGTTCCCGTCGGCGCGGAGATGGCGACCGAAACGCCGGCGGCCGACGAGCTCGGCTCCATCATCATCGTCGTGGCGACCGACGCGCCGCTGATGCCGCACCAGCTCAAGCGGCTCGCCCGCCGCGCCTCGCTGGGTCTTGCCCGAACGGGCAGCATCTCGAGCAATGGGTCGGGCGACATCTTCATCGCCTTCTCGACAGCGAACGCGGGCGCGGCGGGTGCGAGCAACACCGCGAGCGTGTCGCTGCTGTCGAACGAGAAGATCGGATCGGTGTTCGAGTCGACGGTCGACGCGACCGAAGAGGCAATCATTAACGCGCTCGTGGCGGCGGAAACGATGGTCGGCGTCGATGGTCACCGCGCCGAAGCGATTCCACACGATCGGCTGCGCGAAATCTTGCGCAAATACAACCGCCTGGCATCGCGATGAGCAAAGGCGTGACCCGATTCCGATCGGCTGGAGCCTTCGCGCTGCACGTCGTCGCCCTCGGCTTTCTTCTCGTTTCCGCAGCGCGAGGCTTTCAGCCGAGCGTCGCCTCCGCCGACACGGGTTGGCCGATGCACGGCGGCCCCGACAACATCCGCTACTCGCCGCTCACGCAGATCCATCGCGACAACGTGTCGTCGCTGCGCGTGGCCTGGACCTACGATTCGCACGACGCGTTCAAAGGATCGGAGATGCAGAGCAACCCGGTCGTCGTCGACGGCATGCTGTACGCCACGACGCCGACGCTGAAGGTGATCGCGCTCGACGCGGCCACCGGACGCGAGATCTGGAAGTTCGATCCGGGCGGCGGCGCCGGGACCGGCGGCAGGTTCCGCCACCGCGGCGTCACGGTCCACAGGGATCGCGTGTTCGTCACGTATCGCAGCTATCTCTGGGCGCTCGACCGCAAGACGGGTCGACCGATTCGGTCGTTCGGATCGGACGGCCGGATCGATCTGCGCGAAGGGCTCGATCAGCCGGCCGAGCGCCTCACGGTGAGCGCGAGCACGCCGGGCGCGATCTTCGAAGACCTGCTGATCATGGGCAGCAGCGTGCCGGAGACGCTGCCGGGATCGCCGGGCCACATCCGCGCGTTCGACGTGAACAGCGGAAAGGTGCGATGGATCTTCCACACGGTGCCGAAGCCGGGAGAATTCGGATACGACACGTGGCCGCCCGGCGCATACGAGATCGAAGGCGGCGCCAACGCGTGGGCGGGCGTGACGGTCGACCGGAAAAACGCGATGGTCTTCGCCGCCACCGGATCGGCGTCGTTCGATTTCTACGGCGTTTCGCGGCACGGCGACAACCTGTTCGCCGATTGCGTTCTCGCGCTCGACGCGCGCACCGGCAAACGCATCTGGCACTTCCAGGGCATTCGCCACGACGTCTGGGACTGGGACTTCCCTGCGGCGCCGAATCTCGTGACCGTGACTCGCAACGGCCGCAAGGTCGACGCGGTGGCGCAGATCACGAAGTACGGATACGTCTACCTCCTCGATCGCCGCACCGGCCAACCGCTCTTCCCGATCGAATATCGCAAGGTGCCTCCGTCCGACGTCGACGGCGAACGCCTCGCCGAGCGGCAGCCCTATCCGGTGAAGCCGCCGCCGTTCGCGCGGCAGGGCTTCACCGAAGACATCATCACGACGCGGACCCCGGAGGCCCACGCCGCCGTGCTCGCTCAGTACAGGAAGATGTCGCACGGCTTCTTCACGCCGCCGTCGATGAGCGGCACGATCGTCTTTCCCGGGTTCGACGGCGGCGCCGAATGGGGCGGCGCGGCATTCGATCCCGAAACGGCGCTGCTCTACGTCAACTCGAACGAGATGCCATGGATCGTGAAGCTGATTCCGAACGACGACACGTCGCTGTACAACAGCAAATGCGCGACGTGCCACCGCGAAGATCGCAAGGGGTCGCCCGCCGCGCCGTCGCTCGAGGACATCGGCAAACGGCACACGCGCGACGAAATATCCGCGATCATCCGCGAAGGCACCGGCCGGATGCCCGGCAATCCCGACATGGGCGGCCGCAACGTCAACGATCTCGTCGATTTCCTGCTGACGGGCCGCGACAAGGGCAGGGACTCGAAGGTGACCAGCGAGCCGGGTTGGCTGAAGTACCGCAGCGACGGCGAGACGCTCTTCCGCGATCCCGACGGCTATCCGCCGATCACGCCGCCGTGGGGCACGCTCAGCGCGATCGATCTCAACGCGGGCACGATTCGGTGGAAGATTCCGTTCGGCGAATTTCCGGAGCTCGCCGCGAAAGGGCTGACGAACACCGGCAGCGACAACTACGGCGGTCCGGTGGCGACGGCGAGCGGACTGCTCTTCATCGGCGCGACGAACTTCGACAGGAAGTTCCACGCGTACGACAAGCTGACCGGAAAGCTGATGTGGGAGACGACGCTGCCCGCGGCGGGAAACGCGACACCGTCAATTTACGAATTGAACGGACGTGAATACGTGGTGATCGCGTGCGGCGGCGGCAAGAACGGTGCGCCGTCGGGCAGCACCATCGTGGCGTTCGCGTTGCCGTAGGGGACAGTCTCTCTACATCACGCGCGCCGGTGCGGCTGCGGTGCTGCGCCGGTGTTTGCGGGCGTACATGCGTGAATCGGCGTTCGCGATCAGCTCTTCGAACGACGCGCCGTCGGCCGGGAAGATCGCCGCGCCGATGCTGAGGGTCAGCTGGCGGTCGGCCGGGTACTCGCTGTCGGCGGGGCGGTTTGCGAGCGCTTCGGCCAGCTCCGTCGCCCGCTTCTCCGCCAGCGCCGCGTTGCAGCGCGACAGGATGAGGACGAACTCGTCTCCGGCGTATCGTCCGCACACGTCGTACGACCGCAGGCCGTTGCGGAGGCACGACGCCACCGTCCGCAGCGCGGCGTCTCCCTGATGATGCCCGTGGAGATCGTTGATCGACTTGAACGCGTCGAGGTCGACGATCAGAAACGCGACCTCGTACCCTTCACGTCTCGCGCGCGCGAGCTCGTTGAACGCGTGGGAGACGAGGAAGCGGCGGTTCGGCAGCTCGGTGAGCGGATCGGTGAGCGACTCGGCGTGCGCGCGCTCGTACATCGTGTGCAGTTCCTGGTTCGTGCGCGCCATGTCGCCGACGCGATCCAAATAGGCCTTGTACAGTCGAAACGCCAGATACAGCGGTCCGACGAGCAGAACGATCGCCTGCAGGCCGTACCGCGTGACGCTCTGCACCGCGACCGTCGCGGCGAGCGCGCCGATGAAATAGTTCGGCGCGCCCCAAAGGAAATCCTGATCCCAGACCTTCACGATCGAGCGGCGGCTCGTGATGCCGATCACAACTGCCATCAGCACTGAATTCGCCAGGAAGTAAATCAGCGCCGACGCGACGATTGACGGGATGACGATGTCGGCCGGACCGTCCAGGTTGCGGCCGCCGGTCCACCCGAGCGTCTGACCGGCCATCTCCATCGAGAGCGACAGCGCGCTCATGCTGAACGCGGTGCGGTACCACGGGTTGGGCGTCTTCACGTTGATCGTGCACTGCGCCCATCCGCCCACGATCATCGTCCAGACCGTGGCGGCGGGGCCGAGCACGAGGAGCGACGCAAAGGTGATGGCGAAGCCGAGCGACAGCGTGGAGTACGACGTGCCAACGGGCAGCGTGACCTTGATCGTGTGCACCGCGAACGACGCCGCGACGAACGACAAGAGCATCAGCGGCTGGGAGAAGCCGCCGCGCGAGACCGAGATCGCGGCGAGCACGGCTCCGCCGCACATCACGGCGGCGATGTAGGCGCGGGCGGCTACCGGCAGATCGCGGAATCTCATGTCGATGAATCGTCCGCGCGCATTGCAGAAACAGGGTCGACGTGCCTCGTCCAGAATCGTACCAGCTCGGCTGCAGTCGCGCCTGCCGGCACGGCTCGCTGCCAGGCCGGACAAGCATGGGAAACGCCCGGAATCAGGCCGGCGATGACCAGGACTGCGCCCCGCTTCACAGTCATGCTCATCGTATCGGCCGATCGGCCATCGCGCAGCACCCCGGACACACAATTGCGCCTCCGGTGAGCTCCTCCAAAAAAGTGTCGTCCGCGGGACGCTGTGATTCAATGGCTCGAATGCTTCACGTCACCGACGCCATCGTGCTCGACGATCGCGAGGTCGACGAGCGCTTCGTCCGGGCGTCGGGTCCCGGCGGCCAGAACGTCAACAAGGTGTCGTCCGCTGTGGAGCTGCGATTCAACATTCCCGCATCGTCGTTGGCGCCCGACGTGAAGGAGCGCCTCATCGCCCTCGCCGGCAACCGCGTGACCGCCGACGGCGACCTGATCATCGACAGCCGCGAACACCGCACGCAGGCGCAGAATCGCGAAGCGGCACGCGCGCGTCTGATCGCGCTGCTGCAGCACGCGGCGCGGCGGCCGAAGCGTCGAAAAGCGACGAGGCCCGGCGCCGCCGCGCGCCAACGGCGCCTCACCGAAAAGAAGCATCGCGGCGACATCAAGGCGGCGAGACGCGGCCGCCGCGACGAGTGACGTACAATCGCGGCGCGCCTGCGAGTAATAGATGAACCGCCGCGAGTTTCTCTGGTCCGCCGCGTTGATTGGCAGCGTCGGCGCCCGCCTGAAAGGCTCGCGCTTCGGTATGCCCGCGATCGGTCGCGCGAGGCTCTCAGCCGAGCGCCCCGCCCCGCTCTCGCAATCGCTGACGGCCGACGGCTGGCGGATCTTCGAAATCACGACGCACGTGCACGTACAGAACGCCAGCGGCGTCACGCGCGCATGGCTCCCGACGCCGCTCGTCGGCGGCGTGTATCAGCAGACGCTCGGCGACACCTACCATGCCGAGGGCGGAACGGTGCTGATGGTCGAGACCGAGGAGCTCGACCTGCTGTACGCCGAGTGGCCCTCGGGCGCCGATCCGATCCTCACGCTGACGAGCCGCGTCGCGACACGCGACCACGCGGTCGACGTCATGACGCCGACCGTCGCGCCGACCGACTTGTCTCGCCTGGCCCGATTCCTTCGCTCGACCAGGCTGATCCCGACCGATGGCATCGTCAAGGCAACGGCTGCCGAGATCACGCGCGGCGCGGGCACCGACATCGAGAAGGCGCGCGCGATCTACGAGTGGATCGTCGACAACACCTTCCGCGATCCGAAAACGCGCGGGTGCGGGCTCGGCGACATCCGCTTCATGCTCGAGACGAAGAGCCTCGGCGGCAAGTGCGCCGACATCAATGGGTTGTTCGTCGGCCTGGCGCGCGCAGCCGGCATCCCGGCGCGCGATGTCTACGGCCTGCGCATCGCGCCGTCACGGCGCGGCTTCAAAAGCCTCGGCCTCGCGTCCGACGTGGCGACGGGGGCGCAGCACTGCCGCGCGGAGGTCTATCTCGTCGGGTTTGGATGGGTGCCGGTCGACCCCGCCGACGTGCGGAAGGTTGCGCTCGAAGAACCGCCGGGCAACCTGCCGATCGGCCACGAGAAGGTGCGCGACGCGCGCGCGCGCCTGTTCGGATCGTGGGAAATGAACTGGATCGGCTTCAACTCGGCGCACGACGTGGTCCTCCCTCGCTCCAACGCCAAATCGATCGGCTACTTCATGTATCCGCAGGCTGAAACGTCGAACGGCCGCGCGGACAGCCTCGATCCCGACACTTTTCGCTACGACATCGTCGTCCGCGAAATCGGTTAGCCCGGCGCGACTCGCCGGCTTGCCTGAGCCGCACGCGTCTCGCTCGTCGCCGGTATCATCGATTCAATGCCGACCGGCCGCCGACGAGAAGCGCCGGCGCGCGATCGATCTGAACGTCCATCTCCTGAGGGGGATAGATCTTTTGCACCGAGGTGACGGTCTTGCGGAACACGTGCGCGAACAGTCCCCGCGGATGGTGCACCAGGAGCGTCAGCGTGTCGGCGACGACGCTGCCCCATTCCATGCGCTCCCGCACGCGCTCGCGGATCCGATTGGCCACGTGGTCGCCGTAATACTCGCGAATGTTCCGCCGCCCTTGACGCCATGCGTCGAGCCGCGCCTCGTCGCCTCGCAGCAGCCGCCGCTGGCGCCGCATGATGGCGCACAGGTCCCGCAGCATACGCGGCGCGTCCAGCGACATGTTGTCGCCGTGACGACGGTATTCGGCAACCATTTGCCCGTGAAACGCGACGGGAAACGCGCGGCTGACGCGCAGGTACATCTCGTAATCGGCGCACGCGTCGACGCGCGTGTCGAACCCGCCGATCGCGTCGAGCGCCGAGCGGCGGAACATCACGCACGCCGGCGTGCTGATGCGGTTCCGCGCCAGCAGCACCGCATGAAGATCTCCTTCGGGCAGCCGCTGTTGGTCGGTCGGCAGCGGTGAACCGTCGCTGGCGATGTAGTAACTGAGGCCCGCGACGAATGCGACCGCCTCATCTGCCGTGAGTCGATCGACGTTGGTTTGGATGGCGTCGCGCAGCAGGCGATCGTCGGCATCGAGGAAGACGACGAATTCGCCGCAGCTGTTCGCCAGGCCGGTGTTACGCGCCGCTGCCAGGCCCGCGTTGTCCTGCTCGATGTAGCGGACCGGCGGGTAGCGGGCGGCGACCGCCGCGGTCTCGTCCGGCGATCCGTCGTTGACGACGACGATTTCGATCGTCCGATAGGTCTGGGCCAGCGCGCTCTCGATGGCGTCGGCCAGAAAACGCGCCTGCTTGTAGCAGGGAATGACGATCGAGACGAGCGCGCCCGTGGCGCGGCGGTTGGCAGAGGCGGGATCGATCGCGGACACGGCGGCAGGTCCCATACGAAGTGCTCACGAAGGCAGCGTCGACAGCGTGGTCGAGACGTGCCAGTGATACGGCAACAGAAAATTTCCGCGGCGTGGTTCGTTGCCTTCGATATACAGGGTCGTCCGGCCGAAGCGCCACGCCAACGGCCGGGCGGACTGAGCGGGAGTCGCCGTCGCGCCAACGGTGTATACACCCGGCGCGAACAGCAGTTGAGGGATGACGAATTCGATCGTGGTCTCGCCGGGTACGACGGTCAGCCGCTCGCCCGCGCGGCGGCTCGTGCATTCGGCCAGGAGCGTACCGCGCTCCAGGTCGTAGAACGCCAGGCAGATCTCGACATCGTCGTACACCGCAGTGGCGCTCAGCACGAGCTTCGCGACGAGCGGCTGGCCGGCTGTCGCAGTCAACGTCGCCCGCCCCTCGGCGGTGAGAAGGGTCAATGCGGTGATCTGCAGCGCAGAATCGTCGACCGCTTCGGAGGCCGTTGGTATCGGCTCGAGACCTGCAGTCAGCCGTTGATAGGCCGTCACCACCTCGCGGGCGCTGCCCGACGCGGCGATGGTGCCACGCTCGATCAGTACGGCGCGATCGCAGATCTGCTCGACCGCGCCGAGGTCGTGCGACACGAAGATCATGGTGACGCCGCGGCGCTTCAGTTCCTCGATCCGCCGCAGACATCGCGCCTGGAACTCCGCGTCGCCGACGGCGAGAACCTCGTCGACCAGCAGCACCTCCGGCTCGAGGTGCACGGCGATCGCGAATCCCAGCCGCACGTACATGCCTGACGAATAAAACTTCACCGGCATGTCCATGAACGCCTCGACGCCGGCGAACTCCGCAATGCTCGGAAGCCGTTCGGTGATTTCACGCCGCCGCAGGCCGAGGATCGACCCGCTCAAGTAGCTGTTTTCGCGCCCGGTCAGCTCAGGGTGGAATCCCGAGCCGATCTCGATGAGCGCCGCGAGCCGGCCGCGGATCGTGATCTCGCCGGTCGTCGGCGCCGTGATTCCGCCGAGGAGCTTCAGGATCGTGCTCTTTCCGGCGCCATTTCGCCCGAGGATGCCGAAGGCTTCGCCGCGCGTCACGTCGAAGCTCACGTCACGCAGCGCCCAGAAGTCGTGGCGCGGCGCGGCCAACGCATTCGGCAGCGCCCGCACAAAAGAACCGAACCGACGGGGACCGGGCACGCGATACCGCTTCGACACGCGATCGCAGCGAAGGTCGACGACCATATCTCAGACGACGTCGGCCATCGTCGCCTCGGCGCGTTTGAAGACGCCGTAGGCGATCGGCAGCAGAACGACGGCGGTCAGCGTCGAGACAATCGGGAGCGCCGGCGACGAGGCGCCGGGCCGCAGAATGACGTCGCGGAACGTTTCGATGATGCCGGTCATGGGATTGAGCTGAAACGCCGTCATGTAGCGTTCCGGCACCGCACTCAGCGGATACGCAACCGGCGTGCAGAACATCCAGAGATAGACGACCAGCGGGACGACGAGGCCGATGTCGCGAAACCACACCTGCAGGGCGGACAGCATGAATGCGAGCGCCGTCGCGAACATCGCCGTCGTCGCAATCACCGGCACGGCGAACAACAGCTGCCATGTGACGGGACGGCCGTACCACGCGAGCAGGGCCACCAAGACGACGCTTCCGACCAGCAGATCGAACAGCGCCGCCGCGACGTAGCTGAGGGGCAGGATCTCGCGCGGAAAGTACACCTTCGTGACCAGCTGCGCGTGCGACACCAGCGCCTGGGTGGCGTTGTTCAGGGTCGTCGACAAGAAGCTCCAGACGAGCAGACCGGTGAAGGCGAAAAGCGAATATGGAACGCCGTCGGTCGTCACCCGTGCGATGCGGCCGAAGACAAGCGTGAAAATCAGCATCATCGAGACCGGCTGGACGATCGCCCACGCCAGACCGAGAACCGATTGTTTGTATCGAACCCGGATGCGATGCGCGCTCAACGTACGCAGCAAGTCGGCGTACTGCGCGAGCTCGCCTAGGTCGCCGGTCGATCGACGCACGCGGGCGCCCGCGCGGCGGATCGTCACGCGACGGCCATCGTGCGCGCACATGACGGCTTGACGACTCATCGGTTCGCGCGGTTGTGCAAGGGAAATACCGGATGCCGATCGTGTGCTTCTTTGAATCGTCCCCCCTCGCGCGATGTTACAGATTCGCACACGAGAACAGAGAGTGTGTGCTTCGCCGCGTTCGCACTCACGGTCGCGATGATCGTTCGCCGATGGTGTCGAACGCCGCGACGAAGCGCCGACCGCTTCGTCACGATGTGATGTCGTGGCGATGTGTCGCTGCGAAGATGGACGTCCTGCGCCTCGATGCTGACCCACGAACCGCCGCGCGGTGTCAGTCGTGAAACGTCGTGCGCGACGACATCAGCGGCCAGTTTCGTCGTGCGTGTAGTTGGATTGAGTGCCGCAGTCGACGTGCTGTTGCCGAAGGTGCCGGCGACGCTGTCTTTCGTGCCATCCGTTGTGTTTGCGTACGACTCGTTGTAGTGAATCAGAACGACGAATGAATTCAATCCGCTCGTCGCGCGAAGCCGGCAAACACGAGAAGCGTCATGAAAATGACGCGGCAGAACGCCGCGCGCTTGAATCCGATGAATCCAGACAGCGTGGTCGTGCTAGAGCGGTCATGCTTCAGTGATTCTAGAGTGGTCATGCTTCGTGAATGACCGAGGCGGCGATCCAACTTGATCGCGGCACGAAAGTTGTTGCTGATCCGTTTCTGGCAATGAAAACGGATAGATACACGACATACTTTCGTCCTGTTCTCATTCGAGACATCGATTTGACGTGCCCGCCGCGGCCGCCCGAAGTGGTCGAAAGATACGGCGCCGTGCGCGCGACCATCCGCGTTCGCGGCGTGCCTGTCGGCGAGGTGACCTTGCCGCTCGCCGGGGTCTTCGACGAAACCGCCGTCCGCCGCGCGGCGATCGATCGCCTCGTGTGGCCGGTCCTTCGGGGGTTGATTCGCCATGTGATCGGTACGACCACGTGCCGGCCGAGAACCGCCGACGGTCTTCTGGACGCGGCCCTGTCGACCGACGACGCTTCGACCGCCGCGCTGCCGACCGTCACCGTCGCCGTGTGCACGCGCGACCGCGCCGAAGACCTCGCGCGTGCGCTCGACGCGCTCGAGGCCCTCCAACCTCGGCCGGACGAAATTCTCGTCGTCGACAACGCGCCGAAGACGACTGCGACCCGGGATCTCGTTCGGCAACGTGTCGGCATCCGTTACGCCTGCGAGTCGCGGCCCGGGCTGGACTGGGCTCGGAACCGGGCGATCCACGAAGCGATCGGCGACGTTGTCGCGTTCACCGACGACGATGTGATTGCGGATGCGCTCTGGGTCGGCGCGTTGAAACGGACGTTTGCAGAGTTCCCGGAGGCGATGGCGGTAACGGGGCTGGTGCTGCCGTACGAGCTCGAGACGCCGGCGCAGCTTCAGTTCGAGGAGTACGGCGGTTTCGGCCGCGGATTCGAGCGCCGCGTGTTCCGGGTCGATCAGGCGCACGGCGAACGAGCCGTCCGTCAGCACGGAGGAACCGGCAAGTTCGGCACCGGCGCGAACATGGCGTTCCGCAAGACGGTCTTTTCGGAGATCGGTATGTTCGACCCGGCGCTCGACGTCGGAACCGTGACCAACGGCGGCGGCGATCTCGATATGTTCCTGCGCGTGCTGCGGGCCGGGCATACGCTGGTCTACGAGCCGGCGGCGCTGGTGCGGCACCGTCATCGCCGCGAGCGCGCGGCGCTGCTGCGGCAAATCGCGAACAACGGCGTCGGCTTCTACGCCTACCTGGTTCGGAATGCGCTCGCCCGTCCTGGGGACGCCCTTGATATCTGCCGTCTGGCGAGATGGTGGTTCTGGCACTGGGAGCTCAAGCGGGCGGCGCTCTCGATTCTGCAGCCCGGGCGAATCGATCGAGAGCTGTCGTTCGCCGAACTGACTGGAGCGATTCGCGGTCTCGTACGGTATCGGCGCGCGCGGCGCGACGCCCTGGCGATCGATCCAACAGCCGCACAACACGTCGCCGGCGCGATTCGGCCGCGGGCCGCGGCGCCGTCGGCGGCCGCCATGCCGTGCAGCGCCACGGGCGTCGCGTGCGTGGATCTCGCGCGACCGATCGAGCCGATCGCGGTGGCCGACCGTTATCGCCGCGTATGCGCGCTGATCACATGGGACGGCGATCCGCTCGGAAGCCTCACGATCGAGAACCGATACGCGCCTATCGGAGTCGCGCGGCTGCGTGACGAGATTGCCGCGCTCCTGGGCACGCGCGTCGTCGATCGGGAAGACGTCACGGCTTCGACGGCGTGGTGCGAGCTCGTCGCGCCGCTCCGCCGCCGGTTTGCGGGCGCCAATGCCAACGGCTTCGAACCGCTGGCAGAAGATCTCACGGTCTCGATCGTGCTGCCGACGCGAAACCGACCCAACGATCTCGAGCGATGCCTCGCGTCGCTGACCAGGCAGCAGACGCGACGGCCTGTCGAGATCATTGTCGTGGACAACGATCCTGATTCCGGCGAGACGCCGCCGGTCGTCGCACGCTTTCCGCACGTTCGACTCATACGGGAGTGGCGCAAGGGCTTGTCGTACGCGCGCAATGCCGGCATCCTCGCCAGCACCGGCAACATCATCGTCGCGACCGACGACGATGTGACGACGCCGCCGCACTGGATCGAGCGGCTCGTCGCACCGTTCCGCGACAGTACCGTAGCGATCGTGACGGGTAACGTGCTGCCAGCCGAGCTCGAGACGCCCTCGCAGCATCTGTTCGAGTCGTACGGCGGCCTCGGCCGCGGGTTCGAGCGCAGACGCGTCGACGTCGAGTGGTTCTGGCAATTTCGTGGCGCCGTGCCCACGTGGCACCTGGGCGCGACGGCCAACGCTGCTTTCCGAGCATCGATTTTCACCGACGATCGCATCGGCGTGTTCGACGAAGCGCTCGGCGCCGGCATGCCGACCGGCTGCAGCGAAGACACGTATCTGTTCTACAGGACGCTGCGGGC
>Ga0066710_100003627_pt1 | contig 13275 bp, 11 predicted proteins | sample GraSoiAngelo_159_FD_79666 | JGI IMG/M metagenome (GOLD analysis project Ga0066710, IMG submission 79666) | Grasslands soil microbial communities from the Angelo Coastal Reserve, California, USA - 14_1009_16_40cm | ecosystem: Environmental > Terrestrial > Soil > Grasslands | place: USA...
AGCCCAGTCCCCGCCGTTTGAGGTCTCAGGCGAATTGCAGTATCGGCCCGATCACCCTGACCTGAATGTTTGCTTGGCACGGGCTGACACGAATCGCCCCGTGATCAAAGCACGAGAAAAGGACATCGAGATCGAAGACCGGCAATATGTTCTGGACCGCAGTGCGACACGTCCACACGTGCGCGCGTTCTCGGGGTACGAAATTTACAGCGAACGCGATCCCGATGTCGGTCCGGAATTCAACTACGGCGGAGTCGACGCGATAAAAGCGACGTGGAACATATTCGATGGCTTCGCGACCAAAGGCCGGATGCAAGCGACGCGCGCCCGGCGCGAGGCAGGAGTGCAAGCTTTGGCGGCAGCGCGGCGCAGCGTTGGGTCGGAAGTTCGCAGCGCATTTTTCGACCTGCAACAAGCTGAACGCGTGCTCGAAAATGAAACGAGGAATGTACAAACGGCGGATGAAGCGCTCGACACAGCCAAAGGCAACTTCGCCGCCGGATTAGGAACGCAGCTCGACGTTCTGCAAGCTGCAGCCGACGTCACCCGGACGCGCACGACCCGATTAAGCGCGATCTATCTGCACAACGCGGCCCTCGCCCGGTTGGCCCACGCATGTGGCAGTTCCGAGGAAGCGCTCAATTTCGGATCCGACTTCAAAGGCGCGAAGAGCGAAAATCGCAACGCAGCGCTTGCTGCCGATGTAGCCAAGCCGCCGCAAAAAATGACTCAGCGATGAAGCTTCGATTCGCAAATCAGACAAGCCACTCTGTAGCCGTCGTCCTGTGGGCGACGCCACACGAGCATGTGAAACGCATGGGCGCTGCGCTTCCCACAGGGAAGCGGCCACAGCAAGCCGGGCGTGTTCACGTCTTAATTCTCATTTTGCTCGCGTTTTTCGCACATCCGATCGGCGCGGTCACTCTTCAAGAGATCCTGCAAACCGCGCTGGAAAAAAATCCCGCGATCCAGGAAGCAAAAGCCGGTCTGGAGCAGGCTGCCGGCCAACGCCTTGTTTTTCGTTCTGTCATCTGGCCTCGCGCCGAACTCCTCGTGCCGGCTGGTGTTCAAGCTGGTCACCGGGGGGCTGGTGAAAGCGGAGTAAAAGGTTTTGGCATTGGGCGTGGCTTGCTCGATCAGACTTTATTCAGCATGGCTGTGCCGCCGTCGCTGCGCCGTGGAGATATCGAAGTGCTAATCGCCCAACAGCAATTGAATGTCGCAGTGGTGGAACAGTTGCATGCCGCGCGGCTCGCGTTTTACGCGGCGCTTTACAATCGCTCGCTGGAATCCATTCGAGACGAACAACACCAGAAGCTGGAAGACAACGTTGCCACTCAAAAGAATCGTTTCGAAGCCGGGTTGGCCGATCGAAGCGCATTCGCGAGCGCAACTGTCCAAGCTGACGAATTGGTTCCGCAAATTGAAGCTGCGCAGCGCGCATTTCGGGAAGCGCAATTGGATCTGGCGTTAGCGATGGGGATCGATCCTGCCAGATCGTCCCTGCCCCAACCGGAAGGCGAACTGCAGTTTATCCCGACGCGGATCGATGTTGATGCCGAAACAGCGGCAGCGTTACAGCGTAGGGCCGATCTCAAGCTCGCGCACTTGTTTGTGCGAGCAGCCAATGAAGATCAACGCATCGTTGCAGCGGATTATTATCCTGCTATCGCCGGAAGCGTTCACGGGGAATACGTCCCCGTCACAGGCATCCATCGCCAGGAGTCAACAAGCAGGACGCAGGATTTTATTGGATCGGAGATTAAGGAAAAGGCAGCATACACGTGGCGAGTGGTCGATAACGGAAAAGTCGGAGGGGGAGTGCTGAGGGCACGAGCGGCACGGGAGGAAAACGAACTGACATGCAGGAAATTGGAATCGAACGTGAGCCGTGAGCTGTCGCGGATCGCCAACGACATTGAAACAATTGCTGCTCGCGAAAAATCGCTCGCATCCGCGTCGGCGTCTGCTGAGGACAGTGCCCACACCGTTCGCGAGAACGTCGCAACCGGTCTGGCCTCATTGCTTGAGTACCGGGTGACTCAAACCGGCTTTCTAAAGACGAAGAGCGGCCTGCTCGACGCTGTTTATCAGCACAACGTCGCACTCGCGGAATTGGACCGCGCTACTGGCCGTTATTTTCAATATTCGTACGAGCCTATCGGCTCGCGGTCAAAAGCAGTTGATTCGTTAAATCGTTAAATCGGCTCCGCCTCGACGGTTTGGAACTTCCCTAAGACTTCCCCTCCAGGGATCGAACGAACGTGTTCGCCGGGGTGTCTTGGCAATAATGCTCTCGAAACTATACGAACAAGCGGGAACCAGAGCCGCAGCGGCTGGGCATGAGATTATTGCAAAGAACAGCCGTGGACATCACACTAGTCCTTCAAAATTGAAATTGCCGGAATCAAAACCCATTTTGTGGATCGGCGGCGCGGCGCTCGTCGTTATTTTCGTGGTGGCGTATTTTTTTCTAATGCCAGTCGCGGAGGTGGCCACGGTGCGTCGGGGCACGGCCATTTCGGCGGTTTACGGGACCGTGCGAATCGAGCCGGCGTTTGTCGTGCGGGTTCGCGCGCAAAATGACGGTTTCATCCGATTAGCGGAAGCTTTCTCCGCCGGCCGCGGTGCAATTGGCAAAAACGTCGAAAAAGGTCAATTGCTGGCAGCGATCGCGGACGAGGAAACCTCCCGCCAACTAAAACCAGCCCGCGCCGATTTGCAGGCCGCCATTGACCGCGCAGCTCTCCCGCTCCCTTCGTCGGAGTTGCTCAAGGCTGCGGAGGACAATCTGCAACGGCTCGAAAAAGTTGTTTCCTCGGGGAACGTGCCCGCTGTCGAATATCAAAAATCCAAAAGCGAGGTCAACCGCTTGCGTGGCGCGGTGGAAACAGAGCGCATTGAGCGGGACCGCAATCTTAAGTCTCTGGAAGGAACGACGAAAAAACTTGAAGCTGCGATGAAGAACGCCGAAGTCCGCGCGCCGATCGACGGAATTCTCACCAATGTGCAGACTATCGACGGCGAACTGGTCTCAGACGGAGATGAGCTTTTCACCGTCTCTTCGCGCAAGACTTATGTGCGCGGCGAAGTAAACGAGGAAGACGTCGGGGAGGTGAAGGCAGGCATGAAAGCAAAAGTGCAATTGTACGCCTATCGCACGCGCACCTTCGAGGCGCGCGTCACCTCGGTTCAGCCTGCGGCCGATCCAACCACTCAGCGCTACACCGTCGTGCTTGAGATGGAAAAACCGCCCGACAATCTGATGGTTGGAATGACGGGCGAGATGAACATCATCGCCGGCGTGCACGAAAATGCGCTGTTGGTGCCGACGCGCGCGCTGCTTGTGGACCAGGCGCTTGTGGTAAACGGGGGAATTGTCCAGCAGCGAACCGTCAACGTAGGATTTCGCACACTGGATTTTTCCGAGGCGCTCAATGGCCTGGCAGAGGGCGATCGTGTGATCGTTGCCGATCAGGACAAGTTTCATTCCAGTCAGCCAGTACGCCAGCGAATAGTGACACCGCCGAAGGCACCATGACCCCGCCGCTTTACATTGCGCTGCGTTTTTTGACGCATCGCAAGCGCGCGTTGCTTCTGAGCCTGAGCGGAGTCGTTTTCGGCGTGGCAATTTTTATCTGTACCCAGGCGCAGACCCAGGGGTTCTCCCGCTACTTCATCGAGTCCAACATCGGCAGCAACGGCGCATTGGTCGTTAGGTCGCGTTTCCGGCCCCGCTACGAGCCGCTCATGGTTGCGGCGAAAAACTCAAAAGGAACCTCTCCGCGTCGCCTATATTTTGAAGGCATCACTAATCCCAACGAAATCATGCGGGTGAGCAGGCAGTTCCCTGATGTGGTCTCGTGTTCACCAGTCTTGCGCGGAACAGTAAGTGCTCGCTCGGGATTTGAAAACGCGACGGTCGATCTCTACGGTATTGATCCCGCCCTGCACGCGCAGACGACTGACATTCTCCGCCAGTTGATCGACGGCAACTTTGATGATTTTCGAGATAACACCAGCTCGATTATCATCGGTTCGAGCCTGGGAGAAGTACTTCAGGCCGGTGTCGGCGACACGGCGCAATTGCTCGCGCCCAACGGCGAGTACTGGAGGTTCAATGTTGCGGCAATCGCTCGCGCAGGGATTGGCTCTATCGATTCAACCCGCATTTATTCGCATGCCAAGATCGCCCAGGCATTGCTGCAACAGCCCTCCGGCGCATCCATGATCATCTACAAACTGCGCGACCGGAATCGTGCGCCGGTGTTGGCCAGCCGGTTCGAAACGCTTTTCCAGCACAATGCCCTTAGCTGGCAGGAACGCGAGGAGAGCACGCTTCAGCTTTTTCTAACGTTGAGAATGTCCGTCGCGATTACTGTCTCTCTTATCATCCTGCTCGCCGGCTTCGGTATTTTTAATGTCCTTACCATGTCGGTGCTGGCGAAAATTAAAGAGATTGCGATTTTGCGGTCCATGGGGTACCGCCGGAGGGACATCAGCGCAATCTTTCTCTGGCAGGGCGCATTGATCGCTGCGGCTGGATCGGTGCTTGGTTGCATGCTCGGGGCGTTAATGACCTGGGGCGTATCGCATATTCCCATTCATCTCCGTGGGTTGCTTTACACAAATTATTTTTTGGTCACGTGGGACTGGCACCATTACCTTTTTGCGACGTTCCTCGCCCTTGCGGCTGTGTTCATCGCAAGTTACGTCCCAGCACGGCGCGCCGCTGAGTTGCCACCGGTGGTTACCATTCGGGGATCCCGATGAGCGCAGAAGTTAGCCTCAGTTGCGAACAAATCGAACGCTACCTGGGCGAAGAAGAGGAACGCGTGCACGCGTTGCGCGGAGTGTCTCTCGAGGTTGAGGCCGGTAGCGTCCACGCCGTGGTCGGTCCGTCGGGGTGTGGCAAAAGTTCGTTGTTGTATATTCTGGGTTTGCTCGATACACCCGACGCCGGTCGCGTTTTAATCGAAACCGAAACGGTGTCGCACCTAACCGACGATGAGCTAGCGCAGAAGCGGAACAAATTCATCGGCTTCATTTTTCAGTTTCATTTCTTGATGGAGGATTTCACCGCGCAGGAGAACGTGGTGATCCCGATGCGCAAGTTGGAACAGCTTTCCGATAACGAGATGCGCGCCCGCGCTGCTGGCCTGCTGGAAGCGGTTGGCTTAGGCGACAAACTGCGCAGACCGAGCCGTCATCTCTCCGGAGGCGAACAACAACGTGTGGCCATCGCGCGCGCGCTCGCTAATGACCCGCGCGTGATCCTGGCGGACGAACCCACCGGCAACCTCGACACTGCGAATTCCGAACGCGCCTTCGAACTGCTGCAGAATCTTGTGCACGAACACGGCAAAGCCTTGCTCCTCGCAACGCATAACCCGGCGATCGCGGAAGCATGCGATTGGATCCACGAGATGCGCGACGGGCGCATCGTCGAGAGCCATCACCGCAATGCGCGACGTTAAGCGTCGTCTAGCTTTTTTTGTAGCCGAACCGTATCTTTGTCTCTGTGAAAGAATCAGCGCTACTGCGGTTCATTGACCGGTATGTAGGACAATTTGTCTGCTGCCTACTTTCTCCCTTTAAGCGCAAGGGTAAAACCACAGAGTACAGACGCATTCTTTTTATCGAGTTCTTCGAGATGGGCGCTGCAATCATGTCCTATTCGGCGCTAAAGTACGTCAAGAGAACGCTGCCGGGTTGCGAGCTACATGTCCTGTGTATAAGCGAGAACAAGGAGTCTTGGGAGCTTCTTAAATTGATGCCCGCGCAAAATGTCCACGGTGTGGAGGCAAAGGGCACGCTGGGTTTTCTTTTTTCTCTGCTCGGCACGCTTGGGGGCTTGCGCCGGAAGCAATTTGATCTTGTTGTCGACCTGGACAAATTCGCACGACTTTCGGCCATCGTCTCATTCCTTGTTGGCGCTCCGCGAATAGCGGGCTTTTACCGCTACGAGTACGAGGGGCTTTATCGCGGTCAGCTCATCGATATTCCATGCGCCTTCAATCAGAATGAGCACATTGCGAAAAACTTTCTTGCGTTGTGCAAGAGTGCGCTTGCCGAAGAGCAGCACTACCCTAACTACAAGGGAGTAATTAAAAGCGCAGAGATTCTGTTACCGCCGTTTAGGTCCGATCCTGATCTCGCACGGCAAGTGAAGGAGCGGGTAAAAGTGATCTTTCCTGATTGGCGCGGAGGTCACCTTGTTCTGGTCAATCCGGATGTGGGACCTAATCTACCGATAAGAAATTATCCGATCCGCCACTACGTGCAGGTAGTTACTGGAATACTGGAGCGATCGGCCGAGGCTTATATTCTGTTAATTGGGATGCCAGAGAATACCGCAGTGTCCGAGACGATTGTTGCGGGCGTTCGAAGTGAGCGCTGCTACAATTTTTGCGGATGTACCCGCTCGCTTCTCGAGCTCCTCGAGCTCGTAAATTTCTCGGATTTACTGATCAGTAACGACAACGGCCCGGCGCATTTTGCTTCACTTACTCCGACACCTATTTTGGCGCTCTTTAGCACTGACTCCCCCTTTATGTACGGACCGCTGGGCAACTGCGTCATCTTGTATACGTTCTTCCACTGCAGTCCTTGCATTAGTGTTCTAAACAACAAGCGCTCGCGCTGTACGAACAATCTCTGTCTACAGACCCTTGAGCCTGCAAAGGTTCTTGAAAGTGCCATGCGACTCATGGAAGGCCAGGTAACTTATCGTACCATTAATGGCGAGCTGAGCTATCTATAAGGGCTCGATTGACCCAAGGTCGCTCGGTTGCTTCCAGGCACGTTGACCGTTTTGTTGCTCGCATGACGAGAGGTGGATCGCCGATCGGGCGAAAGACGACCCAAGCGCGATCAGCTGTAACTGTCGAAGGCTAAGGGTTAGTATACCAATCGGGTCTACGCCTAGCGTATCCTATAGATCACCCCTTCGCTAGTTCGCGTCACCGGATGGTACCGTTCCGCCAGCAGCCTGGCTAGAATCGGAAAGTCCTGCACGGGGTACGGCGCATTTTTGGGATCGAACCGGAGATCCACGATGTATGCAGGCGGGTGTCGGCTAAAATCTTGTTCTAGCGTCGTCCACGCGCCCGGGACAGTCCACTTGCGAGTGTCGACGCCGGGGATCGGCCCACCGAATACATAGCCAGTGAGTGGAAAGGTCAAAATGTAGCGACAGGCGGGACGTCGTTTAGCTTCGAGATACATGTTCGGCACCTGACCCCAGACGAAAATTCTGTCCTCAGGAGTTGAATGTTCGGACAGATATCGCCCTGTCTCGGAGGGTTCACGTTTCAAGGCCAGCACCAGCCAATGCGAGACTGAGAACGCGACGACGGTGAGTCCCAGCCAAGCGTAGGTCACCACAGGCCGCAGCAGCCAGTGACGCGATTGTGTTCTGCCGGACCAGAGCCGTGCGTAGTGAGGTGCAGCGAGCAGCGCGAGCGGTGGGATCAGTTGGATATAGTAGTGAGGGTAAAAGCGACCCCCTGCTGCGGCGCCGACAGCCGACGCGGCGACCAGCCCAAGAAGCGCCGTCCGCTCCGCGCTCTTGCCTGCCCAGACGCCATTCCTGTCTCGACACGCAATTGCCGCCCCGATCAACAGCGGCAAGCAAGCCCCAATGAACGCCAGCGTGAGCAGAATTCCGTGCTTCCAGAATACATGCGTAGTTGAAGGGTTAACAAGCGTCCAGTAGAACGCCTCGCGAAGGATGCCTTGCTCCTGGAGGATGATCGTCGCCAAACCGAGCGTTGCAAAAAACCCCACCGTGAGCATGGCGGCATGGGCGATAGAAACCGTTCGCGTCAAGCCGCGACTCTTGCGATAACTCGGGAGGAGCAGATAGATTCCGAGTGGCACCGCTGCGATCGCAGCCGGCTGTTTGAGCAGAAATCCTGCGCACAGGAGCGCGCCAGCGGCGAGGAGTTCGGGCCGCACTCGCGACCGGCTCCGCCTGAGCCCTAAAGCCCACGCCCACACCACAGGAAGATTCATCAACAACTCGCCATTGAATGCCAGGTTCTTATACGTCGCCCAGGGTTGGAAGACACTGTAAAGCAGCGCGGTGATCAATCCCGTGTCGCGATCGAACAATCGTCTGCTAATCACATACAGGCCGGCCATCGTGCCCAGCGTCCATACCAGGGCGACTACATGCAGCGCCTTCCAGTTATACTTTCCCGCCACCTCGAACACCGCCGCATATGTCCAGAACAGGAGCGGTGGCTTGCGATCCGTCGCGTCCACGTATGGCCGGCCTCCGTCGACAATCTCGTTCGCCACGACGGAATATGGCCCTTCATCGTCGATTGGCTGTGGGTGGAAAAATGACGGAAGACGGATCGCAACCGTGAGGACGACAATCCCAAGCGCGGCTAATTGTAACTGTCGAAGGCTAGGGGTTAGCATACCAATCGTCTCTGCGCCTACCGTATCCTATAAATCACACCCTCGGCAGTTCGCCCAATCGGCCGGTACCGTTCCGATAGCAAGTTGGCCAGAAAGGACCAGGCCGATTCGCCCGATTGGGTCGGGCAGCGTTGATAATGAGACAATCACGTGTCGTTGATTACGCGCGTTGCCGCTTGCCAATCTTTGTTCAATGAACCGGCATTGACGGCGCTTGTAAATATATCGAGCCAGCAGCCGGTTAAGTTAGGAATAATTTCCAAATGAAGTCCCTCAGTAGGGTAAGCTCTCCCGCCGGATTCATCATCTTTCCGGCGAGGAACAAGCGGATCGTTCGTGAGAGCGCGGGCAATCGCGACGCGCTGCTGTGTCATTCTTGCCGATGCGGCGACCGGCAATCTCGACACCCCCAATCACAGCGCGCCTTCGACGTTCTCCAAGAAATCGCGCGACGAAAAAGGAAGGCGTTGCTTATAACGTAACTTTCTGCTCCGCTCCCAAGGCTTTTTTCCTCTCGAAAAGCTGGTCGAGAACAGCCCGATCGCTCGGATCCAGCCCGAAAACACGCCAAGCAATGAAATATCCTGCAAGATAAAGTGCCGCGGCCGTCAGCTCCGACAACCATCCATGGATCATGAAGCGAACGAGCAAAGCGAGCGGGAATGGGGCGAGCGCGACGAGCCACGGTTTGATCAGCGCTCGCCACGGCCAACGCCACTCGAGGAGCCACGAAATCTCGACCCAGCGGAGGACCCCTTTGATCAGATAGGGAAAAAAAATCCCGAGCGCCGCCCCGAGCGCACCGAAGGCTGGAATGAGCATGAGATTCAAACCGACGGCGGCGGCGAAGGCGATGGCGGAGTTCATCAGATTAATTCTTGGCCGCTCGATCATAAGAATCGTCTCACCTACCCCCACGAAAGCGTTCAATGCGCAAGCCGCTCCAATAACCGCCACCCACAAGCCGCCTCGGTGGAACGCGGGGCCGAAAATCGTCATGATCGCGCCTCCTGCCAGAGCAAGGACGACGAGCGCTGGCAGCAACAGCGTGAGCATCCACCGCGCGAGGTACCCGTAACTCGCCTCAGCGTCGCGGATCTGGCCGGCCGCGATTTGACGCGCAACGATGGGCGTAAATATCGGTGTAAAAGACTGGCTCACCTTGCGCAGACCGCTCCCTACTTCGACCGCCGCAGCGTAGATACCCAGTGTCTCCAGCGTCACTGAAGGCACGCGTCCCACGAACCATCCGAGCATTATGAGGTCGATGCGCATGATGGCAATATTGAGCAGATCATATAGAGCAATCGGTGCCGAAGAACTCAGGAGCGGGCGCACGAGGTCATCGCTTGGCCAGTGCGGTACGGGGGTAAACGGGAACAAACGTCGCGCGAGCGCGAAAGCGACGAGCCCGGACGCGAGAGTCCCGGCGATGGCCGCGATTTCCGGTGCGAGTTGTCTCGCACCGAGCGCAAATGCAATGAGGAGGGCGACCGCCGTGCCGAAGCTCTCCGTTAGGCCACGCGAGTAAATGTCGTGCTGCATCACCGTCATGCCACGCGACAAGGCTGTGCTGACGCGATAAAGAGTGACGCCCGGTAAGGCGAGCAGCATCACTGCGGTTGCTCGCACAAACTCGGTCCGCATCCCAATGGAAGGCCCGAACCTCCAGACGGCCCAGAATCCGCCGATCGCTAGGAGAACGCTGCTAGTGAAGGAGATTGCGAGCGCCGTCTTCATGACCCGCCGGCTGCTGGCGCGATCGCCCGCTCCTTCCGCCTTTGCGATGAATGCAATCGCACTGTAGTCGAATCCTAGCGTGGAAAACTTGCTCAGAAGGTCCATGGTGGCCCATGCCAGACCAAAGATGCCAAGGACCGCGCTGCCGAGCAGGCGCGCGACCAGAAAGGTGAAGATCCCGCGGAGATTGGAAGCAAAAAAGGCGATCGTGTTGATGAATGCGCCGCGTGCAAGCGCTGCTCCGTGCACGGAATAGTCGGTCGCCAACGTTTGAGGCACGGAGTCCGCGTCTCGATCCATGTCAGTCATGGGCGTCGGGCCGCTGCATCGCGGTAAACCTTTAGGGTCTCGCGCGCACAATGGTCCCAGGAAAAGTCCCGAGCGCGTGACAACCCTTGTTCGCCCAGAGATTGGCGCAGACCGGTTGACCTGACGAAATCACGCAGCGCGCTCGCGAGCCCGTCGAGATCGCCCGCCGGGAAAAGGAGGGCGGCGCCGGCCGTGATCTCACGGAGCGCCGCAATGTCGCTCGCCACCACTGGACAACCGCACGCCATGGCTTCTAAAACTGGCAATCCGAACCCTTCGTAAATCGATGGTTGAATCAGGCCGCCAGCAGCTTGAATCAGCGTGACCAAATCTTCACGTGCGACCGTATCCAGCCAGACAATTCGATCAGCAACCTGCAGGCGATTTGCCAGCCGCACGAGCCCGTCCCTTGCCTTGCGATGCTGTACAAGCACAAGCCGCCAGGGACGCGGGACGGCGTTCGCGAAAGCTGCGATCGCGAGGTCGTGCCGCTTGCTCGGCATGTTCGCCCCAATGACCAACAAGTAGGGCGATTCCGCTCCGCTAAGACACGCCGATCGCTCCTTTGCCGCGGCCAAGTCTTCAGGTGGGCGAAAGCAGGCGTCCGGCGCCGACCAAATCACGGTCAAACGTGCTGCAGCCTCGGGGAGCAGCATGCAAATGCGGTCAGCCGTCGCCTTGCTTTGAGCGACCAAACGAGTCGCCTGCCGGAGCGCGCGCCAAATCGCTTGCCGGAAGTAGACCCTCTTCGCGACGCGCTCGAGACCTTGCAAGTGCAGGTCGGGTCTTTCAATCGCCATCACATCGTGAACAGTCACCACACTCGCGCATGGCAAGCCGCGCGGCATCGTGTTATGTGGACTGTGGAAGACATCGACGTCCGTGAAAGATGCATAGCACTGGGGCCAGACCAATGGCCACGGCGAAGTCGGTCCCGCCCGAATTGTCAATGCCGAGGTATTCGCTGCATGCGAGAGCGGCCGAGGGGCGAGTGGATGCGCCCAGAAGAAAAAATGATCGGAGCGAGCCAGGTCCGGCAACCTGTCTACCAAAGCGTGCACATAAGCACCAATGCCACTCGGTTTTTCTCGGACGTATCGCGCGTCGATGGCGACCCGCAAAGAGTTCGTGGAGCGAGGTGGCGGGGCCCGATACATTATGCGGTGCGGAGAAGGTTACTTCCGAGTCTGGTTGTAGTGAAGGCTTTTAATAGGATAATCGGAGTTCACAGATTGGAACGAACGGAAGCAGCATGAAGAAAATATTTCTGACCGGTGCCAGTTCGGGCATTGGTCTCGCCATTGCCAAATTACTGGTGGCGCAAGGACACGAAGTCTGGGGCACGTCGCGCAATCTGGAACGGCTCCACAAGCTGCCGCGATTGCATGGGGTCGTTCTCGACTTGTCCGATCGACCGTCTATCGACGAGGCATTCAATACCGCGCTCGCTGAAGCTGGTTACTTCGATGTTTTGATTAACAACGCCGGAGCCGGTCACTTCGATCCTGCCGAGCTCCTCCCGCTGGAATCCATCTCGAGCCAGTTTCAGATTCTCGTGTTCGGCCAGATCCAACTGATGCAGCTTGCATTGCGGCACATGCGGGCCCGCGAAGAGGGTTTGATCATCAACGTCACTTCGCTAGCTTCGCGGCTTCCAGTGCCGTTCATGGCGGCTTACAACGCTGCAAAAGCGGCCCTGGCAAGTTTTACGATGTCGATGCAGCTCGAATTACCTGATTCCGGTGTGCGCATTGTGGACCTTCAACCAGCGGACATCCGCACTGAGTTCAACCAGAGTGTGATCAAAGACACGAAGACGGACCCGCACTATGCGGCAGCAGTGTCCAAGACTTGGGGCATCGTAGAGCGCAACATGAACAACGCGCCGAGCCCTGATCTCGTCGCACGCCGTGTTCTCGACTTAGTCAATGCCGTCCGCCCTGCGCCGCGGATTACAGTTGGCGATGTTTTTCAATCGAAAATCGCCCCACTCATCTTCAGATTTCTTCCGCAGCAAGTCCGGCTTTGGGGACTCAGAAGGTATTACGATTTATGAGCGTGGTCTCCGAAGCGGTGATTTTAATGGCCGGCCAGGGATCGCGCTTGCGCGATTCGGAAAACAATTTCCTGAAGCCGTTCGCTCCCGTGCTTGGTCGCCCATTGATCTCATACACTCTTGACTTGCTGGCGTGCGCCGGAATCGAGCGACTCTACCTTGTCGTCGGCTATCAAAGTGAGCAGATGATCACGCAGCTTCAGCAGTTGATCGGTTCGCGCATTCATGCCTCGTACATCGAGAATCGCGATTGGCGAAAACAGAATGGGATCTCGCTGCTTGCTGCCGCCGGCCATGTTCGCGGACCATTTCTGCTGACGATGGGCGATCACCTTTTCGACAACGCTATCGTCAATCGTCTGCTGGATAGCTTCGATCCTCAACTGCTCAACATGGCAGTCGATCGAAAGCTCGATTCCATTTTCGATTTGCATGATGCGATGAAAGTCCGAACGCGCAAAAATGGAGTCATCGATATTGGCAAAAACCTGGGTAACTACGATGCCATTGATATCGGTTTGTTCGTTTCCCCGGTAGAAATCTTCACGTACCTGGGCAAAGCCAAATCCGCCAGCAATCAGGGTGACTGCAGTTTGACCGACGCAGTTCGATTAATGGCCGCAGATGGGAAAACTCAGGTGATAGAAATCGGCGACACCTGGTGGCAGGACGTCGACACTCCCGGGGCGCTACGCTACGCAGAGAAGAATTTGACCCCGTTGGTTAGGAGCTGAATCCTG
>Ga0066710_100003628_pt1 | contig 13273 bp, 15 predicted proteins | sample GraSoiAngelo_159_FD_79666 | JGI IMG/M metagenome (GOLD analysis project Ga0066710, IMG submission 79666) | Grasslands soil microbial communities from the Angelo Coastal Reserve, California, USA - 14_1009_16_40cm | ecosystem: Environmental > Terrestrial > Soil > Grasslands | place: USA...
ATTGGGGCGGCTGACGAGAATGTAAGGTTGGCCGCCGTCACGGAAGTTTTCGAGGACGTGGGCGGCAGTGAGGAGATAGCCCTGATCATTGATGAAGAAGCCGTTGCCGAAAAAGCTGTAGTGGTAGCCGCGGGAGGAGGGGGATTGGTCGAGTTGATAGACGATGGGGCAAACGGCGGCGGAGGCGTCGTCGGCAAGGACTTGGGTTGCGCCGGTGACCGGGAAGGAGGCGAAAAGACAGCCGATCAGGGCTGCCAGACAGATGGGGCCACTTTGGGCGGGCTGAGGCATTTGGCGCGAGAGTCTTTGCGAGACACCACTTAGATGAAGATAGCAACGGAACGGGAGTCCATAAGGCTTGACAGGGAGCGGGCGATACTGTACATTCTGTAATGACAGAAATAACAGACATGACGAAAGCGACGAGAATGACGCGAGGCGCGGAAGGGCAAACATGAATGAACCGACAAAAAACAGCTTAACGCCAGTGGCGCAGAAATTCATTTTGCACTGGGGAGAGATGGGCACGCGCTGGGGCATCAACCGCACGGTGGCGCAGGTGCATGCGCTTCTGTTTTTGTCGCCGCGGCCGCGACCGGCGGATGAGATCTCCGACACCCTGGCGGTGGCGCGTTCCAACGTGAGCACCAGCCTGCGCGAGTTGCAAGGGTGGCGGATCGTGCGCGTGGTACATGTGCTCGGGGACCGCCGTGACCATTTCGAGTCGATCAAGGATGTGTGGGAAATTTTCCGCATTGTTTCGGAGGAGCGGAAGCGGCGGGAGATCGATCCGACGCTGAATGTGCTGGCGGAATGCGTGCGGGAGATCAAAGCGAATCCGCAAGGAGATGCGTACACCCGGGAACGGCTGGAAAGCATGCTGGAGTTCTTGACGGCGATGACCGGGCTGTTTGAGGAAATTATCCGCATGCCGACCGGGGCGTTGAAGGGCGTGGTGAAACTGCGGGGGAAGGTAATTACGCTGTTGGGGAAGAAGGCGGTTAACGGTTGAAAGTTCGAAGTTGAAAGCTTCGGAAAAAGCGAAAAGATTTAACACCGAGAGCACAGAGTGTGCAGAGGTCGCAGAGAAGAAGAAGAGGACGGCGATGATTTCGCTGGTGAGTGAGTATACGGACGGCAAGGGGCGGCACGCGCGAGGGTGGTTTTTCTTCGATGCGGAATGCCAGTTCTGCACGCGGATTGCGAAGTGGCTGGTGCCGATTCTGGAGCGGAGGGGGATGGCCCTGGCGCCGTTACAGGATCCACGCGTGGGGGCATTGCTGGGATTGTCGCGCGATGAGCTGATGCGGGAGATGCAGTTTCTCTTGAGCGACGGGAGCCGCTACGGCGGAGCGGATGCGGCGGTGGCGCTGGCACGCGAAATTTGGTGGGGCCGGCCGTTGCTGTGGATTTCGAAGATTCCGGGAATGATGGAAGTTTTGCGCAAAGGATACCGGTGGATTGCCGGGAAGCGGAGCTGCGCGGCTGTTTCTTGCCCCATGGAGCGGTGAGGAGGTATTGTGGCGAACCGTTTTGTTGGGATGTGGCGGTGGCAGGGGACGATCGATCGCAGGACGTATGCAGTTGCGGGTTGCAGCGCTTTTGTTCTGAAGTATTTTCTCGACAAATTTGTGGCGTTCGCGGTGTTTGGCCGGTCGTGGTTTTTGTGGAGTTACTGGCAGCCGTTGGGGCCGGATGCCCGCCTGGATGCCATTCCATCGGATACTCGCGCATTTGCGGGCACGCTGCTGGCTTTGTCGGTTCCGTTCATCTGGCTAGGCGTAACGCTGACGGTCCAGCGCCTGCGAGATGCCGGAAAACCGCTCTGGCTGGTGGTGCTCTTTTTTGTTCCAGTGATCAACATTTTGTTCTTCCTGTTGCTTTGCGCAATGGGATCGCATTCGGTGGCGGTGCAGCGCGAAGCAGCACCGTGGCCGGGAACGCGCAGGTTGGATCGGTGGATTCCACGGGGGGCGATGGGAGCGGCAGCCGCGTCAATCGCGGTTACGATTGCGATTGGTTCGATATTTACAGTATTGGGAACGGAGGTGCTTCGGTCCTACGGATGGGGACTGTTTGTGGCGTTGCCGTTTTGCCTGGGGCTGTTTTCAGTGCTGGTGTACAGCTACCACGAGCCACGGTCGTATACCACTTGCATGAGCGTTTCGCTGGTGCCTATAGCCTTGCTTGGCGTCGTGCTGATCCTCGTGATGATCGAGGGACTGATTTGCATTTTGATGGCCGCGCCGTTTGCGCTGGGGCTTGCAGCGCTGGGCGGGATGCTGGGGTACGCGATTCAGGCGGGATATTGGCTGAATAAAGATACTCCCGTTGTGCTGTCGATCGTCTTCTTGTTTGCGCCCGCCTTCCAGAGCGCGGAGCGGTGGGTGAAGCCGCAGGCGGAGACGTTTGAGGTGCGCACGGCGATTGAGGTGAATGCGCCGCCGGAGAAAGTGTGGAGTCAGGTCGTTGCGTTTGCGGAGATACCGCCGCCGACGGAATTGTTGTTTCGCGCGGGGATTGCGTATCCGATTCGTGCGGAGATTTCCGGGCATGGGGTTGGAGCGGTGCGGCATTGTATTTTTTCGACGGGGCCCTTTGCGGAACCCGTCGAAGTGTGGAATGAGCCGCGGCTCTTGAAGTTTGGCGTGACGGCGAATCCGGCTCCGTTGAACGAGCTTAGTCCGTACGGGAACATTCAGCCGCCGCATTTGCATGGCTACTTTGTCTCCAAGCAAGGGCAGTTCCTGCTGACTGCGTTGGCCGGAGGCCGAACGCGGCTGGAAGGAGCAACGTGGTATCAGCACACCATGTGGCCGGCGGCGTACTGGCACCTGTGGTCGGATTACATCATTCATCGGATTCATTTGCGGGTGCTGGAACACATTCGCGAAGAAGTCGAACGAGGGCCCCAAGCCTGAGGGGCTGAAGCACAGCTTGCCCGACCGGACGGATCTTCCCGAGCAGGGCGCACCACGCTGCGCCCCTATAAGAAAAATTAACACTGCAAGTCAGGAATCGTGACGTTCATGGGCACGGATGCCCTTGGCGAGACGATTTTCGATGGCCGTGGTTTGGCCTACTCGGGCGATATTGAATTGACTCGGTCAGATGCTTGGCCCTAAGATGCGCGCAACGATGCAGGTTGCCGGAAAATTCCCATCATACGTCAAACTGAAGCGCGCCGCTCTGGCGTGTTTATTCCTCACTATATTTTTTTATCCAGTTTATTCGGCGGTTGAAGCGGTTGTCCGTTTTCTCCGCTTTGAAGAAGCGGCAGAGACGCTCAAGCTCTTTACGGAGGCAGGCCTCAGCACCAGCGATATCAAGGATTCCGCCGCGTGGAACGATTGGGTCCGAGCACGCGACACGGAAGTGCGAACGCGTATAGACCGTGGCACGGAAGATTCCATCAGCAATCTGATTCTTTATGGCGCTTCCTATACCAATCTTCCGCGGCTGGAAAGTGCCGAGGGCGCGACATCGGAGACGGGAGAACTGACGGTGGCCGCCCGTGCGCGAGTGCATGCCCTGGCGTCGGCGCTGCCGAAGGCGACGCGCAACGAGAGGCTGCGGTTCGTGCGCGAATTCCTGGCGCGCAAGGGCGTCGCGCGCGAGTCAGTAGAAGCGAAGCTCCAAGAAAACCTTCAGCGGATGGCAGCGGAGCAGCGTGCTTACCAAGAAAAACTGAAGGAGGCACAAAAGGCCGGCGATCCGGCCGCAGTACTGCTCGCGCGGGGAACGCTGTATCAGGAGCGCGGGCTTTCCGTCGATACCTCGTTGCTGCCGAATTACGCGCTGGAAGACACGCTGCGGGCCATGAAGCAAAAGGGGGCGATCAAGCCCGGCGCGATTCATCGGATTTTGGTGATTGGCCCCGGTCTGGATTTCACCGACAAACGCGACGGCTACGATTTCTATCCCCTGCAAACCATTCAGCCGTTCGCCATGCTGGAAGCCGTGGCCCGGCAAGGACTTGGAAAAGCCGCGGAAGTCAAAGTCGTGACGGCGGATTTGAACGCGGCCGTGAACGCGCACGTTGCCAAGCTCACGGAACGTGGCCGAGCGGGCCAACCTTATACGGTACAGCTCCCGCGGCTCGTCTCCGCGGAGTGGAGCCCGGAAGTGGTGGCGTACTGGCAGAAATTCGGGGAGATCCTGGGCGCGCTGGCGAAACCGCTGTCCGTTCCTGGGTCCGTAAGCGAGGTCACCATGCGCGCCGTGGCGATCCGGCCGAGATACGCAGCGCAAATGCGGGGGTTTGACATGAACGTGGTCACACAGACCATGGACGTTCCAGAAGGACAGGGATTCGACCTGGTGGTAGCGACCAACGTGCTTGTCTACTACGACCTGTTTCAGCAGGCGCTGGCCATGGGCAATATCTCCCACATGATGAACCGCGGTGGCATCTTCCTGGCGAACCATGCGTTGCCGGCGCAGCACGCGCAGGCGTTGGAGTACCTGGGTCGGCGGACGGTCGCCTACACCCCGAGCGGGGCGTACGGAGATGACGTAGTGGCGTACCGGCGGCGCTGAAGTGATTTCAGTCAGAGCGGCGAGCCAGGGAAACCGCCCTCAGGATTCGCTGAGAACGCGCTTGTAGTAGGTTTCGTAGGCGGGAATGACATCGTTGGCACAGAATTTTTTCTTGGCGTTGATGCGGGCGGTTTTACCCATTTCGCGACCGCGGTCGGTGCGGGAGAGGATTTCGATAGCGTAGCGGGCGGCTTCTTTCACGTCGCCGGGTTGCACTAAGAAGCCGTCCACTCCGTGCTCGACGACTTCGGAGACGCCGCCAACGTTTGTGGCGATGACGGGGACTTCGCAGGCCATGGCTTCTAGGGCGGCGAGGCCGAACGATTCGAGCTGCGAGGGAAGAAGGAAAAGATCGGCGGCGGCTAGCTTTTCGTAGACGGCGTCCTGTTTGCCCAGGAAGAAAACGTCTTTCTGGAGGTGACATTTGCGGACGAGGTATTCGGCGGCGCCGCGGTCGGGGCCGTCGCCGATGAGGACGAGCTTGGCGGGCATTTTGGCGCGGACGAGGGCGAAAATTTCTACGGCGTCGGTGAGGCGCTTGACGGGGCGGAAATTCGACAGGTGCATGAGGATGGGTTCGCCGTTGGGAGCCCAATAGGCGGCGAGACCTTTGTCTGCGGTGCGATTGTAGAGTTCGCAGTTCACGAAGTTGGGGATGACTTCGATGGGGCGCTTGATTTCGAATTCCTTGAGAGTTTGTTTCAGCAAATAGCGAGAGATGGCGGTGACGCCGTCGCTCTGTTCGATGGAAAAGCGGGTGATGGGGAGATAGCTGCGGTTGCTGCCGACGAGGGTGATGTCCGTGCCGTGGAGAGTGGTGACGAAAGGGAGCCGACGCGGGGCGGCCATGGAGCGCGCCAGCATGGCGCTGACGGAATGGGGAATGGCGTAATGGACGTGGAGCAGGTCGAGCGATTCGGATTCGAAGACTTCGAGCATTTTTGTGGCGAGCGCCAGCGTGTACGGCGGATGGTCGAAGAGCGGGTAAGAGACTACTTCGACTTCGTGGAAATGGATGCGCGGATCGTTGGGGTTCATGCGAATCGGCGGCGCGTAACTGATGAAATGAATGTCGTGGCCGCGGGCGGCGAGTTCCATGCCGAGTTCGGTGGCGACGACGCCGGAGCCGCCGTAGGTGGGGTAACAGGTTATGCCTATGCGCATGTCAGTGATCAGTTTTCAGTTCTCAGCAAGAAGCAAAAATAAGTACGTTGCTTGAAATCGTTTTTAATTGGAAGCAAAAGCAAAGGCGTTTCGCGATCTCTTTTATAGTAAGAAGCAGGGCAAGCGTGCTGCTCGAATTCGTTCTTTGATTTGTGGCCTGCACCCCGTTGCCTGTCGCCTTAGACACTAACATAGAGATCGCTTCAATGGCCGCGCCACGATGGGGCGCAGGTTATTGGTGCTCTTAACTTGCCCCCACCACAACGGCAAGAAAGACAAGCACGGGTCTGAAGAGCCCGTGTGGAAACCGAGGGAACAATTCCTCAGCGGCTGAAGCCGCAAAGAAAAGGCAGGGCCGAGGTCGGACCTAACGGTCCAACCTCCAGCTGCCACGCGGACTCTGAAGACCCGCCACTACAAATGCCAGCACTACGGCTTGCGAGGGCAGGGAGCCGAATGCTAGAGTCGCGCCAACCGCGTGGAGCATAGAGCAGCGGTGTGACGCCCCTATTAGACGCGGGGACAGGGAATTCCGTGACACGACTTTCCGGCAAGGTGGCGCTGATCACAGGCGGGGGTACGGGGATTGGTCGAGCAATCGCGCTGGCATTCGCGCGGGAAGGCGCGAGCGTGGCCGTGGCGGGGCGACGGCTGGAAAAACTTCGGGAAGTGATCAGCGAAATCCAGAAGCAGGGCGGCGCTGGATTGGCAATGGAGTGTGATGTGAGCCGCTCTAAAGATGTGGAACGCGCGGTGAAAGGAACTGTGGAGCGATTCGGGCGACTGACTGTCCTGGTGAACAACGCGGGGACACTGCATGTGTCGACCGTGGAGGAAATCAGCGAGGAGGAATGGGATCGCGTGATGACAGTCAACTTGAAGGGGCCTTTCCTGATGTCGCGGGCGGTGCTGCCAGAGTTTCGAAGGTGCGGCGGGGGAGCTATCGTGAATATTGGCTCAGTGCTTGGACTCGTAGCGATGAAGGATCGTGCGGCATACTGTGCGTCGAAAGGCGGAGTGACGATGCTGACGAAGGCCATGGCGATCGATCATGGACACGAGAACGTGCGCGTAAATTGCATTTGCCCTTCGATCGTGGAAACGGAATTGGTAAAAGGACTGTTCGACGCGAATGAGCAGGGAGAAGCGCGGCGCAAGGGGCGGTTGGCCTTGATTCCGCTGGGGCGCTTCGGGCAGCCCGTGGATGTGGCGGAGATGGCGGTATTCCTGGCTTCGGAGGAGTCGTCGTGGCTCACCGGGGCAGCGATTCCACTGGATGGAGGGCTGACCGCGTACTGAAAGGGCGCGAAGGCTTCCAAATATTACTTGGCCGAATCATTTGCAGTTGAGTTTCTTCGGGCATCCTTGTCGGATGCCCTCGAAATGACAAATTCTACCTTAGTGGCGACGTCTTGAGGTCGTGCGAAACGCGATGGCTAAGAAAATGTCGAAAGAGGAGAAACGGGTCACGGAACTGGTGCGGCAGCGGATGAAAGAAAGCCGCTCGACGGAGCTTCTGGGATTCGACGTGGAAAGCGTGCACGCGGGACGAGCCATTTTCCGGCTCGACGTGCGGCCGAACCACAAACAAATTCATGGCGTCGTCCACGGAGGAATTTTGGCGGCGCTGGCGGATACCACTGCAGCCATCGCCGCTTATACGGCGATACCTAATGGGACGGAGATTGCCACCGTGGAGTTAAGCATCAACTACTTGGAGCCAGTGCCGGGCGGGCGCATTAAGGCGGATGCGCGCGTGTTGCGCGCGGGGAGAAATTTTGTGGTCACCGAATGCGAGATTTTTAATGAAAACGGATCGCTGGCCGCAAAGGCGTTGCTCACCTTCGGAGCAACCGCCGGGCATTCACTTTACAAGTAGAAGGCTTTAGAGGGCTTACTCGTCGCCGCCCTGAGCCGATTCTTCTCCATCCTTGTAGACGTACTTGATCACGCGCTTGAAGATGAGCAGGTTGGGACTGCCCTGGCGGGTGAGCTTGATGCAATCGCGGTCGTACCATTCGACCGTGCCGCGAAGCAGTTCACCATCCTCGAGAACAACGGCCATCGGCGTATGAGACTGCATCTGCTTGACCCAGTAGAAGTTCTCGGCGTGGGTCGTTTCCGGCGGTGCGGGCTTTTTGCTCGGGATAGGACCGTTGTGCGGGGGGCGGGGTGCGCTCGGCTCTTTGACGTCCGGGAAGCCCGGGCGAAACATACGGCGGTTCACCATGACTACTCCTTCTAACCTGCGGGTGTGGAATATCTGCACTCTATGATGCGCGTGGAAGCCTGTGGGTTACAGTCTAGCCATTTTATTTTGCAATGGCGAATATTTGTTAGTGCCAATTAGCGGCGGGACTCGGAGGCCCGCAAAAGTGCAGGCGCAAGAGAGGCGGCAAGAGCGTCCAGGCCGAGTTGACGATTCAAATTGCGGCGAGCGCCCGCGTAAAGTTCGTCAAAACCGGCGATGGCGCGTAGAACCCAGCTAGAATCCAAGGTCTTGCCGAGCGACTCCAATTCTTTCGCGAGCGGAGCGTTGCGCAAGACCGGCTCTTTCACTTTGGACGTAAGTTCAAGAAGATCGGTGAGCAGGCCATAGAAGACGCCGATCTGATCCTCGAAGGAAGAATCGCGGTCCTTGGCGAGAGCCGATGTATCTGAGAATAGCTGGGCGAAACCCTGACCTCGCGCGGCGCGTTCGAGGATGCGCAGCGCGCTTCTGCGGCGCTGGGCGGCTGCATGGACATCCATTTCGATGGCGAGACCTGGGCTGCCCTCCGCGAGTTGCGCGGCGAGTTTAATTTCCGTGGGTTTACGATCGGTCTTTTCTTTCAGGATTCTTTCCACGGCCGACTGCGGGAGCGGCGCAAAATGAAATTGCAGGCAGCGCGAGACGATAGTAGGCAGGAGCGCATAGGGCGAGGGTGCGGTGAGGATGAGCGTCGCCGAACCGGGAGGCTCCTCAAGGATTTTCAGGAAGACGTTGGCGACGTCCCAGCGCATGGTCTCCGCGCCATCGAGGATGAAAACGCGACGGCGGCCCATCGGTTGAAAGTAGGCGGCGCGCTGCACGGCGCGCAACTGCCCCACACGTAACATTGGGCGTGCGACGGGACTCTTCAGACGGACAGGATCGGGCACGAGCGCCCATACATCTGGATGTGACTGCAGGATCAGAGGCACGCGCTCGACCGTGGCGGCGTCGGCGCTCTCGCCACGCTCGACCAGCCCTTGTTCAAGCAGCGTTTGCGGATCGGCGAGCTGGGAGATGCGCTGACACGTGGGGCACTCGCCGCAGAAATCGTCCGCAAGCCGCTCGCAGTTCGCGGCCTCCGCAAACATACGCGCGAGAGTGAATTTGCCCACGCCGCGCGGCCCCGTGAAGAGCAACGCATGGGGAACGCGTTGAGTGCGAAGAGCACCTCGGAGGGCCGTGACAATGCGCTCGTTGCCGAGAAATTCGGAGAGACCCATGGCTAACGCTCCTCACTCGCGGAAGCCGATGAGAGTACTCCCTCGACAGCGGCGAGAACATCCACGGCAATTTCTTCTGGTTCGCGCATGGCGCTGAGCGTGGCATCAAAACATTGAATCGTGGCCCAGGGCGCCCGGCGGGAGAGCGAGTCGTACATCTCGGCGGCGTCTTCCAGGTGGCGCAGGCTGGCCTCAAGCAGGTCTTTCGGAGCGGAGGTGTAGCTACGCGCCGATTTGCGTTCGACCAGCCGCTGCGCTTCTCGCGGAGGCACGCGAAGGTAGAGGATGAGGCTCTCGCGCGGAAGGCCGTAGATGCCGTACTCGAGATGCTCGATCCATTCCAGGAATTCGGAGCGCATCACCGGGGGGACGCGAGCGGTCTGGTGAGCGAGGTTGGAACCGATGTAGCGGTCCACCAGAACAATTTGGCCGTTGTTCAGCGCCGCCGTGAGTTTTGGCTTGGCTTCAAAACGGTCACCGGCATAGAGCAGCGTGGTAAAGTGGGGATCGACACTTTCCAGCGAGCCCAGCTCTCCATTCAGGAATTGGCCGACCATTTTGCCGAACCAGGAATCATATTGAGGGAAGCCGGTTGAATACACGGAATGGCCCCGAGCCTTGAGGGTAAGTGTCAGTAGATCAACCTGCGTGCGCTTGCCACTGCCATCGATGCCTTCGACGGCGATTAGTTTTCCGGGAGCGGTCATTTTCAGTGTGACCGCGGTTCCATCGGCGGCCGAAAGCCAGTCTAACCGCAGAGACTCTGCGCTGCAATGCCGCGCGTGCTAGGATTCGGATTCGAACATGACGCAAACTTCGGTGCGGGGAAATCTAGTGCGAATTCACGAGAGGATCGCCAGCGCGGCGGCACGCGTGGGGCGGAGAGCGGAGGAGATCATCCTGATCGGCGTGTCGAAGACCCATCCGGCGAGCGCCATCCGCGAAGGGTATGAAGCGGGAGTGAGGCACTTTGGCGAAAACCGCATCCAGGAGTGGGAAGGGAAGCGCGCTGGAACGGAAGGCTTGGAGGCGACATGGCACCTGATCGGTCATTTGCAGGGCAATAAGACGGCGCGGGCCGCGCGGCTCTTTCACAGCATAGACTCCGTCGATGATTTTCCGATCGCGCAGCGGCTCGACCGGGCGCGGGCCGAGATAGGCCTCACGGACAAGCTGCGCGTTCTCATCGAAGTGCGTATAGCTCCCGAGGAGACGAAGAGCGGCGTCGAAATAAACGAGCTTCCGGTGTTGGCGGAAAGGGTTGCCGATCTTCCCCGCTTGGACCTCGCGGGGCTGATGTGCATCCCGCCCTTCCTGGAGGAGGCGGAACGAGTTCGGCCTTATTTCAAGCGCTTGAGAGATCTGCGCGACGAGTTAGCGGGGAAAATGGACAGCCCCCTGCCCGTTCTATCGATGGGAATGTCTCACGATCTTGAAATAGCGATCGAAGAAGGTGCGACCGAAGTTCGCGTGGGTACGGCGCTTTTTGGAGCTCGTGAAATCAAATAAGGAATCGTTAGGAGTCTGATGCTGGAGGTCCAAGAGCGGGAAGGAGCCGTGATTTTTTCGGTGAAGATGCAGCCGCGAGCGAGCAAAGATGAAATATCAGGAGAAATGGCAGGCGCTCTGAAAGTGCGGCTGCGAGCGCCGGCTGTTGAAGACCGGGCCAATGAGGCGCTGGTGGAATTTATGGCGCAACTTTTGAAAACATCCAGGTCGGCTGTTAGAATTCTGAGCGGCGAAAGAAGCCGCACGAAACGCATGGAAATCCGCGGTGTGACACGGCAGCAGATCCTCGCGCTGTTGGTGCAGGACGCTTGAAGCTTCATAATTGAATCTTGTCCGAGCGATGGAGCTGATTCCCCGATGAGCGCAGATATTCAAAGCATCCAGAGCGATTTGCGGGACGCCAAGATCGATGGCTGGCTTTTTTACGATTTTCGCGGACGGGATCCCATCGCGAAACACATCCTGAGTTTGCCGGACGGTATGAGAACGCGGAGGTGGTTCTACTTCGTCCCGGCGAAGGGAACGCCAAAGAAGCTGGTACACAAGATTGAGACGCAGTCACTGGCGACGTTGCCTGGGGTCACGCTGTATTACTCCGCACAGGATGAACTGCGAAAAAATCTGAAAAGAATGTTCGGCCGCGCGAAGAACGTGGCGATGCAATATTCACCGAAAAACGCGATTCCCTATGTGGCGATGGTAGATGCCGGAACGATTGAACTCGTGCGTAGCTCCGGCCCAAAGGTGGTCAGTTCGGCGGACCTGGTGCAGAAATACGAAGCGTGCTGGAGTGCCGAGCAGCTCGAATCGCATCTTTCGGCCGGGGTGACCATCGACCGGATCGTGCGCGAGGGTTTTCAGCTTGCCGCTAAGACCGTGCGCGAAAAAGAAACGTTGACGGAATTCGATTTGAAGAACTGGATACTGAAGGAGTTCGATGCCGCAGGAATTTGGGCCGAGGAAGGGCCTGACATCGCGGTCAATGCCCATGCCAGCGATCCTCACTATGGCCCGACGGCGGCGTCTGCCTCGCCGATTCGTCAGGGCGACCTGCTCTTGATGGATGTTTGGGGAAAGAAGAAGGCGCCCGGGAGCGTTTATTACGACATTACATGGATGGGATACCTTGGCGCGAAAGTGCCCGAGAAATATGCGAGGGTGTTCGGTGTGGTACGCGAAGCGCGCGATACGGCGACCGATTTGATTCGCAAACACATTGCTATGGGGAAGCCGCTACAAGGATGGCAGGTGGACAAAGCGGCGCGCCGCGTGATTGAAAAAGCGGGTTACGGAAAATATTTCTTCCACCGCACCGGTCACAGCATTGGAGAAAGAGTGCACGGCAACGGCGTGAATATGGACGGGCTCGAAACACATGACATGAGGCATCTGATCCCGAATACCTGTAATTCGGTTGAGCCGGGAATTTACCTGCCGGAATTCGGCGTGCGCAGTGAAGTGAATGTGTATATCGGCGAGCGGGAGGCCCGCGTAACAGGGGCGATTCAGAAAGAAATTCTGGCGCTGCTGGCATGAGCCGGTAATAGAAGGAAGATGGATGGCAGACGAGACGACAGCACCGGTGGCTCCGCCGCAGGATTCCAGACGCGAGGCCATGGCATACGTCATTGGAGTGGCCGGATGGCTCGTGCCGGGTTTGGGTCATGCCCTCATGAAAATGTGGGGCCGCGCCGCGATGTGTTTTCTGACCGTAGGCATGCTCGTAATTCTTGGCACGGGGATGCGGGGCAACGTTTTTAGTACAAGCGGAAACGATGCTTTCGATTCGCTGGGCTATTTGGCGGATCTGGGCACGGGAACATTTTATCTACTGGCCAGGTCGCTCGAAACGAACGGCGCGGACGTCTCGCACGCGGGCGGCGATTATGGCACACGGTTTCTCGCCACCGCAGGTGTGCTGAATCTACTGGCGGCACTGCATGCGTATGAAGCGGCGCGAGGACGCAAAGCATGAACGCAGGAATGGGATTCAAGCTTAGTCATCTGCAATCCATGCTGCTCTTCGCGCTACTGATTTCCATCGCGTTCGGTTTTCTCAGCCGGAGGCGGCCGATCGACCGTGTGAAATACATCGTGTGGTCGCTGTTTCTCTTTCTGTTGATCGGCGTGGGAATAGGATGGGCAATGTATCCGTTCTCACGTTGAGGGAACGCTCTTTTCGCGGATGAATTGACAGTAATTTTCCGTGGGTGCTATTGTCGTTAGACTGGGCTGAGGTAGCTCAGTGGCAGAGCAGCCGATTCGTAATCGAGGCTCTGCCGAACAGAGTAAAAACTCCCCTAACTATCTCTAACCGAATCAACATGGGACAAGGATTCGGGCTTTTGCGCGGCTGCGCCATGCGCAAGGAGCAATGCCGCGATCAAGGCAGTGAGGGCACGCATGCTGCAAATGTACCATCGTTGATCTGACCTTCGATCGATCCATATTTCCGGTTAGCCATCTAGCTTTCGGTTCCCTTTGGTGTAGACTTCCCGGTGCTCAGGAACGCGGAGCTGGTTCGTCCGATCGCGAATCCGCGGTGCTTGCGCAGATTGACACGCGAACGAACAGCTTGCCGAAAACG
>Ga0066710_100003629_pt1 | contig 13270 bp, 8 predicted proteins | sample GraSoiAngelo_159_FD_79666 | JGI IMG/M metagenome (GOLD analysis project Ga0066710, IMG submission 79666) | Grasslands soil microbial communities from the Angelo Coastal Reserve, California, USA - 14_1009_16_40cm | ecosystem: Environmental > Terrestrial > Soil > Grasslands | place: USA...
GCGCGCCCCACGCGCGCGAACGCACCCGCAGTGACGATGGAGACTGTGCTGCCCCGCAGGGCGCTCAGCAGCACCGGGTGCGTGCCGATCAGCGCGTTGAGCGGGAACCCGGCATAGCTGTAGATGAAGTGGGCGATGATCGGCCCCACGCAGAGCACGTCCTTGACACCGATGCGATGTCGGGACGGGCTCGCGTCGGGCTGCGTCGCCGTCACCTCGGAGCCGGCCACAACGTCGCGCTTCACGCCGGCCATTGTGGCCCGGCGCGACGCGTCAGGCGACCTCGGAGACGGGCACCTCACACCGCGCCGCGGCGACGGCCGCAGCGGCCGCGCGCCGTTCTGATCGCGCCTGGCCGGTGAGAATCAGGGCGACGGCAACGATGATCATCGCAGCGGCGACGAGCGTCACCGCGGTCACCGGCTCACCCAGCACCACCGCGCCCAGTGCCACCGCCACCACCGGGTTCACGAAGGCATACGTCGACGCCGACGTCGCGGAGACGTTGTACAGAAGCCAGATGTACGCGCTGTAGCCGACCAGGGACCCCACCAGCACGAGGTACACGAACGCGCCGAGCGATGTGCCGGTCACAGCGTTGAGGTGCAGGTGGCTCAGCTCGCCGCGGGCAAGGCCGAAGACGGCGAGCATGACCCCGCCGCAGAGCATCTCCATCGCCGTTGCCAGCATGGGTTGTGACGGCGCGGGTGCGCGCTGCGCGTACAGCGAGCCGGCCGCCCAGAGCAGCGGCGAGCAGAGCACGATGAGCGTCTCCCAGTGGGCCGCGCCGGCGCCGCCCGGCCGCAGCAACAGCGCCACTCCCCCGAGCCCGACAGCGATGCCCAGCGCCGCGGTCAGGCCGATCCGGCGGCCGCCGAACAGCGGCGCGCCAAGCGCCATCCACAGCGGAACGGTCGCGATCAGCAGCGCCACCAAGCCGGTGTTCACGTACTGGACGCTCCACGACACGATGCCGTTGCCGGCAAGCAGCAAGCAGGCGCCGATGATGAGAGCGGAGCGCCAGTGCACCCAACTCAACCGCTCGCGCACCGCGCTGCGGCGCCGGGCGATGACATAGAGGATGGCACCGGCCAGGAAGAACCGCGTGCCCGCCATGAGAAACGGTGGGACGGTATCGACCGCGAGCTTGATGCCCAGGTATGTGGAGCCCCAGATGGTGTAGACCGCGGCGAAAGCGGCCACCACGGCGAGTGCGGAGGGACGGGCAGTGGACCTGGCGCTCACATTTTTGTTACGCTACAAAGCCTTGAACGTACCTATACGATATCAGATCGGCGGTCATCGAGCCGCAGAGATCGCCGTCAGCATCGAGACCGCGATCCGCGAAGGCGCGTATCCAGCCGGCAGCCACCTGCCCACGGTACGCGGGCTGGCCGCCAACCTAGGAGTGAGCGCGGCCACCGTCGCCGCCGCGTACCGCGAGCTCCGTGTTCGCGGCCACGTCTCCGGGGCTGGGCGCCTGGGCACGCGCGTGCTGTCGCGCGGTCCGATGGCGCCGCGCGGCAAGCCGGTCCTGCCGCCTGGGGTGCGCGACCTGGCCGGCGGCAACCCCGATCCGGCACTGCTCCCTGATCTCGCCGGCCACTTCGCCTCCCTCGACGCGGACCGCGTACTGTACGGCGCCGCGCCGTCCGACCCCGAGCTGCTGGAGCTGGCCGCCGACCGCTTCGCGGCCGACGGGTTGAAACCGCAGCGCATGGCGGTCGTCGGCGGAGCGCTCGACGGCATCGAGCTGGCGCTCTCCGGTGCGCTGCGCGCGGGGGACCGCGTGGCGGTCGAGGATCCCTGCTATCCGAGCGTCAGCGACCTGGTCGCCGCTCTGTGCCTCGTGCCCGTGCCCATGACGCTCGACGACCGAGGACCCACACCCGAAGGGCTCGATGCGGCGTTGCGGTCGGGCGTTTCGGCGTGCCTGGTCACGCCGCGGGCTCAGAACCCGTTCGGGTCGGCGATCGACCCCAACCGGGCGGCCCAGCTGCGGGCGCTGCTCCGCGATTACCCCGACGTGCTGGTGGTCGAGGACGACCACGCATACGACATCACCGTCTGCCCGCCGGCAACGCTGTGCGATCCGCGCCGCGCTGCCTGGATCCAGGTGCGCTCGGTGTCGAAGTCGCTGGGCCCGGACCTGCGCCTCGCGGTGCTCGGCGGAGACAGCGCGACGGTTGCGCGCATCGAAGGCCGCCGCATGCTCGGCCCCGGCTGGGTGAGCCATCTGCTGCAGCGGCTGGTCGTGAGCCTGTGGCGAGATCCCGAGACGAGCACGAACTTCAAGCATGCTGCGGCCACGTACGAAAAGCGGCGCGAGGCGCTGCGCGCCGAGCTGGCCGCTCGCGAGATTCCGTCGCACGGACGCTCCGGGTTCAACGTCTGGATACCGGTGGCGCACGAGGACGCCACCGTCGCGTCCCTGCTGGAGTGCGGCTGGGGTGTCCTGGCCGGCGAGCGCTTTCGCATCAGAGCCGGCCGTGCCATCAGAGTCACGACCGCGTGCCTCGATCCGGCGGACGCGGCGCGCTTCGCCACCGACCTCGCCGGCGCGCTGCGGCCCGTCCCCACGCGAATTGGCTGAAAAACGATGAAGGACGAACTGGTCTCCACGAATCCGGCAACCGGCGTGCTCATCGAATCGCACACGCCGGACACGGCCGCGGACATCAACCGCAAGCTGGACAACAGTGCTCGCGCGGCGGAAGGCTGGGCGGCCACGTCAGTGTCGGAGCGTGCCGGTCTGCTGCGCGCGGTGGCTGCGACGCTGCGCGCGGACCTCGACCGGCACGCCACCGCAATGGTCATCGAGATGGGCAAGCCGATAGCGGAAGCGCGTGCCGAGGTCGAGAAGTGCGCGTTCGCCTGCGACTACTTCGCCGAGCACGCCGCGCGGTTTCTTGGCGACGAGTCGGCCGCCAGCGACTCGCCCAGGAGCTACATCGCCTTCGAGCCGCTGGGCACGTTGCTCGCCTGCATGCCCTGGAACTTTCCCTACTGGCAGGTGTTTCGCTGCGCCGCGCCGGCGCTCGCCGCTGGCAACTGCATCGTGCTCAAACACGCAAACAACGTCACGCGCTGCGGGCGGCTCATCGAGGAGGTGTTTCGGGCGGCCGGCATGGAGACCGGTGTGTTCGCGCTGCTCGCCGTTCCCATCGCCGCGGTCGCCGGCCTGATCGCGGACCCGCGGGTTGCCGCTGTTTCGCTCACGGGCAGCACGGCCGCGGGGCGGAGCGTTGGAGAGACAGCGGGACGCAACCTCAAGAAGTGCGTGCTCGAGCTGGGCGGATCGGACGCGTTCATCGTGCTCGACGACGCCGACGTCGATCGCGCTGCCGAGATCGGGGCGCGCTCACGCTTTCAGAACGCCGGACAGAGCTGCATCGCGGCGAAGCGGTTCATCGTCGCCGACGCGATCGCCGGCGCGTTCGAGGAGCGCCTTGTGGTGCGGGCACGCGCGATCGCCCTCGGCGATCCTGCAGACGAGGCGACCGCGATGGGCCCGATGGCGCGTGCCGACCTGCGCGAAGCACTCGAGCGTCAGATGAGCGCATCGATCAACCTCGGCGCCGTCCTCGCCAGCGGCGGAGGCCGACCGGAGCGACCCGGCTTCTACTTCGAGCCGGCGGTGCTGACCGGATGCGAGCCGGCGATGCCGGTATTCCGTGAGGAGACGTTCGGTCCGCTTGCGGCGGTGGCCCGCGTGCGTGGGGACGACGAGGCGGTGGCGGTGGCCAACAGCAGCCCGTACGGCCTCGGCGGCAACGTGTGGACGAACGACGTAGAGCGTGGTGTCGGCATGGCCCGCCGCTTGCGCACCGGCGGCGTGTTCGTGAACGGCATGACGCACTCCGATCCGCGGCTGCCCTTCGGCGGTGTTCGCGAATCCGGATTCGGCCGCGAGCTGCATCGCTTCGGCATCCACGAGTTCGTGAACATCAAGACGATGTGGGTACCCGCATGAGGGCAACGCCCGCCGCGTAGCGTCCCGGCTTGGTAGCGTACCCAGGGCACTCTGCTCCGCGTCGCCCAACGTCCACAGCACATCGAGCCATTCCCGCACGCATGACCTTGCGGCAGCACAATCGGATTCCACGAACGCGCATGCTCAGCATCCTCGCGCTCGCTGCGCTCACAGCGGTGTCGGGGTTGACGATCGCCTCTCTCAAACGCGCGCCGCTGCACACCGCGACCGCCGTCTCCCGGGCCACGTCATTCACCGGATCGGATGCACCACGCAGCGCACTCCGGCCCGGCCCGCCCGCGCCGGCGCGCGTGGCGACGCTCGCCAGTGCCGGTCCTTGCGTTGACGTGCCGATCCTCCTCTACCACTACATCAGGGTGGACAGCAACCCGCATGACCAGGTCGGCTGGGGACTGTCGGTGAGCCCGGCCGAGTTCCGCGCGCAGATGGACTGGCTGCGCCGTGCCGGCGGCCGCACCGTGACCCTGGCGCAGGTCATCGACGCGCTCGACGGCGGGCCTGCGCTGCCACCGCGCGCGGTGGTGCTGACATTCGACGATGGATACGCCGACTTCGCGACCGCGGCGCTGCCGGTGCTGGCCGGCGACGGCTTTGTGGCCACCGATTTCGTGGTGAGCGGATTCATCGGCAGGAGCGGCTACATGAACCCCACACAGGTGGTGCAGGCGGACCAAGACGGCATGATCATCGGGGCGCACACCGTCGACCACGTCGACCTCACAGCACTCTCGACGGCAGCAGCGGCGGCGGAGATCGACGTGTCCCGGGCGACCCTGCAGCGTCTGCTCAGACACCCCGTGCGCGACTTCGCGTACCCGTATGGCGACGTCAACCCGGTTGTAGCCGGTCTGGCTGGCGCGGCCGGGTTCGATGACGCGGTGGGCACGAGCATGGGCACGGTGCAGTGCAGCGCGTCGCGATACCTGCTCCACCGCACGCGCGTCGGTGGTGGTGACACCGTCTGGTCCTTCGCGGTCAAGGCCGGTGTACAGGGGCCACCGCGAGGATGGCAGGATCCGTCTCCCATATGAGCAAGCACGCGGCGGTCGCCGGACCGGCCGTATCCGAACTGCTCGGCGAGGCCGCGACCGCCATCAGCCGGTCACGCGCCATCGACACCTGGCATCCGTCACTGTCGCGGTACGACTCCGAGGAGTTGATGGTTGCCGTGCTCGGCACCGGTCTCACCCCGCGCTTGCGCCGCTCGCCCCTTCCGAGCGAACAGCGCAGACGTTTCGCCACCATGGTGGCCCGCCGTATCGCCGGTGAGCCGGTGGCGCGCATCCTCGGTCACTTCACCTTCCGGGGGCTCGACCTGGTGGTGGGCGACGGTGTGTTCGTGCCCCGCAGCTCCAGCGAGCTGCTCGCCGGAGAGGCCGTCAAGGCGCTGCGCCGGCGGCGGCCGCCGCGCCGGGCCGTGGACGTGGCCACCGGGGCGGGTCCGGTGGCGCTGGCCATGGCCAGCGAGGTGCCCGACGCCGAGGTGTGGGGACTGGACATCTCGGGTGCCGCGGTCAAGCTGGGCCGCCGCAACGCGGGGCGTCTGCGTATCGCGAACGTCCGGTTCCGCGTCAGCGACCTGGTCGACGCCCTGCCGCGCAGCTGGCGCGGAGCACTCGACGTGATCACCATCCACCCGCCGTACGTGGCGCGCGCCGACCTGCGCATTCTGCCTCGCGAGATCCGCGACTTCGAGCCGCTCCAGTCGCTGACGGACAACTCCGACGATGGTCTCGGCCTGGTGCGGCGGCTCGCCGTCGACTCACACCTCTGGCTCCGACCCGGCGGCGTAGTACTGGTCGAAGTTGGCACATACCTGTCGCGCAGCGCCCAGGCGGCACTGCGGCGAGCCGGCCTGTCGGATGTGACCTGGAAGCGAGACTCGCTGGGCGTGACGCGCGTCGTGGCCGGACGCAGGCCGCGGCTCTAACCCCTGGCAGCCGGCTCCGCGGGCGCTGCGTTCACGGCGTCGTCTCAGGCGCCACTGCTGGTTTCGCGACGGCCTCGCCGGCGAGGTCCAGGCTCACCTCGGCTTCCTCGGGGCGTCCGCGCAGTGCGGTGGCCCTGGTCTCCAGTTCCTCAGCCCGCTGCATCGCGTGCTGCAGCTGATCCCGCAGCGCTTCGATCTCCTGCTCCAGACGGACGTTCTCATCGAGCGCGCGATACAGCGAATCGCGCAGGACCGTCGCCCGCGCCGTGTCGTCCTGGAGCGCGGCGACCTCCTGCTCGACGCGCTGCCGTTCGCGCTCGCGCGCGTGCACGGCGAGCAGCGCCGCAGTGCCGTCGGGCGGACGGTAAGAACGCGCGCCCGCCTCGATGATTCGCCGGACGATGGCGGGGCCGCTGGCCTTGTTCAAACGCTGCCGCAGGTGCAGCGGGTGGCGGGGGGGTGGGTCGCCGAGATGGAAGCGCGGCCAGTAGATGCGCACCGCACCGTCATAGGCGGACAGCATCCCGAGCCGGCGCGTGAGACGGTGCGTGTCCTCCGTACGCGGTATCACGTAGACATGCGCTAGGCCGCACAACTCCCGGGCGGCCAGCGACGGATCGCCCGCATCCTCAGGGTAGGATCCGTCCTGCTCCTTCAGGTTGGTGAACAGCAGCACCGGTAGCCGCCGCTCCCGGTCGATGAGGACCTTGTTGACGAAGTCCTCGACGCCTCCCGGGCCGACCACCGCTTGCGGCACGAAGGCCACGCGCTGCCCGCCCGCGCGCGCGCCGCGGCCGACCAGCTCCTGCAGCAGGCTTACCAATGGCGGCTGCAGCGGCGACGGCGGGATGCGATGGTGGCGCATGTCCTGCTCGACGCAGACGCCGACGTCGACAACCTCGCCCCGCTGCACGATGTCGACCGTGGTGCGCCAGAGTAGCGACGGGTCCCACTCGTCGGGCCGCAGCACCACCGTGCGGTGGAGCTCGCGCGCGCCATCGTCGGCGACGACGGTGCGCAGACTGAAGGGTCCTTCGATGACCTCGCCGGCGGTCCACGTGTCGGGCGCGCTCGCGAGACCGGAGGCAGCCCAACGCCACGCGACCTGTGCGGCGGCAGCGGCGAGCATAGCGCTCTCTACCCCTTTCCAGTCCAGCGTCAACCGAGCGCCAAGGGCGCGAAACATGCCGCGCGAATACTACATCGCTTTTCTCGCGCTGAGGGAATTACGCAGCGAATTCCATATGCCGTGCACGTGCGCCTCCGTGGCGCGAAGATTTCCAAACGCGACCCGAATGGCGTACACGCCACGCACCCGTGTGTGCGAAATGAAGAAGCGACCGCTGCTGTTGACCCGATCGACGATGCTTTCGTTGAGCGCGTCCAGCTCTGCGTCGCCATCGACGCCGGCCGGGTGCGCACGAAGGCACACGACACTCAGCGGCGCCGGCGCAAGCAACTCGAAGTCGGGGGACCCGCGCACCCATTGTGACAGCAGTTCGGCAAAACGGCAGTGCTCGCGCACGCGTGACGCGATGCCGTCACTGCCGAAGGCGCGCAGCACCATCCACAACTTCAGTGCACGAAAGCGCCGTCCGAGCGAGACCCCGTAGTCCATGAGGTCGATCGCGTCAGGGTTGGCAGCTTCAGCCGTGCGCAGGTATTCAGGCACCAGCGAGAAGGCGCTGCGCAACGCCAGCGGCCGGCCGGTCCAGAGCACGCTGCAGTCCATTGGCGTGAACAGCCACTTGTGGGGGTTGACCACGATCGAGTCCGCGCGCTCGGCGCCGTCCAGCACCCAGCGATACTCGGGGGCCGCCGCTGCCGCACCGGCGTAGGCGGCATCGACGTGCAGCCACAGGCCGCGGCGTGCGCAGACGTCGGCGACCGCAGGGATCGGATCCACGCTGGTCGTCGAGGTCGTGCCGGCGGTGGCGACCACCGCGCACGGTCGCAGCCCGGCCGCGGTGTCTTCGGCGATGGCGTCCTCGAGCGCCGCGGGATCCATGCGCAGCTCGGCGTCGACCGGAATGGCGCGCAGGCCGTCACGTCCCAGGCCGAGGACCATGGTCGCCTTCGCGACCGACGAGTGCGCCTCGGCGGACGCATAGATGCGCATGGGTGGCAGTGCATTGACGCCGCCGCGTTCCGCCGCGGCGTCACCGGCCGCGTCGCGGGCTGCAGCCAGAGCGTAGAGCGTGCTCGATGACGCGGTGTCGTTGATGACCCCGAACAGCGGTTCCGGGAGTCCAAGGATCTGGCGCAGCCAGTCCAGGGCGACCTGCTCGAGCTCAGTCTGCGCCGGCCCGGTGCGCCAGAGCATGGCGTTGGCGTTGAGGCCGGCGGCGAGCAGCTCGCCGAGAATGCCGGGCGCCGAGCCGCTGCTGGCGAAATAGGCCATGAAGCCCGGCGAATTCCACTGCGTCGTCGCCGGCACGAGCAGCGACTCGAAGTCGTCGAGGATGGCGTCGAGTGGCTCGCCATCGCGCGGGGGGTGCTCGGGCAGGGCGCGGCGCACGTCGCCGGGCACGACGCGGGGCAGCACCGGCCGCTCCTCGATGTCCTTCAAGTAGTCGGCGATCCAGTCGGCAGCCCGGTGCGCGGCAGCACGAAAGGCCTCGATGTCGAGGTCACCGACCGCGGTCATGCCCGCGCATGGTGACGGGTACACTCAGCCTCGTGGCTGCGTCGCTGACCGTCGCCAACCTCATGCACGCACCCGCGGTGGTGGTGAGCGAGGGCATCACCCTGGCCGCGGCAGCGCAGGTGCTCGACCAGGCCAACGTGGGCGCCGCCGCCGTTCTGGATGGGGCCGGCCGCCTGGTCGGCATGGTCAGCGAGCGCGACCTGCTCCGCTCTGTCGGGCACCACATCGATCCCGCCACCACCAGCGTCGCCGACGTGATGACCCGCGACCCGGTGACGCTGCACATCAGCGACCCGGTGGCCACGGCAATGCGGCTCTTCCGCGAGCGTCGCTTCCGCCACCTGCCTGTGATCGACGGCACGCGCGTGGCCGGCATCCTCTCCATACGCCACGTCGTGCGCGTTGCGCAGATCGAGCAGGTGCGCCCCGCCGGCTCCGCTCCGTCCGAGCTGGCGCCCCGTGGTCTGGAGGGTGTCGCTGTCGCCGAGACGTCGGTTGGTGACGTGCGTGGCGAGGAGGGTTTCTTCCACTACCGAGGCTACAACGCCGCCGAGCTGGCGCGCCGCTGCAGCTTCGAGCAGGTCTGGCACCTGCTCGTCAATGGCGAACTACCCGACGCCAGCGAGCTCGCCGTGTTCAGCGAGCGGGCGGTGGCCGCGCGGCGGCTCCCCGAAGGAGTCGCCGACATGCTCCGGCAGATAGCCGTGCTCCCCAACTACACGCCGCTGTCCTCGCTGCGATCCGGCGTTTCCCTGACGGCCGCGGCGCTCGGGACCCAGCCGACTCTGGACCTGTCGCCGGAGCAGACCGGCGCCGACTGCCTGCGCATCGCTGCCCTGGTGCCCGTGCTGCTCATGCGCCTGCACCGGCATCACCACGGGCAGCGTCCCGTCGACCCCGACCCGGACCTCGGGTACGCAGCTGCGTATCTGCACATGCTGACCGGAACCCGGCCCGACCCCGCGGCAGCGCGCGCGCTGGAGCAGTACCTGATCCTCACCATGGACCACGGCTTCAACTCCTCGACGTTCACGGCGCGGGTGATCACGTCGACCGGCTCGGACATCGGCTCGGCCCTGACCGGCGCCATTGGCGCGCTGGCCGGGCCGCTGCACGGCGGGGCGCCGTCACGGGCGCTGGCGATGCTGGATGCGATCGGCACACCCGAGCGTGCCGAGGAGTACCTGCACGCTGAGATCCAGGCGGGTCAGCGGCTCATGGGCTTCGGACACCGCGTCTACAAAACCGACGATCCGCGCTCGACGCTGCTTCGTGAAGTGGCCATCGAGTTGGGCGGTACGCAGGTCGATTTCGCACGTCATATCGAGGCGACCGCGTTGCGCGTGCTCGAGCAGCTCAAGCCGGGCCGCCGTCTGTACACGAACGTCGAGTTCTACGCCGGCGTGGTCATGAACAGCGTCGGCATACCGCGCGACATGTTCACGCCGACCTTCGCGTGCAGCCGGGCGGTGGGCTGGACCGCGGCAATCGCAGAACAGGCGGCCAACAACCGTCTGATCCGCCCGTCGGCGCTGTATGTCGGCCCAGCGCCGCCGCGTGAAATCCCCGACGGCTACGGCGTCAAGTCGATGGCCGCAACCTCCGCCCATCCTTGATCGCGGGCCGTCACCCGCGTGCGCCATTGAGCTAGCCACCTCGCCGCCTATCATCGGCGCTCGATGGCGAGCACCCCGGTTGGGCTGGTCGGCAGCGGCGAGTTCACCCCGGCCACCGAGGCCGTCGACCTCGAGCTGCTCAAGGGTCGCCCGCAACGCGTCGTATTCCTGCCCACCGCCGCGGCGCCGGAGGGGGAGACTACCCTTCGGTACTGGACCGACCTGGGTACGACCCACTACCGGCGGCTCGGCATTCCCGCGCAGCCGCTCATGGTACGGACGCGCGAAGACGCGTTCAGCGCCGCGCTCGCGGCGGAGATAGAGGGCGCCGGCTTGATCTACCTGTCCGGCGGTGACCCCGCGTACCTGGCTGCGACGGTCACGGGGACAGCGGTCGGCGACGCCATTCGCGAAGCGTGGACCAAGGGCACGGCGGTGGCAGGATGCTCAGCCGGCGCCGTGGCGCTGATGGAACGGGTCCCCGATGTACGAGCGGCGGGCCGGCCCTTCGTCGAGGGCCTCGGCCTGGTGACCGGGATGATGCTGCTGCCCCACTTCGACCAGCTCGAGAAGTGGGTGCCCGGCGTGACCGAATGGGCGCTACAGGCGCTTCCCGCGGGGACGGAACTCCTCGGCGTGGAAGAGGACACGGCGCTGGTCGGAGGTCCGCGTGAGTGGCGGGTGCTCGGCCGGCAGCGTGCCTGGGAGCCCAGCCGCGACGGCGCCCACCGGAGCTTCGCCGCCGGGGAGGTGCTTGAGCTGGGAGCCGGCTCAGCGGCGAGCCGGCCAGCCTGACCCGGCCCCGCCCCAGGGCGCGAAGGTGCAGCTCCGGCGTCGCGCCGGTGATCTCCACGTCGCCCCACACGAGTGCCGGCTTCCCCAGGGCGTGGCCCTGCCCCAGCGTGACGCCGAGACTGCGCGCCAGCTCGACGTTGTCGGCCTGCTCGAGCCCCTCCGCGATGACCTCAGCGCCGGTGTTTTCCGCGAAGGCGACCGCGGCGCGGATGGCGGAGTGTGGCCCCGGGCGCCGGCCGGGACGGGCGAAGCGAGCCGAGATCTTGATGAACTCGGGCACAGCGGCGGCGAGCACCTCGAAGGTGGAATGCCCCTCGCCGACATCGTCGAGCGCGAAGCGGAACCCCTCGGAGCGGTACTCCGCGAGCACTTTCTCGAAGCGGTCCATGTCGCGCACGGGCTCGCGCTCGGTGATCTCGAGCACCACGTGCTCCGGGGTGCGCTGCGCCCAACGCAGGAGCAGCAGCATCTGATCGACGTCGTGAAGCGGGTCGAGCAGGGCGGCCACGCCGACATTGATGAAGAGCGCCGGTCCGGAGGGCAGGTTGTGAGCTCCATGTACGGCGGCCCGGCGGCAGATCCAGTCGATGTCGCGGTCGAGGCCGAGCTGATGGCTGGCTGCGAACAGGTTCTCGACGCTAGCCGTCGGGCCGGAGCCGTCGGGCCGCGCCAGCGCTTCGAAGCCGATGACGGTGCCGTCTTCGAGCCGCACGATCGGCTGGTAGACCGAGTGCACCTGCCCCTTCACCAGCGCCTCGAGGACCCGCCCCTGCGATGCCAGTCGCGTGCTCAGCAGCGGACCGGAGCCCACGTGGCGGCTCTCGACGCGGTCCTTGCCGCTCTCCTTGGCCTGATACAGGGCGGTGTCGGCCGCGATGAGGACATCGCGGGGCACGGCTTGTGAGAAACCTGCCGCACAGCCGGCGCTGATGCGCACCATGCCGGAGCGCAGCGTGACGCCGTGCATCCCGGTCCGCATGCGCTCGGCGACACCCTTGGCCTCCTCCAGCGTCGCGCCGGGCAGCAGGGCTGTGAACTCGTCACCGCCGGTGCGGGCGACGACGTCGCCGTCACGAACGGTGGCAGCGAGAACGTGCGCGGCTGCTTGCAAGGAGGCATCGCCCGCCTCGTGCCCGTAGGCGTCGTTGGTCTCCTTGAGATTGTCCACGTCGATGGCGATGACGGCGAAACGGCGGTGACCTGTCTTCTCCAGGCGGGCGTCGAACTCGCGGCGGTTGGCGAGCCCGGTCAGCGGATCGGTCGCCGCGATCCGGGCCAGGCGTTCCTCGGATGCGGTGACCTTGCGCAGGTTGTCTGCCTGGAGGAGGACGAACCCCGCCTGCGCCGCGAACAGCCCGGCGTTGGTCGCGATCCGCTCTGGGAGCCGGCGCACGGGACGATCCCACGACAGCGTCAGGACGCCCACCGGGTTGCCCTCGCGCAGCACCGGTTGCGAGAGGATCGAGCGCGTCTCGCTGACCCCGCCGAGGTCCTGCACGGGCCGGGGCAGGCCACTGAGGTCGGCGCGAAAGACGGGTCTGCCGGTGAGGAACGCCTCGACGCTCGGATAGGCATGCCTGGCGTTGTCCAGCGGCTCTCCGCGCTTCGTCATGATGCGGCCGTCGAGCGAGAGACGCACCGCCGGTGGTGCGCCCGGCGCGGCGGCGCTGGGCACGAGCGCGCCGTCCGCTTCGAGCTCGAAGAGGATCGCCGCAGTTGCGTCACCGATCTGCAGCGCCCCGGTGCAGAGAGCGGTGCGCGCAGCAGCAGGGTCCTCGGCGGATATGCGGCGCATCATCAACTCGACGTTGCGGGCGTCGACCGCCTGCCGGCGCAGCCGGTTCAGGAGATGGGCGACGCTGAACCCGATGAGCACGCTGACACTCGCGTAGAGCACGCCGTCGCCCAGATCTGCGGCATGGGCGCTGCCTGGCGCTGGGGTGAGAAACAGCAGCACGCTCATGACCATGCCGACCACGAGCTCGGCGACCGAGTGGTACAGGGCCAGCCAGAGGATGACCAGCAGGATGAACGGGAAGACCGCGACCGACGTGGCGCCGCCCACGAGGTGGGCAACGAACAGGACGCCGATGGCGGCCCAGGGCGGGAGCGCCTGGGCCAGCCGGGGCAGCCTGTGCCAGGGGAGGAAGAATCCGCCCAGGAGCGCGGCGGCGAGAACGGCCAGGATCACGCCCTGCCTCACGCCGGTGACTGCAGCGCAGCCGGCGAGCACGGCAACCGCCGCACCGGCCAGGGGAACCGCCTCCGTTGCCCCGGGCAGCAGGTCC
>Ga0066710_100003630_pt1 | contig 13270 bp, 7 predicted proteins | sample GraSoiAngelo_159_FD_79666 | JGI IMG/M metagenome (GOLD analysis project Ga0066710, IMG submission 79666) | Grasslands soil microbial communities from the Angelo Coastal Reserve, California, USA - 14_1009_16_40cm | ecosystem: Environmental > Terrestrial > Soil > Grasslands | place: USA...
CGCATTGTCGATGGCGCCGAGTGTGACGATGACGCCGTGGTAGTTCGCGTGGCAACCACTGCTGAGACGGTCGGGAGTCAGTCCTCCGGGAGTGTTTTTGGCGATATATACCGTGTACGGCGCGCCGAGGTAATCGAGCGTCGTCGTGATAGCCGGCAGGTCGGCCTCGGTGCCGTCGGCCGACACGACGAGGAGACGCATGTCCATGCCGCAGCCGGTTGCTGCAGCCGCCGTCTGTTCCTGACGGCCGCCGTCAACGAACACCCAGGCGATGACCGCCGCAAGTGCTATGGCGCGCATAGATCGCTTCACAAGACGGGTCCGCATCAGTTTTCCCTTCCGCACGAATGAATTTCCCTTCTCTGCCCTCACTCAGCCCTCCGTGCGGCGCAACTGCTTGACCGCGCAAGGACTCTTGCCCGTGCTCCGCAATTCGGATGCCCAGCCCCCGTCCAAGTCAGACTACAGTCAGACCGCGGTCGGTCAGACCGCGATCGGTCAGACTACAGTCAGACTGCGGTCGGTCAGACTGCAGTCTGACTGGTCGAGGTGGCTAACGCGGTTTGATGCCAGCAGCAAACACCGTCGCGTCGGTGCCGACGAGGATGCGGCCGACCAGCGACGAATCTTCGACATCGACATAGCGCGACGGCGCGAGGATGGTTCCGACGACTTCCGACCCGTCGCCGACGGTGACGTCCTCAGGGCACGAGCTGGCGCTGGTGAAATTCCACACGATGTTGCACGGCTGCACGCCGCCGGTCAGATGAATGTGAGACGCGTCGAGCGCGAATCCGCCCGGCACGTTGAAGACGAAGATGTCCGACGCGGTACCCTTGATCGTGATTGTCGCGCACGTGAGATCCACGAACGGAATGCTCACGACGTTCACGCCGCCCTTCCCGACGATCGTGATCGACCTGGTGACGGCCGGCAGTTTCTGAGTCGGCTTCAGCTTCGCAAGCCTGGCTGATGCCGCTGTCACGGCAGTTGCCGCGCTGCTAAGACTCTTCTTCGTCGTGCTGCCCTGGATGACGATGTTTTTCTTTCCTACCCACGCCGTCGGATCGGCAATGACGTTTCCCTGAATCGTGCCGCTCTGGAGCCACAGGTCCGTCTGCGGACCGGCGCCCACGTCGCCGACGATCAACGTGTTCTTGCCGCTGATGTCGACGCTCGTCCCGCATCCGGTGCCGAGAACGGTGAAGCTGGCCGCCGCTCCGAGACCGAAGAATGTGTTCGCCGCCGTGCACGGATCGACCGGCGGCGGCGTCGGCATCAGCGCGAAATTCAGCGTCGTCGTCTGGCCGTTGACGACGGCAATCCCTGACGCCATGCCGGTGATGAAACCGGTGGCAGCCGCGCTGGCGCTGTACGTGCCTCCGGCGATGGTGAACGAATACTGACCCGACGCGTTGGTCATCACCTCGGCGCCGTTCGACAGATGCACGGTCGCGCCCGCAATCACGCTCCCGTTGCTCTTGTTCGTGATGACGCCTTGCAGTGTGCCAGTGGTGACCGGTGGAACGACGATGATTCCCGGCGGTGGCGCGAACCCGCCGCAGATCTGGACGAGGCTGTTCTCCGTCGTTTCCGTGAAGTCGTCGTACCGGGTGCCCGCCTGCGTGACGTAGAGACACCCGTCGGTGCCAACCTGCATCAGATCGCCGCGGAAGCCATCGCTCGCGAACATCGACACCGAAGGCGGCGCCTCATAATTACCGGCAGGAAAATCGAGTCGCGTCATCGTCGCGGACGCCTCGCCGACGCCTGTGTTGTTCGTGACGACGAATCGCGGCGAGTCGTGAAACGCGAGGCCGACCGGCTCGGAGCTCAGCGGGACGTGCTGCACGAGCGCGCCCGCGCTCGTGAGGATCGTGACGCGCCGCACTGGAAACCTGTTCGCCAGGAAGATGAATCCACCGGTCGGATCGAATGAGACGCCGTCGACGTAGCCGACCTCAGTGGAATTGAACGACGCACGCGTCGCGACGCTGCCGGTGATCGCATCGAGATCGATCAGCGTGCACGTCGGACCGACGGTCGGAAGGCAGTCTCTCGCCGGATAGACGAGGTGGCTGCTGACCGGATCGACGGCGATCCCGAGCTTGTTCCCGCGAACGCCGAGGAGACGCAGGACGACGCCGGTCGAGGGGTTGATTTCAGCGACGCCGCTGGTGCCGTTGTCGGTATTCAGATACAGCAGACCGTTCGGGTGATACGCGATGCCGCAGCCCGGCAATGCCGGAACGACCGGCACGACGATCTCCTGATGAACGTTGCTGCCGTTTTTCGGTACGGTGACCGCGTGCTCGAAGCGATGCAGCCGCGTCGGGCTGGTTCCTTGCGCGCATTCCGCGGAGATGACATCGCCGTCGGGCAGCGTCGCCACGCCGCCGAGGACGGCGTTGGCCGGCAGCAGATGCGACGTCGCGCCGAAAAGCTCTTGCGTAAATCCGCTTTGGAGGACGAAGAACGTATGGCCCGCTGCGCGGATCGCAACCGCTCCGATGATCGCGGCCGCCACGAGTGACGCCATTCTGAGGAATCGTTTTCTCTTGTCAGGCAATGGCACACCTCCAGAGTCGTCCGCAACGTGACGGCGAGGCATCGGGGCAATCCCAATGCCTCGCCGTATCGACGAGGTGTGCTTGAGTGGTTAAGGACGTTACTGCGACGGTCTGATCGTGGCGGCGTCGACGAAGATCGAGCCGCCGGCGAGGAGCCTTCCACTGAGCGTCGACTGCTCGAGGATCTCGACCCACCGTTCGGGCGCCAGGAAAGTACCGAGACCGATCGCGCCGCCCTCCAGCTCGACCTCGTTGGCGTCGGCGACCCAGTCACCGGTGAAGTTCCAGAGGATCGCGCACGCCGGCACGCCGCCGCTCAGCATCATCTTCGAGCCATCGAGCTCGAACTTGCCGCTCACGTTGATCACGAAGATGTCGGAGGGACCGCCCTTGATGGTGAGCGTGCCATTGACGATCTTCAAATACGGGATGGTGATGACGTTAGCGCCGCCGGTTCCGGTAATCGTCGTCGACTTGGTGATGTTCGACAGCTTCTGCGTCGGCTTGAGCGCGGCGAAGCGTTTCGATGCAGCGACGGCGGCATCGGCCGCGCTCTCCAGATGCGCGAGCGCGGAACCACCGAGGAGCTTGTACGGCGTTTTTCGCGTCCAATCGGCGTCAGGATCGATGAACACCTTGCCCTCGAAGGTCGTGTTCTTGAGCCATGTCGAGGTATCGGGGCCGAGTGCCGTGGTGCCGCCGATGATGGCACCGTTGGAGAAAGTGAGATCGCTCGAGCCGCTGCAGCCTCCCGAACCGATCCCGAGCAGCGCATACGACGCCGCCGCCCCGAGCGCGAAATAGTCGTTCGCCGCCTTGCACGGATCCAGAATCGTCAGGGCGAAGTCGCGCGTCGTGGTCGCGTTGCTGGCCACCGCGACACCTGATGCGGAGCCGCCCTTGAAGCTCGCCGCCGTCACCGTTTCGTCATAGAGTCCCGGCGTAAGGGTGAACGAGTAACGCCCTGCAGTGTCAGTCGTCGTCGACATCGCGTTGGACAGCGTGATCATCGCCGCCGCGATCGGCGCGCCGTTTGCCGCGTTCGTGACCGTCCCGCTCAGCCTGCCGGGCACCGGCGCGAGCGCGAAGTCGAGCGCGACGGTCGCTGCATTCGCGACGACGACGGCCGCGGCGACACGGGTGTAGTAATTCGTCGCCGTGGCGCTGACATCGTAGGTGCCCGGCATCACCGAGACGAAGTACCTGCCCGCGCTGTTGGTGGTGACCGACGGTCCGCCGGCAGGCTGCACGATGGCCGACGCGATCGGCGCTTTCGTCACCGCATCGGTTACCACACCGGAAAGCGTGCCCGGAGTGTGTGTATGCACGAAGTTCCTCGTCGAGACTCCGCCATTCACGACGACGATCCCGGTCGCACTGCCGTTGTCGTAGTTCGACGCGGTGACGGTCGCGTCGTACCTGCCGGGCGTCACGGTGATGGTGTATGCGCCTGTCGTATCCGTCGACGCCGACTGTCCATTCGACAGCTGCACCATCGCCGACGCAATCGGCGCGTTGGTCGCCGCACTGGTGACGATGCCCTGAATCGTGCCGGGCGTCTGCGTCAGCGCGAAGTCACGAATCGTCGTCGCGCTGCTGGCCACCGCGACGTCCGCGGCGGCGCCGCCGTTGTAATTCGAGGCAGTGACCGTGACGTCGTAGGTGTCGGGCAACAGCGCGAACGTATAACGCCCGGTGGTGTCGGTCGTGGTCACCATGCCGTTCGACAGTTCAGCGGTCGCTCCCGCGATTGGCGTGCCGGTGGCGGCGCCGGTGACGACACCGGCGAGCGTGCCCGGCGCGATCGGCGATATGCCTGGCGGCGTCGCGAACCCGCCGCAGATTTGCGCGACGCTGTTCGACTGGGTGCCGTCTTCCTCTTCGTAATCCTCGTACCGCGATCCGCCTTGCGTGAGGTACAGACAGCCGTCGGGCCCGCCCGACATCAGGTCGCCGCGGTAGCCGCCGCTCGCGAGCAACGCGATCGTCGGCACTTGCGTGTAGTCGTTGTTCGGAAAGTCGAGCCGCGTCATCGTCCCGTCGGTGTTGTTGGTCACGACGAACTTCGGCGACGCGTCGTGAAACCCGATGCCGGCGGGCTCCGAGGGAACGACGACGTCCTGAACGATCGTTCCGGCGCGGTTGACGATCGTCCGATGCCCCGGCGGCGTCGGATACCGGTTGTCCATCAGGATGAACGTGCCGGTCGGATCGAAGGACAGGCCGTCGACGTACCACACTTCGTTGGGCTTGAACGAGACGAGCGACGTCAACGCCTTCGTCACCGGATCGACGTCGTACAACTTGCAGGGCTGATGAATGCCGTCGCAGTCCTTGTTCGCGTACACGAGATGGCCCGTGATCGGATCGACGGCGATGCCGAGCGCGTTGCCGGGCAGTCCGAACTTGCGGATGACGGCGCCGGTCGCGGGATTGACGTTGGCGACTCCGTTGGTGCCGTCGTTCATGTTCAAGTACAGCGTGCCGTCGGGGTGATACACCATGCCGCACCCGCCGCCGGACGGCAGGATCGTTTCCTGGTGCAACTCGGTGCCCTTCGACGTGTACGTCGCCGGCGCCTTGAACCGATGCAGGCGCGTGCCGCTCTTCACACACTCCGCGACCATGACGTCGCCGCCGGGCAGAACCGCCACGCCGCCGAGGTACGCGTTCCGGAGAAACGACGATGTCACGCCGTAGAGCGACTGCGTGAAGTCCGCCTGCAGGAACGTGAACGACTGTCCCTTCGGCTTCTTCGCTTTGCCCTGCGCTACGCCAACGACGAGCGTGAGCACGGCCAGCGCCGTGCCAAGCCGCCGTGTTCCGCCGCTCATGCGTCTTGCGATTGCCATAGTTCGTCGCGCAGCCCTATTTGCCTTGGTCGTGCGTCACGGTCACCGCCACGGCCTTCGTCGCAACGGCCTTGTCGTTGGTTGCGGTAATCGTGATCGTGTAGATGCGGCCGCTGCCGCTGCCCGCGCGGTCGGAGCGAAGCCGCACATGGTGCGCATCCACAATCTCGATATCGCCAGAGGCGATCGGCTCGTTGCTCGCGATGCTCAACGTGGTCTTCGTCGTCGGACACGGTACGCTCGTCACCACGTAGTTCACCTGAACGTCCTGCATCCTGTGATTCGGCGGCCACAGGAATGGGTTGTCGACGCTGACGCCGCTGATCGTGGGCACCGGACTCACGACCGTCGTGACGATCGATGCGGCGTTGTTGTTAGTGTTGCTGTCCGGTGTCGAAGTCGTGGCTGTCGCTGACAATGTCAGAGTCGCCGCGGCGAACGGGCAGACGATCATCACGTTGACCGAGATCGCCGCAATCTCGTTGACCGGCATCGACGCGTTCGCGCACGACACAGTGCCGTTTCCGCCCGTCGCCGGCTTCGCGCACGTCCATCCTGCAGGCGCGGTCACCGACATGAAGACGGTCTGCGCCGGCATGATGTGCGTGACGACCGTGTTGTTCGCCGCCGCCACACCGCGATTCGTCACGGTGAACGCATAGGTGACCGCGGTGCCTGCGGTGGCAATGGAAGGTGCAGTGGCGGTGATGGCGACGTCGGCCGTCAGCGGCGCGAGCGCGAAGTTCCGCGTCGTCGCGTTGTTGCTCGTCACGGCGAGCGCGGTTGCGCTGACCGCGCTGTAGCCGACGGCGCTCGCTGTTGCGTCGTACGAGCCGGGCGGCAGCGTGAACGTATAACGGCCGGTGGCGTCGGTCACCGTGGACGGTCCGTTCGACACCAACACGCTCGCCGACGCGATTGGTTTCGCGGTGGCCGCATCGGTGACGATTCCCTTCAGCGTGCCCGGCATCGGCGTGAGCGCGAAGTTGCGCGTCGTCGTGACGCTCGTCGCGATCACGATGCCGGCAGCGGTCGCGCCGTTGTAGTTCGCGGCCGTGACCGTCGCGTCGTACGTTCCTGGAGTCAGAGTGAATGCGTAACGGCCGTTGGCGTCGGTGGCGACCGATATCGCGTTGGACAGCGCGACCGTCGCCGAGACGATCGGCTTTGCCGTGGCTGCGTCGGTCACCATGCCCTGCAGAGTGCCCGGTACCGGAGTGACGGGCGTCGGCGTGAGCGCGAAGTCGTGCGTGGTCGTCGCTTGCCCGACGACGATGAGACCCGGCGCTGTCTGACTCGCGAAGTTCGTTGCGCTCGCCGTCGCCGTATACGTGCCTGGAATCAGCTGATTGAAGATGTACCGGCCGGACGAATCGGTCGTCGTGCTCAGGAACGTGGAGATCTGCACCGTTGCGCCGGCGATCGGTTGGCTCGTCGTCGCGTCGGTGACGACGCCGCTCAACGTCCCGCGCGTCAACGGCACACCCGCCGGCGGCATGAAGCCGTCGCAGATGCGAACGACGCTGTTCTCCTTGTCCTCCTCGTAGTAGTTGTCGTAGCGGGTGCCGCCTTGCGTCACGTACAGGCAGCCGTCAGGACCCGCCTGCATGAGATCGCCCCGATATCCTCCGCCCGCGAACGTCGTGATGGTGGGCGCAGCGGCGTAGTCGTCGCCGGGAAAATCGAAGCGGGTCATCGTCCCGTCGGTGTTGTTCGTGACGATGAATTTCGGCGCGGTGGCCCGAAAGCCAATCCCGGCCGGCTCCGACGTGACGGCGACGTGCCGCACGATGCTGCCCGTCCGCGCGACGATGGTCAGACGTTCCAGCGGATATCGGTTGTCGAGGAAGATGAACGTGCCGCTCGGATCGAAGTACAGACCGTCGATGTACCCGATGTCAGTCTTGGCGTTGAAGACCGCCAGGTTCACCGACTGTCCCGTCACCGGATTGAGATCGACGAGCGTGCAGGTGGTCGGCGACGACTGGTTCGTGCCGGCGATGCAGTCGCTGGCGGCGTACACGAGATGGTTCGTGACGGGATCGACGGCGATGCCGAGGGCGTTCCCGCGCGGTCCCATCCGCCGGATCAGCGCACCGGTCGTCGCGTTGACGTTCGCGACGCCGAACGTGCCGTCGTTCATGTTCAGGTAGAGCGTCCCGTCGGGATGCGGGACGAGCCCGCACCCGCCCGCCGACGGCAGGATCGTCTCGGGATGGACGATCGTCCCGTATCGCGTCGTCGTCGCAGTGGCCGAGAAGCGATGGAGGCGCGTATTGGCCATTACGCATTCGGCGGCGATGACATCGCCGCTCGGCAACGCGACGACGCCGCCGAGATACCCGTTCCTCCCTGCGAACCTGTCGGTCGACCCGAAGAGTGCCTGGGTGAACCCCGCTTGCAGGAACGAGAACGACTGACCCGCCGGGGCGGTGTCGCCGCGCACGAAGGCCGCGGCTAGGAGCATGAGAGCGACTGCACCGACCGTCCGCTGTCTGACCATAGGGGTTGATTGGGTTGATTGGGTTAGTCGAGGACCACGCGCGAGAACACGTTGACGAATTGCAGAATGGCGGGCCCGAGAGTGAGGAGGTAGAACGCGGGGAAAAGACAGAACACGAGCGGGAACACGAGCTTGACGCTCGCCTTCGCGGCGCACTCTTCGGCGCGCTGTCGCCGCCGCGATCGAAACAGATCGGCGTGCGTGCGAAGCGCCTGAGCGATGCTCGTGCCGTACCGATCGGTCTGAACCAGCATCGATACGAGCGCCTTCACGTCGTCAACCCTGGTCCGATCGGCAAAGCGCGTCAGCGCTTCCGCGCGCGGCGTGCCGGCGCGAATCTCGTTGACGACGAGCGCGAGCTCGTCGCCGAGCGGTCTGTACGCAACGCCGAGCTCCTCGCCGCTCTTCAACAACGCCTGATCGACGCTGCAGCCCGCCTCGAGGCAGATGATCAGCAGATCGACCACGTCGGGCAGGCCGTTGCGAATGATGCGGGCGCGCATCTTGATCTGCCGCGCGAGCCACAGGCCTGGCAGCAGGAAGCCGCCGATCATCGCGATGAGGCCCAGGGCCACGAGACCGGTGGCAGTCGCCACCAAAACGCCGACCGCGATCGCGGCGACGATCTGCGAGGCGGCGAACACGACCGGCGCCGTTTGCGATCGATAGCCGGCCGACACCAGCCGCTGCCGCATCTCGCTCATGCGCTCGGCGCTGCGCGGCACGACGCGCGAAATCCGCTCGGCGATCGGATGTGGCTCGTCGGTCAGGAGCTGCGGCTCGCGCCACAGTGGCTCGGTCGGTACTTGCGCCAGATCGCGGAGGCGCCTGCGCGCCGGCGCCTGCCAGCGCAGCACCGCCGACGTAATCGTACCGGCGATGACCGCCGTCGACACGAACATGAGGACCAGGCCGAGCGCGATCGGGTTCATCGCTAGTACTCCACCCTCACGATTTTCCGGATGATGACGATGCCAACCGCTTGCAGCGCCGCGGCCGCCTCGAGCAGCCGGACGCCGAGCGGATCTTTCGCGAAGGCGAGCATGTGGGTGGGGTTCACGAGGAAGAGCACGGCCGCGAGTCCGATCGGAAACAGCGACAGGACCCAGCCGGTCATCCGGCCCTGCGCGGTCAGAACGCGAAGCTGTCGGCGGACGCGGAAGCGATCGCGAGTGACTGTGCCGAGGTTGTCGAGCACCTCGGCGAGGTTGCCGCCGGTCTCGCGCTGCGTCAGCACGGCGGTGACGAAGAAGCGCACGTCCATGAGCGGAATCCGCACGGCGAGCGCCTTCAACACCTGCGGGAACGGCAGGCCGTAGTTGTGCTGCTCGTAGACCGCGCGAAATTCGGTGCTCACCGGATCGCGCATTTCTTCAGCAACCATCGCGATCGTCGTCGTCAACGCGTGACCGGCGCGCAGCGCGCGCGCCATCAGGTCGACCGCGTCGGGAAAAATTTCTTCGAACGCGTTCAGGCGAACACGGGCCGCGTTCTTCAAATAGAAGTACGGAACGAGCGGCGTCATCGCGCCGGCGAGAAGCGCGACGGTCCAGTCGGGTTGCACCGCCCTCAGGACCAGAATGACGATGATCAGAAAGCCAGTGGTCCCCCTCACGAGCCGGCGCGGGTCGATGTTCATGCCGGCGCGCTCGACGAGACGTTCGGTCGGCGCGATCGCGAGCCGGCGATGCCACTTTGCGAAGAACCCCGCGGCCACCTCAACGCCTCCGGTGCCTTTGATGAGTGACGGTGCGCCGCGCTCCACCGGCGCCTTCACTTGAAGACGCTGGCGCAGCCGCCCGACGGTCTGCGCTTCGGGACGCATGACGAGCGCCCAGTAGCCGCCGAACACGATCGTCAGCGTGAGCACGAAGGTCAGCGAGACAATCGCCATCGACACCTTCAGTTGACCGGCTCGACGTGGTTGAAGAGCGTCGGCGAGAGGCGTGTGCCGGCCGCGGCGAGCCGATCGCTGCAGGCCGGACGGACGCCGGTGGCCTTGAAGCGCCCGATCACCTTGCCGTCGTCGCGCACACCGTCGCGCTCGAACGTGAAGATGTCGTGCATGCTGATGATGTCCCCCTCCATCCCGGTGATCTCCGAGATCTGCGTCACCTTGCGCGTGCCATCGGAGAAGCGCGAGACCTGGATGATCAGGTTGATGGCCGACGACACCTGCTGGCGAATCGCGCGCTCGGGGATGTTCAGGTTGATCATCGCGACCATCGTGTCGAGGCGGTACAGCGAGACGCGCGGCGTGTTGGCATGGATCGTCGTGAGGCTGCCGTCGTGGCCTGTGTTCATCGCCTGCAGCATGTCGAGTGCTTCGTCGCCGCGCACCTCGCCGAGGATGATGCGATCGGGCCGCATCCGCAGTGCGTTGATCACGAGGTGCCGTTGTTTGATCGCGCCCTTCCCTTCGATGTTCGCGGGGCGCGTTTCCAGCCGCACGACGTGCCGCTGGCGCAGCACGAGCTCCGCCGCGTCCTCGATCGTGATGATGCGCTCGCGCTCGTTGATGAAGCTCGAGAGCACGTTCAGCATCGTCGTCTTGCCGGCGCCGGTGCCGCCGGACACGACGATGTTCAGCCGGCAGGCGATCGCCGCCTGGAGGAAGTCGAGCATCGGCTGCGTGAGCGTCCGCCGCGCGATGAGGTCGTGCGCGTCGAGCCGATCGAACGGAAACCGGCGAATCGAGAGCGCCGGTCCGTCGAGCGCGAGCGGCGGAATGATCGCGTTGACGCGCGACCCGTCGCGCAGCCGCGCGTCGACCATCGGACTCGACTCGTCGATGCGGCGCCCGACTTCGCTGACGATGAGCTCGATGATCTGCAGCAGATGCGCGTCGTCCTTGAACGTGACCGACGTCGGCTCGAGCCGTCCGTGCCGCTCGACGTAGACCTGATCGAAACGGTTCACCAGCACGTCGGCGACCTCGGGATCGCGCAACAACGACTCGAGCGGTCCGAGCCCGAACAGCTCGTTGATGATGTCGGCGATGAGGCACTCGCGCTCGAAGAGGCTGAGCGGAATCTGACTCTCGCGCGCCAGCAGGTTCGCGAGAACGGCGCGGATCTCCGGCTCCGCATCCTGCCGGCCGATCTCGTTCAGGCGGTTCAGATTCAAGACGGCGAGGAGCTCCTGATGCATCCGCGCCTTGAACGCCTGATAGTCGGGCCGCCGTGTGTCGAATCCGCTGGTCGTCGCAAGACTCGCCGTGACGGTTTCCATCGCCGCGCTCCTCTGAGGCCTATGAGGTCATCCACCGCAGCGCGCCGATGCGGGCGCCGAGCCGCGACCGCAGTGCGGCAGCGGGCGTGGCGACTGCCGCCTCGGTCGACGCGTCGCCGGTCAAGTCGCGTGTGAACTGGGTGACGGCCGACGCGAGCTTGCTGCCGGCGTCGAGGACGAAGGGCCGGCCCGCGTTCAGCGCCTGCAGCGCGAGCCGGTAGTCGCTCGGAAACGTGAAGCGCAGCGGGCCGTGCACCGCCTGCTCGATGTCGTCGGCGCTGATCTCCGCGTTCTTGTCGAAGCGGCTCACGACGATGGAGATCTTCTCGCGGCTGTAGCGGCGGCCGAGCGCGGTCGCGAGCCGGCTGGCGCCGCGAACGGACGCGAGCTCCTGGTTGGTGACGACGATGATGTCGGAGGCCGCTTCGAGCGCGTCCATCATCGCCGGGTTCGATCGCGGCAGGTCGAGCACCGTGTAGCGGTAGCTGCGCGCCGCGAAGTCGAGCAGCAGCCGGATTCGATGCACGTCGACCGGCGAAGTCGGCGCGTGATCGGACGAGGCGAGCAGCGTGACGCCCGCATCGCTCTGCGCCGTCAAGCCGTTGAAGAACGCGAGGTCGAGCCGGTGCGTGTTCTCGATGGCGTCGACGAGCGAGAACCGCGGCTCGGCGCCGAGCAGGACTGCCGCGTCGCCATACGCGGGATGCATGTCGATGAGCAGCGTGCCGGCGTCGCGTTTGGCCAGCGCGGTCGCCACGTTCACAGCGAGCGTCGTCGTGCCGACACCGCCCTTGGCGCCGACGAACGCGAACACCCGTCCGCCGATCGGCGCGTTGCGCTGCGCGATGATGCGGCTGATGGCGGCGCCCATCTGATCGCCGCTGAGCGGCTCGGCGACGCACTCGGTTGCGCCGGCGCGCATGGCGTCGAGCATCAGCGCGGGCGCGAGCTCGGTCGCGACGATCACGATGCCCGTCGCCGGATGCTGGCGCTTCAGCGCGGCGAGCGCCGCCGGAATCTGGCCGTGCCCGCGAACGTCCATGATCAGGACGTCGGGCTGCGTCGCGCCCGGATGCGTCAGCGCGAGCAGATCGACCGCCGACCCGACGGTGGGACGAAAGCCGGACGATCGCACGAGCTCATCGAGCCGGCGATCGGAAGAACCGATGATGGTCACGTGGACAGGCATGGGTCATTGCACCAGGAGAGCAGCCCTCAGGAACGTCGACGCGTCGATGAGAATCGGCGCGGCGTTCCTGATGAGGCCGGGATGCCTCGTGAGGCGGCCGGTGATGGCGGTACCGGCCACCGACTCGATGAAGAAGCCGACGAAGTTCTTGACGACGACGCGCGTCGGCAGCGCGAACCGGCTGTTGTCGGCCAGGTCGCGCACGTCGTACAGCGCCAGTGCGATGATCCGCGGGCTCAACGACCAGCTGCACGTCCGGGGCACATCGGTGCAACTGTTCTCGACGCGATTCCTGGCTGCGTTCCAGTTCGCGCCCGGATCGCGACCGATCAACGTCGTCATGCCGGCCGCGATCGTTGCGGTGACGGGTCCGGTGTCGATGTCCAGGCTGTCGCCGATCGCCACGATCGACTTCGCGCACCCGGTTGTGTTCGACAGTATGTTCGTGCCGAACGCGCTGTCGGGAATCTGGACCGGCAGGTACTTCCATGGCGAGATCGGCGAGACCGGCGAGCCGATCGCGCCGGGACTGATGACGACCTGTCTGCCGAAATCGGTGTCGATGGTGAGACCGCTGCCGGTCGCCAGTCCGGTTGGCGGAATGTACGAATCGGGCGGCGCGAGCAGGACGTTCACGTTCGCCGGATCCCATTTATCGAACGTCGATGTCGGATCCCACGGACCGGCGACGGGCTGGCGCTCGGTCCAGCGATCCGGAATCGCCAGCGGCTTCAGACAGTCGGTCGCGTTGGCGTCTCGCGCTTCCGCCATCCCGCGCGCCTTCACCTCGGACGAAGTAACACCCATCATCTGGCCGAAGTAGCTGGGCAACGGATTGCCGCGCGCCACAGTGCGATAGGCGTCGACCTGCACGCACGCGAGAATCGGCGTCGCGCTCGGACCGGCGTCGAAGGAATCGGGGCAG
>Ga0066710_100003634_pt1 | contig 13266 bp, 5 predicted proteins | sample GraSoiAngelo_159_FD_79666 | JGI IMG/M metagenome (GOLD analysis project Ga0066710, IMG submission 79666) | Grasslands soil microbial communities from the Angelo Coastal Reserve, California, USA - 14_1009_16_40cm | ecosystem: Environmental > Terrestrial > Soil > Grasslands | place: USA...
AACATGACACGGCAACTTCTCCAAAAGTGGCCCTGGTCAACGAAACTTTCCTCCGGCGCTTCCTCGGGAACGCCAATCCCATCGGGGCAACCGTGCGCACCGGCGCCGAGCCAGGTTATCCGGAAGCGACCTACGAGGTGATCGGTGTGGTCAAGGATGCCAAGTATGGGAACTTGCGCCAGGAGATCCCGCCCATCGCCTTCGCACCCGCTCCCCAACATCCGATCGCCGGGGGCTGGTTGGCGGTGGTGGTTCGTACCTCGGAGCCGCTGCCGGGCGTAATCGCCGCAGTCAAACAACGAGTGGCGGAAGTGGACCCTTCAATTCGCATGGGCACGAGCGTGCTGAGAACACAGGTTCGCGAGGGACTGGCGCGCGAGAGGTTGATGGCATGGCTTTCGGGTTTCTTCGGCGTCCTCGCCGCCGTGCTGGTGATGATCGGTTTGTACGGGCTTCTTTCCTTCATCACGCTGACGCGCAGAAATGAGCTTGGGATTCGCCTGGCCCTGGGCGCACGGAGAGGCGATGTCCTGTGGCTCGTGCTACGCCAGGGACTCAAGTTGGCAGGGATCGGCGTCGCGATTGGTTTGGCTGGCGCATTTGCTCTCACGCGCTTCCTGAGCAGCCTGCTCTTCGACCTCAAGCCAACCGACCCGGCGACATTGATCGCCACGTCACTGCTCCTTGTCGCCGTAGCTTCGCTCGCCTGCTGGCTGCCCGCCCGCCGTGCGGCGAAAGTCGATCCGATGGAAGCACTCAGGTATGAATGACGAATGACAAATGACAAATGACGAATCAAATCCGAAATCCGAATTCCGAGGAGCGAATGAAAACTCCAAACACCAAGCTCCAAACACCAGGATGAAAACACCAAAGACCAAGATCCAAGCACCAAAGAAATCCCCATGTCCAGATCCCAATTGCTCCAGCGACGTTGGCGCCTTGGAGCTTGAGGTTTGGAGATTTTCTGGTGTTTGGAGCTTGGAGTTTGGTGTTTCGTTCTCTCATCTCTCACCCAGAGCCCGTAGCCTTTTACGTGTATGAACGATCTCCGCCACGCGTTCCGCGAACGCAAAAGCACCGAAGAATTTACGGCGCCGTTGGTGCCCTCCCACGCCTGCCCCTGCTCACTTGCGCGTCTTCCTCGCGCCATTGCGTGCCGCCATTTCGAGGAGCGTAACCAACATGGTGTCCACAACGACTAACAACCGACCACCCGCAACCCACAACCCACAACCGCCAAATGACAACTGACAATAGTTTGATCAAACTCGAGGCCATCAAAAAGGTCTTCTACACCGACGAGGTCGAGACGCACGCGCTGGCGGGCATTCACCTGGATATCAAAAAGGGCGAATACCTCTCCATCGCCGGACCATCCGGCTGCGGCAAATCGACGTTGCTCTCGATCCTCGGCCTGCTCGATTCGCCGACCGAAGGCAATTACACACTCAACGACCAATCCGTCGCGAACCTCAACCACTCGCAGCGGGCGCGCATTCGCAACCGCGAGGTGGGGTTCATCTTCCAAAGCTTCAATCTCATCGGCGACCTGACCGTGTTCGAGAACGTCGAGCTGCCATTGACCTATCGCGGCATGAACGCGGCGGAGCGGAAGCAACGCGTGACCCAAGCGCTGGAACGGGTCGGCATGGCGCATCGCATGAAACATTATCCATCGCAGCTCTCCGGTGGCCAACAGCAACGCGTCGCCGTCGCCCGCGCGCTCGGCGGCAAACCCGCCATCCTGCTCGCGGACGAACCGACCGGCAACCTCGACTCAAAAAACGGCGAGGCGGTCATGGAACTGCTGCGCGAGTTGCATCGCGAAGGCGCGACGATCTGCATGGTCACCCATGATCCGCGCTTCGCCCGCCACGCCGACCGTCAAGTGCATCTGTTCGACGGACGGATTGTCGAGGAAAGCGTCGAATCTTCGGGGGCCAGTGGTCAGTAGTCAGTGGTCAGTGGTCAGTAATCAGTGGTCAGTGGTCAGTGGTCAGTGGTCCATGGTGCGATGGTGGCGCTGCGTGATGAACAAAACGAACATTGAACATCCAACATCCACCCTCCGCAGTATTCCAGCAGCACAAGAGATTCGATTGGCTCCTGCTACGGAGGACGGGTCGAACGCCGAACATCGACGTCGGGGACGCGCGACCTACTCAAGTTTCGACGTTCGATGGAGTTTGGAATTTGGGATTCGTCATCTCGTAAATCGTAAATCGTAAATCCGAAAATGAACGACCTTCGGTTCGCCTTCCGGCAACTGCTGAAGAACCCCGGGTTCACCGCCGTGGCCGTGCTCACGCTCGCGCTGGGCATCGGCGCCAACACGGCGATCTTCAGCATCATCAACGGTGTCTTGCTCAAACCGCTCCCGTATCCGGAACCGGACCGGTTGGTAACGCTCTGGGAACGCAGTCCGCAGCGGGGCATTGAGCAGGAGCGGGTGAGCGGGCCGAATTACCTCGATTGGCGTGCGCAGAACACAGCGCTCGCCGATCTCTCTGTCAGTCCGGGCTGGGAGGGCGCCGAAACCTTTAACCTCGTACTGCACGATACTACGGCCAAAGTTTGCGCGAGCTATACGTCCGCGAGCCTGTTCGCGACACTCGGCACGAAGCCGATGTTCGGGCGAACGTTTTTGCCGGAAGAGGACCGCAAGGAAGGCAATCGCGCCGCTGTACTAAGCCACGGTTTGTGGCAGCGCCATTTTGGCGGTGATTCCAATGTCATTGGCCGGACGCTAACGGTGGATACGTACGGCCGGCGCGAATATACCATCGTGGGTGTGATGCCGCCGGGCTTCGGACTTCCGAGCCGCTGCGAACTGTGGCTGCCGCTCGGTTGGATGGGCGTGACGCTGACCGAACGCCGTTCGGCGCATTGGCACAACGTCATCGCGCGTCTCAAGCCCGGCGTCACGCTCGCGCAGGCACGGAACGAGTTGAACACGATTCAGGCGCGGCTCAAGCAGGTACACCCCGGAGAGACGATCGGGAGCGAAGTCGCCGTGGTGCCGTTGCTGGATCAGGCGCTCGGGCGCAATCTTCGCACGGCGCTGATGGTGTTGTGGAGCGTCGTCGCGGGTGTGTTGCTCATCGCTTGCGCCAACGTCGCGAACCTGATGCTCGCCCGCGCGGCCATCCGTCAGAAGGAAATCGCGCTGCGCCTCGCGATGGGAGCAAGACGCTGGCACGTAATACGACAACTCCTCGCGGAAAGCATACTGCTGGCGGTGATCGGCGGCCTGATCGGCGTGTTGCTCGGCTGGTGGGGGTTGCAACTGTTCGTCGCGGCCAGTCCCGGCAACATCCCGCGCTTGAACGAGGTGACGCTCGACGGCACGGCGCTCGGCTTCACGCTCGGTATCTCAGTGCTCACGGGCGTGCTATTCGGGCTGGCGCCTGCGTGGCAGTTCTCGCGGCCCGACTTGAACGAGGCGTTGAAGGAAGGCACGCGCGGAGCGTCCGCCGGGACGGCAACGGGCCGCACGCGCAATCTGCTGGTCGTGGCCGAAGTCGCCTTGTCGGTGGTGCTGCTGGCCGGTGCGGGATTGATGCTGCAGAGTTTGGCCAGGATGCTCCGCGCTGAGCGAGGCTTCCAACCCGAACATCTCTTGACCGCTGAACTCGACTTCTCTGTGTCCGGCTTCACGACGTGGGTTCGCCCGACCGCGACGCGCCCGCAGGTGCCGTTGCGGGAATTGATCGAACGCCTTCGCGCGTTGCCTGGCGTGCAGGCGGTCGGCGCAGGCAGCCGCTTGCTCCGACGCGAGAATCTGCCGCCCGCACAACCCATCGCGATTTTTGGCCGGCCGACGCTCAAGCCGGAGGAACAGCCGACCGCGGAGTTCAAGGGCATCACGCCCGACTGGCTGCGCGCGTTGGGCGCGCGACTGCTGCGCGGACGTGACTTTACCGAGGCCGACACGCTGGAGGCGCCCGGCGTGGTGCTGATCAACGAGACTCTGGCACGGCGCTATTTCCCGAACGAAGATCCCATCGGCCAGCGCTTCAAAATGGGCAGCCAGCAGCCGCCGTTGAGCGCGACGAATGTGTGGGGTCTGCCTGAATGGAGCGAAATCGTCGGCGTGATCGGTGACGTGAAGTCGCTGAATCCCCACCCGGAAGCGGTGCCCGAAGTGTATCAGTCTTACTGGCAGTATCCGATGCAGGGCCCGACCCTCCTCGTTCGAACGACCGGCGATCCCACGACCCTCGCCGAAGCCATTCGCCGCGAAACGAAGGCCGTGGTCGCAAACCTGCCGCCACCGTTAATCCGCACGATGGACGATTTGCTCTCGGAGACCGTGGCGCAACCGCGTCTCCAGACCGGGTTGTTGAGCTTGTTCGCCGGCGTGGCGCTGGTGCTGGCGGCGGTTGGTCTTTACGGCGTGCTGGCCTACACGGTCACGCATCGGCATCGCGAAATCGGTATTCGGCTGGCGCTCGGCGCTTCGAAACGCAACGTGCTCTCGCTCGTGATCGGGCAGGGGATGAAGCTGGCGCTGTCCGGCGTGGCCATCGGCGTCGTGGCGGCCCTGGCGCTCACGCGGGTCATCCGGAGTCTGCTGTATGGAGTCACACCGACGGACCCGTTGACCTTCGCGGGTGTTTCGCTCTTGTTGGTTGCTATCGCGCTATTCGCTTGCTGGCTGCCCGCCCGCCGCGCAGCCAAAGTCGATCCGATGGAGGCGCTGCGGTATGAATGACGAATGACGAATGACGAATGAAATCCGAATTCCGAATGTCGAAGGCAACGGGCGGCTGGCGCCTTGTTCGGATTTCGGGCTTCGTCATTCTTTCGACATTCGTCATTCGGATTTCGTCATTCGGAGTTCGACATTGTGCAGAGCCTCATGTCGGCTGCTACAGAATTATGCATGATCTCAAATTCGCCTTCCGCCAACTGCTCAAGCAGCCCGGCTTCACCGCCGTGGCCGTGCTCACGCTCGGACTTGGGATGGGGGCCTGCACCGCGATGTTCAGCCTCGTTCATGCCGTGCTGTTGCGACCGCTCCCGTTTCGCGATTCCGACCGTCTGGTGTGGATCGAGAACGTTGGTTCCGGCGGAATGTCCGAGCGGACGACTCGCGTGGATAATTTTCTGGAATGGCGAGCGCAGAATAGCTCGTTCGAGGAACTGGCCGCATATTTCGCGTTCTTCGATTACGCCCGCTTCACGTTGATCGGCAGCGGGGAACCCCAGCGTCTGCGCGGCGTCAGCGTCTCGAAGAACTTCCTGGGTGTCCTCGGCGTGCAGCCCATGCTCGGTCGCGGTTTCACGGACGAAGAATGTGTTTGGAACGGACGCAAGGCCGCGATGCTGAGCCACGCCTTCTGGCGCCAGCACTTCGCGGGCGACCCGAAAGTCGTAGGCCGTTCGATCACCCTGAACGGCGACCCGACGGAGATCGTGGGTGTCCTGCCGCCCACCTTTGATTTCGATTCCGTATTCGCTCCAGGAACCGAGGTGGAATTACTGCTTCCTTTCCCGTTGGTGGAACAAACGGCGCGCTGGGGAAACACGATCTTCGCCATCGGGCGGCTGAAGCCAGGCGCGACGATCCGGCAGGCACAGGCGGAGTTCGATGTCATCAGCCGGCAGGTGGCGAGGGCCCATCCGGAGCGCGGCGGGTTTGGCGCCCGGATGTCGAGTTTGGAGACGAGCATCCGGGGAGCGTTTCGGCAATCGTTGCTCATGCTCTTTGCGGCTGTCGGCTGCGTGCTGCTGATCGCGTGCGTCAACCTTTCCAACCTGCTGCTCGCGCGCGCTAATGTCCGGCGCAAGGAATTCGCCGTGCGGGTGGCTTTGGGCGCGACCCGCTGGCACCTCATCCGCCAGACGCTGACGGAGAGCCTGCTGCTGGCGTTCGGCGGTTGCGCGCTGGGCGTCCCGCTGGCGTTTGTCGCGACCGCAGGTCTCTCCCGGCTGCGGACGTTCAGCATCCCCCTGCTGCAATCCACGACCGTGGACGCGACGGTGCTGGGTTTCACCGTGGCCATGACGGGCCTAGTGGGTCTGGTTTGCGGAACACTGCCAGCCCTGCAGTTGGCCCGCGGGAGCATGCAGCGACGGCTCAATGATGCCGGCGCGCGGGGCACGGGAGGCGTGGTTGCAGCGCTGGTTCGCAAAGGGCTCGTGATCTCCGAGATCGCGGTGGCCTGCGTATTGTTGGTTGGGGCCGGGCTGCTGATTCAAAGCTTCGGAAAATTGCTGGACGTGAATCTGGGCTTCCAGCCGAAGCGAGCGGTGTCATGGCGGGTGGACCCGACGCGTTCGTTCAGCTCCCGCGCTGAAGGCAACCGTTACTACGATGGATTGATTGAACAAGTGGCGGCCATTCCCGGAGTGGAATCTGTAGGGCTGAGCGATACTCTGCCGCTGGGACGCAACCGTACCTGGGGCGCAGGCGCAAGAGGCGTGTCCTACCCGCCGGGCGAATACCCGATCGCTTTTCCTCGAATCGTCGATCATCGCTATCTCCAGACGATGCAGATTCCTCTCCGTGCGGGGCGCTACTTTGATGCGCGGGACACCGCTGGATCCGAAAAGGTGATCGTGATCAACGAGACCCTGGCGAAGCGTCTCTGGCCGGGTCGCGAGGCAATTGGGCAAATGATGAACCTCCAGGGAGGCTCGCGGGTCATCGGCGTGGTTGGCGATGTCCGCCACAGCGCACTCGAGGAAGCAGGCGGCCCGGAAATGTACCTGAACTTACGGCAAATCAGCGATTGGAACGCGGTCGAACTCGTTGTCCGGGCCACGCGTCCGGCCGGGTCGCTTGCGCCCGACGTTCGGGCGGTGATGAAGGCGTTCGATCCCAACCTGCCGGCCACAGAATTCACCACGCTCGAGCAGATCGTGGATCATGCCGTCGCGCCCCGGCGCTTGATCACCCACCTGCTCAGTGCCTTCTCGTCGCTGGCCCTCGTGCTGGCCGCCATCGGTCTCTATGGCGTGATTGCGTATTCGGTGGGCCAGCGCACACGGGAAATTGGCATCCGCCTGGCCATAGGCGCGCAACGCGGCGATGTGCTGCGCCTGATCGTCGGAGAAGGGTTCAAAACGGCCGCGGTCGGGGTCGTCCTGGGCTTGATTGCGGCCCGGTTCGCGACGCGGGTGCTCGACAGTTTGTTGTTCGGAGTTACCGCCACCGATCCGTTCATCTTCCTGACCAACGCCGCCATCCTGGCCGCCGTCGCGCTGCTTGCGTCTGCCATCCCTGGCCGCGGCGCTGCGCGAGTCGATCCGATGGTGGCGCTCAGGTATGAATAAACCGTCCGAGCGTCCGAGCGTAATGGCGTGGAACTGTGAGCCCGCAAATCGACCTCTCTCGTTCCCGTTCGTTTCAGTACCGCCAGCGCTCTCACGCTCCGACGCTCCACGCTTAGACGAACTATGACCGACCTCAAATTCGCCTACCGTCAACTGCTGAAGCACCCCGGCTTCACGGCCGTGGCCGTGCTCACGCTCGCGCTGGGCATCATGGCAACGACGGCGATGTATAGCGTGATCTACGCGGTCGTGCTCGATCCTTTCCCCTACAAGGACGTGGACAACCTGATGAGCGTGAAAGTCTGGGACCCGGCTCAGCAGGGATATCGGACAGGCTATTCCACGGACCAGTTCCTCGAGATCGCGGAGCGGAGTTCCATCTTCGAGGGTGTGATCGCCTCGACAATTAGCGACATCGTTTGGACGGGCGACGGTGATCCGCAACGGCTGCGCGGAAACTACGGCACGCCGAATACGTTTCAAGTCATGGGCGTGCCGCCCTTGCTGGGGCGGACGATCGTTCCCAGCGACGGCGCACCTGAAGCTGAACCGGTCGTTCTTCTCGGTTACCGATTTTGGCAGCGCCAGTTTGGCGGCGATCCAAGCGTCGTCGGCCGGCCGCTTCGGTTAAACGACAAGGTCCGCACAGTGGTCGGAGTGATGCCGAAACGATTTATGTGGCGTGGTGCCGACGTCTATCTGCCGATCGTGTTCGAGCGTGGACGGGTGGTTGAAGGCGTCCGTGGTGTTCACTTGCTCGGACGGCTCAAGCCGGGCGTCACGCCGGCGCAAGCGGAAGCGGACCTCCATCCGATCATCGAGGACTTGAAGCAGCGCGAACCCGCGCAGTTTCCCGACAAGTGGCAGGTTGGACTGCTCTCGTTTAAAGAAAGCTTTCCCAGCAGTATCCGCGAGAATCTGTGGATCCTTTTCGGCGCAGTCGGGCTGCTGCTCTTGATCGCTTGCGCCAACGTCTCGAATCTTTTGCTGTCAAAGGCCAGTGCGCGACAGAAAGAGATGGCGGTGCGTGCGGCTTTGGGAGCGAGCCGGGCGCGCCTGCTCCGTCAATTGCTCACTGAGAGTCTGATGCTTGCAGTGGCGGGAGGCGCTTTGGGAGTGGTTCTCGCGTCTGTAGGTTTGCAGGCCATTTTGAACCTCGTTCCGCCCAACACCATTCCGGACGAATCAGAGATCGCGCTGAACACGCCGGTCCTGATTTTCACGCTGGCCGTCTCGGCGCTCACCAGCGTCGTCTTTGGGCTGGCGCCGGCGCTGCACACCTGCACCCATGATCTCGCGAACTCGTTGCGCGAAGCAGGGCGTGGTGTGGCGGGAAGCATTCGCCAGGCGTTACTGCGCAAGAGTCTTATGGTCGCAGAAGTCGCGCTATCGCTGATGTTGCTGGTCGGCGCCAGTCTGATGATCCGGACTTTTCTGGCGATGCAAGATATCGATCTCGGTTTCCGGGCCGACCGATTGTTGACGATGCGAGTTCCGCTCTCGGAGCAACGTCACTCTGACGCCCAGCGCCGGACCGCTTTCTTTCAGGAACTGTTGGATCGCGTGCGCGTTATTCCCGGAGTAAAGGCCGTCGGTTTGAACACGAGCGTGCATCCGATGGGGAACTGGACCTTTCCAGTGGAGGTGGAGGGCAGCCCGGAGCCAAACACTCGATCGGTCGTAATTCATCAGATCAACGCCGACTACACGAAAGCCCTCGGGATAGCGCTCGTCGCGGGCCGCCTCTTCGCGGAGAACGAAGTGAATAACAAGCAGCAACTGGCCCTGGTGAACGAAAGCTTCGCGCGCAGCCGGCTGGACGGGGGGAATGCCCTGGGGCGCGTGGTTCACGTTCCACAACTGAAGCAAGCGCCCTTCGCGTTCGCGGACGATTCATTTCAAATTGTGGGCGTCGTGAAAGACACGCTGAACCGGGGCCTGACCGATCAAGTGATGCCTGAACTCTATCTACCGCACACATTGGTGGGCTTGGCCAACCGCCTCGTGATCCTCACCCAGGCGGACCCAGCCGGAGTTACCCGCACTGTGTTGAGCCAGGTTTATGCGATCGACAAAAATCAGCCCGTCACCGAAATCAGGACGATCGAGAAAGTCCTCAACGACGGAATTTACGCCGGTCCGCGCTTCAATCTGGCTCTCTTCTCCGTGTTCGCCTGTTCAGGGCTGATTCTGGCAGTCATCGGCGTCTATGGCGTGATGTCCAATACCGTCGCGCAACAGACCCACGACATCGGCGTGCGGTTGGCGATCGGCGCGTCGCCCGGCCACATCGCCGGAATGATTGTGAAGGGCGGCTCGCGGCTATTGCTCGCAGGCATCGCACTGGGGTTGGCCGGCGGTTTCCTCACGGCGCGTTTGTTAGCTCGCCAGATTTGGCATGTCTCTCCTTTCGATCCGATTTCCTTCGGCGTCGTTTCACTGGTCCTCTTGGTTGCGGGTCTTCTGGCCTGTGTCTGGCCCGCCCGTCGCGCAGCGAAAATCGATCCGATGGAGGCGCTGCGTTATGAATAAACCGTCCGAGCGTCCGAGCGTAATAGCGTGGAACTGTGAGCCCGCAAATCGACCTCTCTCGTTCCCGTTCGTTTCAGTACCGCCAGCGCTCTCACGCTCCGACGCTCCACGCTTAGACGAACTATGAACGACCTCAAATTCGCCTTCCGCCAACTGCTGAAAAACCCCGCCTTCACCGCCGTGGCGCTCCTGTCCCTGGCCCTCGGGATCGGCGCGAACACGGCGCTCTTCAGCGTCGTGTACGGCGTGCTGATCAGTCCCTATCCGTACGCAAAACCGGGCGAGATCTGGGTTCCCGGTCTCCGCAGTGCCGAAGACAACCAGCGGATGCGCCCTTATCAACTGAACCAATACCGGGAGCTGACCAGGTTGCCCGCCTTTTCTGACGTGATGGCAACCGGCCCGGGCAACGTGCTTTTGACTGGAGAATTCGCTCCGGAAAGTCTGACCGGCATCCGGTTGACGGGAAACGCGCTTAACTTTCTCGGAGTTCCGCCGATCGCGGGCCGGACGATTCAGCCCTGGGACATTCGACCCAGTGGCGAGCCGGAGTCCGTCGTCGTGTTGAGCTTTCAGTTGTGGCAACGCCTCTTTGGCGGCGACCTCAACGCCATCGGCAAGTCCCTCCGGTTGGATGACCAACTGCATACGATCATCGGTGTCATGCCGCCGCGGTTCGGCTGGTGGACCAGTGACGGCGTGTGGCTGCCGCTGGGATTGGATTCCCGGGATCAACGAGGCGTCTTCCCAATCACGCGGTTAAAGACCGGCGTGTCGCCCTCCATTGCCGAACAGCAACTGCACGCGCTCCAATTGCAATTGGCGAAGGAAAATCCATCCGCGTTTCCCAGGGACAGTTTCGACACCCTCTTGACAAACTATCTGGACATCACGGTCGCCAGTGGAGAAATGCGGACGAGTCTGCGTTTGCTGTTCGGGGCGGTCGCTTTTCTCCTGCTGATCGCTTGCGCTAACGTCGCCAATTTGCAACTGGCCCGGGGCAGTTCGAGAATCCGGGAAATGGCGATCCGAGTTTCCGTGGGCGCAGGACGCGTCCGCCTTGTGCGGCAGTTGCTGACGGAAAGCGTGGTCCTGTCTCTCGCGGGCGGCGTTCTAGGTCTGCTGTGCGCGGTCTGGATGACGAAGCTCATGGCGGCGCTGATGCCAGACTTCTATGTTCCGAATGAGGCGCGGATCACCGTCAACGGCTACGTCCTGCTGTTTTGCATGATCGTTTCCGTGCTGACCGGAATCATCTTCGGCCTGGCCCCGGCGCTCCATTCGTCGCGTCCGGACCTCACCGACGCCCTGAAGGATGCGGGCCGAGGGTCGAGTGCATCCGCTCAAGGGGGACGAACCCGGGCCTTGTTGGTGGTGGCGGAAGTGGTGTTGTCGATGGTGTTATTGGTCAGCGCCATCCTCACCATCCGCAGTTTCATCGCGCTGCAACAAGTCAATCTTGGCTTCCAAACCGAGCGCGTGCTGATGGTGGGCGTTCCTCTGCCGCCGAAGCGTTACGCGACGTTGGAACAGCGCAATCGCTTCGCTCAGGAACTGGTGGAGCGCGTGAAGAACTTACCCGGCGTGCAGGCCGTGACGGTGGGCAATGGCGGGATGCCCTTCGGCGGACCTCAATCCACGTTCGCCATCGACGGCCAGCCCGAGTCCGAAACGCGCCGCATCACCTTGCACCTGGTCAGCGCCGATTATTTGCGCACGTTGGGCATTCCGCTCCTCCGCGGACGGATGCTGACCGAGAGGGAGATCGATGATCTGAACCCGGTCGCGGTCATCAACGAGGCGGCGACCGGGCTTTGGCCGGCGGGTGAAGACCCAATCGGCAAGCGCATACGCCTGGACGAATTGAAGCGCTCGGGCGGATCGGTCCTCTCGCCGACCAACAGTTCGCCCTACGTGACGGTGGTGGGTGTCGTCGGCAATACCCGGAACGCGGGATTGCGCGATGAAACCCGGTCCGTGGCGCTCGTTCCCTACACGCTCCTGGCGCCGCCCCAGCGCGTGCTGGCCTTTCGCTCTCACGGCGACCCCAAGTTGCTCCTCAATCCGTTGCGCGCGCAGGTGCGCGAGTTGGACAAGGATCAACCGCTCGGCCGGCCGACCACGATCGAAGATGTGCTGGGTCGCCAGACGGTGCAACCGCGCTTCATCATGGCATTGTTCAGCCTGTTCGCCTCGCTCGGACTCGTGCTGGCGGCGGCCGGCATCTACAGCGTCCTGTCCTACGCCGTAACGAGGCGGACGCATGAGATCGGCGTGCGCATGGCACTCGGCGCCCGACGGGCGGACGTGTTGCGGCTGATCCTCAAGACTGGCCTCAGACTGGTCGGTCCGGGAATTGTCATCGGGATGCTCGCCAGCCTCGGCGCGGCTCGCATTCTCGGCAGCCAGCTCGATCTGTTCCGAGTGCCGACGACCGACCCCCTTTCATTCCTTGGTGTGGTCATTGTGTTGGGGGGAGTCGCTGCGGCGGCCTGCGTCATCCCCGCCCGCCGCGCGGCGACGACTGATCCGATGAAGGCGCTCAGGTATGAATGACGAATGACAAATCCGAAATCCGAAATCCGAATGACGAATGACGAAAGAAACGAGCGACAAGCGATTTGTTCGGATTTAGGGCTTCGAGCTTCTTTCGGATTTCGTCCACCCTCCGCAGTACAAGCCCGCGCCCGACACCGAAGCGCCCTTCTTCGATGCGGCTCATAGAAGTCACGGCAGGCAAGGCCAAAGCCGCGTCGCGCCTAGTTCGCTCTTCCTGTGTAGTCTGACGGCAGATAGTGCGGGGAAAAGTCATTCGTTTGGAGATTTGTTAAAATAAAATTCGACCAAACCAGACTCAACTCCTTTGATTGGTTCAGCCAGCAACGCTCTCTCCAGTTTGCTTAAAGCTTTTACAACTTCGTCTTCTTGGTTCGTTAAGCGTGCAGTATCCCGCATGGCGCAGATAAAAGGCCGAAATTCTTTTTCCCAAAAAACAACAAACTCGTTTTCGCTTAAATACTTTCTCCCTGTTAAAGCTTGAATGTTTGGGCGCAAGATTTGTCCCCACCAAACCTTATGCGCCGCGTAACTGTCGGCAGCATTTCCGGCCTTTGGAAACAAACAGACCGCCGAGGAATCGAATAATCGCAACGCTTTGATAATTTCAAACGACGAAACATCTTGTTTCACCACTATGCTTCGTGGTGCTTTGAGTCAAGCCGATAGACGTATACGCCTTTGACCTGGGCGACATCTCACCGATTCTTTTCATCACCGGCCCGACAAAGGGTTGCGGCAAGTCGCGCTTGCTTTCGGTGCTCGCTCAGAAAGAGTCGAAAGGGAAAGGGGATGACTATTGGCATATCTGCATGCACTTATTCAACCCTGACCCCTTCTCGGGCTTCGGGCTTCTTTCGGATTTCGTCATTCGCATTTCGTCATTGTCCAGCG
>Ga0066710_100003635_pt1 | contig 13263 bp, 9 predicted proteins | sample GraSoiAngelo_159_FD_79666 | JGI IMG/M metagenome (GOLD analysis project Ga0066710, IMG submission 79666) | Grasslands soil microbial communities from the Angelo Coastal Reserve, California, USA - 14_1009_16_40cm | ecosystem: Environmental > Terrestrial > Soil > Grasslands | place: USA...
CATCGACGACGATCGTCGTCGGCGGCGTCATCGTCACGCTGTTGGGCCTGGCACTCGCGCGGCGAGCGCCTCGCGGGTGGCGGACGGGACGACCACAGCGCTGACCCGCCGACGCTCGGTCTACTCTCCGCGAACGGCCTTCGTGCAGCCGGGCGTGTCGTCCTTCGAATAGAAGTAGACGACGACGTCCCGGCCCCGGAAGTCCTCGAGCGACACGCGCTTGTCGGTGCCCTCCGGATCAGACCGCCTTCAGGAGGGTTTCGGCGTCGCTGACCTCGAACTTGCCCGGCTGCTCGACGTTGACCGCCCTGACGACGCCGTTGTCGACCAGCAGGGAGTAACGCTGCGAGCGCACGCCCATGCCGCGCGCGGTCAGGTCCATGTCGAGCCCGAGCGCCTTGGTGAAGATCGCGCTGCCGTCGGCCATCATCCGGACCTTGCCCCCGGCCTTCTGGTCCTTGCCCCAGGCGCCCATCACGAAGGCGTCGTTCACCGAGATGCACCAGATCTCGTCGACACCCTTGGCCCGGAGCTTGTCGAAGTTCTGCACGTAGCTGGGCACGTGCTTGGCCGAGCAGGTGGGCGTGAAGGCGCCCGGCAGGCCGAAGATCGCGATCTTCTTGCCCTTGGTGCTCTCGCCGACCGCGAAGCTGTTCGGGCCGATGGTACAGCCCGGCCGCTCGGTCTCGATCATCTCCGTCAGGGTTCCCTCGGGCAGCCGGTCGCCGGCCTTGATTGCCATCACCGCCTCCTCAGAAGTCAGTCGTGGTTGAAGAAGTCCGTCGTGGTTGACGATCGCGGGCTCACCACGCGGCCAAGTATCCGACGCCCCCCGCGAAAATGCCAGTGGTGCCCCGGACCGTCATCTGGCGTATCATTGATGCCATATGGCGCGAGCTCCGGTGACGGCTCGGCGAATCGTCGACAGCCTCGGGGGCCGGCGCGTGCTGCGCCGGCGGCCCGCGAGCCTCGACGCGCTGCGAGAGCGGCTGCGCAAGGGGCTTCCCTTCGCCGCGCTCGAGTCCGTGGCGGCGCGCTTCGGGCTCGCCCCTCACGAACTCGTGGTGCTGCTGGCGCTCGCGCCGCGCACGATGGCCCGGCGCAAGGCCGAGCAGCGCCTGCGCGCAGACGAGTCCGACCGTCTGTTCCGTGTGACCCGGATCGCGGCGCTGTCCGAGGAGGTGCTCGGCACCACCCAGAGAGCCCGACACTGGCTCCACAGCCCCAATCGGGCGCTGGGGAATCGCACGCCGCTCGCTTTGCTCGACACGGACCTGGGGGTGCGCCAGGTCGAAGATCTCCTGTCGCGGATCGCCCACGGCGTGTACAGCTGATTCGAGTCTGGCGGATCGCCAGGCGCCGTCACGCGTCGTTCGACGGCGCGGGCGCCCGCATCGGCGGCGGCCGGTGGAACCGGAAGGGCACCGCCGTGGTCTACACCTCCCAGAGCCTGGCGCTGGCCGCGCTCGAGTACCTGGTGCATCTCGATGCGATCGATGCCCCCGATGACCTGGTGTCCGTCTCGGCGGAGATCCCCGGCTCGCTCCGGATCGTGACGATCCGAATCGAGGACCTCCCCCCTCGCTGGCGGAGCTATCCGGCGCCCGAGGAGCTGGCGGCGCTCGGGACGGACTGGGTCGATCGGCGCACGAGCGCTGCCTTGCGCGTACCCTCGGTGATCGTGCCGAGCGAGCACAACTACCTGCTCAACCCGTCGCACGCCGACTTCCCCCGGATCCAACTCGGCGACGCTAGGCGCTTCAGCTTCGACACCCGCCTCCGCCGCTAGCATCTTCCCGAAAAAATCCCACCTGCTTCATGCCGCCTCGGACTGGCAGCCGTCAGCTCTCGAGCCTGCGACGCCCGGCTAGCCCCAGATCCGGCGGGGGCGCGGGGGGCCGGGGTCCCGACTGGGATCCGTGTAGTCAGGACCGCACGGGCGTTGAACATGTGATTGAAGGTACCCGCAGTGCAGCCGTCGGATCCCAGCCGGGACCCCGGCCCCCCCGCGCCCCCGCCGGATCTGGGGCTAGTCGGAACGCCAGGGGCGCAGGGCGAGCCAGGCCGGCTGCCACCAGTTCCAGCGACCCATCAAGCGCATGGTCGCCGGCACTAGCAGCGCGCGGACGATCGTCGCGTCGACCACGACGGCGATGCCGATCCCGACGCCGACGGCCTGGATGATGACGGACCGCGCCAGCCCGAAGCCGAAGAACACCGTCGCCATGATCGCCGCCGCGCCGGTGATCAGCCGCCCGGTCCGCTCCAGACCCACCGCCACCGCTCGCGCGTTGTCGCCGGTCCGCTCGTACTCTTCCCGCACCCGGCTCAGCAGCAGGACCTCGTAGTCCATCGACAGCCCGAAGACGAGGCAGAACATGATGAGCGGTGTGGCCGCCTGGATCGGTCCAGGGGTGAAGTCGAGCAGCGCGGCCAGGTGGCCGTCCTGGAAGATCCACACGAGCGCGCCGTACGAGGCGGTGATCGAGAGCAGGTTCATCACGATGGCCTTGAGCGGGAGCAGCACGGAGTCGAGCAGCACGTACAGCACCAGATAGGTGACGATCACGACGAGGCCGATCGCGAGCGGCGCGTGGCGAACCACGAGGCCGATGAAGTCAAGGTCGAAGGCGGTCTGCCCGGTGACCAGCACCTCGCCGTCGAACGGTGGATGCGCGCGCCGGATCTCCTGCACGAGGGCGCGCGCCTCGTCGGTGGCCGCACGCAGGTTGGTGGTGACGACCAGCATGGCCACGTGCTCGCCCACCGTGTGGCGCAGCGCGGCCTCGAGCTGGGGCGGCCGTGCCTCGCGCGGCAGCGCCGCGATCTGCTGGTACGTCGCCAGGCCGAGCGAGGGATGGAGGTCGACGAAGCTGTCGACGCGCAGGACGTGCGGACGACTCCCCAGCCAGCGGCTGAGCGAGTAGGTCTGGGCGACGCGCGCGGCCTCGAGCGGCGAGCCGGGGCCGGCGTCGAGCACGGCCACGATCTGGTTGTCGTCGCCTCCCGGGAACTCCCGGCGCAGCAGGTCGTCGCCCCGGCGCGACTCCGCCTCCGGGGGCAGGGAGGTCGCGTCGCCGGAGCCGACGCGCAGGTGCAGAAAGGGCAGGCCGAACAGGAGCAGGACCCCGACGACGGGCACGAAGACGCGCCAGGGATGCGCCATCACCGTCGCCGCCAGGCCATGCCAGAAGCCCAGGCCGGTGCCCTCGCGGTGGAGGAACGGCACGCGCAGCGCGTTCACCCGCGGCCCCAGCACCGCCAGGAGCGCGGGGAGCGTGGTGAGGCCGTGGACGACGGCGAGCGCGACCACGATCGTTCCCGACCAACCGATGGAGCCGAGGTTACCCAGACCCAGGAACAGCATGCCGAGGAGGCCGATCGCCACGGTGAGCCCGGAGAACAAGATCGCGCGGCCCGCCGTGGCGACGGTGCGCGCCAGCGCCTCCGGCGCCGGGCGCGCGCGAATCTCCTCGCGGAAGCGGCTCACGACGAAGAGCGAGTAGTCGATCGCCACGCCCAGGCCGATCATGCTGACGATGTTCGGCGCGTAGATCGACACCGAGACGAAGCGGGCCAGGAGGAGCGTGCCGGCCATCGCGCCGGCCATCGCCAGGCCGCCCACCGCCAGCGGCAGCGCAGCGGCGACGACCGAGCCGAAGACGAGCAGGAGCAGCAACGCGACCGCGGGCAAGATCACCGCCTCGACGCGGCCGAGGTCTCGGCGCGCCACCTCGGTGAAGTCGTGGTTGAGCGCGACGTTGCCGACGGAGACGACCTCGAGCGTGTCCGTGCGGACCAGCGCGCGGAGCGCTGGATAGAGATCGGGCGGCAGGCCGGAGTACTCGAGGGAGGCGAAGCCCGACGTCTTCCCGTGCAGCTCGACGGTCACGAGCGCGCGCCGCCCGTCTCGCGAGACGAGCGCCGCGGTCCCCCCGGACGGGTCGTTGGGGGGTCCGTCGTAGACGCTGCGGATGCGGGCCACCCGCGGATCGCGGCGGAGCGGGGCCAGGGCGCGCTCGAGCTCGGCGCGGAAGGCCGGGTCGCGCGCCGATAAGGTCTGGCTGCTAAAGATCAGACCGAACGACGGCGGCTGGCCCGGCAGCTCTTTCTCGATCAGTTGTCGTGCGCGGCCCGACTCGGTCTCGGCGGGCGCGCCGGGCGGATCGAGCCGGCCTCCCACGTGAATGCTCCACAGGGAGGCGCACAGCGAGAGCGCCGAGAGCGTCAGCACGGGCCAGCGGGCGCCGTGCACGAAGCGCCCCCAGCGCGCGAGCAGGACGCCGGCCTCCCGACGTCGCCGAGCCATATTCATCGCGCGGCGGCGGCCGAGGCCCGCACCACCGGCGCCACCTCTTCCGCCACCCGGCGGAGGTGAGCGAGGTCCAGCGTCGGCACGCCCAGCATGAGCTTCGTGATGCCCGCCTCCACGTGTTCGCTGAGCCGCGCGGCGACTTCTCGCGGCGGGCCGAAGATGGCGTCGTGATCGACGTCGAAGCGGGGGCCATAGTAGCCGTGGAGAAACGGGCGCAGCGCGTCCCGCGCCCGGTCACGCTCGTCGTCGACGGCGACGTAGACGAGCCGGCCGGCGAGCAGCGTGTCGGCGTCCCGGCCGGCGGCGCGGGCAGCGTCCTTCACGACGCGCCACGCGCGCGGGAAATCGTGGACGCTGCCGAACGGTCCCATGATCCAGCCGTCGGCCAGCTCACCGGCGCGTCGCAGCGCGTCCTCGACGCGGCCACCGACGTAGAGCGGGACCTGCGCCGGCGGGCGAACCATCGCGTTCTCCAGGCGAAAGAACTCGCCCTGGTAGTCCACGGGCTGCCCGGCGAGCAAGCGGCGCAGCACCGTCACGCTCTCCCGGAAGACCGCCACGCGGCGCTTCATCGGCACGCCGAGGCCGAGGTATTCCTCCGGGCGGCCGCCGAGGGAGACGCCCAGCGCCAGGCGTCCGCCCGAAAGATGGTGGAGCGTGGACACCTGGCGGGCGACGACGGCGGCGTGGCGCAGGGTGAGGACGAGGACTGCGGTCCCGAGCTCGATGCGGCGCGTGCACGCTGCGGCCGACGCCAGGAGGATCAGCGCATCGAGCATGTTCGCGGCGTGGAAGATGCGATCCTCGGTCCAGACCGCGTCGAGCCCGAGCGCCTCCACCTGCCGAAAGAACTCCGTGTAGGCCTCGCCCGAGCCCAGCGGAGCGACCGCGGAGCTCGGCACGTGGATCCCGACGGACACGCGCGGGGTCACGATCGACGCGCGAGCAGGCGAGCGCGGATCGGCACCTCGGTGATCTCCGGGGCTCCGGCGCCGAGGGCATCGGCCACCGCGTTGGCGATCGCGGCCGGGCCCGGCACCGCCGAGCCTTCGCCGGTACCCTTCAGCCCGAGCGGATTGAGTGGCGAGGGCGAGTCGTAGCTCGCGACTTCGATCGCCGGGACACTGTCGGCGCGCGGGAGCGCGTAATCCATCAGGGTGCCGGTGAGGACCTGACCGCTCGCGTCGTAGACGATCTCCTCTCCGAGCGCCGCGCCGATACCCTGGACGGCACCGCCCTGCGTCTGTCCTGCGACGATCAGCGGGTTGATCTCGTGCCCGGCGTCGTGAACGGCGTGATAGGCGAGGACCGACACGGCGCCGGTCTCGCGATCGACCTCGACGGTCGCGACGTGAACGCCGGAGGCCCACGTCACGCTCTCCGGGCTCACGTACCGCGTGGCGGCGAGACCGGGCTCGCCGAGCGAGCGAACGACGTCCGGGTGCTGAGCCAGCGCGGCGAGCGCCGCGAGGCCGAGCCCGCGGTCCGGCGCGCCCTTGACGTGAGCCCGTCCGTCCGCGATCACGATGTCGTCAGCATCGCACTCGAGCGCGCGCGCCGCCACGCGCCGGGCCTTGTCACGCACCACGTCGGCCGCCTGCGCCACGGCGCTGCCGACGATGACCGCGACGCGGCTCGCATAGGTGCCGGCGCTCGCCGGAAACCGCCCCGTGTCGCCGCCAGTGACGGCGACGCACTCGAGACCGACGCCGAGGCGGTGGGCGCACACCTGGGCGAGCGTCGTCTCGTGTCCCTGGCCCTGACAGGGCGCGCCCACGATGACGCGCACACGCCCGTCGCTCTCGACGCCGACGGTCGCGCCCTCGTGCGGCCCGATGCCGGTCGCCTCGTTGTAGGCGGCGATCCCGAGGCCGAGCAGCCGCCCCTCCCGTCGCGCCGCGGCCTGCCGCGCGCGAAATGTCCGATGGCCTGCGGACTCGAGCGCCTTTTCCAGCAGCGTCGGGTAGTCGCCCGAGTCGTGCACCATCGGCATTCCGTCCCGATAGAGGAGCCCCCGGTCGAACGGCATCTCGGCGGCGTCGATGAGATTGCGCCGGCGGAGGTCCGCGGGATCGAGTCCGAGCTCGCCCGCGGCGATGTCCATCAGCCGCTCGGCCACGAAGGTCGCCTGCGGGCGGCCGGCGCCGCGGTAGGGCGCGCTCGGCACCTTGTGAGTGACCACGACGCGGCCGCGACACCGGAACGCCGGGACGCGATAGAGGCCGACGAGGTGCGTCGCCGTGACCCCGGCGACGACGGCTCCGCGGGGGAGGTAGGCGCCCGCGTCGATCAAAAAGTCGTCGGCGAGACCGAGGATGCGACCGTCGCCCGCGAGGGCGAGCGTCGCGGTGTGAAGCTGGTCGCCCGCGTGAGTCGTGCTGAAGAAGCTCGCCGATCGGGTATCGGTCCAGCAGACCGGCCGGCCGAGCCGCCGCGCCAGCGTGGCGACGATCAGCTCTTCCGGGTACACGGGGCCCTTCGTGCCAAAGCCCCCGCCCACGTCGGGCGCGGTGACCCGGACGGCCTCCGGGGCCAGCCCGAGCGCTTCAGCGATGCGCTGCCGCACGCCGTACGGCATCTGGGTGCTCGACCACACGTGCAGGCTGGCCGTCGCCCGGTCCCATCGCGCGGCGGCGGTCCGAGGCTCGAGCGGAAGCGCGGTGAGGCGGGCGCAGCGCACGCGCCGGGTCACCACGATCGCGGCCCGCCGGAGCGCCGTCTCGAAATCTCCCATCTCGAGGGTCAGGGTCGCCGCCACGTTCGTCCCCCAGTCGGCGTGAACGAGCTGCGCCCCGGCCTCGAGCGCCGCCTCGGGATCGACGGTCGCCAGCAGCGGCTCGTACTCCACGCCGACGGCCACGGCGCCGTCCGTCGCCGCGTAGGAATCGGTGGCGACGACGACGGCGACCGCCTCGCCCGAGAACCGGACGACGCCGTCGGCGAGCGCCGATTGGCGATACGGCTTCACGGCGACTCCGGGGACGACCGGAGGCGGCAGCGCGCCGCGCAGCTCGGGGAGATCTGCGAGGCTGAAGACGCCGAGCACGCCGGGCTGAGCGCGCGCCGTCCCGGCGTCGACGCTGACGATCCGTGCGTGAGCATGCGGGCTCCGCACGACGGCGACGTGCGCCGCGTGCTCGAGTGGCAGGTCGCTGACATAGCGGCCGCGGCCGGTGAGGAATCGCAGGTCCTCACGGCGTCTGGCGGGCTGGCCGATCATGCCCACGATGGCTTGCGCTCGCCTTCCAGCACCGCGCGCGAGTCGAGGATACGCTCGACGAGGTGGTACGGCGTGTAGGTGTCGGGCGAGGCGACGGCGCGATCCGCCGGGCTATCCGTGGGATGCGCACATTCCGGGCAGAACTTCGCGGCCGGTGGCCGCGGCGTCCCGCAGCGCGGGCAGGCGCGCCGGAGCGGCATCACGCACTCGACGCAGAACTTCGCCCCAGGCGGATTCTCGTGACGGCATCGCGGACAGGTCACGGCCGGCGCCACGAGTGCCGTCCGCGCGCCTCAGTCTTCCAGTGACCAGAGCTTGGGGGGCGCGCCCGTGAAGCCCAGCTCCGACCAGCGCGCCGCCAGCGACTCGTAGACGGAGCGACGGAGCTTCGTGCGCCGGGAGAACTGCTTGATGTAGCGGTGCTCCATGCACGCGTTGATCAGTGCCTTGGAGCCGTAGGGACGCTCTTCGGGCGGGTTCTGCGTCGGGTCGAGCCAGGTCGACCATGTCTGCCGCAGGATGTCGATGTCCTCGACGGGATTGCAGCGAGTAGACATCGCCCACAGCACCTGGTTGATGTTCGACGGATCGACGTCGTCGTCGACGGCGATGATCCACTTCGCGTAGTAGGCGCCTCCGGGCACTTGCGCCGCCAGCGCCAGCGCCTGCGGCGCGTGGCCCGCGTAGCGCTGCTCGAGCGACACCACCGTCATCCCCCAGCCGCCGGCGGCGGCGGGATGGCTGTACACGCCCTTGATGCCGGGAACGCCGACGCGGTCGAGATCGTTCCAGATCTTCGCCGAGCGCGCGATCGAGTACAGCAGCGCGTCCTCGTTGGCCGGGTAGTCGGCCATCAGCGCGTGGGTGAGAATCGGATCGTCCCGATGGTGGATGGCCTTCACCTCGACGTTGAACGCGTAGTCCTCTGGGCGCCCGTAGTAGCCGGTGAACTCGCCGAAGGGCCCTTCGAGCTTGATGGCCTTGGGGTGGACGACGCCCTCGATCACGATCTCGGCGCGGGCCGGGTAGGGGATGCTGCCGACGTGACCCTTGACGAGCTCCACGGGCCGGCCGGTCATCCCACCGATGAACTCGAGCTCGGAGACCGTCTTCGAGAACGTCAGCGAGGCGGCGATGAACATGGCGGGATCGACGCCCCAGACGGCGACGATCTCGCACGGCTCGTTGCGGCTCCAGTAGCGGTCGATGTGCAGTCGCGCGTCCTTGCCGGGCGAGAGGTAGAGGCCGACGTGGTTGCGATCGTGCACCATCTGCCGGTAGCAGCCCACGTTGAGCCAGCCCGCGTCCGGGTCGCGCGTGATGATCGCGTCGGCGGTGCCGATGTAGCGTCCGCCGTCGCCGGGCCAGTGGCGCGCCGCCGGGAAGATCGTGATGTCGACGTCGTCACCGTAGCGGTGGTGGGCGTTGACCGGCGCCGCGTCGGCCTCGACCATCACCGGCGGCAGGGTCCGCGTGAACTTGCCCTTGCAGCGCTGGATCAGATCCATCGCGCTGCGTCCCGGCGGCTCGCCGATGGCGAGGGCGAAGCGGTCGACGCTCGAGCCGATGATGTTCCAGAGCGCCCGGTATCCCGCCGGACAGCCCTTGATGTTCTCGAAGAGCGGGGCGGGAGCGCCGATCTGCTGATGCGCCATGTAGGTGAGGGCGCCCATTTCCTCGTTCCAGTCGATCGGCTCGCGGATTCGAGTGATCTGGCCGATGGCTTCGGCCTTCGCGAGCCAGTCGCGGAGATCGCGCGGCGCCGGGGCCTCGGCCCCGTCGGGCGACCTCGGAACGTCGTGGACCGCGCGCGTATTCTCCATACCAAGCCTCCGCTAGCGAGCTCGTTCGAAGGCTATCACATCAGGACTTCGGGGCCGACCGGGGGCCGAAAGGCTCCGGACGGAATCCGCCGTCGCGGGCCTCCAGGAACGCCTTCAGGCCGCCCGACTGCATCGCCGCGATGAGCTCGGCCCGCTCGGCGTTGTACGAGGCGTGCGCCATGCTCGAGAACGGGATGTTCATCAGCATGCCGGCGCCCAGGCCCATGGCGAGCAGGCCGTAGCAGGTGACCGCCTTGTTGAGCCGCACCGAGGGCTCGGGCACGCGGGCGATGCGCTCGGCCAGTGCCCGGGCGCGCGGCAGGAGCTCGGCCTGCGGCACGACCTCGTTGACGAGGCCGAGCCAAAGAGCCTCCGCGGCGTCGAAATGGTCGCCGGTCAGGGAGTAGCGGTGGGCGGCCTTCCACCCCGCGAGCGCCGCGAAGAGGAACGTGGTGTTCGACGTGTGGCGAACTTCGGGTTGCGCGAAGACGCTGTTGTCCGCGGCGATGGTGATGTCAGACGCGAGCGCGTACCAGAAGCCGCCTCCCATCACCCAGCCGTGGACGGCCGCGATGACCGGCTTCGTGAGATGCCAGAGATGCAAGAGCTCCATCGCCGAGTCGCGGTCGCGCACCCACCATCGCTTGATGTACTCGGCGACCTCGACCCCGGTGGCGTCGAGCGACGACCGGCCGTCGGGGCGGCGCGCGATGTCGAAGCCAGCCGAGAACCCACGGCCGGCGCCGGTCAGGATGATCGCGCGGATCCCGGCATCGGCGTCTGCTTCGTCGAGGGCGCCGTGGAGCTCCGCGGTCATCTGGGGGTTGATGGCGTTGATGGTGTCGGGCCGGTTGAGCGTGAGCGTGGCCACCGGTCCCTTCTTCTCGTACACGATCATCTCGTAAGGCATCGCGGCACCTCCCAGGCTGTCAGGCGAACTCGATCAACCAGTCCACCGCCACCACGCCTCGACCGTCGTCGAGCACGAGGAGCGGGTTGAGGTCCAGGGCCCGGAGCGACGGCCGATGCGCCTCGGCGAGCGCCGCCAGCCGGACGATCGCGTCGGCGAGCGCTCCTCTGTCCGCCGGCGCTCGGCCGCGCGCGCCCGACAAGATCGCGGCGCCCCGAAGCTCGGCGATCATCGATGCGGCGTCGGCGGGACCGATGGGCGGCACGCGGAGCGACACGTCGCGCATCTGCTCGACGAAGATACCGCCGAACCCGCACACGATCGCCGGGCCGAAGAGCGGATCGGTCTTGACGCCGAGGATCATCTCCCGGCCCCCGAGGATCATGCGCTGGACGAGCACGCCGTCGAGGCGCGCCGCGGGGGCCCGCCGCCGGACCTCGTCGAGCATCTCCCGGTAGGCCACGCGAACCGCCGTGGCGTCGCCGCAGCCCACGCGAACGCCGCCGACGTCGGTCTTGTGGGCGATGTGTAACGAGTCGATCTTGACCACCACGGGATAGCCGAAGCGCTCTGCGGCCTGCACCGCTTGTTCGATGTCTTTCGCGGTGATCGTCTCGGCGAGCGGCACCCCGAAGTCGCGCAGGAGCTGCATGGCCTCCACATTGCCGAGCACCCCGCGGCCGGCCGGTCGGCTGATCGCTCGCGGCGGCGCCGCGACGGCGCTCGGGGTCATCGTCTCGGATCGCTCCAGGAATCGGCGATGCTCGCGCGCGTTGCGCACCGCAAGCATCGCCGTCTCGGTGCTCTCGAGGAACGGGACGCCGACTTCGGCGAGAGTGTGGACGACCTCCTGGTCGAGGTCGCCACCCGCGAACGAGCTGAAGGCGAGCACGAGACGATCGGTGCCGGTCTGCAGCGCCTCGTTCATGGCGCGGCTGAACTGCCGCGAGGGTGCCCCGCCGCCCGGGCGCGGCACGTTGACTCTCAGGTTCACGGCCAGCACGTCGACGGCCTCGTCGCGGAGCAGGACGTCGAACAGCTGAGGGAAGAGCCTTGTGTCCTCGTACATGGCGCCCGTGCCATCGAGCGGGTTTCGTGGATTCGCGAAGTCCGGCATGAAGGCTTTCAGCGTCTCGACGGACGTGGCCGAGAGCGGCGGAAGCTCGACGCCGGCGCGATCCGCGGCGTCCGATACATGCCCGCACTCCCCGCCGAGGCCGCTCAGGATCCCGACCCGCCAGCCGCGACGGGCATGATGCCGTGCCGCGGACAGGAGAGTGAGCGTGTCGACCATCTCGTTGATGCTCGACACCTGGACGATGCCGCTCTGCCGGAGCACCGCCTCGGCGATCTCGGGCGTGCCGGCCAGCGATCCCGTGTGCGCGAGCATCGCCTGCCGGGCGTTTTCGGACCGCCCCACCTTCAGCACCACGATGGGCTTCCGCTGCGCCTTCGCGCGCGCCGCCGCGACCCGGAACTTGTCCGGCCGCTTGAATCCCTCGACGAACGCGCCAACCACCGCCGTCTCGTCGTCCTCGACGAGGAACGCGGTGTAGTCCTCGACCGTGAGCCCGGCCTGGTTGCCGCACGAGACGATGTAGCTCAGCCCGACGCCCCGCTGCTGCATCAGGTACTCGCCGATCGCGTGACTGAAGCCACCGCTCTGGGACACGAGCCCGACGACGCCCGGTCGCAACGGCTCTGCCACATCGGCGCTGAAGGTCGCCGCGCCCAGACGGATGTTGAAGACGCCGTAGCAGTTCGGTCCGCAGATCAGGAGCCCGCGGTCGGCGGCGAGGCGCTCGAGCTCGGCCTGCCGCCGCTGGCCGACGGGACCCGCTTCGGCGAAGCCGCTCGACAGCACGACGGCGCCGCGCACGCCGCTGTCGACGGCGGCCGCGAGGATCGCCGGGACCTGCTCAGCCGGGATCGCTACCACGACGGTGTCGGCCGGTTCCGGCGTGGAGGCGAGGTCGGGATAGCAGGGCAGCCCGAGGACGTCCGTGTACTTCGGATTGATCGGAAAGATCCGCCCCGCGTAGCCGAAGCGCTGGAGGTTGGCGACGACTCGGGTCGCGCGGGTCATCCGCTGCGAGGCACCGACGACGGCGATGCTCGTCGGCTTCATCAAGGGCGCCAGGTCCATGAGCGGCACGGGCCGCCCGACTATGGCGGAACCATCTTCTGGTGTCAACGCGCGTCTGTGGCGGGGTCCGGTCCTGGGGCAGGCCGGCGGGCGGGGTCGCTCGACCACGCTGCACGCGCACGCATGACCCGTCGCGGCTGGGCTCCATCTGGGCCCTTCGCTTCCGAGTGTCACTCGGCGGGAACGGATCTCGTCGACCCCGCCCGCCAGCCTGCCCCAGGACCGGACGGGCAGGCCAGCCTAGCCAGGGTGTCGGCATAGCGCGGGGTTAGCGGATGGTGGTGGGGGGGCCGGTGTGGGGTTGGAGGTAGGGGCTCGCTGGCCCCGCGTAGGGAAAGTAGCGTGTCGTGCCCGGGACCTCCTGATTGTCCGCCGTCAGGCAGGCGCAGCCGACGCCCAGTGGCGCGGACCAGGTCGGTAGCTGGCACCAGCCCCACTCCGTCGTGCAGATGTTCGCCGGTGGTGGCGCAGGCCCGGGAGCCGGTCGTGGAAACGGCAGGGGACGCGATGCTGGAGGAGGCTCGGGACGCTGGGCGACCTGAGCATGAAGGGCATCGATCGCGCCCACGAACACCAACGCCAAGAGTCCGAGCGCGACGTGTGGTCGGCGCAACAAAGCGAGACTACTTCAGCCGCGGGTCGAGCGCGTCGCGGAGGCCGTCGCCGAAGAGATTGAAGCCCAGCACCGTCACGAAGATGGCCAGGCCCGGGAACAGCGAGATCCACGGGTTGGACTGGATGAACGAGACGTTGGCCTTCAGGTCCCAGCCCCAGCTCGGCGTCGGCGGCTGCGTGCCGAGGCCCAGGAAGGACAGCGTGGCTTCGACGATGATCGAGGTCGCGATGCCG
>Ga0066710_100003637_pt1 | contig 13262 bp, 14 predicted proteins | sample GraSoiAngelo_159_FD_79666 | JGI IMG/M metagenome (GOLD analysis project Ga0066710, IMG submission 79666) | Grasslands soil microbial communities from the Angelo Coastal Reserve, California, USA - 14_1009_16_40cm | ecosystem: Environmental > Terrestrial > Soil > Grasslands | place: USA...
AGCTCCAAAAGGACCTCGCCGAGACGCGCGCCGATCCCGTGCCCCTGCACCTGCGCAATGCGCCGACGCCGCTCATGGCGAGGCTTGGCTACGGCAAGGACTACAAGTACGCGCACGACTACGAGGACCACGTCGCGCCCGACACGAGCTATCTGCCCGAGTCGTTGCGGGATCGTCGCTACTACGTGCCGACCGAGCTCGGCGCGGAGGCCGCGCTCAAGATGCGGCTCGAGGACCTCCGCCGGCGAACCGCGCGAGGAAGAGACCCATCTCGAACAGCAGGTACATCGGGACCGCGACCAGCAGCTGATTGAACGGGTCCGGGGTCGGAGTAATGATCGCGCCCACGATCAGCACGAGCACGATCACGTAGCGCCGCTGCCGCGCGAGCCACGCGCGGCTCAGGACATGGACGCGTACCAGGGCGAAGATAAGCACCGGCACCTCGAAAACGACGCCCATGCCCAGGATGAATGTCGTGACGAAGGAGAGGTACTCGGAGGCGCGCAGCTGATTCTCGATGACCGGGCTGCCGAAGCTGACGAGGAACTTCAATGAGCTCGGGAGCAGCCCGAAGTAACAGAAGAGCATTCCCGCTACGAACAGCAGGAGGACGAACGGCCCGGCGGTCAGTGCGAAGCGCCGCTCGTTCGGGTGCAGCGCAGGATCGATATACGCGTAGATCTCGAAGAGGATGACCGGCATCGAAAGGGCGATACCGCTGAACAGGGCCACACGCATGTAGGTCGTGAAGTTCTCGGTCGGGCTCAGCGCGATGAGATGGTCGACGCCCGCGGGCACGAGCAGGATCTTGATGATGTCCGTCGCGAAGAAGAACGAGATCGCCGTCGTCGCGATCACCGCGATCGAGGCCACCATCAACCGGTCGCGGAGCTCGCCCAGATGCTGGACGAGCGAGAGTTCCTTGTCGCGTTCGGACATCGGCGGTCACGCTAGCGTAGGTACACTTCACCTGTTCGCCCCCGTAGCTCAGTGGATAGAGCGGCGGCCTCCGAAGCCGTAGACAGGCGTTCGATCCGCCTCGGGGGTACAGAAAAGCCCACGGCACGGCTCATGCACCCTGCGTCTCCTACACATTCGTGGAGGTGATCGCATGGGCCTTATCGCATTCCTGCTCATCGGGCTGGTCGCGGGCTTCATCGCTCGCGCGCTGGTGCCCGGCCCGGACCCCATGGGCTGGCTCGGGACCATGGTCCTGGGGATCGTCGGGTCCCTCGTCGGCGGGACGCTGGCAGCCCTGCTGTTCGGCGGCACGCTCGAGGTCTCGGCTGCCGGTCTCATCGGCTCGATCATCGGCTCGATCATCGTGCTGTTGATCTGGCGGGCGATCGGCGGTCGCGCCGCAACGACGGTCTAGCGCCTAGTGGTCCGGCTGCGGCTCCGTTGCGGGTCGCAGCCGGGTCACCGGCACCCAGTACTGACCGAAGCGATTCTTGACGAGCCACTCCTCGCCGGTCGCCGAGGCGTGGACAAGTTCACCCGTTTGCCAACCGTCTTCCAGCGGACTTCTGTACAGCACCTGGGCGCCTTTGCGTAGCTCGAGTGTCGGTGCCATCAACGTTTCGGAACGATACCTGCTTCGTTGCCCGCGACACGACGGACGTACTCGCCGAACATCGGCTCGACGAACTCGTAGCGCCCGCGACCGAGCCGCGTCACGAGTCCGCGGGCGGACAGGGACTCGAGCGCGCGCAGCACCTCAGGCCGCGGCACCGCGGGTGTCGTTTCCGATGCGAACAAGACGGCGCCCTGCGCGACGCGCGTGGCCACGAGTTGGAGGTACTTCTGCTTCCCAAGCTCGGACCAGTGCAGCGCGAACGGCCGCTCGAGCTCGCGGAGCGCTTGCTCGTAGGCGATAGCGAGGAGGTCCGCGGTGACGACGCGCTGCGCGGCGTCGCGCATGAGGTAGTACAGCGCGGCACACACCTGCATCGTGTCTTGCGGATGCCCGCCGGTGGCGTCGAGCAACCGGTCCACGCTCGTGTCGTCGATCGCGATCTTCTTCTCGGCGAACTTGTCGCGCAGGTACGTGAGCCAGTCATCGGGGGCGATCCCGAAGCGGTGACCGCCGGCTTCGGCGAGATCGATCGGGACGGCGAACCGGTAGAAGGCGCGACCCTTCTCACTGAAGAGCTGCTCGAGGATGCCTTCCTCCGACCCGAGGAACGCGTACGCGACCCCTTTCTGCGCCTGAAACCGCGTTCGCATGACGTCGAAGACGCGCGGGCCCAGACGGCCCGCGGCTTGGAACTCATCGAACGCCACGACGACGCGTTTGCCGGTGCGCGCCGCGAGCGTCCGTGGGAGATCGAGCGCGCCCTCGAAGAATCGCTGCGCGTTGGTCTCCCGCGCGAGCTGGAGCGCGAGCTCGATGTGCTCGTACTTGACCTTGACCGAAGGGCGCATGCCCGCCGCGATGGCCTTCGCCTGCTCGAAGCTTCGCTCGACCCCCGAGACGTTCTCGAGCACCGCATCGACGAGCCGCTCGCCGAGTCCGCGGATGTCCGTCGCGCCGAGGCAGTCGACGTAACCGATAAGCGCGCCGCGCCGTCGAAGGCGCCGTAGGACCTCGAGGATGATCGATGTCTTTCCGATGCGGCGCGGCCCGGCAACGAGGACGTGGTTGCCATCGCTTAGACGCTCGACCAGGCGCCGCATGTACGTCTCGCGGCCGACGAGGTCGCGGGCCGGCACCGGCCCACCCACGGGAAAGTGAGGTGGGGGAGCGCTCACGCGCCCAAACGGACCGGGCATCGTCTCTCGAATATACATGAGATGTATCAAATGGATACAGTCGTTGTGTGTGTCGAGCTCCCTCAGGCTGTGGGAGCATCGGACCGTGACGTTCGTCACTCGGCTGTTCCGGAGGCCCGACCCCGAGCAACGACTTCGGCTCGAGCGCGCGGTCGCGGACCTCGATCGCGAGCTGGCGGCGAATCTCGAGCTGACATCGATGTTCGATCAGACAAAGCGGGCCGTCGTGCTCGAGAACGGCGAGTTCACGCGTCACCGAGCGACGATCGAGACCGGGCTTGGCGCCGCCTCCGGCTCGCTCGCCGATCTGTACTCGCGGATCTCCGACACCGAGGCGGCGATGGAACGTCGCGGACCAGCGAACTCGATCCGCGACGACGACCGCAGACTCATTGAAACCTGGGAGGGCGACGCGCGGTCGGTCCAGCGCGAGCTGCGTGAGGCGTTGGCAAACCCGCCCCGTTCGCCCCTGGCAACGCTGCTCAGACGCTTGAGTGTGGTGCTGCCGAGCAGGCGGTGAGCGACCGCCCTGCTAATGGCATGAGGCGTGCATTCGTTACATCCAGCGCATGGCAGTCCATGGTCAGTCCACCCTGGGACGCTCTTATCGCTCGTACCGCTTCCCTCAGCGGAAGGGCGGGCGTCTTTCCCGTCGCCCAGGAGCCGGACAACGGCTCGGCCCGCTGGCCGGTGGGATCAGCGCGTTCTTCCTGGCGATGCTCGCGATGGGTGGCGTCGCTGCGGCGGCGGTGTTCGGCTATTTCGCAGCGGACCTGCCGGCCGCGCATGACCTCGCGACCATCCCGATCCCGCTGACGACCAAGATCTACGACCGCTCGGGAGAGCATCTCCTTTACACGCTCGAAGACGAGCGTCGCGAGCTGGTCGGACTCGACGCCGTCCCGCAGCAGATGCAAAACGCGACGATCGCCATCGAGGACAAGTCGTTCTGGAGCAATCCGGGCGTCGACATCGGCGGCATCGTTCGCGCGATGAACGCCAACGCGTCGAGCGGGACCATCTCGCAGGGCGGCTCGACGATCACGCAACAGCTGATCAAGACGCGCCTGCTCGGCGACGAGCCGACGTTCACGCGGAAGATCAAAGAAGCGATCCTCGCGCTCGAGGCCACGCGCACGTTCAGCAAGAAGCAGATCCTCGAGATGTACCTGAACCAGATCTACTACGGGAATCAGGCATACGGCATCGAGGCCGCGGCGAAGACCTACTTTGATCAAGCCGACCTCACGAAGCTGACGCTCGGGCAGATGGCGATGCTTGCGGGCCTCCCGCAGCGACCGTCGGACTACGACCCAGTGCAGAACCCGGACGCGGCGCGGGCGCGCCGCGCGCAGGTGCTCGACGCCATGGTCGACACCAACTACATCACCCTGAGCGAAGCTGAGGCCGCGAAGGCAGAGCCGATCGTGGTGAAGCAAGCGTCGACATCGTTGTACGCGGCGCACTTCACGTTCCGTGTGCGCGAGCAGCTCATCCGAGAGCTGGGCGAAAAGGCCGCGTATCGCGGTGGATACACCGTGTTCACGACGCTCGACTGGAACATGCAGCAGCTCGCCGAGAAGGAGGTCCGGGATCACGTCGATGCCCTCAAGAGCTTCAACGTGAACAACGCGGCCCTCATCACCATGGATCCGACGACCGGCGAGATCCTCGCGTACGTCGGGAGCTACGACTACTACGGCAATACGCCGAAGATGCAGGGCGACTACGACCACGCCGGCATCGCGTACCGCCAGCCAGGCTCGACGTTCAAGCTGTTCACCTATCTCACCGGCATGCTCAAGGCGGGGATGACCGCGTCGACGCGGCTGTATGACATCCAGTGGTCGATGCCCGACGGTAGCGGTCACGCGTATGCCCCGAAGGACGCCACGAAGGAGCAGCACGGACCGGTGACGATGCGTCAGGCGCTGCGTGAATCCCTCAACCTGCCCGCGCTGCAGGTCACGCGGACCGTGGGTGTCGACGCGATCATCGACACCATGCACCAGCTCGGGATCGATCGCGACTTCGACCGCTCGCAGCTCGGACTCTCGTTCGGCATCGGCGCCGGCGAGATGCGTCTCATCGATATGGCGAGCGCCTACCAGGTCATCGCGAACCTGGGCGTGCGCGTCGAGCCGACGATGATCTACAAGGTCATCGATCCGAACGGCAAGGTCGTGCGCGACTACTCCAAGCCCGAGGGGAAGCAGGTCATCGATCCGCGACAGGCCTGGATCCTGGACGACATCCTCAAAGACAACACCAACCCGCAGGGCTCATTCGTGTTCGGACCGTGGACCAACATCGGGCGGACCGCGGCGCTCAAGACCGGTACCACCGACAACTTGCAGGACGTGCTGGCGATCGGTTGGGTGCCGCAGCGCCTCACGGCGATCTGGATGGGCAACTCCGACAACTCCGAGATGCACGGGATTTCGTCCGCCCTGGGGCCGGGCATCCTCTGGCGCGACTACATGAAGACGGTCGTTGGCGGACTGCCTGCCACCTGGTACGACAAACCGGCGGGCATCGTCGATCGCGTGGTGTGCGTGAACCCGACGCTGCTGGGCGGCAACGGCTCCGGCACTCTACCGGGTCCGAACTGCCCCGCCAGCTACCGCTTCACCGAGCATTACGTCGAGGGCACCGAGCCGAAAACGAACGACGCCGACTTCTACACCTCGTGCGGGATCCGCCTCGTCGCTCCGTTCGCCGATTGGCAGCCGTACTACAACTCGTGGGCCGCGGGCGCGGTCTCGGGCACCTACAGCTACGGCCGCTTCAGTTGGACGATATGCGGCTTCGCTCCGAAGCCCTCTGAATCGCCGAGCCCGAATCCGTTTGCGACTCCGCCACCGGTTGGCCGCACGCCGATACCGACGGTGCCGCCGCGACCCACGAAAAAGCCGTAGGTTCCGACAGCGGGCACACCGCTCGCTCGAAACGGGCCCGCTCCGTCGAATCCAGCGGGCGCTCGCTCTCTCAAAAAACGCGGCCGCGCTGCCCTGTGGCGACGGCGATCGGTGCGCGCGGTCTCGACTCTCGTTCGCGACGCGCCCGCTGTCTTGCGACCTCGGGTCTCGGCTCTCGCTCGCGATGCGCCCGCTGACTCCAGCCGCGCGCACCTAGACTGCGCCCATGGGAGCGGTATCGACTGCAGCGTTCTATGCACCTGTTGAAGGTGAGCTCAAAGAGCTCGAGCGCCGGCTTCGCGCGGTCGGCCGTGGTGGTCATCCGACGTTCCAGGCCGCCGTCGAACACGTTTTCCAGAGTCCGGGCAAGCTCCTCCGGCCCACGCTCGTCTTTCTCTCCGCGCGTTTCGGAACGCGTGATGAACCCGAGACGGTCCTCAACCTCGCGGAATCGCTCGAGCTCGTGCACACCGCGTCACTCGTCCACGACGACATCGTCGATCGCGCCGACGTTCGCCGGAACGTCCCTACCGTCAACGCCATGTGGGACGGCGACGTCGCGCTGATCGTCGGCGACTACCTCTTCGCGAAGGCCTACGCGCTCGCGGCGGTCCTGCCGAAGCCCGAGGTGATCGCGATCGTCGCGCAGACCGTGTTCGCTCTCTGCGACGGCGAGCTCAACGAGGTCACGTCAGCGCCGACCATGCCGACCGAGGCTGAGTATCTCGAGCGCATCGAGCTCAAGACCGCGTCGCTCTACGCGGCGTGCTGCCAGGGCGCCGCGCTCCTGACCGAGGCGGAGCCGGAGCACGTCGCCGCGCTCGGCGCGTTCGGGACGAACCTTGGTCTCGCGTTCCAGATCACCGATGACATCCTCGACCTTGTCGGGGACGAGGCCGAGTTCGGCAAGGCCGTCGGACGCGATCTCGAAGAGGGGATGGCGACGCTGCCGATGATCTACGCGGCGGCGGAGTCCGGCGACCAGGATGGTGAGCTTCCGCGACGGATCGTCGCGCCGGGTAAGTCGCCGCGTGAGGTGATCGACCTCCTGCGGATCATCCGCGCGAGTAGCGGACCCCAACGCGCACGCGCGCGTGCCCTGGCCTTTCATGACGCGGCCCTTCGTGCGCTCCACGGTCTGCCGTCACGTGACGAGCGAGAAGCGCTGCGCGAAGTCGCCGACTTCGTCGTCAGCCGCGTGCGGTGAGCCCCGCCCCAAAGCCCGCACTTGCGGAGATGCGGGACCGCCTCCTCGAAGAGGTCGAGCGGGTGCTCAGTGCGGCCGAGGGTTTGGACGCGACACAGCTGTCGTGGACACCGAATACGAAGGGGGCCAACAACCTTCTGGTGCTCGCTGCGCACACCGTCGGCGCCGCCGAGCGGCACGTGGTGCGCAGCGTCGGCGGAGGCGAGGTGACCCGGACCAGAGACGAGGAGTTCGTTGTGCGTGGGGACCTTGCGCCGATCCGTGAGCGCTGGGACACCGTGCGGCGGAAGATCGTCGAAACGATCGACAACATGCCAGCCGGACGTCTTGACGACGAGGTCCCGAAGCCGTCGCGGATCCGGACCATCCATGGGTTGCTCGTGCATGCGGTCGCGCATGCCGCCGAGCATGCTGGACAGGCGGAGCTCACGCGAGATCTCATCAAGGCGCGCGACGCGAAAAGCTAGCCGGACTCGAAACTAGGCCGTCGGCGGCGCTCCCCGGGCGCGCCCCCCACGCCGTCCTCGGCGGCGGCGCTTTCGCTTGACTCCGCCTTCTTGGATCGGCGTCGGGCGCTCCTGACGCAGCACCTCGTCGCCACCATATGAGCCGACACCGCGCGTGTGCACTGGGATCGGATCGAAGGTGACGCCGAGCTCCGTCGCGGTGTACTCGGCGCGACCGCCGTCGACCAGGCCGACCACGATCGACTCCTTTACGACGTTGACGCCCTGCGTCGTCGCGCAACCGGAGGTGCCGCAGGATCCGCTCACGCACGCGGGGATATGGAACGTCTCGCCGAGCTTGGGGAGTTTGCCCTTCACCTCTTGATACGTCTCGAGCTCGTAGATGAGACAGCACTTGAGGCGACCGCATACGCCGGTGAGCTTCGACTGGTTCAGCGGGAGGTCCTGTTCCTTCGCCATGCGGATCGAGATGTTCGAGAACTTGTCGAGCCAGCTCGAGCAGCAGAGCTCGCGCCCACACGTGCCGACCCCTGTCATCACTTTCGTCTCGTCGCGCGCGCCCATGCGGCGAAGCTCGACTCGTGTGCCGAAGTGGGCCGCGAAGGCCGCGTTGAGCTCGGCGAGATCCGCGTCGGCTGGACCGCGCCCTGACGGATCGATCGAGAAGAAGATCGTGAGCGCCGAGCCGTCGAACTGCCAATCCGCGCCGAGGATCTTGATCGGCAGACGTCTGGCGCGGGCCATGTCGCCCGCCGCCAACGCGGCGTCGGCGTCCATCCGCTCACGCTTGTTGATCTCGAGCACGTCGGCGACTGACGCCTTCCGCACGACCGTGCCGAGCGGCGGGTCGACCTGGACGAGTGGCGAGTCGGTGGGGAGGATCTGGACCCGAGCGGCGTCGACGCCGAGCTCAGTGCGCACGATGATCCAGTCGTTCACGCGGTAATCGCTCACCGTACCGGGATCGAAGAAGTACATGCGTCCAGCCTTCATGAAACGAGCGCCCACGACAGTAACCATCAGGCAGCCTCCGCAAATGTCTCGTCGTACGGGAGCTTCAGCACGAAGAGCTCGAGCAGCATGCGCGCGCTGACGGTCGTCTCGACGACGTCGCGCCGCCACCGCTCCATGCGCTGCGCGAGCTCGACGAGGTCGCGCGTCGTGACCTTTGCCGCCAGCCTGCGGCTCTCCTCCGTCCGATCAGGCCGCATCGCGCGGTCGACGACGCCCGTCCCTGCGACGGCCGCGTCACGGACGAGCTCACTCCAATTCACCAGGCGCGTCTCGATCAGCTCGCTTCGCTTCTGTGAGTCGCGCTCATCCGCGAGGGCCGCGGCCCAGGCGAAGCGCTCGGTCAGCTTGCTACCGACGAGTCGGTAGAACTCGGCTTCGAATCGCGAGCGTGCGACGCGCGCTCCCTCGTCCATCGCGAGGGTGAAGGCGATGCCGGGCTTGCCGGCCGCGGGTGCGGCGAAACGCGACGCGCCCTGGCCGAACCGTGCGAGGAGCGCGCGCTCGATCTCGAGGCGTGCGACGGAACGGAAGGGCAGCGGCTGGAGGCGCGATCTGATGGTCTCGAGCAGGCGCGATGGCGTCGGGGTGATCAGCAGGAGCACCGCATGCGGCGGGGGCTCCTCGAGGGTCTTGAGCAGCGCGACCTCGGCATGCTCCGACAGGTCCGCAGCGTCGTCGATGATGACGACACGCCGCCGTCCCTCGAGTGGCCGCAGGGCGAGATCCCGCTGCATCTCGCGGATCTGTTCGATCGTGACGTTCTTGCGGTCGTCGCGCTTCGCTTGGTCGACAAGTCGGGTGATCTCGCGGACGTCCGGATGCAGACCGCGCTCGATCTTCCGGCAGGCGATGCAAACGCCGCACCCGCCCGGCACCACCGGCTCGGTCGCACAGTTGAGGGTCTGTGCCAACCGCAGCGCCAGCGTGTGCTTTCCGATCGACCGCGGACCGCTCAGCTCGTATCCATGGGCCACGTCGCCGCGGACCGCTCGCTCGCCAAGTCTGGCGAGCAGGCGACGCTGCCCGATCACATCTCGCAAGTCCATTCGCGATTCTAGTCGTCCGGCGGCGTCGTCAGCTCAGCAGCATGGGTTCGTCTCTCACACCTTACCCAAGCGCATCCACGATCCTTCGGACGTGTGCGGGAAGATGCGGCTTCAGCCTGTAATACGCCCAGATCCCTCGTCTCGTCGCCTCGACGAGCCCCGCCCTTCGCAGTTTCGCCATGTGGTGTGACAAGGTGGGCTGCGACAACTCGAAGGTGACCGTGAAATCGCAAATGCAGACGGGCTCCTTCGCTGCCCGCAATGCGAGGACCATTTGAAGGCGTGTTGGGTCAGCGAGCGCTTTCAATACGTCGGCGATCTCCACTGCGCGCACCTCGGGAACTTCGAGCTCGACGGCGCAACACACCCCTCGCTCTCGCTCCGGGAGGACCTCAATCTTCATGGGCCGATCTTATCCTACCCATTGACAAACATCAATGGGTAGTTCAACGTGTCACATGCATTCATACGAGCGTGGAGGTCGAGATGAACGACACAGAACTACGGCAGCTCGTACGGGCAAAGTACGCACAGAGTGCTCTGGGCATGGCGAAGGGGTCGGCGTGTTGCGACGACAGCTGCTGCGACGCGAACGGCTGCGGGGATGGCTATGCGGCCGACGAGCTGGCGAGCCTCGGGCTCGATGCGAGCGCGAGCCTTGGCTGCGGCAATCCGACGCTGCTGGCGGACCTCCGTCCTGGCGAGGTCGTGCTTGACCTCGGCTCAGGCGCAGGCCTCGACGTTCTGCTGTCGGCGCGTCGCGTCGCTCCGGATGGTCACGCCTATGGCGTGGACATGACGGACGAGATGCTCGCTGTTGCGCGTGCTAACCAGACGAAGTCCGGTCTCGGCAACGCCACCTTCCTCAAAGGCACGATCGAGAGCGTTCCGCTGCCGGACGCGTCGGTCGATGTCGTGATCTCGAACTGCGTCATCAATCTCGCCGCGGACAAGGGCGCGGTACTGCGCGAAGCGTTCCGCGTGCTAAGGCCTGACGGCAGATTCGCCGTCGCTGACATGATCGCGCTCGAGGAGCTAACGCCGGAAGCGAAGCAGCGCCTCGACCTTTGGGCCGGCTGCGTTGCGGGCACGATCTCGCTCGATGCGTATGCGGACGAGCTGCGTGCCGCGGGCTTCGACGCGATCGACATCGAAGTGACGCGCGAGGTACGCCTCGAGGAAGTCGAGGGTGTGATCGCAAGTGCTTACATCCGCGCGCGCCGCCCCTCGCGTGTGGAGATCGCCGCGAGATAAGCGCTTCGCCCCTTCCAGCCGTCACTCGTCCTCACTCGCGCGCTGCGTCTCGCGATCTCGTCCTCACTCGCGAGCTGCCGCTCGCGATCTCGTCCTCGCTAGGCTGTAGGCCGCCTCGGTCCGCTTCGCGACCGCGGGCCACGAGAACTCGCGAGCCACCCGCTCGCGCCCCGACGCGCCCAGTCGGCGCGCCCGCTCGGGATCACGCAGCAGCGCGAGGATCGCGTCGGCGATCGCGTCGGGCGTATTCCGGACGTGCAGTCCATCGACGCCCTCACGCACGACCTCGCGCAGCGGCGGGATGTCGCCGGCGATCACCGGTAGCCCCGCGCTCCACGCCTCGAGGTAGGCGTGGCCGAACGTTTCATGGTGCGACGGCATCGCGAAGATCGTCGCGCGCGCGAACGCCTCGGCCTTCTCCGTCTCCGTGACGACGCCGCGGTCGATCCAGCGCGGATCGTTCAGACCGCGGTCGAACGCGGCGTTCCACGCCGCCTGTCCGATCGCGACGAAGCGCGTGTCCGGCCGCTCCGCCCACACCAGTCGCGCCGCGGCGCGCAGAGCGTGATAGCCCTTGTAGCGCTCGCGACGCCCCACGAAGAGCACTGTCGCCTCGTCGCGCCCGACCTCGGGGAGCGCGTGAAGGTTCGGACCGACGCCGGTGACGTGCACGTGCGCGACTCCCCGCTCGCGGTACCAGGCCGCCTCCCACTCGGTGAGCGCAATGACCCCGTCATCTCGCCGATAGCGGGCCACGTCGACCGTCGCGGTGCCCGAGAACGGCTGTCCGGGATGGATCAGTGGCGTCTCGACGAAGGCGGCGCCGGCGTCTCGCGCGGCGCGCTCGAGCGGACCGACCCATTCGCGCGCGATCGAGTGAACGAGATCTGCGCCCGCGAGCGCGTGTGCGAGATGTTGTGGTTCGACCAAGGCAGTCGGCAACAGACCGTCGATTGCGGCTCCGACCCGACCGCCCCGCGCTGGGATGAAAACGAGCCGCGTTCCGTTCGTGCGGATGGTGACCGGTCCCGGCGGCGCCGCGAGGGCTTCGCGCGGCATCCCGGGCCGTGGCCACGCTGGACGCAGCCCGACGAGCGTCACGTCGTGGCCCAGCGCACGGAGCTCGCGATCGAGCGCGCGCGCGAACAGCTCGGAGCCACCGACGGTGGAAAGAAGTTTCTTCGCGATGACGACGCGCACGCCGGAAGGCTAGGCGAGCGCCTCGTCCGCCGGGAGGTGCGCACCGATGGCGCGCCGATGCGCGTCCTCGACGCGGTCCATGACCCGTTCCCAGTCCCACCGTTCGCCGAGCTTCGCGTTGCCGGCGACCCCCATCGCTCGTCGGAGCACCGGGTCGTCGAGGAGGTGCGTGATGGCGCGCGCGATCGCCTCGACGTTCTGCGGAACGAGCAGCCCGTCGACGCCGTGCGCGATGACCTCGCGTAGCGGCGGGATGTCGCCGCCGATCACCGGCTTCTCGTGCAACCACGCCTCGAGGTAACCGATCCCGAACGTCTCGTGCGCGGAGGGCATCGCGTACACGTCACACGCGTCGAGTGCGGCCGACTTCTCCGCGGCCACGGCGCGTTCGATCACGATGATGCGCTCGTCGGTGTATCGCGCGAACTCGTCGATCACCGCGCCGTAGAAGCCAGGGACGCCGATGAAGACGAAGCGCGCTTCGTCGTGACGTTGCCACACGAGCTCGGCAGCGTCGAGCAGGTGGATATAGCCCTTGTAGCGCTCGCGCCGTCCCACGTAGAGGATCACGGGCGCTCCGCCGGGGATGCGATGACGCGCGCGGAAGGCGGCCCCGTCGTGCGAGCGCACCGCGTTCGCCCCCATGCCGGTCGTGATCAGCCGATACGGATCGACTCCGTGCTCTCCGAACCAGGCGCGCTCCCAGTCGGTCATCGTCGTGATGACCGATGCGCGCCGATAGCGGAGGAAGTCCGCTGGCGTGTCGCCGCCGTGGAACTGCCCGGGATGGGCGAGCGGGGTCAACACGATCGGCAGATCGAGACCCTCCGCGACGCCGAGCGAGCTGTCGAGGTACTCCCGGCCGACGTTGTGGATCAGGTCACGGTCCTCCGCGTAGCGCTCAAGCTCTTCACCGCGCATGAGGTCGACCAGTGTCGACGCATCCGCGACGTGGCCGAGGAAACCGCCTCGCGGCTTCACCCGGACGACGTCGACGCCTCGATCTTCGAAGCGCGGCCGGTCGTCGAAGGCCTGACCGCACACGACCCGCACGTCGTGCCCTCGCGCCGCGAGCCGCGATGCCCATTGGTACGCGAGGCTTTCCGATCCACCCATCGGCGCGTAGGTGCGTTTCGTGAAGAGGACCTTCATCCGGACGCGCTCCCGTGCAAACTCGCTGCCGCGCCGCGGGTCAGGATGCGGCCGCGGACTCGTCCATACCGATGAACTTCGCCCATGCGCGCTCGCCGGCGCGGACATATGAGGAATACAGGTACGTGGGCGTGGCGGGCGGCCGCTTCGGCTGACGAAGGAGCGTCATGTGCGACTCGGCGAGCGTGCGGCCACCCTTGCGATGGTTGCACGCTCGGCACGCAGCCAC
>Ga0066710_100003640_pt1 | contig 13254 bp, 7 predicted proteins | sample GraSoiAngelo_159_FD_79666 | JGI IMG/M metagenome (GOLD analysis project Ga0066710, IMG submission 79666) | Grasslands soil microbial communities from the Angelo Coastal Reserve, California, USA - 14_1009_16_40cm | ecosystem: Environmental > Terrestrial > Soil > Grasslands | place: USA...
GCCACCGCCGGCACTTCGAGCCGCGCCATCTCGCGCAGGTTGACCGCGATCGCCTCCGCCTGGCCGCGCTCCTCCGCCCCGAGCCCGGGGTAGGCGCCGGGCGTGTCCACCAGCGTCACGATCGGCACGCGGAAGCGCTCCGCGAGCTGCATCAGGCGCAGCGCCTTGCGGTAGCCCTCCGGGTTCGGCATCCCGAACCGGCGCAGCAGGTTCTCGCGCGTGTCGCGCCCCTTCTGCTGTCCGATCACCATCACCGGCCGCTCCTCCAGCAGGGCGAGCCCCGCCACGATCGCGCGGTCCTCGCCGAACAGGCGGTCGCCGTGCAGCTCCATGAACCCGGTGAAGCAGCGCTCGATGTAATCCAGCGCGTATGGGCGGCGCGGATGGCGGGCGAGCTGCACGCGCTGGTAGCGCGTGAGCGAGGCGTAGATCTCGGCCCGCAGCCGCTCGGCCTTGCGCTCCAGGTCCTCCAGCTCGGCCCGGGCGCCGGGCCCGCGCTCGGCCGGGTTCTCCCGCAGCTCGCGGATCTTGTTCTCGAGCTCGACCAGCGGCTTCTCGAAATCGAGCCAGACCGTCACGGCGTCCCCCGCGCCCAGCGGACCTTGAGCGACGGGAAACGCTGCCGCAGCGCAGCCAGCACCGGGTCGCCGTGAGCCACGCGGTAACGGCGCGAGCGGCTGGCATTGCGCGAGCGGTCGGGCATCACGATGTGGAGGTAGACATCGCACGGGCCAGGATGGCCGGACAGCACCTGGTCGACCTGCTCCAGCCACTCGACCGACAGCTCCTCGGCGCGCACCTCCAGATGCAGCGCCGCGCGGTAGGCCTCGCGCGCCTCCTCGAACGGCTTGAGCTCCGCCACCAGCAGCTTGGTGCCGAGGTCGCGAACCTCGATGCGCCCCGACATCACGAGCACCTGGTCGGGCTGAAGCTGCGCGCGCGCGGACTCGAGCAGGTCCGGGAACACCGTGCACTCGATGCGCCCGGTGAGATCCTCGATCAGGGCGGTCGCCATCACCTTGCCGGCGCGGGTGGCGTAGCTGCGCAGCTCGGCCACGATCCCGGCGATCCGGGCCTCGGCGCCGTCCTCGAGCCCCAGCGCCTCCGCCACCGAATGGCTTGCGACCTCCGCGAGCTCGGCGCGCATCGGCTCCAGCGGATGCTCGCTCAGGTAGAAGCCGAGCGCATCCTTCTCGCGCGCCGCGCGCTCGCGCGCGCTCCACGGATCGGCGGGCGGCAGCGGCGGCGCCGCCACCGCGACCGCGCCGGCGCCGTCCCCGAACAGCGACGACTGGCCGCTGTCCCGCTCGCGGTTGAGCGCGGCCGCGTGCTCCAGCATCCTGCCGCTCGCCGCGAACAGCGCGCCGCGCTCGCTGCCCAGCGCGTCGCACGCGCCGGCGCACACCAGGCTCTCGAGCACCCGGCGGTTGAGCCGGGATCCGGCGCGCTGCGCCAGGTCGAACAGGTCGCGGAACGGCCCCGCCTCCGCGCGCGCCGCGACGATGGCCTCGACCGCCGCCTGTCCCACGTTGCGCACCGCGCCGAGCCCGTAGCGGATCGCGCCGCTCTCGATCGTGAACCGCCATTCCGAGCGGTTCACGTCGGGCTTGAGCAGCGTGAGCTGCATGCGCCGGCACTCCTCGATCAGCGTGGCGATGCGCGCGCTGTCCGCGAGCTCGCTCGTCATCGTCGCGGCCATGAACTCCGCCGGGTAATGCGCCTTGAGGTAGGCCGACTGGTACGCGAGCAGCGCATAGGCCGCCGAGTGCGATCGGTTGAATCCGTAACCCGCGAATTTCTCCATGGTTGCGAAGATCTTCTCGGCCTTCGCCTGAGGTATCTTGTTGGCCCGGCAGCCCGCCACGAACTCCGCGCGCTTCGCCGCCATCTCCTCCGGCTTCTTCTTCCCCATCGCCCGGCGCAGCTCGTCGCCCTTGGCCAGCGAGAAGCCCGCGAGCACGTGGGAGGCGGCCATCACCTGCTCCTGGAACACGAACACGCCGTAGGTGTCCTTCAGGATCGCCGCCAGGGCCGGGTGCTCGTAACGCACCACCTCGCGGCCGTGCTTGCAGTCGATGAAGTACGGGATGTTCTCCATCGGGCCGGGGCGGAACAGCGCGTTCATCGCGACCAGATCGTCGAACACGGTGGGCGTGAGCTTCTTCAGGTAGTCGCGCATGCCGTTCGATTCGAACTGGAAGATCGCGACCGTGTCGGCGGTCTGGAAGATGCGGTAGGCCGCGGAGTCGTCGTCGGGCAGCGCGTCCAGGTCGAGCTCGACGCCGTGGTGCCGCCGCACCAGCCGCACCGCCTCGTCGAGCATCGACAGCGTGCGCAGCCCCAGGAAGTCCATCTTGAGCAGTCCGGCCTTCTCCACCGACTTCATGTCCCACTGGGTGGTGATCGACTCGTCCTTCTGCCGGTAGAGCGGCACGTAGTCCAGCAGCGGCCCGGGCGTGATCAGCACTCCCGCGGCGTGGGTGGAGGCGTGACGCGCGAGGCCCTCCAGCACCTTCGCGCTGTGCAGCAGCCGCCCGAACTGCGGGCCCTTGCCGGGCAAACTCTTCAGGTCCGGCGACAGCTCCAGCGCCCGCTCCAGCGTCATGCCGAGCCCGTCGGGCACGAGCTTCGCGATCCTGTCGACCTCGGCGTACGCGAGCCCCAGCGCGCGGCCGACGTCGCGCACCACGCCCTTCGCGCCCATGGTGCCGAACGTGATGATCTGGGTGACGTTCTCCTCGCCGTACTTCTGCTTCACGTACTCGATCACCTCGCCGCGCCGCAGATCGTCGAAGTCGATGTCGATGTCCGGCATCGTGACTCGCTCGGGGTTGAGGAAGCGCTCGAAGTACAGCGAGTGCTTGAGCGGGTCGACCTTGGTGATGCCGAGACAGTAGGCGACGAGCGAGCCCGCGACCGAGCCGCGCCCCGGCCCCACGCCGATAGCGCGGCTGCGCGCGTACTCGATGAAGTCGCGCACGATCAGCATGTACGACGCGAACCCCATGCGGATGATGACGTCGAGCTCGTACTCGAGCCGCTGCCGCGCGGCCTCGCCCGGCTCCGGGTAGCGCTGCTTTAGCCCCTGCCACGCCAGCTCGCGCAGGTACTGCTCCGGGCTCGTCTGGCCGGCGGGGAGCGGGAACGCCGGCAGGAGCGGCCTGCCGAACTGGAGCTGCACGTTGCAGCGCTCCGCGACCGCGACCGTGTTGCGGACCGCCTCGGACGCGTCGGCAAACGCCTGCTTCATCTCCTCCGCCGAGCGGATGTGCAGGTTCGCCGTGGCCTTCATGCGCACGGCGTCGGTCACGGTCTTGCCGGTCTGGATGCACAGCAGCACGTCTTGCGCGTCTCGGTCCTCGGGATTCAGGTAGTGGCAGTCGTTCGTGGCCACGACCGGAATCCCGGAGCGCCGCGCCAGCTCCAGCACCTTGCCGCGGATCTTGTCCTCGATCTCGAGCCCGTGGTTCTGCACCTCGAGGAAGTAGTTGTCCGCCCCGAACATGTCGCGATACATCATCGCGGTCGCGAGCGCGGATTCGTCGCGGTCTTCGAGCAGATCGCTCGCCACTTCGCCTTGCGGGCACGCCGACAGCGCGAGCAGGCCCGGCGAGTAGCGGCTCAGGAGCTCGTGGTCGACGCGCGGCTTGTAGTAGAAGCCCTCCAGGAACGCGAGCGACGACAGGCGCATCAGGTTCTTGAACCCGACCTCGTCGCGCGCGAGCAGCACCAGATGGTGGGCGGAGTCGCGCGTCTTGTCCTGGCGCTTGCCGCGCGACGTAGGCCTCCATCCCGATCAGCGGCTTGACCCCCGCCTTGCGCGCCTGCTCGAAGAACTCCACCGCGCCGAACAGCGAGCCGTGATCGGTGAGCGCCAGCGCCGGCATGGCGAGCTCGGCGGCGCGCTGGACCATGCGCGGGATCGAGCTCGCGCCGTCCAGCAGCGAGTAGTCGCTGTGGTTGTGCAGGTGTACGAAGTCGAGGTGGTGCATAGCGCGTCCTGCGCGGAGGGGGTGGAACGACGTCGCAGCTTAATTTAGCACAAACCGTCCGCTGGCCTGGGCGCGGTTTCCCGCATGATCGAACACGATGACGGTGAAGCGATGCGCGCCGCGCGCGGGCGGCGTGCGCGGTCGCCAGCGCAGCACCTGCGCGTCGAGGTCCCACTCGGACGGGACCGCCACCCCGTCCACCACGAACACCGACAGCGCGGGATCGACGCCGCTCCCCCGCTCCACGACGCGGGCCTCGAGCGCCCAGCGCGAGTAGGGCCTGGCGTCGCGCGCCGCGTGGCGCCGCACGCGCAGGAGTCTCACGCGCGGGGCGCTCACGTCCTCGAGCAGCGCGAAGCGGCCGAGCTTGCGCGTCTCGACGCTCCACGTGCGCCGGGTCGTGTCGACCGCGGCGCGCGTCCAGCTCCAGTCTTTGCCGCTCGAATGGTAGAGGCCGATGCGCCGCAGCACGCGGCGCGGGGCGAGCTCGACCACCACGGTCCACGGCGTGCGCAGCGGCGCGCTCGGCGGACCGAGCACGAGCACGTCGCTCGTGGGGCGCAGCTCCGGGGCCGGCCGCGGCGCCTCGCGCTCGACGGTGAGCACCCCGGGCTCGAACCACGCGCCGGCGGACACGCGCCATGGGCCCGCCTCGATCTGGCCCGGCCCCGCCTGGGTGCCGGGCACGACCCGGAGCGGGCGCTGGATCGACCACGGCCCGAGGCGCGAGCGCCCCCGCACGACGAGCGACGCGTCCGCCGCCCGCGCCACCTTCAGGATCGCGACCCACGCCTCCCTCACGCGGGTCGCCGGGACCGCGGGCGCCACTGGGGCGAGCTCGATCGTGACACCGCGGCTCCCGGGCGGCGCTCCCCGCACTTCGAGCCGCAGGCAGTTGAACGCCGCGGGCTCGGCGCGCACGTCGAACCGCGCGCGCTTGAGCGGCCCCACGCCGGTCGTATCGGGGCCGGTCGCGCCGGCCCTGGGCGGGCGCAGCCACAGCACGCGCGACGCGGTGTTGCCCGCCGCGTCGCGCGCGGCGACGCGAAACGGGCGCGGAGCGTCGCCCGCCTGCACCTCCAGCGTGCCGTTGCCGCCGATGGCGTGCAGCACCCGCGGCCGGAATGCCGGCGCCCACAGCCGGATCGACGCGCCGTCGTAGACCTGGTCCACCTCGCCCATGTCGGTCGCCCACGACACACTGTCGAACCGGCACTCGACGCGGGTCTTGTCGAACTCGATCGACGTCGCGTAGGTCGTCATGCCGTCGCGGCGAGCGGTGAACCCGTCCTCGGCGTCCACGCGCACGCGCACGCGGCCTTCGACGGTCACGGTGTCGGAACGCGATCGCGTCCACTCCCACGGCGCCGGACGCCGCTCGACCCACGAGTGGTCGTCGGCGGGCTCGAGCACGATGCGGCGGATCTCGGGCACGCGCGTATCGGGAAGTGCCAACCCCGCGCGCAGCGGGTTCATCGCCATGTCGCCGATCCGTATCTCCAGGTGCAGGTGCGGAGGACCCACGCCGCTCTCGCCGCTCCAGGCGATCCGCTGCCCGGCGCTCACGCGGAAGCGCCCGGGCGGCGGCGCCAGGTCCTGCTCGTACTCGACGATGGCCCGCTGCACCGAGTCGGCGTACGACGCGAGCGGCTCGTCGAATGCGTCCAGGTGTCCGAACACGAACAGGCGCCCATCGTCGGCGTGCAAGTAGATGGAGCGCCCATAGCCCCCGCCCGAGGTCCGCACCCGCTCGACCCATCCCGAGCCCGGAGCGTAGACCGACTTGCCGACCCGCTCCCCGGTCGAGAAGTCCAGCGCCGCGTGGAAATGGTTGCCGCGCCGCTCGCCGAAGTCGTCGGTGACGACGAGTGGCGTATCGAGCGGCGCGTGAGCGAGCGGCGGGAGGAACGGCGGCGCGCTGCCGGCCGGCGGCAGCTCCTCGACCGCCTTGGTCCTGCTCGCAGCGCCCGAGGTGTCTTCCCCGCGGGCGCAGGCGGCGACAATGCCGAGCGCCAGAATTCCCACCGCCCGTGCGCGGGCCGCGAAACGCCTCGGGGACCTGATGTTCGCCGGTCCCGCGCGTTGCAACGCGCACGCGGCGCGGGCGGGGGTCACGCGCGATGCACGCCGGCGGCGCACAGGCCCATCACTCCAACTCCGCGCCGCATCGAGTTCGGCGGCTTCGCGAGGCGGTGGCACCGACGTTGCTCCGTCCGCCGCGTCCTGTGAACAGCTTGGGTCCCTCGTCCGCCGCGGGGCTCATCCCGAACCCGGTAGACGTAAGGAGGCATCGCCGTGAAGTTCTCCCGCAACATGCTCGCAGCCGTGGCCGTCGTCGCGACGGTTGGTCTCTTCGGATGCGGCAAGAGCACCGACCCCACCAGCGTGTCGCCGTCACTCGATTCCACGCCGCCGTCCGCTCCCGAGGGCCTGTCGCTCACCTCGACATCGGAGTACAACACGCTGAGCTGGACCGCGAGCTCGGCCACCGATCTCGTCAGCTACCAGGTGTACCAGTACCAGCCCGACCCTTCGCGTAACAACTCGTACGTGATGATCGGCGAAACCACGTCGACGAGCTATCAGATCTCGGCGACGAAGGCCGACACACAGACGTACTTCCGCGTGCGTGCGATGGACACGGCGGGCAACCTCAGCGCGATGTCGACCGAGCTCGACGCGCATCTGCCGGCGGCCCCCATGGGCGGCGGCGGGCCGGGGACCAGCGACCCGCAGCACCGGATCTCGGAGTAACCGAGCGACCCTCGTGCTCAAGGAAGCAGCACGATGCGCGTCTGGACGTGGAGGGAACCACTGATCAGACGCGCGAAATAAACACCGGCCGGGACCGACGCTCCATCGTCGTCCCGGCCGTTCCATGTCTGGCGCCCCTCGAGCGCGTTCCCCACCGGCAAGGTGCGGAGCCGGCGCCCCGCCACATCGAAGATGTCGATCTTCTGCGACGCGCCCGTGCCCCAGCCCCGCCAGTAGAGCTCGACCGGCGCCCCCGACGGACGCAAAAGCGGCGCGATGCCCGGCCCCGGGCGGGTGGCGAGCGGCCCGCCCAGCGACGTGAGCGCGCCGGCGAAGTTGGACAGCCGCGACCGGTTGCCCGCGGCGTCGGCAGTGGTGAGCGCAAACACGTAGCGCGTCCGGCGCGCGAGCCCCGTGAACTCCTAGAGCTCCGGATCTCCCGCCGCGGCGAGCGTCGCGATCCGGTGGCCCTGGGCCGTATCGAAGCCCGCGGCCGTCAGCGTGTCGCGCCCGAGCCTGAGGTCGAACACGACCGGCGCCGCGCCCGCGCCTTCGTTCCCGGGTGAGGACCACGCCAGCCGCACGCTCGAATCGGTCGTCGCCACCACCGCGAGATCGCGCACCGGCGAGGGCGGCCCCACGTCGCGACTCCCGGTGCGAGCGAAATCGCCGCGCGGCGTCGGCCAGCCCGGGAACGGAGCGAGCGCCGAGCTGTCGCCCGCGTCATAGACGTAGAGGATCGAGTCCCTGCCGGTGCCGGCGATCACTTCCGTCGCGAGATCGTGATCGATGTCCGCGAGCGTGGGCGCCAGGCCCGCGCCGCCCGGCTTCGGGAACCCGCCGTGGCGCGCGCCGTCCAGGGAGATGACCGCGAGGTCCTGGCCCTCCATCACCAGCACCTCGCGTCCCCGCGGACTGAGCGCCCCCACGAGCGGCGGACTCACCGGCCGGGCGCGGAGCGCGATGGGCGTGCCGGGCAGCGCCGCACCGGTCGAATCGAGCACCGCGATCTGGTTCGAGTCGAGCGCAAGAACGATGTCGTCGACCCCGTCGCCGTCGAGATCGCCGAGCGCGGGATCCTGGATCACGCCGCCCGGGAGCGTGGTCGTGAATCGCACCGCCCCCGACCCATCGAACGCCTCGACCGCGCTGCCGGCCGCGACCACGATCACCGGCCCGCCGCCGCGGCTGAACCGCGTCACGACCGGCGCCACCGGGTCCGCCCCCACTGTCACGGGCCAGCCCGGGCGTTCGGCGCCGTCGCCGCCCAGCACGTGCACCTCGCCGTCGGCCGTGGCGGCGATGATCTCGGCCGCGCCGTCGCCGTCGAGGTCGGCGAGCGCCACCGGGGCGGCGACGGCCGCAGCGCCCAGCGAGACCGGAAACCCGCTCACCACCGATCCGTCGTGATGCCACGCCCCCACGGTGCCGTCCTCGATGCCGCACACGACCTCCAGCGTTCCATCGCCGTTGAGGTCGCCGAGCGCCGGGCCGCCCGTGGGCCGCGCGAGCGGGCTTCCCGCCCTCACCGGCCAGCCAGCCAGCGGCTGCGCGAGGTCGTTCATGCCCATGAGCTTCGAGCTTGCGAGGCTCGTGAACAGCGCGAAGCCGCCCTCCGCTTGCGCCGGCGCTGCGCGCCCGGGCGCAGCGCGTGCGGGAACGGGCGCCGCCCGCCAGGCGAACCCGCCTGCGAGCTGCCCCAGCGGGAACGAGGGAAGGTCGAGCCGGCCGAGCGTGTCGGCGCTCTGCCCCGCCATCACGAGCAAGCCGGGGCCGCTCGTGAGGTAGGCGACACGCTCGAGCGGGCCCGCGGGAGGAAGCACCACGGCGGGGCCGATCGTGGCGCCGGCGGTGCGCGTCGCGGTCGACGTGGGGCGGTCCGTGAGCGCGCGCTTCAAGTCGAGCCTTCCCGCGCCGTAGCCCGTGACGCCGGGGTTCTCGGCCGAGATGTCGTCCGCCGTTTCCGTGAGGCGCAGCAACATCCCCTGCGGGATCAGCGGCCGCTCGCCGCGCGCGCGCTGCTGCGCCTGGATCAGCGCCGCCGCGCCCGACACCATTGGCGCCGAGAACGAGGTGCCGTCGATCGACACGTAGGCCGGCTGTCGCAGCGACACGCTGTCGGGCCCGATCGATGCGACGAACGTCGTGAGGATGCTGTCGCCGGGCGCCGCGAGGTCCACGAACGCGCCGAGGTTGGAGAACCCGGCCACGACGTCGCCGCGCGCCGTCGCCGCCACGGCGATCACGTCGCTGCGGTCCGCGAGATCGTGCGGCTGGCCCTCGTTCCCCGCCGCCGCCACGATCGTCACCCCGGCGTGGGTGGCCGCGCTCGCCGCCGCGTAGAGCCCCGACAAGTTGAGCGTCGCGAACGAGCAGTTCAGCACACTCGCCCCGAGCCGCGTGGCGTAGCGGATCGCCTGGGCCACGGACGACATGTCGACGAGGCCGAGCGGCGCGCCGTCGGCCGCCCACCCGATGCGGAGCGGCAGCAGCCGCACGTTCCACGCGGTGCCCGTGACGCCGATGCCGTTGTCGGACAGCGCACCGATCACGCCCGCCACGGCCGTGCCGTGCCCGGCCATGTCGTTCGGGTCGTTGTCCTGGTCGGCGTAATCCTCGCCCGCGAGCACGCCGTCGGGGGGTCGATTGACGAAGTCCCAGCCATGCGTGTCGTCGATGAACCCGTTGCCGTCGTCGTCGACACCCGGAATTCCGGCGGCCTCGATCGGGTTGGTGTAGATCTGACCCGCATGGCCCGCGACCGTTCCACCCAGATCCGGGTGATACGGCAGCACGCCCGTGTCCAGCACGCCCACGACGATGGTCGAGTCCCCGCGCGTCACGTCCCATGCTTCGGGCGCGTGGATGTCGTGGCGCAGCGGCGCGTCGTAGTACCACCACGACCGCGTGAACAGCGAGTCGTTCGGAAACGCCGCCACCGGGAGGAGCGGGATGCGATCGGCGCTCGCCACCTCGGGCAGCGCCCGCAGCCGCGCGACCGCGCGCTCGGCCGGCACGTTCGTGGTCCAGCGCACGACGTAGAACGCCGTGAAATCGGTGACCTCCGAGCCCTCGGGCGGAGGGAGCTCGCCGCGGAACTCCGGCTCGAAGCGCGCCGGGCCCAGCTCCGCCACCGCGCGATCGATCGCGACGTCACCGATGCTTGACACCGCCACATCCGGAGCCGCCGTGGCCGCGGCACTCGGCGGTGCCAAGCCCCGCCGCGCCGCTTCCGCGGCGCGCATCGCGCGCGCCGCGCGCGCCGCGTGCGGCCGGAGTTGAAGCTCGATGCGGTCTGTGGCGTAGCTCGGCGCGAGGGCGCCGGTTGCCGGGACGCGGGCCGGCGACGTCGCGGCGGGAGCGGGCGGAGTCTTGCGCGCTGGCGCCGGTTGCGCCACGCGCGGCGCGTCGGGTTGGGCCGCAGGCGGCGCCGCCGCGAACGTCGGCGTCGGGGGCCGCGACGGCGCATCCGCCGCCGCTGCGCCGGCCGTAATTAGGAGCGCGAGGGCCAGCGGCGCGGCGGGAATCAGCGGTATGCCAGGGCGCATCCAACAGGTGGAAGGTGCCGATCGGACGGCAGTTAAGGCAGGCACTTCGCGAGTTTAGAGACCCATGGAGCCCGCGGCAAGACGTGCCGATAGTTTCGCATGGCGGCAGTTCTGCGTTCCCCAGCGCCGCCGCGCCTTGACATCGCCCCATCCGTCGGCAAGATTTCGCGCCGCGTGAGATCAGCTCCCTCACGACAAGCGCCCAACGGCGAAGAGGAACCATGAGCAATCTTGAACGCGATCAGCTGCGCCAGATGCTGCTCGAGCGCTCCATGCGCTTCGGCGAGTTCGTGCTCAGCTCGGGGGCCACGTCCAACTACTACATCGACGTTCGCAAGACCAGCCTGCATCCGCAGGGGCTGCGCCTGATCTCCAAGCTTTTCTTCGAAATGCTCCAGAACGAGAACGTCACGGCCGTTGGCGGGCTGACGCTGGGCGCCGACCCGCTGGTGGCCGGCCTCATGCTCCACAGCGCCGAGCAGGGCCGGCCGCTCGAGGGATTCTTCGTGCGTCGCACGACCAAGGATCACGGCCTGCGCGGCCAGGTGGAGGGCAATCTCGCCGGCCACAAGCGCATCGCGATCCTCGACGACGTGATCACGAGCGGCGAGAGCGCGATGATCGCCGCGGAAGCCGCGGAATCGTACAAGGCCCAGGTGGTGCGGGTGCTCGCCGTCGTCGATCGCGGCCAGGGCGCCGCGCAGTTGTTCCAGCAGCGCGGCCTGCCGTTCGCGTCGCTGTTCACGATCGGGGAGCTGCTGCCCGCCGAGAAGTAAGCGATCCGCGCGAAGAGGTAGGAGGTCCCCGCGACCTCGGTGAGACGCGAGCTCACGCCCCGTGGAGGAATCGCGGGGCGTTTGCTTTCTGCGGAGGCGCGGTGGCTCGCCGCCGCCCGCGGTCTGCGCGGATCTCGCGGGACAGCCGTGGACGACGGATGCCGCGCTGCTGCTTGCTGAAAAGCCCCGAGGCCGCCTATGGTGTCGCGCTCTCTGTGACCCGCGTGCTGCGACACCCCGCGACCTGCGTCCCCATCGTCTAGAGGCCTAGGACACCGCCCTTTCACGGCGGCGACACGGGTTCGAATCCCGTTGGGGACGCCACTTGTCCGTCGGGGCTCAGAAATCCGCGTATGTCCTCGAACATCGAGGGGGTTAGGCGAGTTCGGAACTCGGTCATCTCGTACTCGCCCAGGTGGTCCCGTTCCCGAACCATCGTCCACACGAGGCCGTCCGGGAAGTACGCCGCCTGGAGTCGCCGCCGCTGCTCGGGCGTGGCGTACTCCCACAGCCGCGCGGCGTCCCCCAGCAACGATTCCCCGAAGGCGAGCGCCGCATCGGCATCGAGGTGATCGTGCGTCGCGCTCATGAGGTCGGCCTCGGCCGTCGCGAGCTGCTCGCGCAGGCGCGCTCGCTGCCGCTGGTAGGTCGCGGGGTCCAACGTTCCATCCGCCAGCAGGTCCGCGATCCGATCCAGTCGCGCGCGCATGTCCTCAAGCACCCGCTCGTGCCGAGCGCGCTCCTCGCGTGCCGTCGTCTCGCGCTGCTTCCACGCCTCGAGCACGACGCCCCGGAGTCCTCGCAGGACCTCGGGACGCAACTGGAGGGACTGCAGGAACGTGACGAACGACTGTTCGAGGTCCTTCTTCGGAACTCGCGCCCGACACCTGGCGCACTCGTAGTAGGGGAACCGCTTGCCGGTTTTGCCGCGCGACCAGCTTCCCGTGAGCCCGTGTCCCTCGCACTGCGCGCAGCGGATGAACCGGCGGAGCGGGAAGTCGGGATGATCTTTCGCGTAGGGGCGCTTCTCGCCGGTGCGGCCCGAGAGTCGCGCCTGAACCAGGCCGAACGTCGTTTCCGAGGTCAGCGGCTCGAAGTCGCCGGCTCGCGAGACGCCCCACTCCGGCCGCTCAACCCGGCCCGCATAGACCGCGTTCCGTAGCATCCGATCGAGCGCCTTGAACGTCGTGGGTGCTCCGCGGCCGGTGAGGCGATGGAGCCGGAGGCGGGCGAGCACATCGGCCTTCTCCGCGCCGCTCGCGAACGCCTCGAACGCCGCGCCCACGGCCATCGCGTTCTCGGGGTGGGGTTTCATGCTCGGGCCGCCGCGCTCACCGCGCGCGTAGCCGAACGGCGGCTGCCACTGCCAGCGCCCGAGTTCGAGCCCGGCCTTCATGCCGGCGCGGGTGCGCTCGGCCTTCTCGTCGTTGTGGAACTGCGCGACGCCGGACAGGATCGTCTCGATGAGCTTCCCGGTCGGCGACTCGTTCAGGTCCTCCCGCGTAGACCGGAGCAGGATGCCGTAGCTGCCAAAGAGGGCGCGGACCGCGAGGTGGTCGGTGGTGTTCCGGGAGAACCTGCTTACGTCGTAGACCACGACGACGCCCACGCGCTTCCGGTTCTCGCGGCAGTAGGCGAGCATGGACTGGAACTCGGGACGGTCGGCCGTCTTTGCGGACTCGCCCGCATCGACGAACGCGCGAGCGACCCCCCACCCCGCGCGCCGGCAGTACTCCTCGCACGCGCGCCGCTGTGTCGCCAGGCTCAAGTTCTCGACCTGCTCCTTGGTCGAAACCCTACAGTAGATGACCGCCTGCATCGGCCTGGCCTCCGCGTTGAATAGAGCGACACTGCTGCTTCGACAACCGGCCCGTGTCGTGCGACCCGGATGCTTGCTCGTATAAGTATGGATCTTCACGGACGCAGCCGTCACGAGCTTTTGCCTCCGCATGCAATGTCCATCGTGCATCGCAAACGTGCAGCTCGCGAGGAGCATCGGGGGCTACCGGCTCACAATGCCGCCACCGGCGACTCTTGGGTGATGACGTACCCCACGGTGCCGAATCACTCCGAGATGCATGGGGAATCTCCTTTCTCGCTGCCGGTGCTCGCGGCGTCAGGTTCTTTCGTGGAGTCACCGACCGTCAGCAACGCGCTCAACTGGCCTGCCGTGCGCGCCACCAC
>Ga0066710_100003641_pt1 | contig 13252 bp, 5 predicted proteins | sample GraSoiAngelo_159_FD_79666 | JGI IMG/M metagenome (GOLD analysis project Ga0066710, IMG submission 79666) | Grasslands soil microbial communities from the Angelo Coastal Reserve, California, USA - 14_1009_16_40cm | ecosystem: Environmental > Terrestrial > Soil > Grasslands | place: USA...
AGAATTATCTGAAGCAGTCGTAATTGGCGCAGCCGCCAAATCGAGGTTCCACGCCTTTCCTCCTCATAATGGCGTCCTGCAGATAACTACGTGTGCTGGTGTGCTCGAACCTCGCGTTCCAAGGCGAGTTCACGCCGGTTCTCGCGAAGCACTCGAAGAACTTTTCCATCGTGGATTCGCTGGCGATCGGGGTGGACCGGATTCAGAGAAACTTCGATCCACTCCGTCAGCAGGTCGAAGCTTGGCGGTCCCGGCAAATCACGGATGAGGATGCGAAACTGGTTATCTATAAGGCGTTCATCGAAGGCGATCTCAGCGTTCCGCGCAGCCTTGCACGGGATGTCCACCGGAATTATTTCGAGCCGGTCCACGCGGAGTTCGCACCGCGCACGATGTGGTCCCTCTCCAACGCGTTCACATCAGCGCTGAAATCGCTCGCTCCAATCCCATTCTTTCAGGCGACCGCCAAGCTCGGCATTTTCCTCAACAGCAACAACTGATCGCCAGGTCAACTCAGTTTCCCGGGGGCTCCGCACGGGCGGACAAGGCACGAATGGAACGAGGCTTTTGGGCCGGCTTCGTCCGCGAACGGCTGTGACTGCAGCGCCCCGAGGGATGCACTACGCACGACTCCATTGTGATGAAATCCTTGAGCCGTGGCATTGGGTGGGGTTGGCAGCAAGGCACCACCAAACCGAAGCGAGCAAATGAGCGGAATCATCACCAATAAACTGATCATCTGTGATTCGATCATGTGAGCGGCTTGATACAATTCGATCGTTGACTGCTTCACGAAGTCGCTGCAAGAAATCGTAAACTCTACGGCGTAATAGTTGTTTCAGCGCCAATAAAGCACTTCCGACACGACGAACGTCTTCGGGCATGAAAACTCTCACTGCGGCACATCGAGGATACGAATACCAAGATCTGCTGATCGCTTGTCGCCTAGTTGACATGCTGCTCGGAAGTGTCTTGCAGGCGTACGTCGATCAGAAACTTGTTGACGACGACAGGTTCGACGACTTGTCAATCGTCGATATTGCTGGCACGCGTGAGCGCACTCAATTCAAACATACCGAGAACGCTGATCGTCCTTTGAGCCTGACGACCTTCACGACAGATGGACGGGGCCTTCGGTTGGACCGGGTGGTCGCCTCCATTCTTGCTGATCGGTCTGGCCCCGGTCTGCAGGCACGCAGTTTCCATTATCGAATTGTCTTAAGAGACGGACCTCCAATTGATCAGAGCCTCACCGCGGTACTCAAACCTCTCGAAGAAGGTGATCCTGGACCATTTGTTCCAGAAATCGGCACGCGCCGATTTCGATTTGATGCAGCCGCCTTGTCCCAGCGTGATGGTGTAAAGGCAGATGATGTTGAGCGTCCGTTCAGCTTCCTCTTTCGCAGTGAATCGTCGCTGACACTGACTGACCTCGAATGGGCTTGCCAACACCTGATCATTGAACTCGGTGCCCCACGTGCCAGCGGGGATCTAACAGCACCGGATGCTGCTGAACGTCTGATCATGAATCGGGTGAGGGCTGAGGTTGGTGCCGAAGCTTTCCCCAACGTCGAGCGCAGCGCAGTCGATGTCGCTGCCGCGATGATCTCGACGTCTCGCGCCGCGCGTCAGGGCCGTCTCGTCGTGACGGCCGCAGAGCTACTTCGACGAGCGCAGCTGCGGAGCGACTTCGGGGCAGTTTCACGGGCCCATCCAGTTGACCATCAACTGGAGGTTCTACGGCCGTCAGCGGTTCGCACAATCATAGAGACTGCAACCGAACTCTCCACCAATGGCGGCCACTTACTCGTCGTGGGGCCGCCGGGGCACGGCAAATCTTGGGTATGCCAGCAGGTGTTGAATGTACTTTCAGACGGCGGATGGCTCACAGCGGAGCACTACTGCTACTTAGGAGATGCGGACGGTGAGCGGAACGAGCGCGTTCTTTCAGAAGCGGTATTCGGCAGCTTAGTTGGCCGTTTGGCTACCGCGGACCCAAGCCTCGTAGTCCAGCATCGCCCGAGATTTGCAGCAGACGAAGAGGCCCTTGAGGGCTGCGTTCGCCGGTCACTCGCAAAAGAGCCGCACCGGAAGGTTGCTCTCGTCATTGATGGCATTGATCACATCACGCGAGTCCGCGCTCGCGCGGGCGACCGGTTCGACCCCAGCCGAAGTCTCGCGGAAGGCTTGGCGGCGTTGGAACTTCCCGCCGGAAGTGTCGTGATCCTTCTCAGCCAGCGTGGGCCGCACCTCGAACCTTTGCAGCAAGTCGGAGCCAGAACCGCCACGGTTCCGGGGTTGAGCAGGACCGAACTCGAACATCTGGCAGCCCATCTAAACGTTTTACCTCGCGTTGATGAAGCCTCAAGTCTCGCGCGGCCGCTATTGGAAGACCCCGAGGGAATCGCGCACTTTCTCGATGCCCTTGAGGACAGAACGACGGGCAATGCTCTGTACGCGACGTATCTGTGTCGGGAGATGCTGAGACGCGCAGACGCAATAGTTGATCCGGCAGCCACCGTTCGAAGTTTGCCGCAGTTCGATGGCACCCTGAAAAGCTATTACGACCACCTTTACCAGGCTTTGGGCGCTGAGGCGGGATGGGTGGCGGACGTGATCGCGCTCGTGAACTTCGCTGTTACGCGAGCAGAACTCCGCGAAATCAGACCGGATGCCGCACATCGTGTCGGTGCCGCACTAACGTTGTTGACACCCGTCTTAATAGAGCGCGCGACCCAGGGCGGCGTCCGCGTGTACCACGAATCGTTTGCCCGATACTTGCGCAGCGCGTTCGAGGCTGACTCTCCCGCCCTCAAGGCCTTGCTCGAACGTATCGCTGATTGGCTTCAAGAGAAGGGGCTCTATGTTGATTCGAGAGCTTTTCGATCGCTGTTGTCGATTCTGGCTGAAGCTGGCAACAACCGCCGGGTAATCCAGCTGGTAGATCGTAATTTTGTGACGCGAGCCGTGGCGGCGGGATTCCCTTCGTCTGCCATCGTCGCAAATCTAGCCACGGCCGTTAGATCCGCCGCTGCGCTGGGCGAGTGGTCAATCATCGTTCAGTGCGTCGAACTGGCTCGTGCTGCCGACTCCTATCAAAGCGAACGGTTTGACTCGACGCTTGTAGCCTTTGCTGACGTACCAGCGACGATTCTCGGCGCGGACACATTAGCCGCGCGGCTTCTTGACGATGATCGCCTCGTGATGGCAGCGCGAGCGGGGCTACAAATGTGCGCCGCCGTCGATCGGCTCGGCGCCACTGCTCCGTGGCGCGCGTACATGGTTGGACATCTCCGTGAGGCCAAGAGTGACAACACGTCCTATGGTGAAGCCTCGAATCGGGCGGTAGCACTCGCATTCATGCGGGGGAGGCTGAGGCTTGCATTCATGGGTGATCGCTCCGATTCAGGGAAGTCGTCAGCACCTAATGAGAATGAGAACCAAGCTGATCGCGGGGAACCAGAGGAATCCGACGAACAGTGGAGTCCGGCGGCACTCATCGATTGGAATCGTCTTGCAGCGTGGATCGAGGAAAACAACTTGCCAATGCACGATGTGGTGGCCGCGCTGGCCGACACCTATGGGACTGATGGCGTCATCCGGCTGATCGATTCTCTGGATCGTCCGGGGGAAGCCTGTCTCGCGTTCGCAGAGAAACTCGCCGGCGGGCCGGTTCCCGGCGATATCGAGTGCGCTTCGCCACGACTGTGGGCGATCGCTGCAATGGCACATGGAATCCCGGCCGGCGCAGTACATCGACTTCTGCAGTTGGGCGTAGATCCCGAAGCTCTCGCGCTGGAGTCGAGTGAAGTGGCTCGCGACCGCCTGCTGGATCTCACACGGCGGGTGCAAGAACGCTCGGTCCGTTTTGAGAACAGCGATCTTGCCGCATGGCTTGACGCGTGCGCGCTTGCTGCCCGTCTTGAAGATCAGACGACTCGTATCGCCGAAGTGCTTATCGTCGGCGAGGGCTGGTATCGATGCTGGCTTCGCTTCGTACTTGCGTTGTCCAGAGCTGAGGCTGCCTCTGACGACCGAGGGGGCCTCGCGATTCAAGCTCTACAGCTCCTCACGGAGGACGTGCGGCCATTCGCCGGCGATCCGCGGGCGTGTGATCTGTATTCCCTGCACGACTCGATACAAGACACGATCACGCGAGCGATGCAGTTGCTCGATGACGGACAGTGGGAGAGTGGCTTACGCGTATTGAAGAAGGTGAGTGGCTCAATAACAACGACGCTGTCCGGTGAGTTGGGGGGACCGATACCGCCTGACTTTGTTCTTCGGCTGGCCGTTGACGGCGCGACGCCGACGAGGCACGGAGTTGCCGAGGCGCTCATCGCTGAGGAAATCGCGGCGGGATCAGGACGTCGCTATTACAGCGATCTCGCCGAATATCGACTCATCGCGGCGCGTCTCGCTCTAGCCTCAGGAAACGCAGGCCACGCGGAGACGCTGTGGCGAGAAGCCTGCGCCTTTCTGACCGCATACGGGTTTCACAAGGACATAACCATCTACGAACTGCTGAACCCGCTTCCATCGCTGATCATGGGCGACCCTGCCCGCGGTCGCCTTCGCGTCGCAGGGGTTCAGGGCCTATGCGAGCGCGTTCCCTGGCACACAGATCGAAGGGACACACGTGGCGCATGGGGCCGTTGGTGGGAGCTACTCGCCAAAGCAGACCCTGTTGCCGCCATTCGTCTGGCGGTTCCCGCCCTGCTGGGAAGGTGCAACGATCCGAACTCACTCCTTGACGGGGCTTTGGGGGACGTGTGGGAAGAATGGTACGAGCACGTCGATCCGCTGGTTTCGGGCGCCCTTCGTTTGATGCTGGATAAGGCTCTCGACAAACGGGACAGCACGCTGATCCAACGTTTGGCGGACGATACGAGCACCGACAGAGAGACCGTGTGCCAGTTAATGACATGGCTGCTCGCGCGAGCTGACGAACGTCCGCTTGCTTACAGCTACTCAAATAGCGCCGAACTGCTCGCAAAGGATGACATGGTATTGTCCGGCCTCAACATGGTCGCGACGTCGGCAGATGTACCCAACGTGTCGTCGGTCGGGGAAGACCAGACATCACCAGGCTCGGCTGAACCATCTTTAGGCACTTCGTCAGCTGCGGACTCGGGAAACGCAGCCGGACCTGCGGTTGCTTACTCTTCTCTCCCGGCTGGCTTGCCGGGTCTCGCCCGTGCAATCAGAAACTGGCGACGAAGGCCATACGAAGCGCAGTCAGCGGAGTGGGCTGTGGAACGATTTGCTAACGCGATCGGCTACCGTTTGATTGAACTAGCTGGAGCTGGACGTCACCATGAGGCAGCATCGACTCTACGCTCACTCGGCGACAGCGTTGGATTCGGAAAGCGCTCGGGTATTCTCCGATCTGTTGCTGAAGGTCTCGAGCGTCATGGCGAAAACCGACTGGCAGCAGTTGCGTACGCACTCGCGTGGACACGCTCGCGAGGCCATGGCGGCTGGTTAACCTTCGGTGGCGAGACCGAGTTGGACGCTCTTGAACGCGCTTCAACCTTGGACGAAGTCGTCGCCAGTACTGTTGTAGCAGAAGAGATCGAAAGAGCGGTGGCCACTAGCTATGGACCGTACGGAGTCTCTCAAGCTGTAATCCTTGCCTTTGCCGCTGGAGCGCTGCGTGTTGCCGGCATAGCTTCCATCGACATCGCTTTCGCTGTTTGGGACGAGGCGTGCGCCGTAATCAGCGCAAGGGCGCCGCGCGTCTCTGACTCCGATGATCCGGATCATCCTTATTTTCCGCCTGACCCGGATACCGGAGAGGAAGTGCCCGGCGATCTTGACGGAGCGTTTGCGCTTGCGGTTCTCGGAGGGCTTTTTCATCCGAGTCGTGAAAGAAAGCGTCGGACGTTCCTCGGCACGAAACTGCTTCTCGAGCATCGGCCAGAGACAGTGGCGAATGTGTTTAACACGGCTCTATCGACCATCTCGGATCCAGCAACACTCACGTGGCTACTTCGGCTTATTGAATCGACGAGAGAGGAAAGCGAACCGGTTGTAACCGCATGTCAATTCGATATGCGGGAACTGGCTTCGCGAGGGCTGCTCACCGTGAGAGCCCTCGCCCGCCGTTTGTTAGTAGGCGAGGGGGTCCCGCTGGTACCGTCCGCCGCGCCGGCACCAGCGCTGCTGGCCGACAACCGAGTGATTTTGGTCCCGACGAGAGAACACGATGAGGGGTCAGATGAGACCCACGGCCTGGATGAGTTCTTGAAATCCGTCGCTGGCAACCGCCTGCGGCGAGGCGAACGATTATTGCCCAGACTTCGCAAAGCTGTGCAGACGCGTGTTGCGTCTTTGTTGGAGGACGAAGCCGTGAAAGACCGCCTAAAGTCTCAGCTCGACGACCTCGCATCTCGTGTACGGAGACGCTGGCCTGATGCATTCCTCGTTCATGAAGAAATGATAGAGGTGACCCTTCAGTCAGTCGCAGCCGGCGGCCGGGCTGCAATGTTTGGGACTGGAAAGTTGATCTCGAACGCGGTCACGTGGGAGGACACGCTTGCTTCCGCGCTTCTCGACGACCCGGAAATACCGCTCATCCTCGAGGCAACCCGACAACCACGACCACCCATTCCTGCACCGCCCGGCAACGGTCATGAGATGTGGGCGCGGCTTCGTGACCGCGCAGCCGGAGTGGCGGACCTCGGCATCGAGGAGGCTGCTGAGGTAGACGGTATGTTCACGGCCACGCTTCGCATCGAGCCATACACCTCAGCGGCGATTGTAGAACACGGTAGGTTTCGAGGCTGGCGATGGCTAGCCACTATGGAACAGCGTTGGGTCAAACCGTCCGACTGGCGAGAAGAGAAGGACTTGTTTGCGCAGCGGTACTACGTCGTAGAGGTCAGAGACGTGGGTGATCGACAAGCGCTTGCCTTACCTCCTGTTGGTTTTGGCGACCTCCGAATGTGGAAAGCTGAGGTTGACCCAGTTCTCGCGCCATCAGCTCTCGGCAGAAGCCAACCGCTCGTCGGTGTAGATCGCGAACTCGGCCTCGTCGGTGATGGTCGTCAAGGGCTTGGTGCGCCAACGGCCGTACTCGCACCAACTGTCATTCTTCTTGGATCGCTCGAGCTCCATCCTGCTGAACCATGCACGTACTGCGATCGCAACGGCGTCGGGCTCGCGCTTGTTACGTGGCGCGCCGCGTACGAGACCAGCGAGTACGAACTGACGTGGCCTCGAATTTGCGGGTCAGGAATCGTAATTCGGCCCGATTTGCTCAACCGACTCGCTGAAGCTGCAGGCGAGCGCCGACTAGTACTGCGCGACTTTGTTGTGGGTGTGACTGAACTCGCCGTGAAGCCATCCTAGCTTTCGGATTACCATCCACATTGGTAACGAGTCCTCAAGGGGACCCCTAATCGTCTCTCAATCTCCCGAATGCTTTGGTGCTAAAGCCGCGGGTCGACCGGTTCACTCTCCATCGCCAGAACTCCGAATACGCATTCGTGCACACGGTAGAGCGGCTCGCCTTCCGTAAACCGATGAAGTGCTTCCAGTCCCAAGGCAAACTCACGCGAAGCAAGCGATCTTTTTAAACCGACGCCCCGCTCGCGTAAACGGTCCATGTGCTCTGGGAGTGTGTATTCTGGTCCATAGATAATCCGCAGATATTCCCGGCCGCGGCACTTAAGGGCCGGCTGAACTATTCCCTTGCGCCCTCGCACAATCCAATCCAAGGGCTTCACGACCATGCCTTCGCTTCCATTGCCCGTTCGTTCGAGCCACCATTCGATTCCGCTTTGTTCACTTTCCGGATCGGTGACATTCACTGTCTTGAATGCCGTCGAATGCAACAGTCCCTCGTCGGCGCTACACAATTGCGAGAGCTTTTCCATATGCCAGGCGTGATTCTGGTTAGTGTGCACCTTGCCCTGTGTGGCGAGGACGTGAAAGGGAGCGACCTTCAAGTCATTTACATCGCGTACGGTCCAGCAGTACCGACCGTAAGCTTGAATGTATTGATCGATGCACCCGTAGCGTTCGCCGAACTTTTTGAGCAGCTGGTTATCAGCACCGTTTCCTGCGGAGTTTTCGCCGAGAACGCGAACAGCAGCGGCAAGAGACTCTTTCGCTGCGGTACCAGTCGGAGCGTATTGGTGTCTCAGCAGATCCTGAGCTTTGCTGGACCACGGCATGATCTCCGCATCGAAACAGATCCAGGACGTTGCGAATTCGTCCCACCAACCGGACCGATCCATGGCCAGTTTCAACCGCGACAGAACTTCGGTTTCGTGTTCGTGTTTATTGAAGAATCGTCTGCCGGTTCGTGTGTAAACGACGCCGATACCTTCACCGCGAATGCCAAAGTGCTTTCTCGCGGCTTCTTCATCCTGGCAAAGCACGATGACCGCGCGCGATCCCATGTGCTTCTCTTCACATACGACCGCCGGAACGCCTTCGTTGCGGAAGTATCGAAACACTTCTTCCGGATACTCCAGATAGTCGGGCCGTTTCGATGTTTCTGGCGGGGCCATAGTGGGTGGTAAATAGATCAGCCAGTGTGGATCGACAGCAAAACGCGTCATAACTTCCAAAGCAGCTCTCGCGTTTTCCTCACGAATGGTGATCGAGTGACTAAGGCGTGTTGTGATCACGCGTTTTCCGAGAACATCCTCGATATCGAGAAGGTCGTTATACGGCCGATCCGGCGTCAACGGTGGACTCGTGTCTTCCGGATTGAGCGGACGTGCCGGCGCGTAATACATCTTGCGTGCGGGCACCTGCAGGAGTTCTTTTTCCGGATATCGCAGTGCAGTGAGGCTCCCGCCAAAGACGCATCCGGTATCAATGCAGATCGTTCGATTCAGCCACTGCGCCTCGACCACTGGAGTATGGCCATACACCACGGTAGCCTTGCCGCGATAGTCGGCCGCCCAGTTGTATCGAACAGGCAGTCCGTACTCATCCGTCTCTCCAGTCGTTTCTCCGTACATCGCAAATTCGCGGACTCGTGCAGACGCTCGTCCTTGCAGGTCAGCCTTCAAACCGGCATGAGCGACGACAAGGCGCCCATCGTCGAGAACATAGTGACTGACAAGACTGTCGATGAACTCGGCAATTCGTTTCTTGAACTCGTCGGATTCCGATTCGAGTTGTTCGAGCGTCTCCGCCAATCCGTGTGTTATTCGAACATCGCGTCCGCGCAACTTTCGCAATAATTTCACATCATGGTTTCCTGGCAAACACAGTGCGGCTCCCTGCTCTACCATCGACATAACGAGACGCAATACAGCGGGCGACCTCGGACCACGGTCAACAAGGTCACCAAGAAAGATCGCTTTCCGTCCCTCCGGATGCTTCGCGGTGGGCGTTTGAGCGGAATCCGTGACTTCGTAACCGAGCGTGCGAAGGAGGTCGACGAGTTCGTCAAAGCATCCGTGAATGTCGCCGATTACGTCGAACGGTCCGGTGTCCGACCGCCGATCCGTCCAGAGACGCACCCTTTCGATCTCTGCCTGATCCACTTCGTCAGTCGATGAAAGGACAAATACATGATGAAATCCCTCGCGCTTTAGCGTGCGAAGGGAGCGACGCAAGTTATCCGTCTGCTGCCGAATCACGTGTGGTCCGAAAGCTCGGTCAGAGCGTCCGCGGTTTCTTTCCTGGCAAACGCTTGCAGGCAGGTCGAAGACAATCGCAACGGCAAGCACATGATGCTCGCGTGCCAGTTCGATAAGAGACTTGCGATCTTCTGCTTTGACATTCGTCGCGTCGATGACTGTCAGTCTCGCTGCCGAAAGGCGCTTTCGCGCTATGTAATACAGGACATCGAACGCGTCGGGTGTGGCGACCTGATCGTTTTCATTGTCTGCGACAAGGCCCCTGCAGAAATCCGATGATAGGACTTCGGTCGGCTTGAAGTGTCGTCGTGCAAACGTGGACTTGCCGCACCCGGAGGCACCCACAAGCAGAACAAGTGACAAGTTGGGGACGGAGATCTTCATCGCGAAAACACCGCCATTTGTGTCGGTGTCCCAAGGCTGGAGACTTCGTCCCCGATCCCGAGAAAGCGGACGGAATAGCCAAAGCGTTCGGCGACATTGCGGGACCACTGTTCGAATTCAGGACGCGTCCACTCAAAACGGTGATCACCGTGTCTGAATTGTCCGGCCGGAAGCGTTGTGAATACGGCGTTGTATTCGGCATCGGGCGTGGTGATCACGACGATGGGAGGATGCGCATACTCAAAAACGACACGTTCGAAAGCTGTCAGGCGCGATAGTTCCAGATGTTCGATGACTTCGATAGCGCAAGCTGCATCGAAATCCTCGAAGCGTTTGTCGCGATACGTGAGCGCTCCCTGAAAAAGTTCGATCCGATTGCGTTGCGTTTCGGGCATGCGCTCAATGTCGAGCCGTGTCTTCGCAATTTCCAACGCGCGCAGGGATACATCCACACCAACGATTCGCTGAAATGCTTTCTCCTTCAACAGCGATTGCAGCAGCCGCCCTTCCCCGCAACCCAGATCGATGACCCGTTTTGCGCCGACATCCTTCAAGACGCTCAAGACCGCTCCCATCCGTTGTTCATTCAGGCTCAGCGGCGCTTCAAGCGCCTGTTCTTCGTTTCCGCGTGTCTCTTCCGTTTCTTCCGGTTCGGCGTCTTCGTCCGCTACCAGGCGCGCCAGCGCCTCGCGGACGAGATAGCCGCGACGCTTGAGATATCGAGAAACAATCTGCTCGCGCTCCGGATGCTTTTCGAGCCATCCAGCCCCTCGATCAAGCAGTTTCTGGATTTCGTCAGGACCCACCCAGTAGTGCTTGTCGTTGTCGAGCACAGGCAGCAAGACGTAGAGGTGTGTGAGTAGATCCTTGAGCCGAGAGTTCGCCGAGATTGTAACGGAAAAATAGGAGCTCTCACCCCATTCCGGAAAGCGATCGTCCAGAGGAAGCTGCCGGCATTCAACTCGGTATCCCAACGGCTCAAACAGCTTTCTTAGGAATGATTCTCCTCCGCGACAGGGAACCGTCGGAATCCTCGCAGTTAATGGGATAGGAGTGTCAGCCAGCTCAGGCCGATCCTTGGTATAGCCTTTCATTCCCGAGCCGAAAACCGACGCAATGGCGACGCTCAAGAATGATGACGCCACGTAAGGGCGGTCGTTGACGTATTGACCTAGCAAGCCCGCGTCCGTGCCAGAACCGCGACGGCCTCGAACCAGCGCAACGGGGTCGATGTCCATGAGTAGCGCTACCGTGCATTCGTCCTCTCGAGCGACGGGATAGAAAACGTGCACTTGTCCAACTGCGACAGGGAACGATTGCAAGCGATTGGGATTCTTTCCCAGTAGATACCCGATATCAGTAGCCGGGCGATGCGTCGTTGTAATTGTCAGCAGCATGTGTCATTTCCATCCCCGGAACTCTCATTCTGTCGCGCAACGACCTCCGCTTCGCCCGATTCGGCGCAGGCAATCAACTGCAGATTCCTGCCTTTATGCTTAATTGCGCGTTTTTTGGATTCAGTCAGCGTCACAGGGGCTGAGTTCCTTCGTTCAGTAGCGCCAGGTAACCGTCGTAGGCGAACACGCGGTTGCGGCGTCCGCCAGTGCGTTCTTTGACGATCCCCAAGTCGACGAGGCGTTCGATCCCTTTTGTTGCGGCAGGGAACGAGAGACCGGCGCGCCGACCGACATCCCCAATTGTCGTGATAGGACGAGCGCACAGGGCATTGAAAACGCGCAACGTCGTCGAAGTGCCACGGCCCGCAGCTTGGATGCGGTTCGCATCCTCTTTGAACAGATGTACAAGACTTTGCGCAGTTCGAACTGCATTCGACGCGGTGTCTTCCACACCCTCCAGAAAGAAATCCAACCAGGCCTCCCAATCTCCTTCGGTCCGGACCAAATCGAGCAGGCGATAGTACTCGGGCCGGTGCTGTTTGAAATAGAGGCTCAGGTACAGCAAAGGTTTCGACAGCACGCCGCCGTGATGCAGCATGAAGGCAATCAGCAGGCGGCCGACACGGCCATTGCCGTCAAGGAATGGGTGAATCGTCTCAAACTGCACGTGCGCGAGCGCGGCTTTGACCAATGTTGGATACGGGGAATGCTCGTCATGAATGAACCGCTCAAGGGCGGCCATGCAGTCCTCCAGTCGATGAGGAGGAGGCGGAACAAAATGGGCGTTGCCCGGTCTGGTCCCACCGATCCAGTTCTGAGTCCGGCGAAACTCGCCGGGCGACTTTTCGCTACCTCTACCCTTGGAAAGCAAGATTGCATGCATTTCGCGAATGAGCCGGTTCGACAACGGAAAACTTTCTCGCAGCCGTTCTACGCCGTGCTCCAGCGCCGCCACATATCCCGAAACCTCCGCAACATCATCAAACGGTACTCCCGGACTTTCCTCCAGCTCGAAGAGGAGTAGATCTGCGAGTGTCGATTGTGTGCCTTCAATCTGCGAAGAGAGCACAGCCTCGCGGCGGATGTAGGCATAAAGAAAGATATTGGGATCGGGCAACAGCAGGGTGATGCTGTCGAGCCGTCCAAGCGCGAGAGTGGCGCGCTCCAGGAGACGCTGGCGCGAATTCCCGAGTGCCAGAGCAGGATCGGGCGGCAAAGGGCGCGGAACAAAGGCTCTCACCGGCTCGCCGGTTGTGGCCGTGTTCTCGTAATCGCCCGTAACTCCCCGATGCATCAGCTGATTTCCTTATTAAGCGAACGTTTAATAAGCCTCGCGCCTATTAAACGAAAAGGCCCAAAGCTTTAATAAGCCTGAGATCGAATCCGAACCGCCCGAATCTGACTATGTCCAGCGGCGGTTGAATGGGGCGTTCGATTCCAAAAGGGAAACCAGTATATGCTCAATCGGGAAAAGGGCAGGACAGGGGCATTGCCGTGGATCACGCCTCCTGTTTTTCGCCTGTGGCAAAGCTCAACGGATCGTAATTCTTCATCTCGGTCTTTGGCGAAAGGCCCGAGTATGTTGTTTGTTTACTAAACGTTGCTCAACAAATCGCGTTTTTCCAAATCAGATTCAGGTTCTAGTGGGAGCAATCCCGTGGAGGTTCGAGTCCTCTTTTCGGCATCACTAGGTTACAGCCCTTTCCCCGAAGTTCGGCTAGTAAAGGGCTAGTAAAAATCCCTTTCACATCTCACTCCGTTTTCATGCACACAATAACCGTCCGAATCGGCACGGTGCATCAATTGGCTCACCCTGATGACATCACAAGGGGAGATAACCTACGTGTCCGTCCCATCGAGATTAAA
>Ga0066710_100003642_pt1 | contig 13250 bp, 10 predicted proteins | sample GraSoiAngelo_159_FD_79666 | JGI IMG/M metagenome (GOLD analysis project Ga0066710, IMG submission 79666) | Grasslands soil microbial communities from the Angelo Coastal Reserve, California, USA - 14_1009_16_40cm | ecosystem: Environmental > Terrestrial > Soil > Grasslands | place: USA...
GGAAGTCATGAATGTGCCAGACCACGGGTACCCGGGGCGATCGCGCCAACCGGGCGAGCAGGTGAAACTTGATGCCGTTTGAGTGGACAAGGTCGGGTCCCAGTTCAGTCAACGTTCTCGTCAACGACCGGGCGTACCGCCAGGTCGGCCACGCCGCCTTGACTCCCCGGCGACCCAGTTCCAGGATGGCCCGGCCGCGGCTGGTGTCTTTGCCAAGCATGCGGTCACCTGTCTTCATCAGCGCCTTTGGCATGGGCAGGAGGATCACCTGCACCCCGAGTCGTTTCGCCCGCTCGATCAATGGGCCGGCAGCGGAGGTCACCAGGAGCAGTTCCGACGACGGCTCGGTCTCGCGAACGGCCGCCATCATATCGAGCAAGCAGCGTTCGGCTCCGCCAAGTCCAGCCGCCGGATTGAGATAGACGATTCTCAAGTTGGTCTGCCTCAGTTCTTGGCGTACGCCTGAAGAATGGTGTGGGCATGTTGGCGCCAGGAAAAGCGCTGCGCTCGTGCCAGCCGCTGGGCCGGGTCCGGCGCCTCCTGCGAGTGAGTCAGCAAGCGCTCGATCGTTTCCGCCCAGCAAGAAAGGTCCGCCACGGGACAGTAAACGGCGCCGTCGCCTCCTACCTCGCGCAGCACGGCAATATCACTGGCGACCACCAAGGCCGCACAGGCCAGGGCTTCGAGGACCGGCAGTCCAAAGCCTTCCGCTTCGCTAGGTTGCAACACAACGCGCGCCCTCCGGTACAGGGCAGCCAACGTGCGGCGGTCGAGCCCGCGAAGCTGTCGCACGGCGCGCTCGATGCCGAGTCCTTCAATCTGTTCGCGTTGGGCAGCGGTCCACTCTCCGCCAACTTGCACAAGCATCAACTCCGGAAAGCGCGCTTTAACGGCAGCGAACACATGGAGAAGCACATCGATGCGTTTACGCGGAATGCAGCTTCCCACGTGAAGAACAAAAGGCGTGTCGTGGCAACCGATCGCTACTCTTGACAGTGAGTCCAGGTCGTCGGGGCCGGGATGGAACTCCGGCGACACGCCGTAGGGGGCGTAAACCAGCCGATCTGGGTCCAGCAGGCGACTTTGCAGGAGGCGGCGGCCCATTCCAGCGGTGCTGTAGAAGACGGCAGATGCTTTTTGGAGCCCGCGGAGAATGCGTCTGGTCATGGCCCGAAACCAGCGTGGCCGCGGCTCACTTCGTGGATCCAGCAGACACCGGAAACAATCCAGGTCATGGCAAAAGACCCCCGTGCGCTTCGCGGGCAACTCGTGCGTCAGATGAGCATAACTGTGGTCACAGATGTGGAAGCAGTCAAAATCGCTCAACCGCTCTCGGAGATGCCGGGGATAGTCCCAAAAGCGGTTCAGCAGCCGATCGGCGTTGAAAGCAATCCGTCTTCCCTTGAGCACGGGCAGGCGCTCGAAGCGCGGAATCAAGCGCGGACAAATGCGCGCTGCCTGCACAGCCTGCACGTGGAAACGCCGTAGCTGCGTGCAGAGCATCTCCGCCACCAAGTCCATGCTCGGCCAACGCTCTTCCACCAGGTCACAAACGATCCCCAGCCGCAACATGGTCGTTTCGATCATTTAGGAGATCGGTCACGAAGGCAGTCACTCGCTCCACCTGCCGAGGCCGGTCGAACTCCGGCAATTGGCGCGGCACCGCCTCTTTCTTGGTCTTTAACTCCGCGGGACTGATTTGCTGCATCACGACCGCCAATGCTTGCAGGTAGCGCTCGTCCCAGGGGGCCTTACCTGGTAACCGCCATAGCCAGGGGCCGCCCAGATCGTAAGCGAGTGGAATCTGCCCGGTGATGATCGGCAACCCTGCTGCCTGGTATTCACTGAGCTTGGTCGTGTAGCGGAAGCTGCCAACTTGATCGACGGACTGCGGAAGGCTGGCCACATCCATGACGGCAAGATAATCGGGAACTTGATCGCGCGGCACCCGGCCGGTGAGCAACACGCTGTCCCCCAAGCGCTTGCCGGCCGCCTGTTCCAAGCGGATTCGCCCGGCACCGTCCCCGACGATGACCACCTTCAGGCCCGCGCGGTCGGTGCGCAACAGCGAGCGGATCAGTTCCAGTCCATAGCAATAGCCAACTCTTCGAGTCCAGGCCAATGACCCGGCCAGGCCGAACACTAGGTCATCCGGCGCAATGCCGAGTTCTTTTCGAATCCTGGCTCGACTGGCAAGCAGCCGTTCCGGCGACGGGGGAAATGGAGCCCAGCCGGGTGCGGTTATAGCCCGCGGGGCACCGAAAGTCAGGGCTCTTCCCGCCAGGTAGGGAGTCCAACCGATATAGCCAGCCGACCATCGGCATAAGAGCCGCTCATAAATGCCGAACAAAGGCCCCAGGAAAGGGTGCTGCCCGGCTACGAAAGGGCGGACCGCATCGCCGCTGCTGATGACATAGGAAACTCCGGCCAAAAGCCGGCCCAGCAGGACGGCCAATCCGCCGGCCAATCCTGTTCCTTCCATAATCACCAATTCCGGCCGGCGCCGCAGGATGAGCTTGAAGAGCTCACGAAAGCTCCTCCATTTGCTCCGGCGATCAAAGGGAAAGACTTCGGGACGAAAATTTGCCAGCAAGGCGAGTAGCCGCGTTTCGTCGTCTCCTCCCGCTCCCTGCGTGGCAAGAACGACAATGCGTCCCAGTTCCTGGCGTGCTTGCTGGATTTGCTCGGGAAGGATTTCCGCAGCGAAGTGTGGAGGCTGCGGTCTTGCGGAGAAGGAGATTCCACGCAGTTTTCTGGCGACCAGCGCTGGTCTTTCTAACTCCTGTGGATAGCGGCTTGCCGTCATACCTTTTGCACGACCATGTACTGGGTGGCGGCCAATGGCCGCCAGTATCCCAGACCTAGCTTAAAGGCCATCGTTTTCGCCAGTTTCCTGGCGAAGGCGTCCTTGGACGCAGCTGCCGAAGCGATGAATCCGCTCTCCAGGATTCTTGTCGCAGGGAGGGAGTTGATGATCTCGCGCAGCTCAGCGGCCGCATATTCGCGAAAATGAATGTCCCAGACCGCAATCGGCTGCCCCTTGGAGGCGATCTTGGGCGTGCGGGCAAAGGCCACGCCTCCCCATGAAATTGGCTTCCCCAGAGCCAGCCGCAGTCCATTCGCCAGGGTGCACGGATTGGGCGTACTGAGTAAGAGCAAGCCGCCAGGGCGCAAGACGCGCAGGCACTGTTCGAGGTAGCCGAGCGGATGATGATAGAGGTGTTCGAAAACTTCGGTGGACACCACACAATCGACCGAGCGCTGAGGGAAGTCCTCCAGAAAGCCATCTTCATTGAAATTCCGTTTCAAGAATTCAACGCCCGGTAGGCCGGCAATAAAACTTCGTTCGGGAGGCAGTTCAAAATAGTCAACGGCCAGAGGCCGTTTAAAGACGAGCCCCGCCTCTGAGATGAGGCGAAGGAAAAACCCATTGTGGCAGCCTATGTCCATGATGCTATCGCGGTTCCCGGAGAGGTGAGATTGCAGTGCCCGGGCAAGCAAGAGATGTCTGGGCCGAAAGTTCGCCAGGTTTTCTTTCGTCCAATCATCCAGCTCCCGAATCCCGGAAGCCGCCAGCCGGTCGTAGCATTGTTCAAGCGCAGGCTCCGTCGAACCTGCATAAAGAGCGGATGCGCTATGAAAGTTCATGGAATACCTTCAGGAGGCGAGGTCATGCGTGGCGGTTTCGGTCCGAAGGATTTCGATGGTCCTGGGCAGGGCAAAGTATCTCTCGTAAAGGCTTAGCGCGCGTTGTCTGATCTCTGCCAGCCGGCGCGGCTCGGCCAGGAGATTCTCAAAGGCGTCAATGAGATCCGCGGGTGATGGCGAGGGCGCAAGAAGGACAGCCCCTGTCTCTCTCCACACCGAGTCCGTGAGCGGCCCGGCATTGGTTACGATGGGCAGCCCCAGGGCCAGTCCGGCCATCACACTGGTGCGTCTGGAACTGACTCCGTCGGCATAGGGCTGCACAAGACAATCGCAAGCAGCCAGATGAACTGCCATTTCCCTGGGACCCAGGGGGCCCGTTGCATCCACTTGCCCACGCAAAGACGGATTTTCATTTCCAATAATTGTGGCAAACTCTTTACTTCCCTTGCCGAGTAGCAGGACCCTCCTGCTGGACTCGTTTGCCAGCAGCGGCGGCAGAATTCGCGCCAGCAAAGAGGTTACGTGAGGCCCGTAGGTGCCAAAATGCCCGAAAAGAAGCTGATTTTCCCGGACAACTTGCTTGCGGAGCGCCGCGACCGCGTCGGCGGAAACTGTGGTTGGCAGATTGCTGGGAACCGGAAGCCAGTTAACGGAGTATCGGGCGCTGCCGCTTTTGGGCAGCAGCGCTTCCCATCCTGGGATGGCGACAAAGATTCGCTCGGCCCTGCGTGCCACCAGGCCGGCCATCAAGCGCGTGACCATTCCCAGGAAGTTGTACCGGAGCGGCTGTTTGCGCGAGAGCGGAAAGGCTACCTCGTGAAACATCACCCAAACGGGCTCCAGGCGCCGGTTAAGCCACCAGCAAAAGGGAACATTCATTCCCTTGCAGCCGAAGGCATGCGGAACATACTGGACCAGCAGTCGGCAACGTCCCGGCATTCGGCTCAGGAATCGATCCAGGTTCGCCAGGTCCCGCCGGCAAAATCTTCCTGGAAGCCAATGCACGGTCACGCCGGCATCGGTCGGAGCTGGTTGACTCGTGCTGGGAGCCGGGGCCCAGACATGCACCTCATCCCCCGCGCACGCCAGCCCGCCGGCGATCAGCTGAGTGTAATCGCTTACACCGCCGGGCTGAGGCGGGTACTCCCCTGTAACCAGCACCCATCGGAAATGGGACATGGAATAATTTGGGCCTTTAGCGTCTAACCGACCGCCCTGGGGCGGAACAATATGCGAATCCGGAAAACCCATTCCGCTCGTTCTATCGAATTGAAGATCGTGACCCAGGCCAGCGCCAGATAGACCAGGGCCGAGCCTCCCATGTCCACCGCTAATTGAATCCAGTTCTGGGGTGGATAGGCGCTGGCGAACACCACGATAAGAGCCCCGTATGGCAACCCAACAATCAAAGGTGTTGCGATGGCCCGTACCAAAGCTCCAGGGGACACGCCGAAATGCTTCTTTAGCAGATACGGCAAGTACCATGCGTTGATACAGAGCGAGGCCGCTAGCGTGCCAAGCAGGGGGCCAATCAAGCCGAGGGTATTGGTCAAGACGACGCTTATGGCAAGGTTGACCACTGTTGAGACAAGGCCCAGGGGAACCAGCCGGGCCACTTGCCGCGTGCCGACAAAACAGCAATCCCACAAGGTAAAGAGGCTCAGGAGGATGGCGTTGATTGCGGCAACCAGGGTGAAGACATTGCCGGCAAAATGATCCCGCCCTACCCAGCGCTCCACAAAATTCTGATTGAAGGCGCCGATCGGCACCATGACTGCGACGCTGAGCACCGTGACCAAGCTGGTAAGCTCCATGAGCCGGCGTTGAAAGAGGTCGTGGCGGCCCAGCGCATGCAGTTCGGCCAGACCCGCCCAACTCGCCGACATCACTCCCTGGAGTTGACCTTGGGCCAGCGTGGCCAGCCGTTGGGTGATTACCATCGGCACGACCAGCGCTGGTTTCAACAGGAACGCAACCAGGAGCGTGTCCGACATCACACTCACGCGCGTGCACACTTGACGAAAGAAGGTCGGGGGACTGAGACCCCAGATTTCACGCCACGTTTCCTTCCGGATCCTTGTCTGGAACAAAGAGCCGGTCACCAATGGAAAGGAAGTGAAGACTCTCACCGCGATCAGGCCGTGGAAAAGAAACGTTCCAACGACAAAGGCGATGATTTGCCCCGTGATCCCCCAGCCTGCCCATGCCAAGACTAAAGCTGCTGTCGTCGTCGCCACGCTTTGCAGAAGGAGAAAAACATTAACGGAGAATCCGTCCTGGCGTGCATCCGCCAAAAGCCTGAATGGCACGAGGGGAGTGATGAAAAAGCTCAGTAATCCCACGAGTGAAGCCGTTCGCAAATCAACGATGCATCCTTCCCCTACCGGGACCAACCGGCCAATAACTGCAAATAGAATCAGTCCGGCAATAAGAAATCCGCATGTTGTGCCCAGATACGCACGAATCCCGGCCCCTAGCACCTGATGGACCTCTTGGGCATCTTCTCTTCCAGTGGCCTTCGCCAGCATGGGGAGCAAGGATGCCCCGACCCCCAGCTCGAGCAGCTTGAACTGGCTATACCAGTCCGTAAGCGCTCGGCACGCACCGAAAGATTCCGTTCCTAACCAATGCAGTAAATAGGGAACCGTCAGGAAACCGATGGTTACGGTGACGCCTGTGTAAACCACACCGCCGCCAAATGTCAGGATGGAGCGCCGTGATCGACTCATCGACAAATGAACCGAGCTCACCCAGGGCGGTTAGACCTGCGCCCACAGAGAGCTAACCCTATGTGCTCACCCTCAACCCACTCTTTTACGCTCTGCGTGTGGCATTACGCCAAGTTGTCGGAGCTTCCTTCCCCACCATTGTGGTGTTAGTCTCACTTTCCACCGGTACTTTGCGATTTGCCATGCAGTGGGCGCTGCGTATTTCTTCATTTTCTTGTCAAGACCGTCTTGCTGCACGGGCACTCCCAGAAGAGTCGCAAGGTCAAGGATATAGGCATATTCAACATAGCGCCGCCATTCGTCACCAATTGAAATCGATGAAGTTAGATTGGGATGTGTTTCATTACGATAGGTTGGCTGGGCAACGATATCCCGCTTGGGAAGTCCAAAAAAGTCGGCGATGATCCTCGAGCAGCTCTGGTCCTTGAACAGGTTTTCGGAAGGAAGTCTGAGGTATGGAACTTCCGGGTTTCGCTCATGAATAGCCATTGCCAACAAATGGTATTCTCCCCAGCGCCACAGGTTCTTTTCGAAGGGGGTCATGACCTGCCATCTGCTGGCGTACTCGGGATGGGCGCAGCGTGTTTGACAAGGATTCGGCGGCAAATTGTAAGCTGGCCCTTCCATGCCCTCGTAGCGCGGATGGTACATGCCCCGAACGGCCATCGACGCAGAAGCCTCCACTGGATCCCGAACGAGATGGAGCAGCCTGAGTCGGCCTGGAAAGGTGGCCAGGAGAAGCGAAACCAACGGGGTAACCGTATGCCCAACGTCGACATAATGCCGCAGCGCAGATCTCTGCTGAACTCGAGCCAGATGGGCGGCAATGATCGGGTTCTTGCGCATCGGCGCGAAATCTCTCTCGTCCAGGCTCCACAGGTAGCATCGCGGATTGGATTGAAATTCCGAGATGTCCTCGTGGAAGACATCCACTTCCGGATGATAGGTTGCCGTCAGCGTATGGGCGAGGAAGGTCGTGCCGGAGCGCCCTGTACTGAAACATAGGCAGATTGGATGCATGATAGTCGACCTCTAAAGGATTGAGTGAAATGGCAGCCAGAAGCAAGAAAATGGAAGGCCATTGCTAGCCTGTCATTCTCTTACCTCGGCCCAAGAGCCACCTGTAGATGGCAAGAGTCCTGCTTGCGGTGCTCTGCCAATCAAAGTGCCCGGCCCTAACCTTGAGACAATCACGCCTGACTGCCCCGTCCGTGGATGAAAGAATCTGCAAGATGGTCCTGACTGCGTCTTCCTTGTTTCGTGGATCAACAAGGGCTCCGGCTGCGCCGACCACCTCGGGAGTCGCTCCCCAGGCGCTGGCGACGACGGGCAGGCCGCGCGTCATGGCTTCCAGCGCGGGCAGGCAAAACGTCTCACGCCAGGAAAGGGACACAAACATTTCGGCCGCGTCGTACAGGTCGGTCAATTCCCCGGTAAGATTGAGCAAAAAGCGCACGTCCCGGTGTGGGCTAAGATGCAGGCTTTCCGCTCTGGCCAGCAGGACATCGGGAAGTGTCTTGGTGCCCACCAACACCAGGGAGAGCTGCGGGCATTGCGACCTTACGTCGGCAAATGCCGCCAGCAGTCCCGCCACGTTTTTGTGCGGTTCATAGCCGCCCACATAAATCAAGTACGGCACATGGATTCTCAGGCGAGCCAGGGTCGCCGCTCGGACTTCGGACGCGCTGGGCGGCTTTCGAAATTGTTCATGCACCGCGAGCGGCGTAACGGTCACCCGTTCGGGTGGAACGCGCAAGAATCGCATGACCTCTCTGCGGCAGAAATCTGAAGGAGTCAAAATGTGATCGGCCCGGGCGATTTGCGCCTGCATGTAGGAGCCTCCGGGAGTCCGCCGGTTCGGCTGGGCATTGAAGCCCAAATAATCGCGCACGCGGCCGGGCAAAATGCCTCGACGGACCATGTCGGCGTAGCTGTGCCAGGTAACGCTGTGAATGGTCAGTACCACCGGGCAGGGGGCGGCCAGGGGCACGCCATGCTCGGCCGGCGCGTGAAACACATCGTAGCGCCCTCTCCAGAGAGCCAGGGGCAAGCCCACCTGTTCCCAGTACAGTCCTCCGCGATCACGCAACCCCACCACGCGGCAATTCAGTCCGGCCACGTGAGGAGTATGAAGGGGTTCCGAGGCACGATGGAAAAGCGTCACCTCGATTCCTTGTCGAACCAGTTCTCCGACCAGACCAACCGTGTAGCGATCCCAACCCCGGAGCACGGGAGAAGAAAGCGACCGGCCATCAAATGCAACGCGCATGATTATGTTGGTAAGAGCTTGGTCAAGACCGCCGAGTGGAAGCAAGGTTGATCAACGAAAGGCAGCGGGAAAGGATCGGGTCGGCGCTATCCCGGTCCTCGCGACCACCAGGATTAAGCCGCTCGCGCTCTTTCGGATTCCTTCCACTCTGAAGCCGGTCGTGTCTTCAGCGTATGACCCAGGCGGATCATCGGTCGCTCCACCAGGTAATAGCTCAAGGAAGCGCAACCGAACGTCAGCACAATGCTCCACGGCAATTGCTGGAGCATCCCCAGTGGCAGTGGCTGCGGATTGTGCATGGCCGGGAAGAACAGAGAATTCCACAAGTAAAGGCTGTAGGAAATTCGGCCAAGCCAACGCAAGGGACTGGATTCGAGGATCCAACCCGGTAGCGTCCTGGGATGGAGGACCGTTCCCACCAAGAGAAGCGGAATCAAGATAGATTGCCACATCATGGCCAGGGGCGGTTGGTAACGCACACAAGCGATGAAGGAGGCGAGAAGTCCCAGCCAAATTCCCGGTGAGAGCAAACGGGCACATCGCTCGCGCCAGGCCGGGACATCCAGAACTAACGCCATCCAGCATCCCCAGAGCAAGCCATCGAGCCGGATATCAGTTCGCGGAAAAAAGCCGACGCCCTCAATGCAGTGCGCTAGCCATTGATGACGGAACTCCCATACACGCCACCCAGCGATCATCGCGGCCAAAACTACCACCAGCCGGCGCGCCCGCGGCAAGCCGGCGAAAACCAGTAACGCAGGCCAAAGCAAATAGAAGTGCTCCTCCACCGCCAGGGACCAAAGATGGCCGGTATAGAAGGCCCCGCTTTGGCGTTCCGGCAGATAGTTGCGATAGAAGAGCAGGCAGCTCGACCAAACCTGCGGACTGACAGCAATCAGTCCCGCGGCTGCCAGCACTGCCAGCGTGGCCAGGTAGGTCAAATAAGGCGGCAGGATCCGAAAAAGACGACCAATGTAAAACCGCTTAAGACTGATGCTGCCGTTTTGACGATATTCCGCCAGCAAGCGCGAACAAATCAGAAACCCGCTGATTCCGAAAAAGATATCCACACCCAAAGCGCCGTTACGGGTCAAGGCGTGCCACCAGGAGTTGGGATGAGAGCCGTTCGGATGAAAAACCGCGTCGCATCCATGGCAGATCATCACGCCCAATATGGCAACAGCCCGCCAACCGTCCAGGGTAGGGAGGTAGCGGTCAGACTGGGCCCGAATCTTGTCAGTGCCGGCTCTTATCATGACTGTCTGAGGGATTCCAACACCAGGCGCGAGCTCAGTGGAAGGCGTTCTCAGGACGCTCATGCAACTCGCTTTTCTCGCCGAGCAAGCATCTCGGCGTAGCAGGTTTCCAGTTGGTCCAGGACTACGTCCGGACGGCATTGCTGGTTCACTAGCTCGCGGGCTGCCCGGCGTTGTCGTTCCTGAAGAGATTGGTCGCCGAGCAAGGCGATCGCGCGTTCACACAGCCCTTCGTCGTCGTCGCTGCAGCCAACGTGGATGCCGTCCTGTGCCGCGATTCCTTCGATTCCTTCAGAAGTCGTGACCACCGGCACACCGTAAGCAAAAGCCTCGAGGACTTTCACCTTCATGCCGCTGCCTCGCTCCGGGGAATAGAGAAATAGGGTCGTGCGTTCGAAATAAGGGCGCGCGTCGGGCACATTTTCAGCGACCGCCACGCCCGGTTGCGGCAAATACTCGCGCAGGGCCCGCCGCGCCTCCCACCCTACAATTTGCAGCCGTGCGTTGGCCATTCGTTTCCGGATCGCCGGATACAGGCGGGTCAATAACCGGACCGCCGCGGAATAGGAGGGATACCAATTCATGGAGCCGATGACGCTGATCAGGGGCTCCGCGGGCCGGCGTTCGGCTGGCACAAATGGATATAGCGATACGTCCAGCCCGAGGGGCACGACGTGGACGGGGATTTCGGGCGCGATCGCGCTCACGGACCGTTGCAACCGGGGAGTCAGCGTGAGAAGCGTCCCATGGCTTCGGATGAGACGGTGTTCCGCCTTTCGGCGCAGAGCGCGCCGAATGCGCTCTCTCCATCCCCGCGCCGGCACACGGTCGAGGTCAATGTCATAAAGGTTGTGAATATTCAGGACTACCCTGGCTGGATCGCAGCCCTCGCCCAGCCAGCCGGTCCAGGTCCCTTCCAGGTGCAAGACATCGCAGCCGCGCTGGCATTCTGCTTTTACAGCGCGCTGGAGCCTGGGGTTGATGACATAGGAATAAGGCCGGCGAATCGTTTGCCACTTTCTCCAGATGTTCCTGGGGGCGGCGTGGGTGTATAGCCGAAGATCGAACGAGGGTGCGGGAAACGAGTCTCGAGCCTCGGCGGCTTTCACGCGATCATTGCAAATGGCAAAACAGGATACTTGATGCCCGCGGTCGACAAGGCCGCGGAGCAGCACGTAATACCATCGGCCGACCGCATGGCCGAAGGGGAGCGGAGCTTCATTCAATACCAGGATGATGCGCAGCGTTCTCATGTTTCGGCAACCGGAACCATCAGGCGGCGGCTCGAATGAGTTGCACGATTCGCTCTGCCATTTGATCCCAGGAATGTCTCCCCAGCGCGTCCGCTAGAGGCACCACGGCGGTCTGGAAATGTTCCAGGTTGTTGCGCCAATGCTTCAAGCGCTCGGCCAGACTGCCCGGGTCGTCCGGATCGGGTATCAGCAAGGACTCGAGCCCAGCCGGATAGCGCTCGGCCACGCCAGCCCCGGCACTGACCAGTGCGGGAATCCCCCGGCACAGCGCTTCGTGAACTCCCAGGCCGTAGGCTTCATAGCGTGCGGGATGAACCAGGGCATCGCTGGCCGCCAGCAGCCTTGGCACGTCCTGGCGGAAGCCCAGGAAAAGGATTCGCTGCCCCAGTCCTGCAAGCTGCGCCCGTTCTCTCCAGACGGGTAGCTCCGCCCCGCTGCCGGCCACCGCCAAATCGCAGTCCCAGCCCGGATGCTCACAGAGTATCTTCCATGCGGCAAAGAGGGTATCGAATCCTTTGCGGCGATCGCCCAGCGCTCCCACAAACGTGACCAGCGGTCGATCGTGCCGCCAACCCATGGCGGTTCGCGCTTCTTCGCGCTCTGCCGGAGTCACGCGGGCAAAGCGGACCGCATCCGTGCCATAGTAGACGACGTGGGCCCGGCCTTCGGCCACCCCCAGGCGCTCGACAACGTCGCGGTACGTCCTGCGGCTGTTACACAGAACGACCCGTGCCCGAGCAAGCGTCCTGCGCTCGGCGGCCAGAACATAGCGGCGGCTCGCCCAATTCTTTAGACGATACACTGAGGGCGCCAGCGTTTGGGGACAGTAGGCGGCATGGACGTAATGAACCCAGGTAACGTCATACCAGCTGCAATTGCCTCCATTGACCACGACCCGCGCCTCTCGGGCACGCAACCGCCGCGCCCAACGCCGGCCCGTTCGGGCCAGCAGCGGCATGCCCGCCAGATGATAATTCATGGGGCGCCAGACCCGATGGACGGTAACGGCTGGCAAGGCGGCCAGGTCCTCCCAAGCTCGGTGGGTGACCAGGTGGACTTCGTTGCCGGCCCGGCCGCCCAGGTATCTGGCCAGGGCATGATTGGCGTAATCCATTCCCCCCAAAGGCGTGAAGTCGCCGGCTATCAGCACCCAGGTACTCATGGTCCCCGCTTCGGCTGAAGGACCGCCCCGTGCAGCGCGCCGCTCAGCAACCAATATTGAAGGCCGATCTGGCTGGTAAAGGGCGTGAAGCTGAAGATCAGGGCCAGCGTGCCGGTATTGGCCGCCAGCACGGCCACCGCCAGCAGCCGCTGCGCCTGCGTTTCTGCCGCCAGAACCATGCGAACCTGGCTCCAGGTATTCACCCCCAAGGCACCGGCATACAGGACCAGGAGAACCAGGCCGCCATCGATGATCCAGGCGTTTGGCTGGACTTCCGCCCATATCGGCGAGGACTTCCGGTTGTAAGGATCGGCGAAGTGGATGTTGACCATTCCCCAGCGCCCCAGGCCGGCCCCTACCGGGTATTCGACCAGGAGCGTGCGAAAACCATATTCCAATTGTTCGCCGCGGCTCTTGTAGTAGAGCTCCAGCGGCGTTTCTTCGAAGAGAGATGTAAAGCGCTCGTGAATGCTTGGTCCGCCCAGGCCCACGGCGAACGAGAATCCCACCAAAAGGATGAAACCGAAAAGACCGGGCAGCACCATCGCCTTCAGCCGTTCCCTTTGCAAGAACATGAGGACGCCGCTTGACGCCAGAACCATGATCGCCGCCACGATCAAGCCGCTGCGGACGTGGCTTAAATAAATGGCCGCCATGCCAGCCATGGCCAGCGTCGACGCCAGAAGTTTTTTCACCAGTCCGGTCGAGCTAATACTGAACATCAACCCCAGCAGCAAGGTGATCATGGCCGGCCCGCAGACCGCGCCTGGAGTGTCGAACAGGCCCGACGGGCGAATGATCCGTGTTCCTCCAGGCCCGATGTAAGAAACCGCGTCAAGGCCATAGGGGGAAGCGATGACCACCCGGGATAACTCCGCCGGCATCCACACCGCGGGGTTATAGACCTGTAGTAACCCAACCAGTGAATTCACC
>Ga0066710_100003643_pt1 | contig 13247 bp, 11 predicted proteins | sample GraSoiAngelo_159_FD_79666 | JGI IMG/M metagenome (GOLD analysis project Ga0066710, IMG submission 79666) | Grasslands soil microbial communities from the Angelo Coastal Reserve, California, USA - 14_1009_16_40cm | ecosystem: Environmental > Terrestrial > Soil > Grasslands | place: USA...
CGCCCTGATCGTCCCGGCGGGGTCGCATCCGGAGGCGACCCTGACCGGTCCAGATGGACGGTCGACAGCGCTGCGGGCGCGCGACGGCCAGTTTGTGGTTCCGGCGCTGGAGCGTGCCGGCATGTACACATTGCAATTCGATGGTCACACCCGACGCATCGCGGTGAACCCCGCCCCATCGGAGTCTGAGATTGCGCCGATCCGCCCCGCGGCCGAGAGCGATTCCTCCACGCCGTCTCGATGGGTGCAGCGCCCGCTCGAACTCGCGCGGGTCCTGCTTGCGCTTGCGCTCATGCTGCTGCTGGCGGAGTGGGCGCTGTGGCTGCGCGGACTGCCGAGGGCCGACGTCACAGGATTCCGCGGGTCACCTCGGTTCAGGCCATCGGTGTCTCGGCTGGGCGCCGGACCCTCGGTGGTGCGTCGGTGAACGCGGTTGGAGTGGGCACGCCCGCGGCGTTGTTCCTGCTCGTCCTCCTCCCGGTGGTCGCGGCCCTGGCGCGCCGCCGGGTGGCGCCACGCGGCGCCCTGGCGTTGCGGCTGCTCGTCGTCACCCTCATTGTCACCGCGCTTGCCTCCCCGTACCTCTGGACGCGAGGCGGGGATCTGACCGTGGTGTTTGCCGTTGACCTGTCAGACAGCGTTCCCGCTGAGCAGAGACAGGCGGCGCAGGAGTTCGTTCGCTCGGCCGCAGGGCATCGACGGCCGGGAGACCGCGTCGGGCTGGTCACATTCGGCGCCAGCGCAATCACAGAGGAGTTGCCGAATCCACAACCGCGACTGGCGTTCGCGACGCAGCCGGTTGCCACCGGCACGGATCTCGGGCAGGCGATCCGAGCTGCGCTGGCCGCGCTCCCAGAGGACGGAGCGAGGCGCATCGTCCTCTTGACCGACGGCAACGACAACCGCGGCGGCCTCGCCGAAGCCCTGGCGCTCGCCCGCAGCGACGGTGTCGAGGTCTCAGCGGTTCCCCTGGCGGCGGGCGGGGCGGCCGAGGTGCTGGTCGACGACGTCGAGGCGCCGCAGGAGGTTGTGGCCGGCGAGCAGTTTGCGGTCAAGGTGGCGGTGATGGCGACAACAGCTGCTTCAGTCCGGCTGACGATCACCGCGGGCAGCACGATCGTCGACCGGCGCACGATCGAAGTACCTCCGGGTCGGACGATCGTCACCGTGCCCCAGGTCGCCGGTCGTGAGGGCCTGCTGTCCTATGTGGGTTCCATCATTGCCGATCCTGACGGCACCGGCGCGAACAACCGGGCCGAGGCTACGGTCATGGTGCGGGGGAGGCCGGTGGTCTGGTACGTGGCACGCCAGCCGGGGGTCCTGGCCCGCTTGCTGACCGCACAGGGAGTGCGCGTGCGCAACCTGCCACCAGAGGCGCTGCCGGTGACCGCGGCGGGATTGCGCGAAACCGCCGCGGTTATTCTCGACGACGTCCCGGCGATCCGGCTATCCCCGGCGCAGACCGCGGCGCTGCGTGACTACGTGGGACGCCTGGGCGGAGGATTGATCGCCGTCGGCGGGCCGAATAGCTACGGCGTGGGCGGCTACGCCGGGACGCCACTGGAGGAGGTGCTGCCGGTCTCGATGGACGTGCGGCACCGTCTTGCGATTCCGTCGATGGCGATCATCCTCATCATCGACACGTCCGGCAGCATGGGCGCATTCGGCACCCAGATCGCGAAGGTCGAACTCGCCAAGGAGACGGCGCAGTCGGTGATCGACCTGCTCGGAGAACGCGATCTCCTCGGCGTCATTTCGTTCGACCAGGAGGCCCGCTGGTTGGCGGTGCCCACCGAGGCGCGTAACCGGGACCGGGTCATAGAGCAGGTGTCGCGCATGCAGGCGGGGGGCGGTACGAATATGTACCCAGCGATCCGCTTGGCGTTTGACTACCTACGGCGCTCCCCGGCGAAGGTGCGCCACGTGATTGTGCTCTCCGACGGCCAGACAGACCCCGGGGACTTTCAGACCCTCCTCCGGCGGATGGCGGCGGACAAGATCACCACATCGGCGGTAGCCATCGGCGCCGATGCGGACCTCGAGTTGATGCAGCACGTGGCCCGCTGGGGGGGAGGGCGATCATATGCGACGCGGGACCTGTACACGATTCCCCAGATTCTCACCGCGGAGGCGCTGATCGCGTCGCGCGCCTACCTCGTCGAGGAGCGATTCACCCCCCAAGCAGTCCGTGCCGGCCTGGTCGAAGACTTCACGCTGCCGGCCCTGCGCGGGTATGTCGCCACGGCACCCAAGCCGGCGTCTGCGGTGCACCTGGTGTCTACGCAGGATGATCCGGTGCTGGCCACGTGGCAGTTTGGCATCGGTCGAGCCGTGGCGTTCACGTCCGATGCTACGGCTCGCTGGGCCGCCGAGTGGATGGCATGGACGGATGCCGGCCGCTTCTGGTCCCGTCTGGTCCGCTGGGCCAGCCGCGGCGAGACGGACGACCTCCAGGTGGCCGTGGACCACCAGGGTGATGCCGCCACGGTGATTGCCGACGCGGTGACCGCGGATGGAACTCCGTTGGATGGACTGGACGTCCAGGCTGGTATCAGCGGTCCAGTCAGCACGCAGATCCCGCTCGTCCAGACCGCCCCCGGCCGATATGAAGCGCGTATGCAGCTGACGGCACCGGGCGCATACGCGCTGGCGGTAACCGCCCGAGACACGGCCGGCCGCGTGCGGGTCCGGACCGCAGGATTCGTGGTGCCGTACTCCCCGGAACTGCGGGATCTCACAGTCAACCGCGCGCTGCTGGCCCACATCGCCGAAACCACCGGCGGACGTCTCCTGGATGACCCGGCGGCGGCGGTGGCCCCACTGCGAACGACCCGTTCGGCGGCGAACTCCTGGCCGCTGTTTGCCGGTACTGCGCTGGGGTTGTTTGTTGTCGAAATTTCGGCGCGCCGGATGCCGGCGATCGCCCACCAGCTGGGAGTGCTGCTGGGAGCGATCCGGTCGCGGGCCGGCAAACCTCCCACCACGCAGGAGATTGAGGAGGAGCGTCAGTATGCTGAGGCCGACCGCTGGAAGTTCGTCGAGCCGGACGCCGCGGCGTCGGAATCTATGGAGCAGGCGGCCCGGTTGTATATCGCGAGACTGAAGGCGGCGCAGAAGGAAGACAGACGTGAACGCGGGAACCCCCACGTCGGCGGCGCCGACTCGGGGCGGAGCGAGGGAACCCCCACGCCGGCTCCGCCGGCTCGGGGCGGAGCGCGGGAACGCGACGCATGACCGTAATTTCCTCATAGGAGGGCGCGCGTGTGAGTGGGCCTGATATCTTCACGTTCGAGGCGCCGGCGCAGTTGACGTTTGGAGTCGGTGCACTGGCCAGGCTGCCGGAGCTCGTGACCGGCATGGGCACCCGCGTACTGATCGTGTCCGATCCGGGCATCGCCAAGGCCGGTATCCTCGACCGCGTCGCATCGCTGTTGAAGGACGCCGGTGTAACCGGGGATGCATTCACACAGGTCGAACCGAACCCGAGCGTTGAGACGGTCCACGCTGCCCACGACATGTTCCGGCGATCCCGCGCGGCGTTTGTCGTCGCGGTGGGCGGCGGCAGCGCGATGGATGTTGGCAAGGTCGTTGCCGTGCTGGCCGCGCACGGCGGGACGGCGCTCGACTACGAGGGCGTCGGAAAGGTCCCCGGCCCGGGCGTCCCGGTCGTGGCGATTCCCACGACCGCGGGTACAGGGAGCGAGGTCACCATCTTCTCCGTTATCACCGACCGGCAGCGGAAATTCAAGATGACCGTCGGCAGCCCACACATTGTCCCTCAGGTGGGCTTGTGTGATCCTGAGTTGACGCTCTCGATGCCGCAGCCGTTGACCGCGGCGACAGGGATGGACGCGCTCACCCACGCGATCGAGTGTTACGTAAACACGGTGCACAACCCCATAGCCAAGGCCCTGGCGGCGGAGGCGATGCGACTCATCGGCCGCTCCCTGCGCACTGCGTATGCGAATGGGAAGGACGCGGGAGCCCGGACCACGATGTTGCTCGCGTCGACCATGGCGGCGCTGGCATTCACCCGCACGCGGCTGGGCAACGTGCATGCCATGTCCCATCCGTTGGGCGCCCACTTTGACGTCCCGCACGGCGTCGCCAATGCCATCCTCCTGCCGTATGTGATGGCCTGGAACCTGATTGCCTGCTTTGACACCTATCCCCAGGTGGCTCAGGCGATGGGAGAGCGCGTTGCCGGGCTTCCTTCCCGCGAAGCTGCGGAGGCCGCGGTCGAGGCGGTACGGCGCCTCTCGCATGATGTCGGTATTCCCGAGCGGTTGCGCGATGTGGGCGTCACCCGTGAGGGCATCCCGCGCATGGCCGAGGATGCCATGAAGAGTGGCAACATTCTGGTCAACCCCCGGGCGACGACCTATCCCGATATCGTCGCGCTCTTTGAAACGGCCTACTGACGCGGTCGGGCGGTCGGGCGGTCGAGCGGTCGGGCGGTCGGGCGGTCGAGCGGTCGCGCGGTCAACTGATGCCTAGACGCGATCGCGCTACCGCGCTGTCCTTTGGTTGTCATTGCGAGGCGCGAAGCGCCGAAGCAATCTCCTCCAAGGACTCGCTGACGTGACAGAGGTGCATCGCACACTCCTCAACCCTCCCTCTCCATTTCCCCTTCCCATTCGCATCACCACGTTTCCAAGAATGGCGCCGGTGCGCATCGCGTTTCCCCGCCCGCGCGTCGATGATGTCCATGCCCAGCACCACAAGGAGCGTTCCCCACGGCGAAGAACTTTTCTACCGCTCGCCTACTTACAACCTGGCGTGGGAGATCGAATGGCAGAGGCCGAGATCGGCGTCATCGGGGGGTCGGGCTTTTACGAACTGCTGGAAGAGGCCCGGGAATTGCGGGTGGAGACGCCGTATGGGCCGCCCAGCGATGTCGTGACTGTCGGGGAGGTAGCCGGGCGGCAGGTGGCGTTCCTGCCCCGGCACGGCCGGCAGCATGTCCTGCCGCCGCACGCGATCAACTATCGGGCGAATATCCATGCCTTGAAGTCGCTGGGTGTGACCCGGGTGGTGGGACCATGTGCGGTCGGCAGCCTGCAGCCGGAGATCCGGCCGGGCGACCTCGTGATCTGCGACCAGTACGTCGACCGCACCTCCGGGCGAAAGGACACATTTTACGACGGCCCGGTGGTCACGCACGTCTCCATGGCTGATCCATTTTGTCCCACGCTCCGGAAGGTCGCCGTGCACACGGCCCGCCAGATGGACTGGCCGGTCCATGACGGCGGGACTGTTGTGGTCATCCAGGGGCCGCGCTTTTCCACGCGGTCGGAAAGCCGGTGGTTTCGCTCGCAGGGGTGGGAGGTTATCAACATGACCCAGTACCCTGAGTGTGCCCTGGCCCGAGAGCTCGAGCTCTGCTACGTGAACATCTCGTTGATCACCGATTACGATGTGGGCGTGGAGGGTGACACCCAGGCCCGGCCGGTCACGGCGCAAGAGGTGCTGGTGCGGTTCCGGGAAAATACGGCGCGGCTGCGGGAACTGGTCCTGCGATTGGTGACGGCCGTTCCTTCGACGCGCGACTGTCCATGCGCCACCGCGCTGGCGCACGCCAGGGTCGGATGAAAAAGCACATTGCGGATTGCGAATTGCGGAATGCGGATTGAACTACTGTATGTGAATTCGTGATCAAAAATCCGCAATCCGAAATTCGCAATTGGGGTGTTGCATGACCATCATCGATCTGCGTAGCGACACGGTCACGCAGCCCACCGAGGAGATGCGCGAGGCGATGGCCCGCGCCAGGGTGGGTGACGATGTGTTGGGCGAGGATCCGACGGTACGCGAACTTGAGGGCCTTGCCGCGGAGATGCTGGGCAAGGAGCGCGGACTGTTCGTGCCCAGTGGGACGATGGCCAACCTCGTTGCGGTGATGACCCATACGCAGAAAGGCGATGAGGTGCTGGTCGAAGCCGAGGCGCACACGTACTACTACGAAGTTGGGTCGATCTCCGCGGTCGCCGGGGTGATCCCCCGACCGATTCCGGGCCGGCTCGGCTACATCGCTCCCGACCAGGTCCGCGAGGCTGTCCGGCCGCCCAACGTGCACTTCCCCATCCCGAGGCTGTTGTGCCTGGAGAATACCCACAACCGCGCCGGCGGCATCCCCTTCGGCCCGCAGGAGATGGATGCCGTCGGCCTGACGGCGCATGAGTTGGGCTTGGCGGTCCACGTGGACGGCGCGCGTATCTTCAACGCTGCGGTCGCCGTCGGCGTCCCCGCCGGACAGCTGGTGCGCTACGCGGACTCGGTCATGTTCTGCGTCAGCAAGGGCCTGTCGGCGCCGGTCGGGTCGGTGCTGCTAGGGAAGGCCGACTTCATCGAGCGGGCACGCCGTTTTCGCAAGATGGTCGGCGGCGGGATGCGGCAGGCCGGCGTGATCGCTGCGGCCGGGATCGTCGCGCTGCGCACGATGGTCGACCGTCTGGCCACGGACCATGCCAATGCCAGGCGGCTGGCTGAAGGCATCTCGCGCACCGCCCCGCTGTCGGTCGATCTGTCCCGCGTACGCACGAACATCGTCCTTGTCGCGGTCAATGCGCGCCTGACCGCGCCGGAGTTTACCGACCGCCTGAAGCAGGAAGGCGTCTTGACGCTTCCCACCGGTCCCTCCACGATCCGGATGGTGACCCACCGGCACATCACCGCTCATGACGTCGACATGGCCCTTGAGGCGATTCGACGAACCGCAACTGCGTTCGTGCAGCCGCGTTGAAACGTTGGAACGGTAAGCCTTTGAGCCAAACGACTAGCAGTCACGTTTCAACGCTTCAACGTTCCAACGCTTCAACGTCTAACAGTCCCGCAAGGGTTTCCGCCCAGGAGGCGGAACTAACGCCCCACAAAGTGGGGGCGCGGCAGCGCCCAACCAAATTTCCCTCTCCCTGGAGGGAGAGGGATCCAGGGTGAGTGGGGCCAGTGTCATTCGTCTTGCCAGAGGTGTTGATTGAGTAGATCTGCAGTGCCGCGGAGACCCCAGACGAGGCGGCGCACCGGCGCGGATGGCACCTGGTTCGAGGAACACCTGTTACCGGCCCAGCCGCGCTACGTCGGTCTGGCCCGCGCGCTGCTTCGGGTGACTGCGCTTGCGGCCGGGTTCACCGAGGCCCAGGCCTTTGACGTGGGCGTGGCGATGTCTGAAGCGTACACGAACGTGATTATCCACGCCAATACGCCGTGGATCACGCTGCGGTACGCCGTCCAGCCGCACGGGATCACCATCGAGGTGGAAGACGATGGAGAAGGCTTTGACATCGCCATCCTCGACCACCCCTACCGGCCTGAGGCGGAGGTCGGCCGGGGGATGCATCTCATCCGTTCACTCATGAACACCGTCGAATGTCAGAGCAGTCCGATGGGAACGCTGGTGCGGATGACGCGGCTCCGGGGCGGGAGAGTGCGCGAGCGCCGCTCCTGGAACGTCGCCGCCCCTCCCTTCCGTTCCATCGGTCACATCCGCCGCACGATCGATCGGTACGAGCGTGATTTGGCGCTGATGCTCGGCGATGTGGAGCCGATCGAGGGCGATCTCGACGATCGGGCCATCCTGGAACGGTTTGCGGGAGCCGACGACAAGGAAGGACTGGTCGGCGACCGCAAGTTGCGCATCAAGACACTGCAGGCGACGCTCGAAATCCTCAAGGAGGACATGAGCGAGGCCGGTCGCTGACTCGTGTTGCGTGGTCAGAGGGCCTATGTTATACTGCGACCGTTGTGTTCGACCCAAGTAGAAGCCATCTGCTTCTCACCGGCCGATGCAGCAAATCGCGCCGGTCCGCAGGGAGGGGCTAGGAGACTCTGCCGGGGATGGCTGTGGCCATTCCCGTTGTTTTTTCTCAGTGCGTATCGACATGCGGGAGCGACGGCAGCCGGGATAGCGGCGGGAGGGACAGGAGCATCGAACGCGAGCCACGCGTAAACGAAAAGATCCGAGCACGCGAGGTTCGGGTCATCGGACCCAACGGCGAGCAACTGGGTATCATGGGCGTCCGTGACGCGCTGGTGAAAGCGGCGGAGGCCGAGCTCGACCTCGTCGAGGTGGCGCCGACATCGGTGCCGCCGGTGTGCCGGATCATTGACTACGGCAAGTACAAGTACGAACAGCAGAAGAAGGGGCGGGGTAGCCATCGCCGCGCCAGCGACATCAAGGGGATGCGGCTGAGCCCGAAGATCGGGGAGCACGATTTCCAGGTCAAAGCCCGCCACGTCTACGAATTTCTGAAGGACGGCAACAAGGTTCGCGCATCGGTGTGGTTCCGCGGTCGAGAGATGGCCTATCCGAGGGCGGGAGAGCAGCTGCTGAAGCGGCTGGCGGATATCGTGGCCGACGTGGGCATGGTGGAGCGGCCGGCCCTGATGGAGGGGCGTAACATGATCATGATCCTGACACCCAAGAAAGGGTGAAGTCGGAGTCCGACGATGGGAAAGACCAAGACGCACCAGGGCACAGCGAAGCGCATCACGGTCACGGCGCGTGGGAAGCTGATCCGCGGCCGGCAAATGGCCGGGCACTTCAAAGTCGTGAAATCGCCTCGGCGGCGGCGCTCGCTGAAGCGCGAGGTGGTCGTTCACGGGGACAACCGCCGGAAGATTGAGGCGTTGCTCCCCTACCGATAAGAGGAAATTGCGAATTGTGGATTGTGAATTGCGAATTGGACTACTGCCTTCAGTTCGCAATCCACAATTCTCAAATCCACAATTCGTAATATCGTGTTGAGGTGAGTTATGGCACGGGTGAAACGCGGCGTGACGGTACGCCGCCGACACAAGAAGATTCTGAAGCTGGCGAAAGGATTTTACGGGGCCAAGAGCCGCTGGTTCAAGCTGGCCAACCAGTTCGTCGTCCGGGCGCTGGCCGCAGCCTACCGCGACCGGCGCAACCGGAAGCGGGATTTCCGGCGGTTGTGGATCGCGCGGATCAACGCCGCGGCCCGCACCAACGGCGTCTCGTACAGCCGGCTGATCAGTGGACTCCACAAGGCCGGGGTGAGCGTAAACCGCAAAGTGCTGGCGGATCTGGCGGTGCGAGACAGCGCCGCATTCGCCGAACTGGTCGCCAAGGCCAAACAAAACCTCAAATGACGATCTACCCAATCTTCCCGATCTTCCCAATCTAACCTGATCAGCCTGCCTTCAACGGGTAGATCGGTGGATTGGGTAGATTGGGTAAATCGGGTAGATTGAGGAGATTGAGATGGCCAGGGTGCGGGTGCTGGTCCTCCCCAAACGGTCAGCACTCGCCCGGCTCGAGCTCAACCCCGCGCAGACCATCGTCCTCGGGTTTGCGACGATCATCCTCGCCGGGACGTTCCTGCTCTCGCTCCCGGTCGCCTCGGCGGCGGGCCGGCCGGTCCCACTCCTCACGGCGTTGTTCACGGCCACCTCGGCCACGTGTGTGACCGGGCTCGTCGTCGTCGACACCGCGACGTATTACTCCCTGTTTGGTCAGCTCGTGATCATGCTCCTCATTCAACTCGGCGGGCTTGGGTACATGACCGTGGCCACGCTCATGGCGATGATCATCGGACGGCGTATCGGGCTGCGGGATCGGCTCGTCCTGCAAGAGGCGCACAACCTCTACACCGTCGGGGGGATCGTGCGCTTTACTCGCAGCGTCGTGCTGCTCACGCTGGGGATCGAGACGGTCGGGGCGCTGATCCTGGCGTCGCGATGGATTCCCGAATTCGGCCTGACGCGGGGGGTGTACTACGGCGTGTTTCACAGTATCTCGGCATTCAACAACGCCGGGTTTGACCTGATGGGCGACTTTCGCAGCCTCACCCGGTATGTGACAGACCTGACGGTCAATCTGACCGTGGCCGGGCTGCTCATCACCGGCGGGCTGGGCTTCACGGTGCTTACCGACCTGCTTCGACCCCGGCGATACAGCCTGCACGTCCGAGTCGTACTCACCACGACAGCCGTTCTGATCGTCTTGGGAACCGCCCTCATTCTACTGCTGGAATCGTCCAACACGGCCACGCTGGGTGCGATGCCCTGGGGCGGCCGTCTGCTGGCGGCGTTCTTCCAGAGTGTCACCCCTCGCACGGCTGGGTTCAACACCATCGAGACGGGCAGCCTGCGCGAGCCCACGCTGATGCTGATCATCGCGCTGATGTTCATCGGCGCCTCGCCGGGCGGCACCGGCGGCGGCATCAAGACCACGACCTTCGTCGCTCCGATGGCCGTGATCCTGTCCATGCTGCGGGGCCGGCCCGATCCCGAACTGTTCCGGCGGCGTCTGCCGCCGATCGTCGTGTACAAAGCGGTGACCATCGCCTTGTTGTCGGTGGCCTTCGTGGTGACGATGGCGACGGTCCTGTCCCTGCTTGAAGGAGTGAAGTTCCTTGCCGCGCTGTTTGAGATTGCGTCGGGATTCGGTACCGTCGGGCTGTCCACCGGCATCACGCCGGGGCTCGGGGCGGCGGGACGCATTGTGGTGATCGCCTCGATTTTCACCGGCCGCGTCGGCCTGCTCACCATGGCATTCGCATTAGCCCGGCGGCAGCGGCCGGCGGATTACCGGCTTCCTGAGGAACGCCTGTATATTGGGTAGAATGTGAGCATGTGGAGGCGACACGCATGGACTTTGCTGTGATCGGGATCGGGCGGTTCGGCAGTGCCGTGGTGCGCACACTGTACGAAATGGGGCATCACGTGCTGGCGATCGATAGGGACGAGGACTCGCTGCGCAGCGTTCAAGATTCTTCCACGCATTCGGTGCAGCTGGACTCGACAGATCCTGAGGCGCTGCGCGCCGTGGGGATCACGAATTTCGACGCCGTCGTCGTGGCCATCGGTGCCGGCGTGCAGGAGAGCATCCTGACGACACTGCTCCTGAAGGAAATGGGCTGCCGGAAGGTCGTGAGCAAGGCGTCGGGCGAACTTCAGGCCCGCGTACTGGAGAAGGTCGGCGCCGACCTGGTAATCCGCCCGGAGCGTGACATGGCGATCCGGGTCGCCCGCAGTCTGGCCAGCGGCCATGTCGTCGACCTGCTGGAGCTCTCGCCGAACCTGCTGGTGGAAGAGGTCAGCATCGGCCCGCGGGTCAACGGAAAGAGCCTCGGCGATCTTGATCTGCGGTCTCGTTATGGGGTGAGTATCCTGCTGCTGAAGCGGGACAGTCAGATCGTCGTCGTGCCGGGCGGGGAGACCGAACTCCGGTCCGGCGACGTGCTGGTGGTCTTCGGCGAGAAGCAGGCCCTAGCGAAATTAGAGTCGAGCTTGTAACCTCCAACTGCGGGATTAGGGAGTAGGGATTAGGGATTTGTCATCAGACCAGAGTCCATGCATTTACTAATCCCTAATCCCCAATCCCTAATCCCGTAGTTTCGGTTTCCCGCGATGCCTCAGCGCCCCGAGATCACAAGCACCAAGAACCCCCTCGTGAAGCGCATCCGCGCCCTTGCAGAGCGCGACGCTCGCGAGGCGGAAGGCCGCATGGTGGTGGAGGGGACGCGGATGGTTGAGGAAGTGTTGGAGGCCGGAGCGCCGGTGGAGTTGCTTCTCTACGATCCGCTGGCCGTTGCCGGACCGCGGGGAGAGGCCATGCTTGAGCGCGCGCGCCGGCTGGGCGTGCGGCTGGTGACGGCCGCTCCTCACGTCGTGGCCGCCTGCAGCCAGGTGGAGACATCCCAGGGTGTGGTCGCGGTCGTGGAGCGACCGCGTGCGGCACTATCCGACCTACTCAACGTCCCCGAGCTGTTCCTGGTGGTGGCCGACCGGATCCAGGATCCGGGGAATCTCGGCACGATCATCCGCATCGCGGATGCGGCCGGAGCGACGGCCGTCCTGGCCACGCGTGGTACGGTGGATCCGCACAATCCCAAGGCCGTCCGGGCCACGATGGGGTCGCTCTTCCACCTTCCCGTCGTCATTGCCACAGGAGAGGAAGCCATCGGACTGCTGCGGCGGCGCGGTGTGCGTATCCTTGTCGCAGACCAGGCAGGAGCGATCGACTACGAGGATGCCGACTATCGAGCCCCGGTCGCCGTGGTGCTCGGCAATGAAGGCGAAGGGCCCGATCCGGCGTGGCGGAACATCGCACAGGCTACGGTCCGGATTCCATCATATGGGCGCGCTGAATCACTTAACGTCGCCGTTGCGGCCGGACTGCTGCTGTATGAGGTACGGCGAGCGTGGAAAAAGGGATCAGCGTAGTCCGCAATCCTGGTTTTATGTTATACTTCGTGCGAACGACGCAGGAAAAAGTGGCTGGAGGGTGTGGTGCGGTGCAACCGTTGACACCTGATATCTTTTGGCGCCTGTTCCAGTCCACCGGGTCCATCTGGGCCTACCTCGCATACCGGCGGTTTGCCTCGATCGGACCAGTCTTGTTGTCGTCCATCTCGTTGAACTGAATCACCCGGCAACGACGGAGAGAGTATCCCGTCCGGTCCTCGCAGAGAGGGGAGGTCGCAGGCTGGGGAGCCTCCCTGGGGGTGACGGGAGAAGTTCACTCCTGAGCTGACCGCTGAAGCGTCAGTAGGCGGTCCGGCCCCACCGTTACTGGGGATCAAGCGCCGGCCCAAACGGCGGAGTTGGAGAGTTGGAACGTTGAAAAGTTGGATCCAACTCTTCGACTCTCCAACTTTCCAACTTCTGTCGGGGGCCGGAAGCAGGGTGGTACCACGGAAGCGCCGCTTTCGTCCTGGGACGGGGCGGCCATTTTGTTTGGGGGGAGAAGCTGTTCTGTCATTGCGAGGGCGCAGCCCCGAAGCAGTCTCGCAGGTTAGGAAATCGCCACGCCCCTTCGGGGCTCGCGATGACAGACTGCTCTGTCTGCCATGACGACATCGAAACCCAAAGACCTCGACAAGATTGCGCGCGAGGCACAGCGGGCGATCCTCGATGCCGCATCTCTCGATGCCCTGGAGGAGGCACGCCGGGCCTACCTGGGTCGTCGGGGTCTTGTGGCGCAGCTCTTTGACCAGGTACCCTCCCTGCCCGCGGCACAGCGTCCGCAGGCCGGCCGGCAGCTGAACGAGCTCAGGGACCGCCTCGAGAGAGCGGTTACCCGGCGTAGAGAGGAACTGCAGGCGGCGGCGCCTGGGACTGGCCTGGCCGCAGAGGCCATCGACGTCACCCTGCCTGGCCGGCGAATATCCCTAGGCCGGCAGCATATCCTCACCCGCACGCTGGAGGAGATCGAGCGCATCTTCTTTGGTATGGGGTTTGAGATTGTCGACGGCACCGAGGTGGAGACCGACGAGTTCAATTTC
>Ga0066710_100003644_pt1 | contig 13246 bp, 11 predicted proteins | sample GraSoiAngelo_159_FD_79666 | JGI IMG/M metagenome (GOLD analysis project Ga0066710, IMG submission 79666) | Grasslands soil microbial communities from the Angelo Coastal Reserve, California, USA - 14_1009_16_40cm | ecosystem: Environmental > Terrestrial > Soil > Grasslands | place: USA...
CCTGAATCGTCACTGGTCCAAGGAGGAGTCCAATGTCAGCCAAAACGTGGTTGCGGATCGGGGCCAGCGCGCTCCTGTCCATTGCACTGTCGACAACGATGGCCGCCCCGGGCAACGGGCAGGGTCACGCGAAGCACGATCACGACGACCACGATCGCGGCGACGATGACAATCACGGCCATGGACACGGCCGTGGACACGAGAAAGATCACGGCCGCCGCGGCTATTCCGACCACGACCGCGACGAGATGCGTGGCTGGTACCGCGAGAATTACCAGCATTTACCGCCCGGCCTTGCGAAGCATGATCGGTTGCCTCCGGGCCTGGAGCGCCAGTTGGTCGTCCGCGGTACTCTACCGCCCGGCCTTCGGAAGAAGATGGTGCGCTGTCCCGACGATCTTGAGCGCCGCCTGCCCCCGCCTCCACCGGATTACGAGCATGTCGTGGTCGGAGGACATATTGTTCTCCTCAATCGCAGAACATACTTGATCGCGGATGTATTTCACTTCGAGATCTACTAGGAAGAGAACCTGAGAGTGTTGCAACGAGAGGCCAGTGTCGATGCTGGCCTCTTTACGTTTCACCGGTGAGGCTGACTGGAAGCACAGAGCAGCTTGAATGTGTCGAGAACGGGACTACTGCAGACTCGAACCCAGCTGGTCGTAGCGATATTTCTTCCCGTCCCAGTAGACTACGGAGGAAGTGTCCGTGCCTTCGCCCCGCTCTTCCATGTAGATCCCGAGGATCGTCCTCTTCTTCATGACCAGCTTCTTTACCGCGAGCGTCCTGAAGGGCAGATTGATGAGCACGAACTTGGCCTTTGGCGTCTCCGCTCTCCATGCCTCGCCACTGGTGCCATGAACGATCAGCAAGCTGAGGCCGCGGCGATCCAGTTCGTCCGAAGCAAAAGTCGACGTGACCTTAACCTCGCCGAATCCAAGGAAGCTGTTGTAAGGATCGGCGACGCGGAAGGAATACTCATCCTGGTCTGCGATCGGATTCTTGCAGCGCGCGGCAATCACCAGGTCATCCACGCCGTCGCCATCGAGATCGGCCACGAACTGCGGCGGACCCGGCATCAGCGAGCAGTTCTCGCCAAATTGCTTGTGCACGAATTCATCAGTCACCGCAGGAGAAGGCGACTGGGCGCGCGCAGGCGGTGGAAGCGGCTGCTTCTTGGATTGTGCGATTGCAGTTGACGATCCGGCGCCCACGACCAGGCACCCAGCAAAGACAGAGAGAAATGCGACTCGGGAGAACGACATGCCCTTACTGTAGCTCCGTTTCTGTCGCCGGACTAGACATAGAGGTGGTAACCGAAGTAACAGAGTGTCGTTAAGTTGAAAGTTCACAACGACAGTCAATGAGCTCCATGGCGACGTTATGCCAACACTCGCGATTGGCTTCCTCGTAAGGCTTCGTCAGGCGAACGCCATCGCGGCTCCGGATGGTGCCAGCGGGAGCTCAGAGATATGAGATATAGTGCCTGCACGGTATTTCATAGGATTCCTAGTTGATGTGGCCCACACTGGACGCGCTCGCCCGCACGATTCGCCAGCGGTTCAGTTTCCTTTGGTCCTGGTTTGCTTGCTGAGTGGATTCGGTTTAGCGTTGGCACAGAATCCTGTACCGTTCGTCAGTCAGCCACTCGTCCCGGCAGCCGTCGCACCAGGTGGCCCGGGATTTACTTTGACCGTTCACGGCACCGGTTTTGTTTCGGGCGCAACAGTCAAGTGGAACGACACTCCGCTCACCACCAGCTTTGCCTCGAGTGCGCAATTGACGGCTACCGTTCCGGCGGCCAATATCATGGCCGCAGGTACGGCATCCGTGACAGTGCTCAACCCTGGCACGAGCGCGGCCTCGAACAACGTCTTCTTGTCTGTCGTGGTCCCCAGTCCCACCGTGGTTTATTCCAACGCGCCCGCTTCGCCGATCTACCTGGGAAAAACAGGAGTAACGCCAAACGAGCCTTTGTCGATTGCGGCGGCGGACTTCAACGGAGACGGAAAGCTGGACCTTGCATTGGGAATCCAGCAGGCCGGGAACCCAGGATACGTGAATGTTCTCCTAGGCAATGGGGATGGAACCTTTACCCCTGTTTCTTCGTTGTTCGTCACCGGGAACTGTCCGTGTTCAATTGCGCTGGGAGACATCAATGGCGATGGCAAGCTGGATCTGGCGGTGGCGAATTATACAGACAACACCGTCACCATCCTGTTGGGCAATGGGGATGGGACTTTCCTGCGCGGGTCGGGCTCGGCGCCGAGTGTCGGGGCCGGGCCAACTGCCGTGGCCATGGGAGATTTTAACGGCGATAAGAACCTCGATCTGGTGGTGGCGAACTCGGTCGATAACGCCCTCACTGTTCTGCTCGGCAACGGGGACGGAACCTTCACGCTGGCTTCTTCACCCCCCGCCGTCGGAACTCCCTTCGGCCTGGGGGTCGGAGACTTCAATGGCGATGGAAAGCTCGATGTAGCGGTGGCGAACTTCGACATCAGTACGGTCACCATTCTACTGGGGAACGGGGACGGGACGTTTACGCCCGCTCCATCGCCTCCGGCGACGTCGGGAACCACACTCGCAGTGGGAGATTTTAACGGCGACGGAAAGCTGGACTTGGCGATGACTGATCGAGGGGATAGTACAGTTACCGTGCTGCTCGGCAACGGGGACGGGACGTTGATTCCGATAAATCAATGTTGTGGCACGTCCGTGAGCTTTACTCACACGTTAGGCATGACAGCGGGAGATTTCAATGGCGATGGAAAACTCGACCTGGACGTGGCCATCCAGGACCTGCAGCCCATGTTCCCTGTGGACTACGTTGCCATTCTGCTGGGCAAGGGGGATGGAACGTTCGCGCCAACGGACTTCTCTCTTCTCTTGCCTGACGACCCATTCTCCCTGGTGGTGGGTGACTTCAACGGCGACGGCAAACTTGACTTCGCGACGGCCAGCGACCCGTACAGCTACATTCCAGTGCTGTTGCAGACCCCACCCTCGGGCACGGGTCCCGACTTCGCGGTGTCGGCATCCGGCACGTCGCTCACAGTGCAGGCCGGGGGCACGGCGAACTACCCGATTCAGGTTTTGTCGCTGGACGGCTTTCTCGGCGCGGTGTCCCTCAGTTGTTCCGGCGCTCCCAGCCATGCGATGTGTTCGATCCCGCCAGCCTCAGTATTTCTTTTCGACTCGGCCATCGCCACAATCACCCTGAGCGTTACAACCACGGCACCATCGCAGGCTGTGACGCGCGGTGTCCTACCACAAAGCCGGAGGCCATCGGCGCTATGGGGAGCGCTCATGGGACTGATGTTCGTCTAACGCTGATCTACGCCCGACGAAAGTCTGCCCGTGCCGGCGTCTTGGCGCAGTTGGCGGCTTTGATGGGCATTCTATTTCTTACGAGCTGCGGAGGCGGATCGGCTCCGCCTCCACCCCCACCTCCGAACGGCACTCCCCCCGGCCAGTACACAGTTACCGTCATGGCAACTTCAGCAAGTCTCAATCACTCGACCACCGTCACGCTTATTGTTAAGTAGCCCGGACGCTCGGAACGTAGCAGTTCATTACCGCAAGATGGAGCCACCAGCGCGGTTCACAAGTTTTGCATCCTCCGAAGACATTGCAGACGTAATTATCGACAACAATGCGAACATGACGTACCGCTGGCCACCTACTCATGTGTCAGCCTCTAGCGGCGGAAATGTTCCCCGATCGGATTCTTGCAGGACTAGACATAGAGGTGGTACCCGAGGTAAGACAGTGTTGCCAAGCAGGAAGGTCACTACTTTCGTAGAAGACCCATTCCAGGCGGAAAACATTCGTGATTTGTTGTAGAACTATTATCCATCCTGACCAGTCGTAGGAGGCCACTACATGCCGACGGACAAAGAATCGAAAGATATTTCGCGACGAAGTTTCATGAAGCGCACCGCGGTCGGCGGTGCGGGATTCCTGATTGCGACTGACATTCTTGGTGCGGACCTCGGTGCCCGCACACCGAAGAGTGCGAACCCGACGATGATGGGCGTCCCGTTCGACGCCAGAAAGCGCATCCGCCTGGGAATTATCGGCGTCGGCGGACGCGGTACTAGCTTGCTCCAGGATTTACTCGCAATTGAAAATGTAGAGGTCAAGGCAATCTGCGATCTGGTACCGGAAAAAGTGGCGCGTGCGCAAAAGGCAGTCACAACCGCAGGCCAGGCCGAGCCCGCAGGGTTCAGCAAGGGTGAATGGGATTTCAAGAATCTGAGCCAGCTCGACCTCGACATCGTTTACATCGCGACCCCATGGGACTGGCACGTTCCCATGGCCGTCAGCGCCATGAAGAATGGCAAGCATGCTGCCGTCGAAGTGCCCGCCTGTTCGACATTGCAGGAGTGCTGGGAGCTGGTCGATACTTCCGAGGCGACTCGTAAGCACTGCGTCATTCTGGAGAACTGCTGTTATGGCTCGACCGAAATGATGGTTCTGGGCATGGTGCGGGATGGAATCTTTGGCGAGATCACCCATGGAGAAGCGGCTTATCTTCACGACTTGCGTAGCATTTTGACCTCGAGTGAGGGGGAAGGCCTGTGGCGCCGGTTTCCGCATATCAAGCGCAATGGCAATCTGTACCCGACGCACGGACTGGGCCCAGTAGCTCACTACATGGACATCCATCGTGGCGATAGGTTCGACTACATGGTTTCGGTGAGTTCATCCGAGGCCTCGCTGAGTGCCTATGTGAAAGCGAATTTCCCTGACGGGGACCCGAAGCGGGCCGAAAAGTACATCTGCGGTGACATGAACACCAGCATCATTAGAACCCAGAGAGGCCGCTCGATCCTTCTCCAGCACGACGTTGTCAACCCAAGACCCTACAGCCGCCTCAACTCGATCTCCGGCACCAAGGGTGCGTTCGCCGATTACCCGCCGCGTATTTTTTTCGATGGCACAAAGCAGGCCGACGGCTCACCGCAAGAAGATTGGCAGAATATCGATGCGTTTCGCGACAAGTACGAGCATCCCCTCTGGAAGACTACGGGAGAACTGGCCCGCAAAATGGGCGGCCACGGGGGGATGGACTACATCATGAATTACAGGTTGATGGATTGCCTGAAAAGAGGTCTAGTGCCCGATATCAATGTCTACGATGCCGCCGCATGGAGTGCGCCGACTCCATTAAGTGAGACATCGGTGGCCCAGAATGGCGCTCCCCAGAAATTTCCCGATTTCACACGCGGCAAGTGGAACGTCCATCCGGAGTCCCTCGGCTTTGCAGTTCAGACTTGAGTGACCGCATCAATCCTCACTTGGAGCCCTTTATGATCGAAAGCGCGGTTGAGAGTCCACCATCAGAAGCGCCTGTCATAGGCCCTGAACATAAAGCGGAAGGCGCCACTCGCCTGATCTCGCTGGATGCGTTCCGCGGCCTGGTGATGGTCCTGATGCTTGGAGAGCACATGCGTTTGCCTGCGGTAGCGCGTGCGTTTCCGCAAAGTGCGTTGTGGGGCTTGATCGCCTTCAACACCGAGCACGTGCCGTGGCAAGGGTGCTCACTCCATGACCTGATCCAACCCGCCTTTTCCTTTTTGGTGGGCGCAGCGCTGCCGTTTTCTATCGCGAGCCGGAAAATGAAAGGACAAACCTTCGGACCCATGCTTGGCCACGCGGTCCGGCGCGCCCTACTTCTGATCTTTCTCGGAATCTTTCTTCGGTCCCTGTGGTCAAGTCAGACCAACTTTACATTTGAGGACACGCTGACGCAGATCGGATTGGGTTATGTCTTCCTCTTCCTGCTGGGATTCGCGCGTATGCGAACGCAGGTGGTGGCGCTGGTGCTGATCTTGATTTGTTTTTGGACAGCTTTCGCGATTTATCCAGCACCAGGTCCGCAGTTCGATTACACCCGGGTCGGAGTTCCGCAGAACTGGGAGCACAATTACACCGGCTTTCTATCTCATTGGAACAAGAATTCCAATCTTGCGTGGGCGTTCGATGTTTGGTTTTTGAACCTTTTTCCGCGGGAACAGCCATTTGTCTTCAACGAGGGCGGTTGGTCTACGCTGAGTTTTATTCCAACTCTTGGCACTATGATCCTTGGGCTTCTTGCGGGAGAATGGCTCAAGGGTAAAGTATCCAAGCAGCAAAAATTGCGAGGACTCGTGATCGCGGGAACGGGCCTGTTGCTGCTCGGACTGGTGTGCCAATGGACGGGCATCTGTCCCATCGTCAAAAGGGTCTGGACATCGTCGTACACCCTTTATAGCGGAGGCTGGGTGGTCCTGATCCTCGCCGGTTTTTACGGGCTAATCGAATGGAAAGGGTGGCGGCGATGGGCATTCCCGCTGGTGGTGGTCGGAATGAACTCGATTGCCGTTTATGTAATGAGTTGGACCATGTCGGACTTCTTCGGCAACGCCTTGGACCGCCACTTTGGCAAGGCTATATCGGCGATGAGCGGGCCGACCTTACAGCCGGTATTCCACGGTTTTGCGGTGATGCTGATCTTTTGGTTCATCCTGTTTTGGATGTACCGCCGCAAGATCTTGTTAAGGATTTGAGCTCAGGGAAAGGCGACTTGGCACGCGGGGGGCAGAGGTGGTCTGCTTCTTCGTGATCGCTGCGAAGATGCCGCCGATGGCAACGACTCCTCGGACCAACCTCGTCTCCGTGACCTCAATGTCTAGGTAGTCACCGCCGTTCAGCGCAGCGCGGCCACTTTCGCGCGCACCTTTTGCAGAACCGACGACGGCAGCGTGGCATAACCCTGCGCTTGCGCGATTTCCTGGCCGGAGGCGTACACCCAGCTTAAATATTCGTTGACCGCGTGGCTCCGCTGCGAGTCCTGCGGATGCAGGGGCACGTAAAACCAGGTGAAACTCGCGATTGGATAACTTTCATTGCCCGGCGCGTTGGTCAGCGAAACGCGAAAGTTATCCGTCATTCTGGATTCCATGGCCGAAGCCACATCACGGATACTCTGCGTCGATGGCTTCACAAACTCTCCGGCAGCGTTGCGAATTCGCGCGATCGACAACCCGGATTTCTCCCCACAGCGGATCTCGCCATAAGCGATGGTTCCCGGCGTCTTGGCGGCGTTGGCCAGCATATCCTGACATCGGCTGAAAGCGGTGCCAACCGGCCACTTTGGCGAAGCGCTCTTCCCGACTTTGGCGTGGAATTCTGGGCTGAGTTTAGAAAGAAAGTCGGAAAAAATGTAGTTCGAACCTTTTCCGTCCGTGCGATGCAGCACCATGATCGGCAAATCAGGAAGCTTGCCGTCAGGATTCAGCCGGGCAATCTCCGGGTCGCTCCAGGAGGTTGTTTTTCCAAGGTAGATATCCGCGAGCACTGGACCCGAAAGGCGAATGCTCGTCGCGCCGCCGGGTACATTGTAAAAGACCGCAATGCCAACCAGTACGGTGGGCAATTCCACGGCCGCGTGCGCCGCCTTTTTCATCTGTTCTTCGGGAATCGGCGCATCGCCGCCGCCGAGATCTCCTCCGGTTCCAGAAAGAACACGGTCGGCACTCTCGCTGGTTCCCACCGCGAGATAGCGAACCTCAGTTTCAGGGTGCGACTTGTGGTATTTGTCTCCCCACAACACGTACAGCGGCTCCGGCATGGTCGATCCGGTGGTGACCAGCACCATCTGGGTTTGGGCAAGGCCGTGCGGGGATAACATTGTTAAGGAGATCGCCAGCACTATGGCGGTCAGGGAGAAAGTAAACTCGGCGCACTTCTTCAAGGAAGCTTCCTCCTCATGAATCGGGACGAAGACTAGTAATCCGGAATTTCCGTTTTAGCTCCCAGCAGCACCCGGTCTCATTGTTCTTCCTTCATTGTCTTGCAAACTACCTTGGTATGCCCAGTTTTTGAATCGATCACGGTGGTCACGGGCAGGCAACTGCAGGTCACCGTGTTGGCATTTTCCTGCTTGATTACTACACAGTGTTCGATGATTTCGGCAGCAGGTGGGGGCAGCTGGCTCCGTATGGGAGGCGGGGTCGCCGCAACCGGCTGCTTCTTCGCCGCGCAACCAGCCAGAAGCAGGCAAAACACCAGCCAGGCTTTCCCCATGCACCGTTTTCGCTCTCTCTGGCCCGCTTGTCGATGGCAATCTTGGTTACACCACGTATTTCACCCGCTACGGCCGGCAAATATTCACGAATCGACTCTACCTTCGGAAATGCTCCCACCCTCGCGGCAAAAGTTCGTATCCGATCTGGTTGCGGTTCATCAGGAAGATCTTGCTCTCGCGTGTAATGTGCCCGATGTGGGTGATGGGCACTCCCGCAATGCGCGAGGGAACACGCTTCCTGGCCGGAGCCGTAAACAGCAGTTCGTAATCCTCCCCGCCGTGAAGCGCGAATTCCAGGTCCACCTCCCGCGCCGGCTTGCCCACGCTCGCTCGCGGAATCAGCTCTGACTCAATCTCCGCGCCAAAGCCACTCGCTTCGCAAATATGAGTGAGATCAGTGGAAAGCCCGTCGCTGATGTCGATCATGGCGGAAGCCACGCCTTTTTCGCGCAAAATACGGCCCAACTCGATGCGAGGCTCCGGATAGAAGTGGCGCGGATACTCTCGCGGCAGCTTGCGTTTCGGCTTCCTCCTCATCTGCCAGACGGCAGCAGCCGAGCCGCCCAGGTCTCCGCTGACATAAATCCGGTCGCCCGGACGCGCCCCTGAACGCAGAACGGCTTTCCCCCTAGGAACACACCCCACCACGATAATGTCCGCCAGGATCCCGTCAGGCGATTCTGCCGTATCGCCTCCGGCCAGAGTCACGCCGAATTTCTCCGCCAGGCCGAGCAGGCTGCGGACGAAGCGTCCCACCCAGCTTTGCGGCAGATCGCGCGGCAAAGCCAGGGACAGAAACGCGGCAACTGGTTCTCCCCCCATGGCGGCAATGTCGCTGAGGCCGCGCGCCAGGCAGCGGTGGCCGACCGACTCGGCCGAGTGCCAGTCGCGCCGGAAGTGAATTCCTTCCAGGGTGAAGTCGGTAGTCACCAGCGTGTCTTGTTCCTGACCCCGTGGCGGCAACAGTCGAAGCACGGCGCAGTCATCTCCGATTCCGGTAAGAACTCGTGTGGGGCGGACACTCCTGTCCGCCATCTGGCCACCAGGCGAGAAGTCCGCACTCATCCGGCGAATTTGTGAAATCAACGCTTTTTCGGCAAAGGGCACAGCGCAAACACTATAGCGGACACCCCGGATGATGTGAGATTCGCCCGGCGAGATTCACAACGTCTGGAGGCTGACAGCTGTTGGCGTCCTTGACATTGTCCCAAGGGCCATTCGTTGCCGGACGCCCAACCCGGAAGTAACCTGACCGGGGTGATCTCCAATTACCCGCCTTCAGTAACTTCTTAGGAACTATCGCGTCGTTGACACGGTGGAACCCAGTTTGGTACCGTTAGCCAGTCTTTCAATCGACCTTTGGCCGAGCTAAGTTCTGCGTCCGGTTAGGATTGCAGAGAAATACATTTTTTGGGCTCTGGCTTCCGGTTCCGGTAGGTAGCGGGCGCGGTAGTTTGCTTTCCCGATGGGGAACGCAGCCCGAGTCAGGATGACCGCTCAGGGTTTCTGCAACCACAGAGCCGCCCTGGATTTGCGGAGCCTGATTTCAAGCTTAAAAGAGGCATATTTGAGAAAACGCTTTTACATCCTTTTTGTGGCCCGCGGGGACGACGGCCAGTTGCGCAAGATCTCCATCCCCGTGCAGTACCTCTACATATTTGTAGTCGGTGCCGCGATTGGATTCCTCAGCCTCACCGGTATCGCCAGCTCTTATACCCGCATGCTGTTGAAAGTTTCCCGCTACAACCAGCTGCGCACAGAAAAAGATCAACTGAAGGACAATTATTCGCGCCTCGAGCAGGTCGCCAAGGAACGTGACGTTCAGGTCGCATCCCTGGGCTCGCTCGCCAGCGAGGTCTCCGCGCTGTACGGTCTTAAATCGCAGCCCACGTTGGTGACCGCCACCTCGGAGCAGATTCAAGACGCCGATGTGACTTCCTCCCTCGATCAGCTTCACGCCTTGCGGACGTCAGCTCTTAGCGGAGCGACGATGGTCGGCCTCACCATGGGCCTGACGCGGAACGCGACCACCGCCGACTGGATTCGCGCCAACTCTGCCCCGAATCTCTGGCCCGTCGAAGGCCAGGTGACCGGCAGCTTCGGTGAGCGCATCGATCCATTCAACGGTGAAGGCGCATTCCACAGCGGTGTAGACATTGGAGGCAGCTACGGGCATCCAGTCATCGCGCCCGCCGGTGGTGTTGTGACCTACGCTGATTTTCAAGGCGGATACGGCAAGATGGTCATGCTCGATCATGGCCATGGCATCAGTACGCGCTACGGACACCTTTCCGGTTACGCCGTTACCTCCGGACAGCACGTCAATCGCGGCGATGTGATCGGTTACGTCGGACTCAGCGGACGCTCCACCGGCCCGCACCTTCACTACGAAGTTCGCATCAACGACACCCCGGTCAACCCGTATAAGTACCTCCGCATGACAGTTGCCCACAGCGGCGGCTTCACCCCAGGAAGCTAGAACGACACCTTCAGCGGCTCTGTCCTTTCCCCACAGTCAGCCAATCGGCGTGTGACCCTGCGTTACTGCCGTAACCCGTCAAGACCAAGTTCTCGTCGGATGAGGCATGCGACAGCGATTAACATTGATTATCCCTCCCTCCGCAAGCCCGGCGTGTGCGTGTGCACAGCCGCTGGCAGCCGCACATTTGTCTATGGAAAATCAGGAAACCAGGCGGTTTGGGCGTTACGAGATCTTAGCTGAACTCGGCCGGGGTGCCATGGGTGTGGTGTACAAGGCGCGCGATCCGCAGATCGATCGGCAGGTCGCGGTAAAGACGTTCTCCATCCGCGGGCACGATCCCGAGCAGGAAGAAGAGTTCCGGCAGCGGTTTGTTTGCGAAGCACAAGCTGCCGGACGCCTGCACCATCCCGGCATCGTGGCCATCTTTGACGTCGGGCAGAACCCGGACGATCAAAGTCCTTATATTGTTCTCGAATTCGTTGCCGGCGAAACCTTGAACAAGATTCTTATCCGTGAAAAGAAATTGCCTCTTCCCAACGCGCTCCAACTCGCCGAAGAACTGGCCGAGGCGCTCGACTATGCGCACGCGCAAGGCGTAGTCCACCGTGACATCAAGCCGGCGAACATCCTGGTCACCGAAGACGGACACGCCAAGATTGCCGACTTCGGCATCGCCAAGCTGAATCTGAGCCAATTGACCCTTCCGGGTAAGGTGATGGGCACGCCCGCATATATGGCTCCCGAACAACTCAGCGGCGAAGGCGTGGATGGCCGTTCGGATATTTTTTCGTTGGGCGTCATTCTCTACGCCATGGTGACCGGCCATTCGCCATTTCACGGCAACAGCGCGACCACGGTTTGCTTCAAGGTGGTAAACCGCGATCCGGTACCGGCCAGCGCTTTTGATCTCGATTTGCCCCGCACCCTTGACGCCGTAATTTTTCGCGCCATGGCCAAAGATCCTGCCGACCGCTATCAACGCGGCGCCGAATTCGCCAATGATCTTCGCGGACTGCGCATGCAATACAAGCCGGGATCGACCACCATATCGATGGGGAGTCTGGCGCGAGCCACTACGGGTTCATTCCAGGTTTCATCCTCCACCACCGCGCGCGCCGCGGCTGCCGGAAAGGCCAATCACTTTTTCGGGGCAGCACTGCGGCAGACTCCGTTAAGAGACATCCTTCTCGGCGCGGCACTGACGGTGCTAGTCATCGGCGTCGCAATCCCAGCCAAGGAAGCCTTCTTATCTCCGAAGGCCACGGCGATACAAGCGGCGGGCGTCGATCAGGATGGCGCGCAGGATACGAGCGTGGCCAGCCGCCGAAATCAGAAACCTCCAGTGCCGAAAGTTTCCGAGAATGAAGCCGCGTCCTCCTCGGGCAATTCGGCAGCTCCCAACTCGGCGCCGAAGAACGCAAAGCCTCTGAAATTGCAGACTGCGAGCCGCTCAGCCGGGAAGTCCCAGCCGAAGGCTGTGATTGTGCCCACCGCAACCTTGGAACTCGCGGTGCAGCATCAGTTCAAGGAAGCCACGCTCTCCATTTGGATCGATGACCAGCTGGCTGTAACCCGCCCGTTGCATGGAGGGACTCAGAAACGCCTGGTCGTCTTCAACGGGATTCGCGGCGTCGGCTCGGAAAGCATTCAGGTCCCCGCCGGCACGCATACTCTTCGCCTGCGCGCACAAACCTCCGACCAGTCCATCGACCTCTCGAAAACTGTTTCAGCCGAGTTTGTAGGAGGAGGCGTGAAGAACCTGCAGGTGACCTTCGACCGCCACAATACCGCGATGCGGCTCAGTTGGCAGTGAAAAGCAGTGGTCAGTGGCCAGTGGTCATTGGCCGGTCAAACCCTATCGCTCTTAGCATTCGCTTCAGGCCCACAGTTGAGTGGTGTAGGAGACACGCAACAATCGCCACACTTGGGAAGGCGTCATCCTGAGCGTAGCCGCTTTTCAGGCGGAGCGAAGGATCTCGCGAGTAGTTGCCATGGAGTTCGAGAGCTGAGAGCTGATTCACTGGCCACTGGCCACTGATCACTGGCCACTGACCACTGCCTACTGCCTCAACCCCATCCAGCTCTCCGAAATAACGAGCGAGTTCCCCGGATTCTGCGGATCATACTTCACCGAGGTGTGCAGCCCCAGCCGGCAGGAATGCAGATTGATCCACTGGCGAAGATGGGTAACATCCTGCGAGCACTCGTAGGAGACTCCGGCCACGTCGTATTTGTAAATCAGCAGGGTCGCGGGAGTACGCTGGCTTTCCGCCGCAGCCAGCTCCTGCACATCAATGACGGTCCCATCAGTAATGCGGCCAACGCCGTCCAGCCACAGCCGCCGCTCGCGTTCCTGTTCGGCGGAAGTCTTCGGCTTGCGCCGCAGCAGCGCGTAGGCTCCAAGCACCATGGCGCTTCCCGCCGCAATCAATCCATAAATTCGTAGTGAATCCATACCTGGGTGGGTGAAATTCTTCCGCTGTCTCGTTAACAGAATAAGCCGAAAGCAAGATGGTTGGAAGTGGTTGGGAGGTTACCGAGGTGTCATGCATGCGGAAAATGCACGAGAATGGGAGCTCAGGGGAGGGCCGCAATCCTACCACATGGCCGGCTGGGTCCAAGCCATAATTCCGGGGAATGCAGGGTGCTCGCGACGTTGAGACCGATTGTGCTTATTTCTTCTGCTGGCA
>Ga0066710_100003645_pt1 | contig 13245 bp, 12 predicted proteins | sample GraSoiAngelo_159_FD_79666 | JGI IMG/M metagenome (GOLD analysis project Ga0066710, IMG submission 79666) | Grasslands soil microbial communities from the Angelo Coastal Reserve, California, USA - 14_1009_16_40cm | ecosystem: Environmental > Terrestrial > Soil > Grasslands | place: USA...
AAATTCCATATTCGAGGTAGGAGATCGGTGGAAAGAGGTTGGGTATGCAAACTCCCCTCCTAAGTTAGGAGGGGTGGCCGCGCATAAAGAAAAGTGTCGCGAAGCCACCTTCGTTAGCGCGGCCGGGGTGGTTCCCCTCGACTGTTTCCATTCGCTTTGGAACCACCCCGTCTGCGCCATTTCGGAACGGATCTTTTTTCTTAAGGGCGCAGCCACCCCTCCTAACTCAGGAGGGGAGCTTTGCATTCTGCAACTGTCCAGCCTATACTTACCTCGCCCTTTGCGTTTCCCCAACGCACTTTGATCGATTCGATTCTCAATCTTCTTTTTCCCGTCGCATGCGTGGTCTGCCGCGCCCAGGTACTGGAACGCCGGTGGGGAGCGGCGTGTCCCGATTGCTGGTCACGCCTGGAACCCCTGGCGCCGCCATTTTGTCCGCAATGCGGGGAGCCTGCGCCGGCCATTGAGGGCCTCTGCGGCCGATGCCGCAAGGGCGAATACGCTTTCGACCTGGCGCGATCCGCCCTCTTCTTTACGGACACGCTTCGAGAAATAATCCATCACCTCAAGTACGCTGAGCGCGTTTCCCTCGCCAGATCCCTCGGCGATATCCTGAAAGTCTGTCTCGAGCATGAACCATTCTCCGGGCGCATCGTTGTCCCGGTACCTCTTCATCGCAAGCGTGAACGCGAGCGCGGCTTCAATCAGGCCGAGCTGATCGCCGCCCGGCTGGGCCGTTCCCTGGAAACGCGACTGCTCCGGCGCCGCAAGAACACTCCGAGCCAGACGGGTCTGAGCCGCAGCGAGCGAAAACGAAACCTCGCCGGCGCATTTGAAGTCCGCGGACCCGTTGCCGGAACAGTAATCCTGGTCGACGACGTCTACACCACAGGATCGACCGTCCACGAGATCGCTCGAACTCTGAAACGCGCCGGCGCGCAACGTGTGGAGGTTCTAACCGTGGCGAGAGTTTCGAACGACTTCTATCGAGCGGCGGAAACGGACATTTCGGAGGCGGTATGAAGGATCCAGTGCGATTTGCTTTCCAGGAGTTCCGCAACGAATCGTGTGTGCAGCGCATGGCCGGCTCGATTCGCCACCAGTCTTCCCAGCACCGGCTGGCCGATGAGCGCGAAGTCCCCAAGCAGGTCGAGCGTCTTATGCCGCACGAACTCATCCTGAAAACGCAGCGACGTATCGTTGAGGATTCCTGTCTGCGTCAAAACGATTGCGTTCTCCAGCGAGCCGCCGCGGATCAGGCCGTTCGCTTGCAGCTTCTCCACCTCATGATAGAAGCCGAAGGTTCGCGCGGGCGCAATGAAATCCGCGTAGCTGGTACCGGAGAGCTCGACGTCGAGGCTTTGCTTTCCAATCAGCGGATGCGGAAAATCGATGTCGCATTTGACGCTGAAGCTGTCCGAGGGGTAGATCCCAAGCGTCTTTCCACCATCGCTGAGGACAAATTCCTTCGTAATCCGTATGTATTTCCGGCGCCGGCTTTGCTGGACGACACCGGCGCGGGCAAGGCCTTCCGTGAAAGGCAGGGCGCTTCCATCGAGGATCGGCACTTCGAAGTTATCCAGCTCGATGTACGCGTTGTCCACACCGACTCCGTACAGGGCGGAGAGCAGGTGTTCCACCGTCGAAATCCACACGCCACGGCTCATCAGCGTCGTCGCATACGCGACGCGAGCGACCGAAGCAACGTCCGCGCGGAGTTCGAAATTGTCCAGATCGACGCGGCGGAAAATGATGCCTTTGCCGGCAGGAGCCGGAAGGATTCGAACGGTAGCGAGCTCCCCTGTGTGCAGACCGATTCCCTTGAATTCGATCGAGCTCGCAATGGTCTGCTCTCGCATCTTCATCTATCCTTGCAATTGACTCGCCGAATCTGTTTGCGTGAGCGGCAAACAACTTACAAACCAAACACGGCCAGAAACCGTGTACATTTGTGCACAGGTGTTGTGTAAATGAGGCTGTAAATGATCAAGCATCCACTCTTCCTGATCATCGATGGAATGTCGCAAGCCTATCGCGCGTATTACGCCATTCGCGGCTTGTCCAGCACCCAGGGTTTGCCGACGAACGCGATCTACGGATTCGCAATCATGCTCAAGCGGGTCCTCGAGAAATATCCGCCCGAATACATTGCGGTGGCTTTCGACAGCCCCGAGCGGACGGCGCGTCACGCGCAATACGACCTCTATAAAGCCACACGAAAGAAGATGCCTTCGGATCTTGCCCAGCAGATGCCTTACGTCCGAAAGTTCTGCCAGGCGATGCGCATTCCCGTGTTGGAAATGCCTGGCCATGAGGCCGACGACATCATTGCGACCGTTTCGACAGAGGCCGTTGCAGCCGGTCTCTATCCGGTCGTGGTGACGCTCGACAAGGATCTGTATCAGCTTGTAGACACCATTCTGATCCTGAACACATCCAAGGACGACCTGATCGTAGACCGCGACAAGGTCCTCGAACTCTTTGGCGTCACTCCCGAGCAGATACCGGACCTGCTGGGTCTCATGGGCGACAGCTCCGACAACATTCCGGGCGCGCCTGGCATCGGCGAAAAGGGCGCCCGCGATCTGATTCAAAAGTTCGGTTCAATCGAAACTCTTCTGGACCGTGTCCCGGAGGTTCAGAATGCGAAGCACCGGGCGTCACTGCTCGAGAACAGACAACAGATCCTGATGAGCAAGCAACTGGTCATCATCGATACCAGGCTGCCAATGGACCTCGACTGGACGAACTTCAGAGTGCAGCCGCCGGATCGCGCTTCGTTGATGCCGCTGCTCAAGGAACTGGAATTTACGGGTCTTATCAAAGAGTACCTGCCGCCTGAAGCCGGGCCCGTGGTGGAGGTGGTTCGGAGCGAAACGCTTCCGGAGGCCGCCGGGCGGGTGATCTTTGACGTGCAGTCCGATCGGGTTTCGTTCTGGAACGGCAACGGAACCGTCATGAGCGTGCCGTTGGATGACCGCGTCGCCCGAGTTCTCTCGAATCCTTCCGTTCACAAAGTCACGTATGACGTGAAAGAAGCCACACTGAGACTTCGGCGTCGCGGCGTGGAATTGGTGCCCCCTTACGATGACCCGCTTCTGATGGCATACCTGCTCTTTCCGAATCGGGGGAAATACGAACTTCCCGATGTCGTTTTTGAGCTGATGGGCCAGACCGTGGCGCCGGATGAAGAACGTACACCGTGGATCAGCCGCCTGTTGAACGAACTCGAGCCAAAGATGCAGCAGCAGGTCGAGCGTCCGTATCGCGAAATCGAGTTGCCTCTTTCGGAGGTGCTGGTGGAAATGGAACTGGCCGGACTCCGGATCGACGTGAGTGTGCTCGAACGGATGTCGCATGAGATGGGCGCTCAGCTGGATGAGCTGACCCGGCACATCTGCCAGATCGCGGATTGCGAATTCAACATCAACTCGCCCCGCCAACTGGGGGAGATTCTGTTCGACAGACTCAACCTTCCGCGTCCCCGCAAGCTGCGCAAGTCCGGACAGTATTCGACCGCGGTTGAGATCCTCGAGGAACTGGCGGAGAAGCATGAGCTGCCGCGGCTCGTTCTCGAGTATCGCCAGCTTTCAAAATTCAAGTCCACATACATCGACGTGATCCCGAAGCTTCTGGACCAGAAAACCGGACGTCTGCACACATCGTTTCATCAGGCGGCTGCGTCTACAGGCCGGCTCTCGAGCAGCAATCCGAACCTGCAGAACATTCCGGTCCGCGTGGACCTTGGAAGAAAGATTCGCGGAGCCTTCATCCCTGAAGAAGGCTGGTGGTTTGTTTCGGCCGACTATTCACAGGTCGAACTGCGCATCCTCGCTCATCTTTCCCGTGATGCACGATTGGCGGAGGCTTTTGCCGCGGGAGAGGATATCCACCGGCGCACGGCCGCTGCAGTGCTCGGTCTGCCCATAGAGGCGGTCACTTCGGAACAACGAAACCGTGCAAAGGCGGTCAACTTCGGGATCGTATATGGGCAGACGCCATACGGCCTTGCGCAGCAGCTTGGAATCAGCCCCGACGAAGCAGCCGAATTCATTGCGCGATACTTCCAGCAATATCAAGGTGTGCAGCAATACATCGAGAATTGTCTCAGCGAGGCGCGTGATACGGGGATCACACGCACCTTGTTCGGCCGGATCCGGCAGCATCCGGAAATCAACTCACGCAATGGCATGCGCCGCGGAATGGCGGAACGCACCGCGATCAATTCGCCGATCCAGGGAACTGCTGCGGACATCATCAAGATCGCGATGATCCGAATCCGGGACGAACTCCGCCGCCGGAAGCTTCGCACTCGCATGGTGCTTCAGGTTCACGACGAGCTGATCTTCGAGGTTCCCGAAGACGAGCTCTGGATCCGCGAGACGATCCGCGACCTCATGCAAAACGTTGTCCAACTCAACGTGCCTTTAACGGTCGACGTCAAACAAGGAAAGACCTGGGCGAAATTGGAGGCGTAGCTGTAGGGAATGCGGCCTGACCTGTAATTCATTCACAGCTTCTATGACCGCCGCTACAGCCGTTTGTTGATGGTCAGTTTCAACATTTCCGCCATGCACGCGGCGGCTGTTTTGACCTGACAAGCCTCCAGGGCCAACGATCCGAGTCGATTCAGACTGTCGGCAACCCAGTCCTTTAACTCCATACCCTGGAAATGAACTTTCGCCTGCGCCGCAAGAAGTTTCGCTTTGGCGGAATCGCCTTTCGCCATTCCAACGTAAGCGAGACAGAAACCCATCATCGAAACCCAATACTTGTTGCCCTCTTGTTCGAACAGTTTCCTCGAAGCCTCGCCTGCAGCTTCGGCCTCCAGGAGCTGCCCTGTCTGCGAAAGTCCCATGGCGCAGAAGGCCAGCGCCTTGGCGTGCTCGTATCGCCTCGAGGTTTTCGCGAATCCATCGACCGCCCGCTGCGCGTGATCCACAGCTTCAGCCGGCTTCATGAGATGCAGGTAAATTTCAGCCACGTCCAGGTCGCAGAGATTCAGGTGATGCTTGCTGCCTGTTCTGTCGAAGTAATCGCGCACTTCTGCGAAAGAATCCAGCGCCTTGCGGCAGCGGCCTTGCAGGAACATCAGGTACGACTTGTTGTATCGAGCCTGCATGAACAGTTCACGCATTGAGAGGCGAGCGCTGAGTTCTTCGGAGAGCTCGTACATCTTTTCCGCTTCATGAAGCTGATCCGCGAATGAAAGGCAGTTGGCCAGGTTCAAGTACGTCATTGCGAGAGCAGGCCAATCCTGAAGCTGCTCGAAGAGCGCTCGCGCCTTCTGGTGGTGCTGCAGCGCAAGAACGTGCTGCTCGCGGCGCATCCAGAGGTTGCCCATGTTCCCGTAGACCTTTGCCAGACCGGTTGGATGATTGTTGGCCTGGAACCACCGCTCGGCAGTGACGCCAGTGGCAAGAGACTCCTCGTACTTGCCGGTCATGTACAGAGCAGCCATCTGCCCCAGGCGAGTACGGGCAGCCTGCTCGCCGGCACCGACATTTTCGAAAAGCAAGATGGCTTTCTCGTAGTAGTCCAAAGACTGCTCGTGCTGCTCGTCGGCGTTCAGCGTATGAGCCATCAGCCGGCAGGCTTCAGCCAGCATGAGCCTGTCATTGGTCTCCGAAGCGATCTTGAGCGCCGTGATCGCCCGGTTAATAGCCTGATCCGTTTGCGCACTTCGAGGCCCGCCGGAGTAGAAATTCCGGCTGCGGAGGCTTTGCCACGTTTCCGCGATTTCATCGCGCAAGTGGCTGGCATCCTTCGAATCCGCGTAGGTCTTTAGATAGGGATCATTACGGCTCATCGATCCATTCATCGGCCCAAAACGTAAAAGACTTTAACTCCCTTCAGTTCATTAAAGTTTTTCCTTCCTAAGCCGATACGTGCAGAGAGCGGAAAAACCGCTTTTTGGAGAAAGAGTTATGCGAAAAGTTTTACTTCTGCTGCTCCTGCTGATCTCGACCCAGCTCACAGCCTGGGCTGGTGATAAGGCGGTTGTGGTAGATCTGCAGTCGGGTTCGAAACTGCAGGCAGCAACCTCCGCTCTGGGAGGGAAAGTTCTCCGCAATATTCCCGGCACCACACTTTATTTAATAAACGTGCCGGTGGCAGTACCTGGTACGCAGTCCTATCCGTCGCTGGGAATCAGTTCGGTAGAGCCGGATAGTGCGGTTGCTCTGCGGCCGTCCACAGGGGGGTTGGGAATTCTGAAGCTGGACGCGTCCAAGCCCGCGGAGTGGTATGCCCAGCAGCCGGCAATGAAGCTTATTCGAGCGGATAAAGCGCTGGCTATTGCCAGGGGAAGAGGTGTTGTTGTTGCGGATCTCAATGCCCGAGTTGATGTCGGACACCCGGCCCTGATCGGCCACCTTACGAGTGGTTACGACTTCGTCGCCGAGAGAGAGATTTCCGATGCCAGCCTGAATCAGTCTTCCGCCGGTTTCCTGGATCAATCGAGCGCCGCGTTTCTGGACCAGTCTTCAGCCGCATTTCTGGATCAGTCTTCAGCCGCGTTTCTCGATCAGTCATCGGCTGCGTTCCTGGACCAGTCGTCGGCAAGCTTTCTGGACCAGTCTTCAGCGAGCTTCCTGGACGCGGGGAATCCTGCGCACGGACACGGCACGATAGTCGCAGGCCTGCTCGCTGCGGTGGCCCCGGACAGCATGATCATGCCGTTGCGTGTGTTTGACGATCAGGGGAATGCGGATGTGTTCTCGATCGTTAAAGCAATACATTACGCCGTGAACAATGGCGCCGACGTTATCAACATGAGCTTTGGACTGACGTCGCAGTCTCCGGCCGTAAAGAAGGCAATCGACTTTGCAATCAAACAGGGCGTCACGGTTGTAGCCTCCGCAGGCAACAACGATTCGAAGGTGCGTCAGTATCCGGCCGCGTACGATGATGTACTCGGGATCGCTGCGACGGACCTGCAAGACAAGAAAGCCAGCTTCTCGAACTATGGAGACGACATCTTCGTCACCGCGCCTGGAGTGAACATTATTTCCGCTTATCCGGGCGGGTACTACGCGATGGCGTCAGGTACCTCGTTTAGTGCTCCCCTGGTCGCCGGAGAGGCAGCCGTGCTTCGATCGGCCCGTTGGAAAGGGGCGAGCCGCGCAATCGCAAAAGGTGCAGTTGATATCGACGCGAAGAATCCCAAGTACGACGGTAAGCTCGGTAGTGGGCGAATCGACATCGTGAATTCGCTCCAGATTGTGAATTAAGTTTCGTCCGTCCTGTCCTGGATGCTGTGGCGGGGGGTCTCTGACTGCCCGCCACAGTTGACTTCGAAAATGCCCCGGTGTACAACACAGGCATCTTGAGCAGCCAACCCTCCAAAATTGATGATCCGATATTCGAGGCTCGCCAGACTTACCTGAAAGCCATCAGGACTGGAGACATCGACCTGTTTCTTTCGCTGGCCGCTGAAGACATTCAGTGGATGCCGCCCAACGACACAACAGTTTTCGGGCGTGCGGAGTTGAAAGAATGGCTCGAGGAGTATTTCGAATATTTCCGGCCCGCCTCGTATACCGAACCGGAACGCGACGTGAAGGTATCCGGCGAATTAGCGGTCGAACGGACCTCCTACATGATCTCGATCGCGCCGGTGAAGGGCGCAACCCGAATTCGCGACGACGGCAAAATGCTCACCGTCTGGAAACGTCAATCGGACGGGTCCTGGAAGATATGGCGCGGCATGTGGAACAGCGTCAAGCCCGTTGGCAGCGGTACCAATCGCTACATGGCCCGCCTGATGCAAAAGAAATCCCGCACAAAGTAATGGTTTCGTTTTGTTACCGATTAGGCAAAGTTTTCCTACAACCTGCGACGGCCACGGTGTTTCTACAACGGTTTACTGCCCACCCGGAATGGGCAGCGACGTGCCAGTGAGAACGTAGCTCAAAGGGCGGGAAACCGCTGTTGGGCGCAAGGAGGAATGATTGGAATCAAGGACGAATCGCAGTGAAATCCAGACATCCGCTACCGATCGGACCCCGCGGCATGTGATGCTTTCGAGCCTGAACGGTGTGATTACGGAAGTGGAACTGGTCGGCGCGACTTCAGGTTCCGGAAGTTGTTACGTTCTCCGGTACCACAAGGCGTCCGAAAACGCCGATTTGATTCTGGATGTCGGCGCCCCTTCGGATCAGAAGCCGTGGATTGGCTTTCGCTATCATGACGCTCATTGGAGTTTCGTGAAGCAAGATCATCCATAATCGCCGTCCTTAAACCTTCCAACGCAACCGCCTCGCGGCATCGCCGCGAGGCGTTTTTTGTGTCTGCAGAACTGCCATTATCCTGACATATTTGTCTTACCTGTAAAATTTTGTGTCGGTTTACTGACACCTCAAGCTTCTACCCCGAACATGAAGCGAAGTCTTCTCGTCGGAATTGTGCTTCTGGTAAGCGCAACCTCGGGCTGGGCCTCAGGTTCGGTGAGCATCTCCACGTCGGGAGGAGTTACATTCCCGGCGGGCAATCCATCGGTCCAGCCGATTACGCCTGCCAGCAATTCACTCGTCGCGACCATTACGGTCACCAGCCCAAAGAACGGAGACTTCTGGAACCTCACGATCCGCGGCGCGAGTTCCAATTTTACCGGCTCGAGCGGCGCGCCCATTCCAATCGCGAATGTGCAATGGTCCGCCAGCGCGGTGGTTCTGGACGGCAGAGGAAATGTAACCGTCGGTTCAGGTCAAAATCTCAGCACATCGGACTTTACTGTTGCGTTCGGATCGACCGGCAACAAATCGCCATTTATCGTTCAAGTCACATTTACTTTCACAATTACAAACTCATGGACATACGACGCCGATACCTATTTGCAAAATCTTGTTCTAACAGCGACGGCCAATTGATGCGCTGGGCTTTCCTTTGTGCCTTCGTCTCTTTGTGCCTTTGCGCCGGGCTCGCACCGCAGGCCCAGGCTGGAATCGACCTGGCCTATCAACCCATGCGTGTGGACCTCCGTCTCACTCCGGGCCAGACCCAGACCGGAGTCGTTCAACTCAAGAATCAGGGGACCCAGGCAATTCATCTGCGCGGGCGCATGATGGACTTCGTTGTCTCGGACGACAACACACCGCAGTTCGTGGCTCGAACCGACGAGAACTATTCGTGCAGAAGCTGGACGATCCTGAATCCCGTTGAAGTCGATATCGCGCCGGATTCCGTCGTACCCTTTCGATATACCGTACAAGTTCCCGCAACACTGGTTGCGGAATCGCGAACCTTTCGATGCGCATTGACGTTTGAATCGATGCCGACTTTAGAGGACCGGATCCAGAAACGAACGACAAACCAGGTCCGCCTTGTGACCGTCCTCTATGCGACGGTCGGAAGCCCGGCCGCAACGCCGGAAATCGGAAATCCGGAGATCCGGAAAACCGAGGACGCATGGCGTTTGGAAATTCCGTTCTCGAACGCCGGCGAAACGCATTACCGGTTGAACGGCCAGGTCTTTATCAAGGATCACGACAACCACACCATTGAAACGCTCGAGATGGACTCGAGCCCGATCCAGCCGGCAACATCGGTGCACGTCGGGTTCGATATCAAGGCTCTTCCCCAGGGCGAGTACACCATGCTGCTCCAGCTCAATCTCGGTTCAAAAATTTTGGAAAAAGAAGCGATCGTCGAGGTGCTGCCCTCTCGATGAAGAGACTGATCGCAGCAACCCTGCTCCTCGTCAGCCCCGGTGTGCTTGCGGCTCAGAACCTCCAGCGTGACGACGTGAATACGGCGCGGATCTCCGCGTCCGCGTTCACGGATACCGGCGCGCACCGGTCAACAGGCGGTTTGGGATTCGATCTGGTTCAGGGATTTTCGAACCGCGGAGTTCTCAGCAGCTCTTTCTCGCTCGCCGGGGACCAGGATGGCTTGCACTCCGGACGAAGCTTCGCGCACTGGGACGGACTCGCAAGCGCGCAGGGAAGCACCAGCAGCACGGCCGGGTCATTCTTCTTTCAGCCGCAGCTGTTTGAGAATCGGGCAGGCAATATCTATTTGCCTGCGGTTCTAATGCGCGGTGCCGAATCGCAATGGAGTCAGGGCAAAACCAGCGTCAGTGCATTTGCCGGCAGGTTTTTGGTCGAAGATGGCTCGCGCATCCTCTACGTGCGCGGCGCTTCGGACCGGATTGCTGGCGTAACGACGACATTCAATCCGGAAGGCCGTCTGAGTTACTCCGTACAGTTCGCGCGAACCAGTGCTGACTCGTCCGGCACGAACATCATTCGTTCTGCGTCAGCTCCTCTCTCCTCGCTGCAGCTTCGCCAGGCCGTCCAGTTGAAGCCTTTCCGATGGTTGAAACTCAATGGAGAGTACAGTGTCTCGAAAGCCGCCGGCAGGCTTACCCCTTCGTATGATGCCTCTCTGGAACACGAAGGCGAGCGCCTGACTTTTCGAGCAGCCTACGTGCGCCGAAGTCCGGACTATCTGCCGTTCGGCCTCCTCTCATTCCAAAGTGACCGGAAAGGCCCGCATGCCGAGTTGCGATACCGGCTGACTCGCTGGATCGAAGTCGGCGGAAGCTCGGTAAAACTTCGTACTTCGGCTGCCGAGAGCAACCAGTACAACGGAAATACAAGTTTCAGCCTGCCCGGCAACTTTCAGTTGAGTCTTGCTCGCAGCGAATCCCGCGTGAAACTGGAGAACAACGCTGCGTTCTCCGGCCAATCGATGCTGCTGGATTCCGTAACCCTGACGAATTCATTTCGACGCTGGCTCACGCGCGCTCGCGTCGATGACATCCAGCTGCGCTCGACAACAAAAAGCCGTACGCGCGGCCTGGAAATCGGCGAAACACGCACGTTCCAGAACGGCCTTTCTCTCGGGGGTGAAGTTCGATTTCAGAAGAGCAACGAACCGGACCAACACGGGACCCGGATTTCGACGGCTATTCACGGCAGCTACAACTGGGGCAGCCGGGTGACGCTGAATGTGCAGACGGATCTGGGACGCGATATCCGCAATGAGACGCTCTTCGCCCTTTCGAATTTGAGAACAAGCTCTGCATCACTGACTGTAAAGCTCTCGCGATCCGCCAACCTTCGCTTCGAGTACTACGGAACGAGACTCAATTACGAGCTCAATCGCGATTCGATCCTCGCAAGCGCGTTGCTCGGCAATTCGGTGGAGCCTGTCCTGGGTGGCGCTAATCGCAATGTGTTCTTCGTTCAATATCAAAAGACGCTGCGATGGGGGAAGTCGGCATCCGCCGAATACGACAAGACCACGACGGGAGTCGCGATTGTGCGTCCAGTGGGAACGGTGGGCGGACGAGTGTTCGTGGACGAAAATGAAAACGGAGTGTGGGACGAAGGCGAGCCCGGCGCAGCGAACGCGATCGTCAGCCTGAATCAGTTACGCAAGACAACGACCGACGAGTCGGGACGTTTCGAGTTTACCGCCGTTGCCGTCGGGCCAAACGAGATCGCTCTCGAGAGCGACACGCTGAGTGCGATCTTCACTCCGACCGTGCTTCGCCAGCCGGTAGCCGTCGCCTTCAAGGCTCGCGTTCAAACGGATTTTCCCCTTCGCGCCGCATCATCCATCTCCGGACGCGTTACCGAAAAAAAAGGCGACGAGATCATTCCGGTGGCCGACGCCGCGATTCGCCTGGAGCCCAGCGGCCTGTATGGCTACAGCGATTCCTCCGGCGAGTTTTCGATCTCGAACGTCCCCCGCGGCACGTACAAGCTCACCGTTGTTCCCGAAACGGTCGATCACCAGTTCCGCGTCGTGAGCGGTCCGGGCGCTGCCGTCGATGTCGCCCAGGCCGGCCAGCAGCTGAAAGAAGTCGAATTCCTTCTCGAACGCGTGGAAGTCGCTCCGGTCATCGAACGCCTGCCAGCCTCGAGAATCAAGGTTGGCCCTGCCGCCACCGGCGTCCTGCAGTAGCACTGTAGCGGCGGTCTATGACCGCCGTTCCCTGGCCTTCGTTGTCTTGATGCGAAACGCTACCGACGCCACGACGGAGGAACTTGTGTCCGTCGCGGAGGCAGTCTTATCCGGAATGTAGAGAATCGCCTCCGCCGCTGAAAAACATGCATCCTTCCTGGATTTGATTGTTTCCACGAAGGAAATGACTGGCTCGCTGACGGAAAAAATTCCATCCAGGCCGGCCATAACTAATTCCGAACTGGACTCAATTGAGTCCGTCTTGAAGTTAATTGAGTCCGACGAGCCCTCCCCTTTGTTATTGATTTATCGAGCTTTATCCCGTCATAGACTTAATTGAGTCCGTGACAAACTCAATTGAGTCCGTGATGGAGTCAATCGTGTCCACGACGAACTCAATCAATTCCCTGACGGACTCAATCAAATCTGTGCCAGCGTCAATCAAGTCAGAGTCGGAGATCATTGTATCCGTGACGAACTTGACCGTGTCCGAGGCGGAGATGATCGTGTCCGGAGGGGAGATAGTTGTGTCCATGACGAAGATAATCATGTTCGCCACGGAAGTGGTTGTCTCCGTTTCGGACACGATTAAGATTCTGCCGCCGACCGGCGCGGCTATTTATGGCGGGCGCATTTATGGACGCTTAGTTTCTGACCACCGCTACAGCCGTCCCCTAATCATTAAGCTCGGTTGACAACCTTTTCCACCGGCACTTACAATCAACGTTGTCTTTCGTCCCTTCGGGGCGCGTAGCTCAGTTGGAATGAGCGCTACCTTGACACGGTAGAGGTCATCGGTTCGATCCCGGTCGCGCCCATTGTTCTTTCTCCAGCCCCATCAACAATTTCCCATCAATCTCGATTTCCTCCGTTGCCCGGTTTTGGTGCAACTTGAGTCCATTTGAGTACCGTTTGCAATGAAACCAGGTTCAGCGACGTTTCTATTTCTGAGCACCGAAGGTTAACCAACAGGGCTGAGGCCAGACCGCGATGAAGGCCTGGGCACTTAAAAACAACACGTTAACGAATAGCGCCGGACGGCGCTCTGCAGCGCCCTTTCAGGGGTGACGTGTCAACTTTCAGCCGGTGCGACAGCACCGTGTCGCTAGCAGCCATTAGAGAGTATGACATTATCGAATCCGCGGGACTGCCAGGCTCGCCGAAGGTCTTCAACGATATAATGTCGATTAAAAGAGGAGGTATTGATGTCTTCGGTCAAAGACGAAATGACACGCATCATACAGGAGCAACCGGACGATAGTTCGTTCGATGAAATACTTCGTGAATTGGCTTTAGCCCGCATGATCGATCGCGGTCTCAAGGATTCAGAAG